>Ga0209656_10002277_pt1 | contig 12432 bp, 9 predicted proteins | sample BogFormECP12_OM2_FD_188239 | JGI IMG/M metagenome (GOLD analysis project Ga0209656, IMG submission 188239) | Bog forest soil microbial communities from Calvert Island, British Columbia, Canada - ECP12_OM2 (SPAdes) (version 2) | ecosystem: Environmental > Aquatic > Freshwater > Wetlands > Bog ... | reverse complement strand
GTCGGCATCTCCACCGACATCGGCAAGGTGACCGTGACCGGCGACCCCACTTTGCCTCCAAGTGGGACGCTCTTCGTGGGCACTCCCCGCGGCCAGAACGGGAAGGCCGTCGAGGCCGTCGAGGCCGCCAAGTCCGTCAAAGCGACGGTGGCGCTGACTAAGCCGATCACCAACGGCCCGAACTACAACTTCACCTTCAATTTCGAGAAGGCCGGGAGTGTCAGCCTGGCGGTGCCGATTTCGGCGCCCGAGGGCCCGCCGTTATAGGCCGAGCATCCCCAGGATTGTCGGATCCGCCGGATACCGTCAACGCGTGGCCAAGGCGCGCTCGCAGTATCGCTGTTCGGAATGCCGCCATGTCACCGCCAAGTGGGTGGGACGCTGCCTGGAGTGCGGCACCTGGGGCTCCGTCGACGAGGTGGCGGTGCTCAGCGCCGTCCGAAGCGCCACCAGCCAGGCGCTAGTCCCGTCCTCGGCTGCGGTTCCGATCAGCTCGATCGAGCCCGACGGCACCCGTCACTGCCCTACCGGTATCGATGAGCTCGACCGGGTGCTGGGCGGCGGCGTCGTGCCGGGCTCGGTTACCCTGCTCGCCGGCGATCCGGGGGTGGGTAAGTCGACGCTGCTGCTCAAGGTCGCCCACCAATGGGCGACGACCGGGCGGCGCGCGCTGTACATCTCCGGCGAGGAATCGCGCGGCCAGATCCGGATGCGCGCAGAGCGGACCGGCTGCAGCCATCACGAGCTGTACCTGGCCGCCGAATCCGACCTGCAGGCAGTGTTCGGTCACATCGAGGCGGTGCAGCCCACCCTGGTCGTCGTCGACTCGGTGCAGACCATGTCCAGCGCTGACGCCGACGGCGTCACCGGTGGTGTCACCCAGGTGCGGGCGGTGACGACCGCGCTGACCGCCGCGGCGAAAACCACCGGCGTGCCGCTGATCCTCGTCGGCCATGTCACCAAGGACGGGGCCATCGCGGGACCCCGCTCGCTTGAACACCTGGTCGACGTCGTGCTGCATTTCGAAGGCGACCGCAACTCGCTGCTGCGGATGGTGCGCGGTGTGAAGAATCGATTCGGCGCAGCCGATGAAGTCGGCTGCTTTCTGTTGCAGGACAATGGGATTGAAGGCGTCGCCGATCCGTCGGGGCTTTTCCTGGATCAGCGACCGCAGCCCGTCGCCGGTACCGCTATCACGGTGACCCTCGACGGCAAACGTCCCCTGATCGGCGAAGTCCAGGCGCTGCTGGCCACCCCCTCGGGTAGCTCACCGCGACGCGCCGTCAGCGGGATCGACCATGCCCGGGCGGCGATGATCGCCGCGGTGCTGGAAAAACACGCCCGCCTCAAGATCGCCGTCAACGACGTCTACCTGTCCACGGTGGGCGGTATGCGGCTGACCGATCCGTCATCGGACCTGGCGGTCGCGATCGCACTGGCGTCGGCCTACGTCAACCTGCCGTTGCCGGCCACCGCGGTGATGATCGGTGAAGTCGGTTTGGCGGGCGATTTGCGGCGGGTCGGCGGCATGGAGCGCAGGCTGGCCGAAGCCGCTCGGCAAGGGTTTACGACGGCGCTGATCCCGCCGGGCTGCGATGTGGTGCCGACGGGTTTGCAGGCGCTGGAGGCGGCCACGATCGTCGCAGCGCTGGAGCACATGCTCGACATCGCCGAACATCGCGCCAGCGCACCAACGCCACCGCATCGGCTAGATGTAGCGCAGAATGACTAGCGATGACCGTTGGCAAGGTAACGACAATTGGCGCCGCGCCCCCGCCGCGTCCCACCCTGCGTGAAGCCGTCGCACGGCTGGCGCCGGGAACCGCGCTGCGCGACGGCCTAGAACGCATCCTGCGGGGCCGGACCGGTGCCCTGATAGTCCTCGGCTACGACGACAGCGTCGAAGCGATCTGCGACGGCGGCTTCTCGCTCGACGTGCGCTATGCGCCGACCAGGTTGCGGGAGCTGTGCAAGATGGACGGCGCGGTGGTGCTGTCCACCGACGGCAGCCGGATCCTGCGAGCCAACGTGCAGCTGGTGCCCGACCCGTCCATACCCACCGACGAGTCCGGCACCCGGCATCGCTCGGCCGAGCGGGCCGGCATCCAGACCGGCTACCCGGTGATCTCGGTCAGCCATTCGATGAGCATCGTGACCGTCTACCTCTCCGGCGAACGCCACGTGCTGGCCGACTCGGGGACCATCCTGTCGCGGGCGAACCAGGCCATCGCCACGCTGGAGCGGTATAAGACCCGGCTCGACGAGGTCAGCGGACAACTGTCGCGAGCCGAGATCGAGGACTTCGTCACGCTGCGCGACGTGATGACGGTGGTGCAGCGGCTCGAGTTGGTCCGCCGGATCGGTCTGGTGATCGACTACGACGCCGTCGAGCTGGGCACCGATGGACGTCAGCTGCGGCTTCAGCTGGAGGAACTTCTCGGTGGCAACGACACCGACCGCGAGCTGATCGTGCGCGACTACCACGCCAACCCCGAACCGTTGTCCAAGCAGGAGATGGGGGAAATCCTTACCGAGCTGGATGAGCTGTCCGACGCCGAGCTGCTCGACTTCACCTCGCTGGCAAAGGTTTTCGGGTACCCGTCGACGGATGAGGCCCAAGACTCGGCGATGAGCTCACGGGGTTATCGCGCGATGGCCGGTATCCCCCGGTTGCAGTTCGCGCACGCCGACCGGCTGGTCCGGGAGTTCGGGTCGCTGCAGGGTCTGCTGGCGGCCAGCGCCAGCGATCTCGAGGCGGTCGAGGGGATCGGCACGATCTGGGCGCGGCAGGTGCGCGAGGGGCTCTCGCATCTGGCTGAGTCGACGATCGCCGACCCGCTCGGCTAGCCGCCCGGGCCGGGCGGCGGACCCGGCGGCGGCCCGACGGGTAGCGGGCCGGGTACCCCGGGTGCCGGCGGCGGAGGCGCGGCGCCCGGTGGTGGCGGCGGCGCCAGGATGAACGGGACCGCTGCCGAGCGCAGGTTTCCCAGTTGCACGACGAGGTTGTAGGTACCGGGGCCGATCGGCGGCCGGGGCAGCGGACAGTGCGGGGCCGACCCCATGCCGGTCCAGGTCACGGCGGTCGTCACCTGCTCGCCGGGCGCGAACGTCTTGACCAGCGTCTCGTTGGAGGGCGCGCAGTCCAGGTTGGACCACAACCGCTTGTTGTCCAGCGAATAGACGTAGGCCGCCAGCACGGCCGCACCCACGTCGCGCTTGCAGGCCACCAGCCCGATGTTGGTCACGACCATCGTGAATTTCGGCTGGTCACCGATGACGAATTGGGGCGCGTTGGTCAGGCCTAGCACTGCCAGTGTGGAATCGGGGCAGTCATCGCCCGCCTTCAGTACCGGCGGCGGCTGTACGGCTGCCGTTGGTGTCTCGGCAGGCTGGTCTGGGTTTTGTCCGGCCGGCGGCACCACCGGGGACTTGACCTCGGGGGGCGCCCCGGCCTCGGGTTTCTGCGCGGCCGTGGCGCCGGTCTTGCCACCGGCGTTGGCTCCGGCGCTGCTGCTCAGGACGGCGACGATGATCGCGATCACGATGCCGACTGCGACGACCGCAATGCCCAACGCCAATCCCCGGCGTCGCCAGTAGATCTCGGGCGGTAGCGGGCCATGCGGTTCCAGATCCAGCACATTCACACCGTAAGCCCAGGTCACGCAGACAGGTCCGACCCGACTCGGCGTGTCGCCCAGTTAACTGAGGTCGGCACTGGTAGCGCGTTGGCCCGAAACCCGGCACGCGGTGCGCCAGAAAGCAACTCGTCGTCGTTTGAAGCTGGTCAGCGCCAGCACCGGCGGAGCACCGAGCGCGGAAAGCCTGCGGGTGCCCTCGATACCGTCGACCCGCTTCTTCCGCAGATCCATCAGCACTGATCGGCCAGGGGCGTTCCAACGCCGAAATCGCCTAGGAGGTATGTATTTCCGAGCTGATCGTGAAAAGTCACACCGCGGTATTCGACCTGAATCAGGTCAGTGGGTTGCGGCGACCTTTTCCCCGACCTCACCGATCACCTCGCGCACCTGCACCTTCCCGTCGGCGAGATGATAGGTGGCACCTACAATCGCCAGGTCTCCGGCGGCCACCGCTTCGGCAATGGTCGCGGAGCGGGCGAGCAGCTGCGAGCCGGTCTCAACCACATGGCGCGCCTCGAACTCGTCGGCACGCTTCAGGCCTTCGCGGCGACCCAGCAGGATCGACGGCGCCACCCGCTCGACCACGTCGCGCACATAGCCGCCCGGCAGCGCGCCGTCGTCGAGCGCCGCGATCGTCGCCTTTACCGCACCGCAGCTGTCATGGCCGAGGACGACGATCACCGACACGCCCAGCGCCGTCACCGCGAACTCGAGTGAACCCAACACGGCGGAGTCCATCACGTGCCCGGCTGTGCGGACCACGAACATATCGCCCAGACCCTGATCGAAGATCAGCTCGGCAGCCACCCGGCTGTCGCCACAGCCGAACAGCGCCGCGGTGGGTTTCTGACCTTTAGCCAGACTGGCCCGGTGCTCGATGCTCTGGCTGGGGTGTTCGGGCTGGCCGGCGACGAACCGCTCGTTACCCTCTTTGAGTGCTTTCCACGCGGTCGCGGGATCGGTATTGGGCATGGCCCACATTCTGCCGCAGCCGCCGATGAACACTGCTGGAGCAAAGTGAACATCTCGCCAACGGAACTCCTCGATTGGTACGACCAATCGCGGCGCGATCTGCCGTGGCGCGATCCCGGCGTCACCCCGTGGCAGATCCTGGTCAGCGAGTTCATGTTGCAGCAGACACCGGTGTCGCGGGTGCTGCCGATCTGGTGCGACTGGGTGGTGCGGTGGCCGACGCCCTCGGCGACGGCGGCGGCCGGTGCGGCAGACGTGGTGCGCGCCTGGGGCAAGCTGGGCTATCCACGGCGGGCCAAACGCCTGCACGAGTGCGCGACCGTGATCGCCCGCGACCACGGTGACGTGGTTCCCGACGACGTTGACATCCTGCTGACGCTGCCCGGGGTTGGCAGCTACACCGCCCGCGCGGTGGCGTGCTTCGCCTACCATCAGCCGATGCCGGTGGTGGATACCAATGTGCGCCGGGTGGTGGCCCGGGTTGTGCACGGCCGGGCCGACGCTGCGGCGGCGTCGGCAGTCCGCGATCACACCGATGTATCCGCGCTGCTGCCCAATGATTCTTCCGCGCATCGGTTTTCGGCTGCGCTGATGGAACTCGGCGCGATCGTGTGCACCGCGCGAACGCCGCGATGTGGCCTGTGCCCGCTGAGTGGGTGCCGATGGCGGCAGGCCGGCTACCCTCCCGCGCAGGGGCCGGCGCGACGTCCGCAGGCCTATGCCGGCACAGACCGTCAGGTTCGCGGTCGGTTGTTGGATGTCCTGCGCGGCAACGAATTCCCGGTTACCCGCGCCGAACTGGACGTCGCTTGGCTTACGGATACCGAGCAGCGCGAACGAGCGCTGAATTCACTGCTTGCCGATGGCCTGGTGACACAGACGATCGACGGTCGGTTCGCGTTGGCCGGTGAAGAGAGTTAGAGCGCAGCGATAAACGCTTCCACCGCTTGCCGATAAACCTCCGGCGCCTCGTCGTGAACCAAGTGACCTGCCCCGGGCACGTGTAAATACCCTGCCCGATAACCATTTTCGCTCATCGAGCGCATCTGGCCGGCAGGAGTAACCGAATTGCCGGCCTCGATCAGCAGAACGGGCGATCGAACAGCTTTCCACTGCGCCCAATAGTCGCGGGTGCCCCACTCGGCGGCGATCTCGATCCACCGCGAGGTGTGGCCGTGCAGTTGCCAACCGGTGGGGGTTCGGTCGAATGCCTCCAGGAAGTACTGTCCCGCGACCGGCCCGAATTCGGCGAATACCTTTTCGGCAGAGTCGAATTCGACAGGCAGATTGTGCAGCCACGGCTCCCACGGGCCGGTGGTGCGGCCGCGGAAGTCCGGAGCCATGTCTTCGACCACCAGCGCCGAAACAAGGTCGGGGCGTTCGGCGGCCAAGCACCAGGAGTGCAACCCGCCCATGGAATGCCCGACCAACCGTGCCGGCACTCCCAGCCCGGCCACCGCGTCACCGAGGTCGGCGACAAAGCGTTCGGTGCTGATCGGGTAGGGATCGGCCACGTCACGTCCGCGGTGCCATGGCGCGTCGTAGGTGTAGACGGCGCCCAGCCCGGTCAGCCACGGCAGCTGACGAGGCCAGGTACTGCCACGGCCCATCAGGCCGTGCACCAAGACCACCGGGTCACCTCGTCCACCGCGATGGGTCAGCAGGTCGGCCGCCATCAGCGGCACGGTAGCCTAACGGCATGCCAGTGGTGAAGATCAACGCAATCGAGGTGCCCGCGGACGCAGGTCCCGAACTGGAGAAGCGGTTCGCTCATCGTGCGCACGCGGTCGAGAACTCGCCGGGCTTCCTCGGCTTTCAGCTGCTCCGCCCGATCAAGGGCGAAGACCGCTACTTCGTCGTGACGCACTGGGAATCCGAAGAGGCATTCCAGGCGTGGGCTAGCGGGCCGGCGATCGAGGCCCACGCCGGCCACCGGGCCAACCCCGTGGCGACCGGTGCGTCGTTGCTGGAATTCGAGGTTGTGTTGGACGTTGCCGGCAATCGCCAGCAGGGCGAGTAAGCCCAGCCCGCGTCAGGTCGGGCACCGCGTCGCGGCATTGACGGCCGCCGCGCTGATCGGTGTCCTGGCCCCGGGTTGCGCTCCGCCTCCAACGCCGTCCGCCAACGCAGCGGGCGCGGGCCGGCAGATCAACATGAGGACTCCGGCCGGTCTGCGTGCCCAGCAGACCCTGGACATGCTCAACTCCGACTGGCCCATCGGCCCGATCGGAGTCGCCACCCTCGCTACCGGCAACATGGTCAAGCCAATCGAGACCAGCATGGAAAGACTTTGGTGGGACCGGCCGTTCACGCTGAGCGGGGTCGACATCAAAGCGGGCGCGGCCACACTGCAGCTGATCACGTCCTACGGTGGGCGACAGGACATTCGGATCCACACCGGCGACGACACATTGGTGGACGGATTCGACGTCACCACACAGCCGCCGACGATCTCCTCGTGGCATGACATCGATACCGTGATGGGCAAGACCGATGCTCGCTACTCGTGGCAGGTCGCCAAGGTCAACGACGGGCAATGCGACCGGGTGGCCGGCACAAATACTGCAGAGTCGCTGCCGTTGGCATCGATCTTCAAGTTGTATGTGCTCTATGCAGTGGCCGATGCGGTCAAGGCCGGAACCGTGTCCTGGGACGACCAGCTGACCGTCACTGACAAGGGCAAGGCGGTCGGTTCGGGGATGGATTTACCCGTGGGAGCGCATATTTCGGTGCGAACCGCCGCCGAGAAGATGATTGCCACCAGCGACAACATGGCCACCGACATGCTGATCGGAAAAGTCGGTACCCAGGCCGTCGACAGCGCGCTGGCCGAGGCAGGCCATCACGACCCCGCCGCGATGACGCCCTTCCCGACCATGTACGAGTTGTTCTCGGTCGCTTGGGGGCGGCCGGATCTGCGCGCGCAGTGGAAGCAGGCCAACCCGCAAACAAGGGCGCAACTGCTACAGCAGGTTAATTCCCGTGTCTATCAACCGGATCCGATGCGCGCCCACGTGCCGGCCTCGGGTTACGGCGCGGAATGGTATGGCAGCGCAGAGGATATCTGCCGGGTGCATGCGGCGCTGCAGGCCGGCGCGGTGGGCAACGCCGCACCCGTCAAGCGGATCCTAGATGCCGCTCCGGGCATCAATCTGGATCGGCGGGACTGGCCGTACATCGGCGCGAAAGCCGGTGGGCTGCCGGGTGACCTCACGTTCAGCTGGTACGCCGTCGACCGGACCGGACAGCCGTGGGTGGTGAGTTTCCAGCTGAACTGGCCGCGGGATCACGGGCCCAGCGTGACCGGCTGGATGCTGCAGGTCGCCAAACAGGTCTTCGCGCTGCTGCCCGCGCAAGGGTGAGTCCGCTGAGTCAGCGATGTTGCCGCCTCCGGCCACGGGATGCTCGAAAGCATCGAGAACGTCTAATCGTTCTAACCAACGACACAGCCACATAATTGGCGTTCGTGCGTGGCATACCCAGGGCGGGGCACATCGGCGCACAGGGGCTCAGGAGCCACGGGATGCCGAAGGCCATCGCGACATTACGCGCAGCGCCGTAGACGCGCGACCAGTGGACCCGCAGCTAAGGGCCACCCATGCGGGGCTTTCCACAGGGTGCCCTAGGGAAACCTCACCAGATCAGACCAAGCAGATTGACGAGATCTGACCCGAAGCGTGTGGAGAAGTTGGCGAGATCTTCCCCGAGCACGCTGAGGCCTTCTGGCCCGAAGAGGCCAGGCAAGTCGAGCCCGACGATATCTGACGCAATAGCTGAGGCTGGGGAACCCGACTCCAAGGAGCCGACGATATCTGCGGTTGTAGGCAAGCCGAGCAGTAATCCATGTGAGAAGTACGGCCCACCGTCAGGTGTCAGGCCTGAATAACCGTCGTTGACAATCGGCTGCAGCACCGAGTTGAGGTCGTTGACGATTTGTGTTGGGACGCCAATCTGCTCAAGCGGCAGCAACATCGGCAGAGTCGATGAGGGGACCATATAGGTGGTGATCGTGCCGCCCAAGGAGTCGGTCACGCTAGACAGCTCAACCGCATCCGACAGCGCGACGAGTGATGTCGCGTCGTGGACGTACAACGCCCCGAATACCGAGTTCAAATCCGCCAGGAGATCCCAAGGTCGGTCAGGCGGATCGCCCCAGAAATCGTACTGGCCGAACACCACGCTGACGTCGTACTGGGTGTCAGGTAGATCCCCGACCGTGTAGTTGGCCACAGGTACGGTGGTCCCAACCGGCAGGTAGGTGCCCGCAAAGCCAAGCTCGGGGTTGGAGAAAATGGCGAACTGTAGGTCATGGGCCGGCGGAGCGCTCGGGTCAGTTGCCAGATAAGCCAACTCGCGGTCGACAACAATGGTTCCCTCTGACAGCGCCGCAATGTCCACCGGGGATCCGTTACCGTTGGCGACCGCGTTCATGATCTGGTCATTGAGTTCCTGCTGTCCCATGGCGATGGCTTCGTTGGCAGTGGGAGCAGCCAAGCTGCCGCTCAGGATGCCAATACTGGCCGGGTAGTCGACAACCTGAGCCGTGCTGCCGGGGAACCAGTTCTCCCCGATGGCATGGTTGAGCAGGTCGTAGCCCTGCAGAATTGACACGGAACTTGGCCCAGGGATGCCGCCCTTAAGGTAATTCTGTCCTAGGTAGGGCAACTCAGTAATGAAGTTCGGTTCGTAAAGCGGTCCGGCACCGGGGACCGTAATCCTCGTGTCTGCCTGCACGCGCGGCATCGAGACGATCCCGACGCCAATCATTGCGGAAGCTGCAGCCCCGGCCAACGCAGCGGCTGGAAAAATTCGTGACGACGTCGTCATGTGGCCCCTACCTTTTGCTTTCTCGCAGGGTGATTGGTGTCTTGTAGCGTGTTTTCGCGTCACTTTCCAGTAGCGGAGCGAGCTGTAGTTCGAGGCCCGCTAAATGTATCGCCGCGGCTTAGCCTGCGGGGTGAAGTTGGCCGCTTGGCAAAGGTTCTGTGCCGTGGTGGTGCCCGGCAACACTGACGGGCGGTCGGACGAATTCGACGGCGCCGCTCTCGGTGAATCCGCATATGACGCGGATTCGCCATTCGTAGCTCACGGGGATGAGGTCGTCATCTTTCGGGTCGAACGGGATCACGTTGAACCAGCCAGACAGTGGATCAACCTGATCCCCGGGCTGCGCGCCACTGTGAACCCCGCGACAGAGCACGCCGCGATCCGATCGCGCGATTCACAGTGGACGAGAAATGGGCGGTCACCCGATCGGGTGACCGCCCATCAGGTTGTCCTTCGCCGCTATTGCGCGGTCGTCCCCGGACCGCCGGCGGCGTGGGCACCGGCCTTGGCCAGATCCGGCTCGACGGGCTCGGCCGGCTTACGGCGCCCGGTAAAGGTGAACTTCGCGTCCTCTCCGGCACCCTCGCCGTCCCAGTTGTCCACGTCCACGGTGACAATCTGGCCCGGACCGACCTCCTCGAACAGGATCTTCTCGGACAGCTGGTCCTCGATCTCCCGCTGGATGGTGCGTCGCAGCGGGCGAGCGCCCAGCACCGGGTCGAAGCCACGCTTGGCCAGCAACGACTTGGCCTTGTCGGTCAGCTCCAGCGCCATGTCTTTGCCCTTGAGCTGCTTTTCGACCCTGCCGATCATCAGGTCGACCATCCGGATGATCTCGTCGCGAGTCAGCTGGCGGAACACGATGACCTCGTCGATGCGGTTGAGGAACTCCGGCCGGAAGTGCTTCTTCAGCTCGTCGTTGACCTTCTGCTTCATCCGCTCGTAGTCGTTCTCGCCACCGCCCTGGGTGAAGCCCAGGCCGACCGCCTTGGAGATGTCGGCCGTGCCCAGGTTGGACGTGAAGATCAACACGGTGTTCTTGAAGTCCACCGTGCGGCCCTGCCCGTCGGTCAGCCGGCCGTCCTCGAGCACCTGCAACAGGCTGTTGTAGATCTCCTGATGCGCCTTCTCGATCTCGTCGAACAGCACCACCGAGAACGGCTTGCGCCGCACCTTCTCGGTGAGCTGGCCGCCCTCCTCGTAGCCGACGTATCCCGGCGGGGCACCGAACAACCGCGACGCGGTGAACCGGTCGTGGAACTCGCCCATGTCGATCTGGATCAGCGCGTCGTCGTCACCGAACAGGAAGTTGGCCAGCGCCTTGGACAGCTCGGTCTTACCCACACCGGACGGGCCGGCGAAGATGAACGAACCGGACGGGCGCTTGGGGTCCTTCAGCCCGGCGCGGGTACGACGAATCGCCTTGGACACGGCCTTGACGGCGTCGTCCTGGCCGATGATCCGCTTGTGCAGCTCGTCTTCCATCCGCAGCAGCCGGGTGGTCTCGGCCTCGGTGAGCTTGACCACCGGGATGCCGGTCCAGTTGCCGAGCACCTCGGCGATCTCGTTGTCGTCGACCTCGGCGACCACATCCATATCGCCTGAACGCCACTGCTTTTCGCGTTCAGCGCGCTGGCCCACCAGCTGCTTCTCGCGATCCCGCAGGCTGGCCGCCTTCTCGAAGTCCTGGGCGTCGATCGCCGATTCCTTCTCGCGGCGCGCCTCGGCGATCTTCTCGTCGAACTCACGCAGGTCTGGCGGCGCGGTCATCCGGCGGATCCGCATCCGGGCGCCCGCCTCGTCGATCAGGTCGATCGCCTTGTCCGGCAGGAACCGGTCGTTGATGTAGCGGTCGGCCAGGGTGGCAGCGGCCACGATCGCGCTATCGCTGATCGACACCCGGTGGTGCGCCTCGTAGCGGTCCCGCAGGCCTTTGAGGATCTCGATGGTGTGTTCCACCGTCGGCTCGCCGACCTGAACCGGCTGGAAGCGGCGCTCCAGCGCGGCGTCCTTCTCGATGTACTTGCGGTACTCGTCGAGGGTGGTGGCGCCGATGGTTTGCAGCTCGCCGCGGGCCAGCTTGGGCTTCAGGATCGACGCCGCGTCGATCGCGCCCTCGGCGGCCCCGGCACCGACCAGCGTGTGCAGCTCGTCGATGAACAGGATGATGTCGCCGCGGGTGTTGATCTCCTTGAGCACCTTCTTCAGGCGCTCCTCGAAGTCACCGCGGTAGCGGCTGCCCGCCACCAGCGATCCCAGGTCGAGTGTGTAGAGCTGCTTGTCCTTCAGCGTCTCGGGCACCTCGCCGTGCACGATGGCCTGCGCCAAACCCTCCACCACGGCGGTCTTGCCGACGCCGGGCTCACCGATCAGCACCGGGTTGTTCTTGGTGCGACGGCTCAGCACCTGCATCACCCGCTCGATTTCCTTCTCGCGGCCGATGACGGGGTCGAGCTTGCCTTCCATCGCGGCGGCGGTCAGGTTGCGGCCGAACTGGTCGAGCACCAGCGACGTGGACGGGCTGCCGGACTCGCCGCCGCGCCCGCCGGTGCCGGCCTCGGCCGTCTCCTTGCCCTGGTAGCCGGACAGCAGCTGGATCACCTGCTGACGCACCCGGGTCAGCTCAGCGCCCAGCTTCACGAGCACCTGGGCGGCAACGCCTTCGCCCTCACGGATCAAGCCGAGCAGAATGTGCTCGGTGCCGATGTAGTTGTGGCCCAGCTGCAGCGCCTCGCGCAGACTCAGCTCGAGCACCTTCTTGGCGCGCGGGGTGAACGGAATGTGGCCCGACGGCGCCTGCTGGCCCTGGCCGATGATCTCCTCGACCTGGCTGCGGACGCCCTCCAGCGAGATACCCAGCGATTCCAGCGACTTGGCGGCTACACCTTCGCCTTCATGAATAAGACCCAACAGGATGTGCTCAGTGCCGATGTAGTTGTGGTTGAGCATCCGGGCCTCTTCTTGCGCCAGGACGACGACCCTGCGGGCACGGTCG
>Ga0209656_10002276_pt1 | contig 12436 bp, 9 predicted proteins | sample BogFormECP12_OM2_FD_188239 | JGI IMG/M metagenome (GOLD analysis project Ga0209656, IMG submission 188239) | Bog forest soil microbial communities from Calvert Island, British Columbia, Canada - ECP12_OM2 (SPAdes) (version 2) | ecosystem: Environmental > Aquatic > Freshwater > Wetlands > Bog ... | reverse complement strand
CTCGATCCTGAGTGCTTCGTATCCCGCGCTTAGATGGGCCTCCGCCGTGGCAGGAGTGGCCGGGGAAGCTCCCTGGGCGGCGCAATGCACAGCAGTCGCGACCGCGAGCGAAAACGCCACCGCCACCAGGCAGCGACAAGGTTGGGGCAGATGCGGCATGGATCAGGCAGCGATTATATTACTGCGAGCGCAGGGCGGGCTTCCTGGATCAGTTTCGAGGCTGCTCTTCCCCGGCAGGCGAACATGGCGGCCTGCCGGGGAATGTGCAGCTAGAAATTCAGCTTGAGAGCGAATTGCACCAGGCGCGGGTTATTCACCGTCTGATTGACCTTGGCGAAGGTAGAGGGTGAACTTATGTCCTGCATCGCAGTCAGAGAACTACCCTGCAAGAAGAACTGGGCGTGATTGAAGAGATTGAAGAACTCAGCCCGGAAGTTCAGTCCCACCCGTTCGGTGATGTGAATTTGTTTGATCAACGAGAAATCGGTGTTCACAAAATCCGGCCCGGTAACCGGTGCGCGATTCGCGGTTCCAAGTTCGCCGGACGGAGCGGGCGCGAAGGCACAGGGATTGAACCAATTCGCGGTTGTGTGAATCTGCGAGGGGCAGTCCGTCCTGCCGCCTTCCGGGCCTGCTTTGTTGGGATCCCCAACTTCGTCCGGCCGGTTCAAGCTATTGCCGTTCCATTGGAAGAATACTCCGCTGCCGTTCGTGCTGTTCACCACGAACAATGGGAATCCGGAGGTTATTTTCTCAATGACCGTTGCCTGCCACCCTCCAAATGCGGCGTTGACCGGCCCGCTCCAACCGTTGCCGAAGGCCTTCCCCTTGCCAAAGGGCAAGTCGTAGATGACGCTGGCAGTCAGTTGGTTATCAAGATTGATCTGAGACTTGGCCCAGTCCGCTTTGATGGTTCCCGGCAAAGGCCAATATGTGGCTCCCGGAGTGGTGCCCAAGTTGTCGGGCATGCCGGAATCGTACGTGTGCGAATAGGTGTAGCTCACCAAGCCGTAGAGTCCGTGCCGGGAGCTCTTGGTCTCCGCCTTGAGCTGGAATGAGTTGTATGTTGCGTTGCCAGCGTCATTGAAGTTGCCGACAATCGTAAAAGCGCCGTAGGGCGCCGCCAGCGCCGTACCACCGGGACCACATCCGAGGGTGTATCCGGTGACCACCCCGCAGGCCGAGGGTGAGCCCACATTCACGTTGACGCCGCTGACCAGAATATGGTGACCGCGAGACCCGGCATAACCGGCCGTTAGCACAATCTGCCCCGGAAGCTGCTGTTCGATGTCGGCACTGAACTGCTGGACTCTTCCTTGCTTGAAGTTGGTGTTTTGCCAGAGACGCGTGCCCTGGAAGGTGTCGGGATTGAGCGGCGGTGGGAGGAACGGCAAGAATGCCGCAGCCAATCCGCAGCCTTGACCAAGGAACCCGCAGGTAGTCGTTGGAGTGGCAAGAGTATTGAAGGGAGCAAGACCGGAAAAATTGTCGGACTCCGCCAGGTATGGTGGATTCAGCCAAAGCCCCTGATCGCCCTGGCTCCAGGATGCATCGTGGAATATGGAGTAGGCTCCACGTACTGCGGTCTTTTGGCTCCCCAGTACTTTCCACGCAAATCCAATGCGAGGCTCCAAGGCAGTCTTGTCCATCTCAATTCCAGCACGCGAGCCAGTGTGTACGCAGGTCGTACAGTTGGCCACAACCGGGCCCGCCACCAAATATTGACCGGTGGAGAAATTAAAGTCAGCCTGCCGGTTTTGCGCTTCCGTAACAGGCGTGACCAGAGACCAGGCGAGTCCCAGGTTCAGGGTCAAGTCGGGAGTTGCCCGCCAATCATCTTGTACAAATGGACGGAACATTTTCCAGCGCCGGCCGCTGGTGGCTCCTTTGTAAGTCTGGTCGTGAATGGCTCCGCCAACCTGACCCAGAATTAAGTCAGCCTCAGGGTCGCCGCTGTATGTGCCATTGCCGGGGATTCCGAAGGCATTTCCCATCAGGATGAAACCATCCTGAAAAGCGTTGGACCGAACGTTAAGCTGGTGAGCGCGTATTCCGATTCCAGTCTTGATTTCGTGCTTACCTCGGATCATGTCGAGCGAGTCGGAGATGGAGAAGATATTCGTCCCGCCCTGAGAGGGCGCGAAACCGCGATCGCCAAGAGACCAGTAACCCGTGAGGAACTGCATCGAACTCAGGCCGCAGCTCATGCAGTCCTTGGTCGACTGGTTCATGATGCCGGGCGGCTGAGCGCCGCATACGCTGTTCAGATCGGCCCCAAGTAGGCCTATTTTTTGTGCCTCACAGCTGCCGTTACCGTACGACAGAATAATGTTGAAGATGCGGTTGAAACCGCCGGTAATTTGGTTGATGTTGCGATCATTGAAAATGTGGGTTTCGGAAATCACCGCGTTGCGGCCGTGGTTGGTGATGTCCTGGGTGCTGGCAAATGCGCCCTGCTCGGCGAAGCCCGGTGAACCACCCGGAACAAAAGAAGTTGCCTGGTCGTAGCTGAACCGGCCGAAAATCCGGTCTTTGTTGGAGAGGTTGTGGTCGAGGCGGACGTCGAATTTGCCTTCGTTGAGTCTTCTCACTGGCACGTTGGTGTAGTTATAACCGCCGGCGGCATTGTTGGTGTTGCTTTGGGGATACAGGTTGATCAGGGCCAACCCGGGTGCTTCGGCCATTCCGCCGTTTTGGATGGTAGCAATTGGAATCTTGTTGCAGTTCGTGCCGGCGGCTTGAGCGCCGGTGGTGGAGTTCGGCGCAATCGGATTGCCGAGGCTGTCACACTGGAATGGCATCCCTGAATACGGATTCACGAGGTCGACGAAACCATTAGCATTGGGTTGGAACGTGCCGTCGAAAGTGCCGGGGCGAGGCGTGCCAAATGGATCCAGTGTAAAGTCGCCGTTCATCATCGCTTGGGTTGGGATCAAGCCTACGAATGGAATCCCGTGCCGCTGCCTCTTAGCCTCATAATCGAGGAAGATGAACGTCTTATCTTTTTGGATTGGCCCACCGAAGGTCCCGCCAAACTGGTTGAGATTGAATTTCTCCTTGGAGGAAGCGAAATAACTCCTTGCGTCGAGCCTTGTATTGCGGAAGAACTCGAACAGCGATCCGTGGAACTGGTTCGTTCCTGACTTGGTGGTGAGCAGGACCGTCGGACCCGCGCGCGTTCCAAATTCCGCCTTGGAATTATAGGTCAGGACCTTGAATTCCTCAATGGCGTCGATCGAAGGAATAATCGAGATGCCGCCAGCCGAGAGTTCGTTATTGTCATTGCCGTCCAATACCCAATCCGTGCTCTGGGCCCGCGAACCACCGACCGAAAGAGAAAAAGTTCCGCGCGTCGACACTTCGCTGCTGGGGCCGCCGTTGAAGAAACTGTTTGGGTTGGTTTCCTGTGTTACGCCTGGCGCCAGGGTCGCCAACTGTACGAAGTCGCGGCCGTTCAACGGCAAGTCGGCAACTTCCTCGGAAGTGATGACTTGGCCAAGCGTGGGATTCGTCGTTTCCACCGCCACTTCTGTCGCATTCACCTCCACGGTTGTACTCACCGCGGCGGGAACCAGCTTGAAGTCGAGTACTCGCTGCTCGTCCACCTGCAGCCGGAGGTTCCTGGATTCTGCTGACTTAAAGCCTGCAGCATCGACGCGAATGGTGTAGTCGGCAACGCCGAGTAGGGGGACGAGGTAGTGCCCGGTAGGGTCCGTTGTGGCTTCGCGGGAGGTATTAGTTTCTTGGGCCGTGACCGTGACTTTCGCATTGGGAACCACGGCTCCGGAATTATCCGTCACAGTGCCCGAAAAACTTCCCGTCGCCTGCCCGTGCAGGAGCGGGCCAACTAAACAAGCCAGCGAACACACGACAAAAGCGCACAGCGCCGTCTTCCTCGACATTGCTTTGAACCCCTTTCGATATCTCTCGTTCAAAACGTTCCCCCAACTTGCCTCAAGCAGAAAACGCGCAAAGAAAAAGACCCTCCCTCTTCCTCGAAGCGGGAGGTCCGTTTGTCCTTCTGACTGCAAGACACGGCTTATAAATGGCTTGCTAGCGCTAAGTCAAGAATTTTCGCGGTGGAAAAAAGGGATGCAGATGAGCAAATTCTTGATTGGGACTAACCCCGTTTCGCCCATTCAGCATCGAACCGTGCCCGGTCATAGAAAGACTTCTGTGTGCCGACTGCGGTGGTCGACAATCCCGCGTATAGATTGGCGCGGCGAACGGCTTCCTGCTCCGGCAATCCCTCGCCGAGAAAGACCGCGAAACTGCCGATGAAAGCGTCACCTGCGCCGGTGCTGTCAACGCTGTTCACGGGAAACGGAGCGATGTGCCGGCTGCCTTCGCTTGAGGCCACCAGCGATCCGTTGGCGCCGAGCGTGATGATCACGCGACGCACCCCACCCGCGAGGAACTTCTGCGCGCACTTCTCAGCGTCGGCAACGGTTTTTACCGGCATGCCGGTAATGGTCTCAGCCTCGCTCTCGTTGGGCACGAAATAGTCCAGATCTTTGAGCGCGTCCAGATCAACAGGCTGCGCCGGCGCGGGATTTACGATGCAACGAATCCCATGCTTCCGGGCAAATCCGACCGTGTAGTAAACCGTTTCAATCGGGATCTCGAACTGCAGCACGATGCAGTCCGCGGACTTTAACGTCTCGGCGGCGGCGTCAACGTCAGCCGGCTTAAGCGCGTCGTTCGCCCCTTTTACCACCAGAATGCGATTCTGCCCGCTGGGCTCAACGAAAATCGGCGCCACGCCGCTTGACAATCCCTCGACTTGTTTTACGTGCGTGGGATCAATCCCCTGTTTGCGGAAGTTTTCGATCGTGGCCGGACCGAATAAATCGCTGCCCACGCGAGCCACCATAAAAACCTCGGCGCCGCAAAGCCGCGCAGCCACAGCCTGATTTGCGCCCTTGCCGCCAAATCCCAGGTCAAAATTCTGCCCGAAGATGGTCTCGCCGGGCTTCGGGAAGCGATCGGCAAAAGTTGTGAGATCGATATTCGCGCTGCCTACCACTGCGATACGAGGCCGCTTTGCCATAATTTCGGAGTCTCGACGAGGAATCTGAAAGAAGGGCGAGTCTATTCAGCGCGCTGGGCGGTGTCAACAACGGCCGCCGGAATCCGGGTTCGGGGCGTTGCCTCCACCTGAAGCAGCGCGCATTTCTGCTATAGTTCTTCTCTTCGACAGTCAGTCTTTCTGGAGAACACAATGCCTCGCATTGTCCGCTGCGCCCTCATTCAAGCCAGCAACGCGCTCAGCACCGACCGCCCACTCGATCAGATCAGAAAAGCCATGATCGACAAACACCTGAAGCTCATCGAGCAGGCGGCGAAAAAGAAAACGCAGATTCTCTGCCTGCAGGAACTCTTCTACGGCCCGTATTTTTGCGCCGAGCAAAACGCGCGCTGGTACGAACTGACGGAGCCTGTCCCCGACGGTCCAACGACCAAGCTCATGCAGAAGATCGCCGCGAAGCACCGCATGGTGATCGTGGTTCCGGTCTACGAAGAACAGATGCCGGGTGTTTATTTCAATACTGCCGCGGTAATCGATGCCGACGGCCGCTATCTCGGCAAGTACCGCAAGCACCACATTCCGCACTGCCACCCCGGATTCTGGGAGAAGTTTTATTTCACGCCGGGAGATCTAGGCTATCCCGTCTTCGAAACGAAGTACGCGAAGGTCGGCGTCTACATCTGCTACGACCGGCATTTTCCCGAGGGCGCTCGCATCCTTGGACTGAGCGGCGCCGAGATTGTCTTCAATCCCTCGGCAACCGTTGCGGGGCTATCGGAATATCTCTGGGAACTGGAGCAACCAGCTCACGCCGTCGCCAACGGATATTTCGTGGGCGCAATCAACCGTGTGGGCACCGAGAAGCCATGGAGCATTGGCGAATTTTATGGGAAGAGTTACTTCTGCAACCCGCGCGGAAAAATTATTGCCCAAGCCAGCCGCGATAAAGACGAAGTGGTCGTAGCAGATCTCGACCTCGACATGATTGCGGAAGTGCGGAAAGTCTGGCAGTTCTTCCGTGACCGGCGTCCGGAGAGCTATGGCCCAATAACGACGCAGAGCGCGTCATCGGCCGCAGCCGACTAAAGCCGGCGGCGCAGAGTCTCGAAAAGAACATAGCCGATGAGCCCGGCAATAATTCCGATCACCAAGTTCATAGGAGTGATCGCGTCGCTGATCGCCCACATCAAGCTATGATTCCGCGCGGCCCCCGAATGGGTAAACTCGCCCATCACCAGATTGGCGTAGAACAGAAAGACGATGAAGCCAATCTCCACCAATGCTCTGAATGCGCCTTTCTTCATTTGATCCTTTCATCAATCGATCTCCGAACCTCGCCTCGGGTATTTATTTCAATCGATTGTTCCTCTATGATCCTGACCTGCTCATGGACGCACGCGTAGAAGCCAGTCCGCTCTACAACGAAGATCTTGCCCCGGCCAGTCCGCGCCAGCGGCACTGGGGAACCTACAACTTTGCGGCGCTGTGGGTTTCGATGTCGGTCAACATCCTCACCTACATGCTGGCTGCCAGCCTGATTCAAGGCGGGATGGACTGGAAGCAGGCCGTCGTCACCATCTTTCTGGGCAACGTGATTGTACTCGTTCCCATGTTGCTGAATTCGCATCCCGGCGCGAAATACGGGGTTCCGTTCCCGGTTCTCGCGCGAGCGTCATTTGGTGTGTTGGGAGCGAATATCGCTGCAGTGCTGCGTGCGTTGGTGGCTTGTGGATGGTTCGGCATTCAGGCCTGGATCGGCGGCGAAGCGATCAGCACGCTGTTGGCGACACTCTTTCCCAGCTGGAAAAACTTCTCCTACGGCCCGGCGATTTGCTTTCTGATTTTCTGGCTCATCAACCTCGCCGTGGTATTGAAGGGAATCGAATACATTCGAATTCTTCAGGGCATCAGTGCGCCGATTCTGCTGGGGGTTGGCCTTCTCCTGCTGGGTTGGGCGTATCACGCGGCTGGTGGCTTCGGTCCCATGTTCTCGGCGCGTTCGAGATTCACGAGTTTCCCGGAGTTCCTGAAATTTCTGATTCCGGCGCTCAACGGCACGGTCGGGTTCTGGGCCACGGTCTCGCTGAACATTCCAGATTTCACCCGCTTCGCGCGCAACCAGCGCGAACAGATTATCGGGCAAGCGATCGCACTGCCGACCACAATGACGCTCTACGCGTTCGTAGGAATCGTGGTTACATCCGCGACGGTGGTCCTCTACGGCACAGCGATCTGGGATCCGGTTCAACTGTTGAGCCGCTTCCATTCCCCGGTCGCGGTGGTGATCTCGCTGATCGCGATTCTGCTAGCTACGCTCAACGTCAACATCGGTGCGAACGTCGTCTCGCCCGCGAATGACTTCTCGAACCTGTGGCCGCGTGGCATCAGCTTTCGCACTGGAGGCGTAATCACCTGCTTTATGGGCATTGTCCTCATGCCATGGAAGCTGCTTTCCGACTACAGCACTTTTATCTTCGGATGGCTCGGCGGCTACGCTGCATTTCTGGGCCCGATCGCGGGAATCATGATCTGCGATTATTTCGTGATTCGCCGGCGTGTGCTGCAGGTGGACGACTTATATCTCCGCGACGGAATTTACGAATACTCCCACGGATTCAACTGGCGCGCCGTGAGCGCGCTGGCGTTGGGCGCCGCCACCGCGCTTGCAGGGCTGGCGATTCCCTCGATACGCGCGCTCTATGACTATTCGTGGTTCGTAGGATTCGTGGTCTCGTTTATCGCGTACTACGCCATCATGCGCAGCGTTCAAATAAGAGTCTCTCCCGTCGCGACGCAACGTTAGGTTTTTGCCAGGAATTCGGGCAGGACGTCGCGCTGGTAAACCTCCAACGTCTGCTCTTCGTCTCCGCACATCAGATAAATATTGAACTGCGTTACGCCGACGGCGGCGAGCTCGCGCAGCTTCTTGCGATGCGCCTCGGCATTGCCCAGCAGGCAGAAGCGGTCGATCACTTCGTCCGAAACGAACTCCGCATTGTCGCTGCCCACTTCGCAATGGTGCTGGTAGTCATAGTGCCCGCGATCCTGTACGTACGAGGTCAGTGCGGGTGGGAGATCTTCCGGTTTGTATTGCCGGATGAGATCCATCACGTGATTGGAGACGAGTGCGGGAAACCAGCGCACGCGATCACGGCCAACATTCAAGTCATAGGAAACCCACACCGGCGCGGCCGACATCACTTCGATTCTGCCGGGATCACGTCCGGCGGCTTTCGCGCCCTCTCGCACGAATCCCATGCACCAATCGATCAATGCCGGATCGGCAAACTGCAAGATAATGCCATCAGCGACGCGTCCCGCCATGTGCAGAACCTTGGGCCCATATCCGGCAATCCACACGTGCGGAGGAACCTTTGCCCAGGTGAGGCGCGTGGGCTGACCATCGTGCTCGACTTCTTTGCCCGAAGTCAGATCGCGAAACTCTTTCACCGCACCTTCCAACTGCGACCAGCTCACAGGCTTCTTGCCCATCACACGACGCGAGCTATCGCCGCGCCCGATGCCGAGTTCCATGCGGCCGCCGGATATTAGATTCAAGGTGGCGAACAGGCTCGCGGTCACCGTCAGATCGCGCGTCGCAGGATTTGTCACGCAAGTGCCCAGCCGCATGCGCTCTGTATTGGTTGCCATCAGCGTGAGCAGCGGGTACGGCTCTTTCCACAGCACGTGCGAATCGAAGATCCATCCGTAGTCGAATCCGGCTCGTTCCGCCTGGCGCGTCAGGCCAACGATGCGCTCGATGGAAATATCAGGTTTGATGGTGATGCCGAAGTGCATGGCTGGTCCCCCAGAGAATTCCTAGCATTGTGCGATAACTAAAGGGCGGCAGTGTAGCATAGAATTCTTTTTCGATTCCGGCGGACGCAGGCGAGGAGAGCGCATGGGCTTCGATACGATCATTCGAAACGGTTCCGTGGTAACGGCGACCGACACCTACACGGCCGACCTCGGCATTACGGGTGGCAAGATTGCCGCGGTCGGAATCGATTTGCCCGCGCAGAACGCAGGGAAAATTCTCGACGCATCCGGCAAGCTGGTCTTGCCCGGCGGCATCGATGTACACACCCATCTCGACATGCCGTTCGGCGGCACAACCAGCGCCGACGACTTTGAAACCGGAACCCGCGCGGCCGCATTCGGTGGCACCACGACGCTGATCGACTTCGCCATTCAATACAAAGGCCAGCCGCTGCGCCAGGCGTTCGATACATGGATGAGCAAGGCGGCAAGCAAAGCCGTCTGCGACTACGCGTTTCACTGCATCGTGACTGATATTTCCGGCGGGCAACTGGGCGAGATGAACGACCTGGTGCACGAAGGGGTGACCAGCTTCAAGATGTTCATGGCGTATCCCGGCGTATTCATGCTCGATGACGGCAGCATCTTCAAAGCCTTGCAAAGGACGGCGAGCAATGGCGGCTTGGTCTGCATGCACGCAGAGAACGGCAGCGCCATTGATGTGATCGTGCAGCAGGCGCTCGCAGAGGGGAAGAAAGCCCCGAAGTATCACGCCCTAACCCGGCCTACAACTGCAGAAGCCGAGGCGACCGCTCGCGCCATTGCGCTGGCCGAGATGGCTGGCGCGCCAATCTATATCGTGCATTTGAGCTGCAACGACGCCCTTGAAAAAGTTCGTGAAGCCCGTGATCGCGGGCTGCCTGTATATGCCGAGACGTGCCCTCAATATCTGTATCTCTCGCTCGAAAACATGGAGGCGCCGGGCTTTGAAGGCGCGAAATATGTGTTCACGCCCCCGCTGCGCGAGAGATGGAATCAGGAAAAACTTTGGAACGGTTTGAAGCGTGATCACCTGCAGGTGGTATCGACCGACCATTGCCCCTTCTGCTTCAAGGAGCAAAAAGAATTGGGCCGCGATGATTTCACGAAAATTCCAAACGGAGGCCCGGGCGTGGAACATCGCATGAGCCTGATCTACTCCGGCGGCGTCGTTAGCGGGAGGTTCAGTGCGAACCGCTTTGTCGAACTTGTGTCCACCACGCCTGCGAAGTTGTTCGGGCTTTACCCTCGCAAGGGAACCATCGCCGTCGGCAGCGACGCCGACCTGGTGATCTTCGATCCTAACCGCAAACACACCATCAGCGCTGCTACCCATCACATGCGTGTGGATTACTCGATGTTCGAAGGCATCGAGGTGACCGGCATGCCCGACCTAGTCCTCTCAAGAGGCAGAGTCGTAATCGAAGGCGACAAGTTTCTGGGCCGGGCGGGTCAAGGAGAATTCCTGCGTCGTTCGACCTACGCGCAAGTAAACGGATGAAAGTCGAGTTACCGCAGCGCTTTGTATAGTGCTTCTTTCCACCGCGCGTTGTCGATCGTCCAGCAGACCTTTACTTTGGGCGCTTTCAGCGCGGCCGCCCAAACCTCGCGATTCCGCTCGTCGTCGGCGACGTTGAGGCGATCAACAATCGACATTCCGCGCGAAAGTTCACTTTCCGTTTCAATTTCAACGTAGTGCTCACTCCAATCGCCGCCGACGGTGGGATCGAGCGCCAGACACATCGCGACCGGATCAGGCAGGCAGATCCCGTCCTCGCCGGTTTGCGTCTTGAGCGCGATACGAGCGTCGCTGTTGCATTCGAGGGCGAAGTGCGCCAGCGGAGTCTTGAAGGCCTCGACCTGTGCGATGTCTTTCTCGTTCAGCACTGCGCCGCCGCGGCAAAGATGCCAGCCGATCAGTTCAACCGGCAGTCCGCTCCGCATGACGATGCGCGCCGCCTCCGGATCCACAAAGAAGTTGAATTCCGCAGCGGGCGTAATATTTCCTTCGCAGCATGGATTTCCTCCCATCACCACGCAGCGACTCACATTCGCGGCAAGGTCTGGACGTTGCGAAATCGCGAGCGCGACATTCGTCAACGGTCCAAGAGTGACCAGGATGATTCCGGGATTTGCCGCGACGGTCTCGATGATGGCGTCAACCGCGTGCTTATGATCAGCTGAACGCCGCGGCGCAGCATAGCTGTGATCACCTAACCCGTCTCGTCCGTGAAACCACGTTGCGCCCTGATAGGGACGGAGCAACGGTTTCGCAGCGCCGGAGTAGACGGGCACATTGCTTCCGCAAAGCTCAGCTGTATACAGAGCATTGCGCGTCGCTTGCTGCAGATCGACATTTCCCGCAACGACAGTAATGGCGGCCACGCGAACCTCAGCCGCGCGCAGGGCCATGATGAGCGCGACGGCGTCATCAGAGGCAGTGTCGGTATCGATGAGAAATGTTCGTGGCACGCGCGTTAGCATAGCAGACGGCGCTCAGACACAATCGACTGCGCTTGCGGGATGTGCACAACCCGTGTACAGTTACGCCTTTTGCCGGGGGAAGCCAATGTTCACGCCGCCAAGTTTGACCATCGCTTTGTTGATGATGATTACCAGCGCCATCTGCTGGGGTTCGTGGGCCAACACCTACAAGGGCGTAAAGAATTATCGCTTCGAGCTTTTCTACTGGGATTATGCGATCGGCATTTTTCTTATCTCTCTCGTTCTCGCCTTCACCATGGGCAGCACCGGGCATGACGCTTCCAGCTTCGTGAACAATGTGCAGTCGGCCGACACCTCGAACATCGTTTCCACGATGATCGGCGGAGCAATCTTCAATCTTGCGAATCTTTTGCTCGTCGCCGCCATCGACATGGCCGGCCTCGCGGTCGCGTTTCCAGTGTCCATCGGAATCGCGCTGGTGGTCGGAGTTGTTCTGAGCTACGCGCTTCAGCCGAAGGGGAACGCTGTGTTCTTGGCCGCCGGTGTAGCCTGCGCGCTGATCGCTGTCATTCTCGACGGCAAAGCCTATGGCAGCCTGAAGATTGCGGGCCGCTCCGTATCTCGCAAGAGCATCATCACGTGTGTCGTCTCTGGAGTTCTGATGGGGCTGTGGAATCCATTCGTCGCGTACGGAGCGACGCGTGGAAATCCCCTGACGCCCTATAGTTCCGTTGTCTTCCTGACGCTCGGGGCGCTGCTCTCTTGCTTCATCTGGAATCTGTATTTCATGAAGAAGCCGTTAGTGGGCGAACCGGTCGGCTTCGCTGGCTTCTTCAGCGGGCCTCCCTCGGGACACATCCTGGGCCTGTTCGGCGGAGCGATATGGGGCGTTGGGACCGTGTTCAATGTGGTGGCAGGCAAGGCCACCGGATATGCGATCTCTTATGCGATTGGGCAATCAGCGCCGATGGTCGCGGCACTGTGGGGAGTTTTCGCCTGGAAAGAATTCGCCGGCTCAGGTTCGCGCGCGAAAATTTATCTGGTTCTGATGTTCGCCTTCTACGCGCTGGCGATCCTGCTGGTGGCGCAGTCGAATGGCTGAGAACTTCTGCTCATGTGGAGGATATTTCTACTTCCCTTTGATTCGACTGATGAACAGGTTCA
>Ga0209656_10002275_pt1 | contig 12438 bp, 7 predicted proteins | sample BogFormECP12_OM2_FD_188239 | JGI IMG/M metagenome (GOLD analysis project Ga0209656, IMG submission 188239) | Bog forest soil microbial communities from Calvert Island, British Columbia, Canada - ECP12_OM2 (SPAdes) (version 2) | ecosystem: Environmental > Aquatic > Freshwater > Wetlands > Bog ... | reverse complement strand
AGGAGGGTTCCCTCGGGCAAACTCCGCCGGATGCTCTGATACTGCTGCATCATCGGAGTGGCGGACATGTTGCGGGCTAGATTAGCGATCACAAGGGCCGCGTGCAAGGTGTCTTAAGCACCGAAGGTGCGACTGGAAAAACGGGTTCACTTTGAGGTCGAGCTGGCGCGTCCCGCAGATGATATTCCGACGCGCCTTCAGCGCTGGTCGCATTCTGGAATGGATTCCTGGGCTTCCGTCCGGCGGCCGCCAGGCGGACGCCAGGCGGACGCCGGACTTCAGCCCAGGCTCCTAAATCTGATCGCGCCTTCGGCGCTCATGAAGCGGTGCCACCCTCACATCAAAGCTCGAAGCTTAGCGTCGGCTCTGGACAATCGACATTTGACTTTGCGAATGTTGATTGTACACGGCCTGATCCTACGACTGGATTTTCGATTTGTTAGTCAATCCATTTCTTGCAACGTTGGATGTTAGCCGATCTTCGTATGCCGTTGCCCAGAATGTCCGAAAACTGTTCAAGCGTTGGAAGCCGCGTTACGGCTTTTGTCTGCCAGCATTCGATTGGGGTTTCATTATGACGACTCCGCCAAATCACGGGTTTCGCCAGAAGCTCTTTCGCCTCTTCGGAGGGATTCTGGCCGGAACGTTTTACCGGGTCAAAACGTTCGGCCTGGAGAATTTGCCGAAATCGGGATTCCTGCTCGCGCCAAACCACATGACCTATGTCGATGCGGTCGTCCTGCAGCTCGCTTGCCCAAGACCGATCCGCTTTGTCGTTCATGAGTCGATTTATCGGATCAAATGGTTAAACCCGATTTTCCGGTTGATCGAAGCCATCCCGATTTCGAATACCCGCGCCAAAGATGCATTGCGCGAAGCGGCGATGAGAATCAAAGCAGGGGAAATTGTCTGCATCTATCCTGAAGGGGAACTGAGTCGGACCGGCACCCTCTTAAAACTTCGCAAAGGGTTCGAACTGGTTTCTCGCCTGGCAGGGTGCGATGTGGTTCCTGTCTGGCTGGATGGCCTTTGGGGTTCAATTTTTTCATTCGAAGGGGGGCGCTACTTTTTCAAGTTCCCAAAACGGATTCCGCAGATTGCGACAATTGCATTCGGAACGCCAATCCCCGCAAGCTCCGTCGATGTGGGTGCGACCCGGCAGCGGCTTCTGGAGCTTGGAGAATTTTGTTACCAGCGGCGCCCGGAACTCGTCGGTCATCTCGGCCGGGCAACGGTCAAGGGCCTGAAGCGGGGGCAGTTCGAGGAAGCGATTATCGATGGAATGGATGGCCGGGTATTGAAACGTGGCGATCTGCTTGCCGCGGCGATCACGCTTAGTCGGTGGATCAAAAAACATTGCCCTGGCGAGCGGGTTGCCGTTGTCTTGCCACCCGGGGCCGGCGCAGTTGTTGCCAATGTCGCCGTGACTCTGGCTAACAAGGTGCCGGTCAACATGAACTTCACCGCAGGCCGTGCCGCTCTCCAATCCTCGATTGACCAGGGCCAGCTGCTGCATGCGATTTCCGCCAAGCCCGTAATGAAGCGGCTGGAAGACTTTCCCTGGCCAAAAGATGTCTTTCGATTGGAAGAACTGATGCCGGAGTTGAAGCCGAAAATTGTGATCTGGCGTCTGGTTTCAGCCGTCACGCCTGCATGGCTGTTGAGCAACCTGCTCGGGTTGCCCCGCAATGGAGACCGAAAAGAGGCGGTCCTGCTCTTTACGAGCGGATCGTCGGGCGAACCGAAGGGGGTCGTGCTCAGCCATCGCAATATCCTCGGCAACGTCCGCCAGTTTAGTTCAATGTTGAATCTCGGCCGCGAAGATTCTGTGATGGCGTCGCTACCGTTTTTCCATAGCTTCGGCTGCACGGTGACGCTGTGGTACCCAATGATCGCTGGGATTCGCGCAGTGACTTATCCCTCTCCGGTCGATGTGGTCAAAAATGCCGAGATGATCGAGCGCTACAAAATCTCGTTGCTGGTGACTACACCGACGTTCCTGCGCGGATACTTGAAACGGGCTGAACCTAAGCAATTTGCCACGATCAAACTCCTCGTGACCGGAGCCGAAAAACTTCCGAAAGATCTCGCTGAGGCATTTGAGGAACGATTCGGGCACCATGTCCTGCAGGGGTACGGATTGACGGAGGCGTCTCCGGTCGTCAGCACGAATCTTCCGGACCCGGCGCCAAGCCGTCCGGGCGAACCGATCCAGCCTTCCAGCCGGCCCGGATCGGTCGGGAAACTGTTGCCGGGTGAAGCCGCGCAGATTCGTGATCCGGAGTTGGATGAATTATTGCCGGCGAATCAGCTTGGAATGCTGTGGTTGAAGGGGCCGAATATTTTCGAAGGTTATCTGAACGAACCAGAACAGACTGCGGCCGTCCTGCGCGACGGCTGGTTCAAGACCGGCGACCTCGGTCGGCTCGACGAAGACGGCTTTCTTTACATTGAAGGCCGACTCTCACGATTTTCCAAGATCGCCGGAGAAATGGTTCCGCACGAAACGATTGAAGCCAGGATTGTCGATGCATTCGGATTCAAATCGGATGAGGAACGAATAATTGCCATCGTTGGAGTACCGGATAAAACGAAGGGCGAATCGCTCGTTTTGCTGACTATCCTCGAGGTCTCTCCAGACAAGCTTCGGGAAGCATTGCTCGCCGGTGGTCTGCCGATGCTTTGGATTCCGCGGAAGATCAAACGGGTGGAGAAAATTCCGATCCTTGGGTCGGGCAAACTCGACCTCGGCAAATGCAAGGAACTGGCGTTGGCGTAACTCTCTACCTCGTCGCGACTGGGCCAACCGGCGCGCCTGCGGGTGTTGGAGCGGAAGCTGCACTCGCGGTTGCAGATGCAGCCGGCCGAGACTGCGATGGGGCCGGCGCCCCGACGATTTCGCGATTTATCGACGGGTTTGTCGGAGACCGGGGCGCTATTTGCGGTGAGTCGGGCAACGGGCCTGGAATAATCTCAACGCGCGCGCCGACTCCGATCGAACCAAAGAGGTCAATGACATCGGCCGATTTCATGCGAACACATCCGTAACTGGCAGGATGCCCGATGTTCCTTTCTTCCGGCGTTCCGTGAATGTATATACAGCGTGCGAACGCATTCCGGTTCCACGGTTGGAGTCCTTTAAGCCAGATAATTCGAGTAACAATCGGGTCGCGCCCCGGAGCATCAGGACGCAAAATCTCGCCGGTTTGCCGCCGGTTCTTGAATACAGCGCCTACAGCCGCTCCGGCGCCGACCAGGCGCGCCACTTCCATTCGTCCGAGCGGAGTCCTGAGACTCCCGGGACGATCGCCCACTCCGAAGCGGGAGGTTGAGATCGGATAGCGGCCGAGGAGCGTCTGATTCTTATAGAGCTCCAGGCTTTGATCCGCAACGCTGACCAGAATCCGATGTTCCGTATCCTTCGTGGAACAGGAAGAAAAAAGGAACGACAGCACCAGCAAAAGAACTCCGGAGCGACGAAGAATCATGCGCACGACCTATAAACAAAATCGTCAGTCAATTCAATGCTGAGTGTGCGAACAAAATGCTGAACTCACGCCGGTAAGGGACCGAGTCAAAGTAAGATAGGCGTCTCGCCTGTCCATTAGCGCGAGAGATAGCGAGGAGATGAATAGTTTGTTGGCGGGCCAATATCGGCAAATGCGCCGCTGGGTCGAGGGGATGGACAGGCGAGACGCCTATCCTACTTTGGCTCGATCTCTTACCGGAAGCAGGGAGGTACCCGGAACTTCGAACCTCAAACCCCCTATCCCTACGCCTCGGAAGCACTCTCTTCGCCGACTGCGTACCGCGTGAATCTCCGTATTACAATATTCTCGCCGAGTTCAGCGATCTTTAAAGCAACCAGATCCTTGACAGTCTGGTCCGGGTTTTTGATAAATGCCTGGTCCAGCAAACAGACGCTGCTGAAAAACTTTTCGACTTTTCCGTCAACAATCTTGTCAATGACGTTGGCCGGTTTGCCGGTCACCTGCGCCCGATAGATCTCGCGTTCCTTTTCAAGAGCATCAGCAGGAACCTGTTCCCGGCTGACGTAGGTGGGATGCGCCGCCGCAATGTGGAGCGTGATATCCTTGACGAACTCGCGGAAGTTCTCGTTCTTTGCAACGAAATCGGTCTCGCAATTTACTTCAATGAGTACCCCAACTTTGCCCTGGAGGTGAATGTAGGAAGCAATGATGCCTTCTTTTGCCGATCGAGAGGCTTTTTTCGAAGCACTCGCAATTCCTTTTTTGCGAAGAATTTCTTCGGCCTTGCTCAGGTCACCGTCCGATTCGACCAAAGCCTTTTTGCAGTCCATCATGCCTGCATTGGTCTTGTCGCGCAGTTGTTTGACGAGGGCGGGGTTTACTTCAGCCATAACAATAAAATTTTAAACAGCCAGCTGATCCGGCGGTCGCCGGACGAAAGGCATGCTATTTCGGGGACAGCAGACCAGTAATCCGGCTCAGGAACTTATTCTGCGACTGCCGCGAGGTTTGCAGTATCATCCTTCTGCGCCTCGTGTGAAGCCGTGTAGATCGCGTCGACCAACTTCTGGAGAATCACCCGGATCGCGCGGATTGCGTCATCGTTCCCAGCGATCGGATAACTCACCTGATCTGGATCGGCATTCGTATCGACAATTGCAACGGTTGGAATTTTGAGCCGCTGCGCTTCGGCAACCGCGATCGATTCTCTGGAGGTGTCAATGATCACCATAGCGTCCGGCAGGCGGTGCATTTTGCGGATCCCTTCCAGATTGCGCCGGAGCTTTTCCGCTTCCCTGCGGAGAGCCGAAAGTTCCTGTTTCCCCATCTTCGAATATTCCGGGGATTGCTCAATCTGTTCAAGATAGGTCAACCGGCCGACGCTTTTACGGATTGTTGTCAAGTTGGTCAGCGTCCCGCCGAGCCAGCGTTGATTGACGTAAAACTGTCCGCAGGCAAGCGCCGCTTCTTTGACCGCTTCCTGGGCCTGCTTCTTGCAACCTATGAAAAGCACAGAGCCATTCTGTCTTGCAACGTTCGCCAGGAATTCGGTTGCCACCTGAAGTTGTTTGACCGTTTCGGAAAGGTTGATGATGTAAATCGAATTCCGCTGCTCGAAGATGAACGGTTTCATCTTCGGGTTCCATCGCTTCGTCTGGTGTCCAAAATGAACTCCCGCGTCCAGGAGTTCCGTCATTAATTCCATTGAAGACATATATCGATCTAAGGCAACTGCCGTGTTTTCTAAAAATAGTATCCGTTTAGAGCCGGAGACTATCCTTTAGTGTGTTTGATCGCGCAAGGGGTTTTTGGGGCGCCAAACCACGACGTCAGTCGACCGCGGGTTCCGTCTCGAAAGTTCGGAGTTCTGGACCAGCGTCCGCTTGTCTAACGACGATTCGGCGAACTTATGCCCTCGGACTCGTGTTTTTCTCGCCAACGCAGGAACGTCGCTCGGCACTGTAGCCTCCTACGCGTCTCGCGTATATTCTTTCCCGCGTGTTTCAGGCGTTATCAAGCCGAGATCGGACGGCAGCCGACGGCCCCTGCCCCGGAGGCGTTTGCGAGAAGCCAATTTCTCGCCGTAATTTGTATCGTCTCTCGCTATTCCATCGGAATAAATTCTTCCCTGTGGCGACAGATGAATTCGTCCAGCGCCGACCGCATCGCGATTCCGACGCTGGTATGACCAAACCAATCCTCCGGGTGACGCGCCACCCACTCTGCGAGCGCGCACTTTAGAATTTCGGAAGGATCAACCGCGGATCTTTGTTTCTCTAACCAGACGATGTGATCGGCGGACAACTGTGATTGGACCCAAGGATCTACCTCTTTGCCCTTTCCGTCCTCTCGCGACGACGCGTTATTTTCACTCATAAAGGACATCTTTCGTTGGCTTCGGGATCGGCAGTCTGCCTAGTGGTTGGTTGAGGTGGCTGATTGCTCGCTCGTGGATTTAGCAGTGGCCGTGCCAACGGACCTGTATGCGGGTCCAAACGCCTAGAGCTTCAGTTCCCTCCAGGGGAAGCTCCGATCATCGAGCCACCAAACCATCATCCAACCGGATCCGCGTATCGATTCCGGGACGAACACATCCCGCTATCGGGACTACTCGATCCCTTGGAACATGTACATCGATCAAGCGCCGCAAGACGCTATCTCTTGCCGTACTCGCCGCCGGTTGCGGCGGCCAGTAGCGAAGTTTGGAGGTTTCTGAGGGCCTCTGGGTCTGTAATCTTTTTCGCCTCCAGGTCGGCGACGTAGAAGCTGTCAAATGCGGCTCCCTTTTCCGTAGCGATGCGAGAGGAGGCTATGTTCACTCTCGCCCGCGAAAGACAGATCAGCACGTCGTACAACAACCCGAGACGATCCGCCGTCTGGAGATCGATAACGGTGTAACTCGAATGGATCTCGTTCGAGATGACCAGCTTCGTCGGTAGGTCCAGTCCGATCGGCAAATGAAAAGCCGTGCGCTTTCTCGCCTTTTCGAGAAGCGGCGCAAAGTCAAAATCAATTTTTTCCAGGGATGCCTGGAGGACTGACTCTACTTGCTCCACATCCCGTTCGTCTGAAACCGGGCGAAAACTTGTGTCGCAAACCCGGAAGATCCCCAGCATTAGATTGTCGGCGCGCGTGTAAGCGTCCGCGCTGAGAATGTTGATCGAAGCCGTTGCAAACGATCCCGCAATCTTCGCCATCAACGCGGTTCGATCCCAGGTGCAGATCCAGAACTCGCTATGCCCCTGGTCTGGTTTGGGGTGCCATTTTACCGCAGCCCATAGCGCCATCTTCGGGTTCCGGGCTCGCGTTTCCATGAATGAACGGAATAGCCTGATATGCCCGATGATCTCATTGATGTTGAGACTCTGGAAATATCGATCGGGCATCGAACGAAAATGGACTTCGACCTCCTCCCCGGAGTCCTTCGCCATTCTCTTTGCGACAGCCTGCTGCAAGTCTTCCCGCTGGATCCGGCGCTCGGCGAAAAATTCCCTCTCGTCGTGGAGATAGCTGGAAGTTGCGTGGTAGAGATGCCACACAAGGGTCTCTTTCCAGTCGGACCAGTTCTGACCGCCCGTTCCCTGGCCATCAGCTAAGGTCAGGAGCATTAATGCATCCAGATTTTCATGGCTCCGAACGATTTCCGCGAAGTCGGCAATCGTCGCCGAATCTTCCAGGTTGCGCCGTTGCGCGATCTCCGAAAGCGTCATGTGATGGTCGACAAGCAGAATCAGCTTTCGGCGTCTCTCGGGCGAAAGCTGGAGTCGAGCCGCCACCTTTTGCGCGTTGAGAGCGCTCGCTTCCGCGTGATGGCGCGCCCCGGAAGCTTTGCCCGTGTCATGGAGCAGGAGCGCCAGATAAAGCACGTACGGGTCTTCCAGCTTGAGAAAGAGCGACTTGTAAGGGGCTAACTTCGGATCCTCGGTGTCGATGAGTGAATCCAGCTTTTCGATGCAGACAATCGTATGCTCGTCCGCAGTGTAGCGATGAAAATATTCGTGCTGCACGAGGCAGGTCAACACACCGAATTCGGGCATGTATTTCCCGAGGAAATCGACCTCATGCATCATCCTGAGCGTGTGCCCGACCTGGCCTTTCCTCGATAAGATCGCCTGGAACGTTTCACGCGCGCCACGCGAATACTGGAATGTCCGGTTGACGAGCCGGCTCCGGCGGCGAATCAACTGTTGAAGCTCGGAACTTAGCTCGAGTTCACGCTGCTGCGCATACAGAAAAACGCGGATCAACCGGAACGGATCCTCGCTAAAGACTTCCCGCTTTTCGAAATAGATCAGGCCGCCGTGGCTGTAAAATCCGTCAAATGTTTCGGTCTTCAGCTTGCGCTTTGCCAAAAAACCGAAGATTGGCCTCTGCTCCTTTTCCACGATACCGGGTAACAGAAATCCATCGGTTACGCGCTTTGCCGTCAGATAAATCGTTCTGGCGTGCTGATAATATTCACGCATGAACGCTTCGCTCCGGCGAAGGACGTTCTTTTGGGGATACTGAAAAGAGTTTGCGATTTGCCCCTGGTAGAACAGGGTCAAAAGATCCGAGGCCCGTTTGCTTGAATAGTGGAGCTCGGTTCGGACCCGCTGAAGGAAATCGTATGCGCGATCAATCGCGCGCCGGTCGCTCTCGCTGATGTATTTCCGCTCAACCAGTTTGGCGGTGGTCATGACGCCGTCCCGGAAATAGCAGATCCACTGCAAATTGTGGTAGTCACGCAGCCCGCCGCAGCCGTTTTTTATATTCGGCTCCTGCATGAAAACCGATCCGCCATATTTGCGATGGCGTTCATCTTGATTCGCAACCCGCCACCGGAGATAACTCTCAACTTGGCCCCGGACACAACGCTCGAAGAACTCTCTTCTGAATTTCGCATGTCGCAGGTGATCCCCAGCAAGGAACCGCGACTCCAGCAGCGAGGTCTTGGTCTGCACATCCTGGTTCGCCAGCCTGATCGCCTCATCAACAGACCGTGTCGAATGCCCGACTTTAAAGCCGACATCCCACAACATGTATAGAACCTGCTCGATGACCTCGGTAGTTTCCGGGGAAATCTTAGCGGCATCGTGAAGAAACAGGATGTCGACGTCACTGTATGGGCTTAGTTCACCCCGCCCATAGCCGCCAATCGCCAGGAGCGCGAACGGCGGAGACTTGTCCGCAAAGGCAGAACCTTCGATCGCCCCTTCAAACAAATGCCGGAGAACGACATCGAGCAGCGCGGCGCGGTCGCGCACGATCTCCAACCCTCCGGCGCCGGAGTAATGCTTCAGCCGAAGCCGATGCTCTTCGATCTTGAGAAATTTCTTGTACAGATCGAGCCGCTCGCGAAGACGGTGGCTCCCTTCTGACGTCAACTGGCGCTCTGCGTGCGCCAGAATTTTCTCGAGGTGTTGGGACATTTACCGCAAACGGGCAAAATACATTAAAGATTCAGAATTGCAGATGAGAAAATTCATCTGCATCCCGATTAGACCCGTATGTGAGACATCATCTTAACCGGCAAAGCGGATTCGGTAAACTACGGATCTCGGGAACAGGGCAGAAGTAAGAAGGAAAAATGCAGAAGGTACGGAAACTTCTTCATTTTGCCTTTTTCCTTCTCACCTCCCCACGCCTCTGTGGTAAATTCTCCCCTTCAAATCCCTGAGGCCCGCTCGCGGAGCTGATCGAGTTTGACGAGGAAATCCCTCTCACGTTGCCGATGCTCTTCGACGACCGCTGCAGGAGCGCGTTCAACAAAACTGGCGTTCGCCAGCTTCTTGCGGACCGTCAAAATTTCCGCCTCTATTTTTCCGATCTCTTTCTGGAGCCGTTCCTTTTCCGCCGAGACATCAATAACGCCTTCCAGCGGAAGGAATGCCTGCCCAAGCGGTGTCACAGCCACCGGCACCCCCGGCTCGGCAACGTAGTTAGTATCGACGTTAGACGGCCCAGCATTGATTAGACGAAAAAAAACAGTGGCTCCGGCCTCGGCTTTAGCGGCCGGCTTCAGCGGTTTCAGAGTCCACCCGGGTCGTTTATTCGACGCAATGCGATATTCGGCTTGCAGGTTGCGTGCGATTCTCACTGCTTCGTAGACCTCCTCGGCAAACGCCACATCGTCCTGATCAAACCGGTCATTGTCTACCCGCAAATTATCGATCGAAGCAAATTGGATGGTAGTCTCGCCAAAACCCATTCGATGCCAGAGCTCCTCGGTAATATGCGGCATCAGCGGATGCAGCAACCGCAGGACGGCGGAAAGGACAAAGTCAATCACGCTAAGACAATTTAAGCGCACAGACTCGTCGTTGCTTTGCAGTTCCGACTTCGCGGCTTCGAGATACCAATCGCAAAAATCGCTCCAGACGAATTCGTACAACAATTGCGCCACCTCGGTGAACAGGTAACCGGCATACGCGTTCTCGATTCGGTCAATAGTCTCGTTCAAGCGCCACAGCACCCGAGCAGAATAGGGGCTGAACCGGTTCCGCGACAAAGCCTTCGTAATAGGTCCCTGGAGTTGCCGGAATCGACATGCGTTCCAGAGCTTGTTTGCGAAATTCCTTCCCTCCTCGATCTGCTTCTCATCGAATCGGATGTCCTGTCCGTGCGGCGCGATTCGCATCAACCCAAACCGGAGACCGTCGGCTCCATACTTCGAAATCAAGTCGAGCGGATCGGGTGAATTCCCGAGACTTTTCGACATTTTGCGGCCCTGCAGATCCCGGATAATCCCGGTGAAGAAGACATTCTCAAACGGCACCGTTACCTGGTATTCGAGCCCTGCCATGATCATGCGCGCGACCCAGAAAAAAATGATGTCGGGCCCGGTCACCAGGTCCTGCGTCGGGTAGAAACGCTTCCGCGTCGTCTCGTCCATCGTGGCAAAAGGCCACAACCAGGCGGAGAACCAGGTATCCAGCACGTCTGGATCCTGGTGCCAATGTTCGTGATCTGCAGGCGGTTCCGTGTCGACATGGATGCGCCCCGGATCGTCGTGATGATACCACACGGGGATTCGGTGACCCCACCAGAGCTGACGGCTGATGCACCAATCCTGGATATGGTCGATCCAATGTTCGAAGGTTTTCGTCCATCGTTCCGGGCGAAACCGTATCCGGCCAGTCGTGACCGCCTGAAGCGATTCCTTGACCCGCGGATACTTCAGGAACCATTGCTCGCTGATTCGCGGTTCGATCGGGATGCCGCCTCGCTCGCTGTATCCGACATTATTCTGGTAATCTTCTTCGCGGATGAGCAGACCAAGCTCCTGAAGTTTTTCCGCCGCCTTCTTGCGGGCTTCGAACCGGTCGATCCCGCAAAATTCGGGGCCTGCGAGAGCGTTCAATGTCCCATCTGCGTTGAGCACATCTCGGAATTCGAGTCCGTGACGATGGCCGATTTCGAAGTCTACTCTGTCGTGGGCAGGCGTAACCTTCAGGACACCTGTCCCGAATGCCGGATCGATCGCATCGTCGCCCACGATCGGGATCTCCGCCCGTGGGAAAGGCCGCCAGCAATGCCTGCCGATAAATCGCTTGTACCGGGGATCGTTGGAGTTGACCGCGACACCGGTATCACCCATCAACGTTTCGGGGCGCGTGGTCGCGATCTCAAGAAAGGTTCCGGGTTCTTCCACGACCTCGTACCGCATGTAATAGAGCTTACTGCTTGTTAACGTCGGGATGACCTCTTCATCCGACAGAGCGGTCTGATAGACCGGATCCCAGTTGACCATCCGCTTTCCGCGATAGATGAGGCCCTTTCGGTAAAGGTCGACGAACGTTTGCTGGACAGTCCGAATATACTCCGGGTCCATCGTAAATCGTTCCCGAGACCAGTCGCACGAACAGCCCAAGCGCTTGAGCTGTTCGATGATGATTCCGCCGTATTTCTCTTTCCACTCCCAGACCTTTTGAATAAAGGCGTCGCGGCCAAGATCATGCTTGGAAATTTTCTCGGCTTGGAGTCTTTTTTCGACAACGTTCTGCGTCGCAATGCCGGCGTGATCCATTCCAGGGAGCCAGAGGACTTCCTTCCCCAGCGCGCGGGCCCGTCTTGCAAGGATATCCTGGATCGTCGTGTTCAGAACATGCCCCATCGTCAGCACGCCCGTCACGTTCGGTGGTGGGATCACAATAGCGTACGGCAACTTTTGCGAATCTGTGTTCGCCTGGAAACACTTCTGTTCCAGCCAGACCCGGTACCATTTTTCCTCCACCGACTTAGGGTCGTAGGCGGTTGAAATCTCGGCGCTCATGGGAAGCGGAATTTGATGCGGAGGCCGCAATTCCGCAACCAGTTTTGGGGAGGGAAAGGAGGAAACGGAGAAGAGGATTCACCACAGAGACACAGAGAACACGGAGGTTAAGAGAAGAACTTAAAATAGGCTTGCAATTGCGGCCGTTTGCATAATTGGCCGAACGCCCTACTTCCTTACCAGAAGGAAATGATCCCAGTCGTCGATGTTGTGGGCGTTTCGGATAAATGAGCTGACAGGCAATTCCCGCGGGGTTTGGGGCTTTTTCCGCAACTGCAGGCCGACTTCTTCAGGAAGCCGATTCCCTTTAAGGCTGTTCACCCGCTTGTCTGCCAGGACACAGTTCTCCCATGACGTTCCGCCTCCCCTGGATCGCGGTACGATATGATCAATATTCCCCTCGTGCGGAGCTAGTTTCCTGCCCGTGTACTGGCAATGCCCGCCGTCCCGCTCCCAAATTCCTTTTGCAGAAAGCTTTGGCCGGCGTTTCGGCACTTTGCTGTAACGAGCCAAGACCAAAACGGTCGGGACGCGAACTAATCCACGAACTGTTCGGACTGCGTAATCCTCTTCCCGGACCGGAAGACCAAGCCACTCCTGCCATCGCACCGGACGCATGTCACCTGCGCCACACATATCAAGGGCAGTTGAGTTGCCATTTGCCATCATGCAAAAGGCCTGTGCAGGTGTTTT
>Ga0209656_10002274_pt1 | contig 12440 bp, 11 predicted proteins | sample BogFormECP12_OM2_FD_188239 | JGI IMG/M metagenome (GOLD analysis project Ga0209656, IMG submission 188239) | Bog forest soil microbial communities from Calvert Island, British Columbia, Canada - ECP12_OM2 (SPAdes) (version 2) | ecosystem: Environmental > Aquatic > Freshwater > Wetlands > Bog ... | reverse complement strand
TGTCACGGTGATGAGCGGCATTACCGGCCGAGCCGGTGGTTGAACCAAGAACGGCGCACGGGCCAGCACCGTAAATCCATTGTCGGCGTAGAATCGGGCCTCGTACGCACTATCCGGTGTCGGCGCATCCATCGTGAGAGTGGCTGTAGTTAATCCAACGGTAGGCGCTGTGTGGGACCCATCGAGGTAAGCCCATCCACCGAAGTTGCTGTCAGGCGAACCAGCAGTACTGATCGCGATCCAATCAGTCGGGTTGCCCGGGCCGTTGCTGACCGCCACGTTGAATGAGCCAGTGTCGATGACGGTAGCTCCGGACGCGACGCCATCGACGGTGATCGCCGGACTCCCGGGTGGCGGTGGCGGTGGCGGTGGTGCGACAGGAATTACATCGACTGTGAGCGTGGCCTGGGCCGAAACGCCGTTCTGTGTTGCCGTAATCCCGAAACTGTGCGCACCGTCGTCCGTCGAGACCAATCCGCGCGTCAGCACGGAATTCGATCCGGACATTCCGATCATATTGCCGGGATAGATGGAGATCTGTCCTGAGAAGGGCGAACCGTCACTCATGTTGACGGCGACGGAGCACACTTGCGTGCCGATCAGCGAATTGTCGGGCATGGACGCCATTGCTGGGGTCAGGCTGACCGAGAGCGGAGTGGGAAGGGGCGGCGGCGGGGGCGCGACCCCCACAACCGCGAACCCCGTGCGGGCCGACACAGTCCAAGCATTGTCGAGATAGAACCGTGCTTCGTAGGCGCCATCACTCGTCGGCGCGGTCATCGTGACCGTGGCCGATGTCACGCCTGCATCAGGCGGAGTATATGTGCCGTTGAGGTAAACCCACGCAATGATAGCGGTGTCGGGAGTGCCGGCGGCGGCCAACCCCACCCAATCGGTCGTGTTCCCGGGGCCGTTGGCAACGTTCACTGCCAGAGCAACACCCTCCGCTACCACCGCACTGGTAGAGCCGTTGACCATGATTGACGCAGCCGGAGGAGGCGGTGGTGGTGGCGGCGGTGACGCCGCCGGCGTGAATAGGATCAGCATCTTACTTCACAAAAACCGTGATATTGCCGACGGCGTTTGTCCAAGTCCCCGTAGTCCGAAGGACGAGCCGATCGCCGGCGTTCATGGCCGTGACAGTCAGGGTCAGGCTTTGGTTGACCCCGGCGGTCCCATTAGCATTGACGGACCCGGTATGGATCGGGGTCCCTGCCGACGCCAGCGTGCCGCTCGACGCCTTGATAACAGTAACCGTGGCCGCAGCCCCGTTGGCGACTTCCGCCACCCCGATCACGGCTTCGATGGTCATGGCGCGGTTCGCGACGAATACCGTGGTACTATCGGGGTTGAGGTTGGCGGCCCAGGTGACGCTCTGGGGCAGCATGTCGAGGCCCGACCCTGCCGGTCCGATTGCGCCCGCGGCTCCCGTCGCACCAGCTGGCCCTGCCGGTCCCGTAGCGCCCTGCGGCCCCGGAAGGCCGATCGGTCCTTGCGGGCCCCCTGGGCCCGTGGCACCCGTAGGGCCGGCTGGCCCAGTGGCGCCGTTTGCCCCCGCTGCCCCGACCGGACCCTGTGGCCCCGCTGGTCCGGTCGGCCCCTGTGGGCCGGCTGACCCCGAAGCCATGCCGGCGTCGACGAGTGCGCCGTTGGCATCGGACTTAACTAGGTTGCCTTGAACGAGCGTCCCGAGGACAACCGCAACTCCTGCTGTCATTTCTCAAAATCCTTTGACTGTGGTGGCGGGTTGACTTTGTGTTCCGAGCCGCGGATAGCCCCGCGGAGAGCCTGCTCGATCGGAGCGTGCCGCTCGCGACTCTTCGAGCGCTGACGGTCGATCTTCTGCGCTTGGCGCGCGCCGCGGCGGCAGACGACGGCGGCAGCTTCGCGCCCACAATTCTGCCGAACACCTGAGCGGTGCCACCCGACCGGGCCATCTGTGCGAACCCCAAGAGATAGCGAGAGATAGATTGATTGCGCGGCCGCTTTGCCAGCCTGCACGCCCTTTCCCAGCGGCGTCGACTTCGGTCCGATTACGAGCCGGCGCGCTCCATTAGCTATGAAAGCGGTGAAGCGAGACCAGCCGCAGCCCAGGCCTTGCATTACCGACATGCTTGTGATATACACAATAATATTTCCTAGCAATATAACTGATTGGGAGCTCGGTTCGCCGTCAGGGCTATTCCCCACGGATCTCGTCCTTGATCTGCAATGCGAACCGAACACCCTTAATTTATGTGATCGTGACCGCTGGCCGCCATTTCTTCACCATTCGCGCGCACTATATCAGAAGCACACGCAATTGTCAATATCGTATGAACCAAAAACAGATAATTTGATGCTATAATAATAATCGAAGCAACGTTGACCATCTTCAGTGTGGTCCCAACCGGCATACACCGGCCTGTGTGAGACTAGCTAGCTAACCGTGAGAGGCGCGAACCAAAACTTAACCCTTTCCCGCTTACTTGTAGTTTATTGGTCACGTTCTTAGACACCGAGTTCGGGATGCCTTCGGCCCGCCCAGGAAATGTTTCCCGGCCCTCCGCAGCCGCAGACAGCGCCCACGCTTATGGCTTGCTCGAGTTTATCGTGTTTGCTACACTCACTACGATTCCTCGGCATTTACTCACACATCGTTGCTTAGCGGGATTGTGATCTGGCTCGGCTTGGCCGCTGCCTTCGCGGCATTGTTGAACTTTTCCGACGGGCAGACCTGCTCCGACGGCACGCTCGTCGGCCTCCGCAGCGGGATAGCGTGTTCGGCGCGCGCTATATCTGAAATCTTGGAAGTTGTCTGATTGTCACAATCGCGGCCCCGAAATGAGATGATGCTCCCCCAAGAGGAATCCTCATTGAGGGGGCGCGTGGCCCGCTCCATTTTCTGGATCACCTGGTCGCGCGGGGTGCTGCAACTCCTCACCTTTGCCACGTCTCTTCTGGTAGCACGAATACTGGTGCCAGCTGATTACGGCGTGATGGCTCTCGCGGGGTTTTGGACTGGTATGGCAGGTATCCTCGCAGATATGGGCCTGGGTTCCGCGATTATCCAGTTTCGCAACTTGGATAAGCGGGAAATCGATACCTGCTTCTGGATCACGATGACGCTCGCCATCGTGTGCTGCGCGGCTCTCTCCCTCAGCGCGCCGGGAATCGCCCGTTGGTTCGCTGTCCCGCGTCTCGCCGCGGTGCTTCCCGTCTTGTCTCTGGTCCTGCCGCTGGCCGCATGTCGCGTCGTTTCAGACGGTTTGCTGCGCCAGCGGCTTGCGCTCGATCGGGTGTCGCAGGCGGAAGTCATAAGTACTGTCGTGACCCTGCCGTTGACATTCGGGTGCGCCCTCGCCGGATTGGGGGTTTGGGCCCTGGTGATCGGCTCGCTGGTCAACCCGGCCGTCCGCAGCATCGCCACTTTCGCCTTTGCCCCGTGGTGGCCGGGATTGCGCATCGGCGGCGCGCGGGTGAAAGAGGTCGTCCACTTTAGCCTTGCAACGCTGGGCGTAAAGGTGATGTGGGCGTTGCGGGAATGGGGTAATACGCTGGTCATCGGCAAAGTGACCGGCCAGGTCGATATTGTTGGGCTCTATTCGATGGCTGAAGAGGTCGCTTTGTTGCCCGCCTCCAAGATTTCTACAGTCGTCAACATGTTGAGTTCGCCCGTTATGGCTGAGCTGCAAACAGATATCGACGCCATGCGCACCGCTTTTTATCGGGCAGTGCGGCTCACCGCGGCCATCGCCCTGCCGGCCTCGGCTGGAATGGCTCTCGTCGCCGAGGAAATGGTCGCCGTTCTGCTAGCTCCGAAATGATTGCCGGCTGTCCCCATCCTGCGGCTGCTGTGTTTCTACGCTGGGGTGCGGGGAATCGACGTCCTGCTGCCGCCGGTCCTGTTCGCGCGGCGCCGAGAAAGATTTCTGTTTTGGTATTGCCTCGCGCTGCTGATCTTAGCACCGACCGCGGGAGTAATCGGCGCGCTATGGAACGGGGCGCAGGGTACCGTCATGCTTGCGACACCAGTCTACTGCTCAGTCATGACGGTGATGGCAAGAGAGGCGCTGGCCGAGATGAGATCGGAACTTTCCGAGTTATGGTCGTCCCTGTGGCCGATCATGGCGGCCACCGCACTGATGGCCGTGATGGTGCTACTTTTGCGTGAGTTTGCCTTAGCACAGCGGTCGGATCCCCCGTTAGTCAGGCTGCTCTTTCTGTCGGCGAGTGGAGCGATTGTTTATGGCGCCGCCCTCTTCGCGATCGGTGGTCCGGTGATCACCGAGGGCACCGAGGTGCTGGGATGGATCCTCCGCCGTCGCAACGCCGATAGCTGACTTTGGCTGCTCAAATCACGCCATGACCTTTTTGCCAAAAGCGAAGCTGGGCGCGTCTCCGTCCACTGGTCATGCTTCCCGTACCCTACTACCTGCGGTAAGATAATGACCGCGATGCCTGAGATTTCCGTCGATCGCCGGCGAATGAACCTGCAGCTTTTGTTTTGGCTAGCGGTTAAGAATGCCATTCGCCCGTTTCGCCGGCTCATTTCGGGATACCTTTATCGTCGTCATGCACGTTTTGATCGTAAGGCCGGGGTCAACACGACCGGGGTCGTGACGTTGGACGAGCTTGGCTTATCGCCCGACCGTTCGGTTCGGTACGAAGCAACGCCGATCAACTTTTTCCATTCGGTGCTGGCGAGCCTCCATCTGAACTATCCAACAACCGTTTTTGTTGATCTTGGCTGCGGGAAGGGACGAACGCTTATTCTCGCTTCCCATTATCCGTTCCATTCGATTATCGGAGTGGAAATATCCGAGGCGCTCTGCCAGGTCGCTATCGAAAACGTTCAACGATACCGTTCAGAACACCCCGGAACCCCCGAAATATCGGTGGTCTGCAACGGGATCGATGAGTTTCGATATGATGGCTGCGAAGCGGCCGACCACCTACTCATTTACCTGTACAATCCGTGCAAGGCTCCGGTTTTGAGCGCAGCACTGCACTATCTCGCCCATTTGGCTGGACGGGGAATGTCGATCACGATCATTTATCTCAATCCAGTTTGCAGGGAAATAGTGGCGAAGGCACGGTGGCTCAAAGAGGTTCGTCACGGGGAGACCTTGGATGAGTCAGGCGGCTTTATGCCGTATGGCGTCTACCGTAGCGTGCCGCAGCCGTGGAAAGTGGCAACCGAGACCCTGGTTTTCCGATTCGGACCATGGACGCTTGGAAAGCGGAGCTTCGAATCCGTTTCCAATATGACCAGTCCGCTTGCCGCCGAAAGCGGGTCGCAAAAAATTCCGCCAATATTCCAGCCTACGACCTACCAGCAGATGCGGGATGACGGCACTATCTCCTGCACTATCGGCCTCGACAGGAACGCTATTCGCTACGTTTCATACCGAGGAAAACGATATTTCATCGATCTGTTGCCGGGGCCGTTTGACGACTATCTCTCCAAGTTTTCGGCAAAAACTCGCAATACCCTAAAAAGGAAAGTGCGCCATTTCGTCGAGCGGTCCGGAGGCACGATTGATTTCCGGATTTACAGGTCGCCGCATGAGATGATTGAATTCCGTCGCCAAGCCCTGATCGTTTCGCTGCGAAGCTATCAACGAAAGATTGGATTTGGGTTCCCCGAGACCAGGGAGTTTGAGGCGAATCTAGCGGAACAGGCCTCAGATGGACGCGTTTGCGGATTCGTGTTGATGGAGAAAAACAGGCCCATAGCTTATGTTTTTTGTCGAATAGATCAAGATACAGTCATATATTCCTATTGCGGATACGACCCTGAATTTGCCCAACTTTCGCCAGGAACGATACTTTTATTCTCAATTATCAAATGGTTGTTCCAGCAACATAAATTTAAGATGTTTGATCTTGGCAATGATGGTTGGGATTACAAAACCATGTTTGCCACCGGTGCATTCAAGTATCTCAAGGTCATTTGGTTTCCAAAGACGCTGTGCAACTTTGTTTTGGTCATTATGCATTTGTTGGTGCTTCGAGCGTGGTCGGGAGCGGCATTGATCAGGAAGACCAGCGCCTCTTGGACTCGTAGGGTAAGAAGAGCCATGACGCGCTTCATGCCTTTACATCGAACCGGCACCACCCTTGGCGGGGCCGATGTGCCCACGATCCTTAATGGCGTGACACGTCGAAGAGCGCCGGGTCTGCCCAAGCCACGGCCGGCTCGACAAGGGTAATCTGCAGTATTGAGGACCATTAACGACTGGAAGCGTTTCGGCCATTATGAACCAAAGCGATGGATCATTCGCCATTCTGGATCGGCAGCCTCGTGGTGCGTTAGAAGCCAAATGGCGCGCCTGCTTGGCCGCATCTGATTTTCCAACGCATTATACGGCCCCTGAGTATTTCTTGGAGCCGTCGCTACGGCGCAAAAGGCCATTCGCCATTCTCAGCCTCCTCGGTGAGGACGTCACGGGCGTTTTGACCGGGTTTCATGAAGGAGGTCGCGTCCAATCAGGCCTGTCTGTGCGCCCTCAGCTAGCCTTCTCACGGACCGCCGATCACTCGCGCGCCATGAAGAGTCTGGTCGCGGGCCTTCTTCAGCAGGCAAAATCTGCGACACTTGTCGATATCTTTGTATGGTCGGAGATGGCGGGATTGGTTGATGCGCGATTTCATAAGAGGCCGTATGAAGGCGTCGTCGTAATAGATCTGCTCCCGGATTCGGAAATGATGTTTCGCAGGCTTTCATCAAAGAGGCGAACAGATATAAGGAGGGTTATTAAATCGGGTATCTCCGTCGGCGCGGCAGAGAGCCAAGACGACATAGCCGCCTTTTACGCTATTCACCGCGAATGGGCTCGGCGCAAGGGCCAGCCCATTGTAGAAGAGAACGAGTTTCACGAGACATTCGCTTTGACGGGCAACCGACGGTTATTGCTGGCGCGTTATGAAGGCCGCGTCATAGCGGGCGTGGTGCACCGATTCTTTCCTGGCGGGGTAATGGAATACGCAGCCAACAATTCCCTCGAAAGCGCTCTCCCGTTGCGTCCCAATGATCTGCTTCAGTGGCGGGCAATCGAATGGGGGTGCGCCGAAGGAATAACCAAATACAGCCTCGGCGGAGCCCACTCTTTTTTGCGGAAATTCGGTGGGAAGGTTCTACCGACTACGCGTTGTCGTCTCGACTTGTCGACGTTTCGTCGCTATGCAATCGGCGATTGGCTCACCGATCAGGCCCAGCGCGCGCGCCCATTCATGCCCGATCAACTGGCTGTCGTTGCCCGCTCCGTGCGCGGGTTGCTGGACAGACCGCGGGCCCGCAGCCCGCAGAAAGGAGCATGACCAGACCGCGATGCACAGCGCTTCGAAGGATTTGGTCAAACCCATGCCATTAGTCAATCATCGCGTCATTTACCTCGTTCAGCGTTGCCGAAAAGAAGGGCTGCGAAGCACCGTCATGCTCGTCGGTAAAAATTTGCCCAGGCCGCTGCACGAATGGCAGATTCGGCGTCGGATGTTGCAACACCAGCGATTTGATTTAAAATACCAAGTCGACACACAAATACCGGTGGCGCTTGCTGATTTGGAAACGGCAGCGCCCGGCGCAAGGTTTGCAAACCGCTATCAGGGCACACCCATCGCGGTCCTCCACAGGATAATCCGTCGGCTCAAGATCGATCGGCAACGCTTCACCTTTATCGATCTGGGATCGGGAAAAGGTCGAGTTCTGCTCATTGCCGCTCAATACCCCTTCAAATCTGTTATCGGTGTTGAATTTTCTAAGACCCTTCACGATATTGCTTTATCAAATATACGTAAGTTCATCGATGCGGGTGCGACCCGCACGCGCGTGAGTTCGATCAACTGCGATGCAGGAGAGTTCGATTTTTCCGAGATCGGAGACAAGATTGTTTTCTGCTATAATCCATTTGCTGCCGACTTGATGTTAAGTGTCTTGGATAATTTGGATGCTCTGGCTCATAAACCGGGAGAGACGATATTCGCTTATCTGGGCGGAGTGCCCAGCGCTGTATCGGAGAGACTGCATCGTTTCCCGATTGTCGACAAAGGCGAGTTCCTAACCGAATTTGATACGTTTGAGCAATACGCGATATACAAAATGCATTATGGTGATAATCACGCGACGTAGCGCCTTTCAACGTCGACACCGGAGCGGAAACGCGAGACGAGACTAACGCCGCGAACGGCGTCGCGGCCGACCAGGCCGTAAACGCCCATCAAATCATAGATCGTCGGGGCGATATCGAGAATCGACACCGGCTCGGTGTGTACGGCATGTTCGCCGGTACGCAGCCAAAGGACCCCCTCCGGATGATGCCGCGCACTCTTGACGGCATCGATTGCGTAGAGTAAGTCGAAGAAACAGAAGCGCTCGTTCCGCCCCGGCACTCCGCTGATCTCTCTATTCTCCTCAAGCCGGTCGTACACTTGGCAGCCGATATGGATGTCGGTGCCGGAAAGTCGTGCCCCGAAGACTGTCTCCTCCCCAAGCCGTAATTGTCTGAGGACGGCAAGCGCATTCTCGGCCGCGGCACGATCGGCAAACCGGAAAAGATATTGATGGGTCATTACCGGCTCGACCAGACGTGGCGCGATATCGAGCAATTGAAGAAAACGCGGGACATCCCGTAAACGATAAAAATGCTGTCCGCCCCGCGCCTCGCGCTTTAAGAACGGTTGCTGGCTAAGTGCCGAGCACAGGATAATGGTGGTGTCGGCCTCCGCCAACGCGAAGAACCGCCGGAGCAGGGCATCCATCGACCGATATCCGAACAAGACCGCATCGCCATAGGTCTCTATCTCGTCTTTCGCCGGCTTCAGCGGAAACGCATCGGGGTCCATGTGACGCCAATATGCATGTTGCAGATGAGCGGTGCTATTGACGAAGAAGGTCGCGAAATCCGGGCGCATTCGGCGATAATAGTGACGAAACAAATCGAATTGCAGACGATCGGCGAGAGCTACTCGCCGCCACTTGACATCAGCCTGCGAAAACCGCTCGCTGCCGAGCTGGGCCAGGATCGCTCGAATCGTGTCCGCCCCGAGACCGCGGCGGATCAAAAACGTCACGAACGGCAGCAGCTCGTCTACGGTCAGTGCAACGCCCCTCGTGTTCTCCTGCACCAATTTGGCCATTACGGTCTTGAACAGCTCGATTTCGCTCGGCCAGGCGGGCTCGTTGCTGCACCATGGATCGGGTAGATAAAACACATTGCTGCCCGCCAAGGCTCGGGCATTCATGCTGCCGCAATTCATTACCGATTTGCCGAGTTGGTCGAGGCGGCGCCAGATGTCGGAATGATTGGCTTTTGGGCCGTCGGTCAGGTAAAAAACTTTATGCTCATCATAAGGCAGTCCGGTATGGATTGAGTACCATTGGATCCACGGCTCGAGATAGTCGGGATCAGATACATCGGCAATGCTGGTAAATACTTGCGAAGAATGGTAAAGAGTCAAAAAATTTGGAAGCTTTCCCTGGTCCATCCACCTGTTCAAGAGCGACGGACAAATCTCGTTGAATTCCAGCAGGAGAATCTTCGACATGGACCAGGCCACCGCGCTGGAATAAATTTGGTGAGATGTGCGCAGGCCATAAAGAGCGCTTGCAAACACGCACTCGTGAAAGATGTACCAGTCGGCGGCTAAGGTCAAGAAAAAAGCCGGCAGCGCGGCGCGGCCGCGGTCGATTGTATCGGGTTGGGAGAAATGCTACCTTCGCACGCGAGCGAGATGCGCGATACGATGTTGAACGACGGATCGAGATAGATCAGATTGACGCTGTCGCGACGATCTTGTTCCGCGGCACATTGAGGTTGTCGCCGTAATTAAATGCATTGGTCATCTGCCCCTCCGTTTTCTCCCTCTCTGCCCCTGGGGGCGGAGAGGGTCGGGGGTGAGATGGGGGAACCTGGGCGTCTGGGCCCACCTCACCCTTGTGTGTCCCGGATATGGCAGAGGAGGTGTCGCGCTGGGGGGCATGCCCCACCAGTTCTACGGCCGTCCGACCGATCACCCTCTGATGCATTTCGTTTGGTAGCGAACGATCGCATGGGAGCCTGGTCAGCGGCCGTCCCGTCATTCACCCGAACAATTGCGCGGGTTTGCGCCCGAACATGCAAGGCAGGGGACACACGGATTATGGCACTGCAACGCAGTTTTGTCGGCATCGACGTATCGACGGATTGGCTCGATCTCTGGCTTGAGCCGGTGAAGCGGTTCGAGCGGGCGAGCAACGACGCGGCCGGTTGGGTCGCGACAATCGGCCTATTGAAGTCTGTCGGGGTCGCGGCGGGTCTGATGGTCGCTTTCGAGACCACCAGCGGCCACGAGCGAGGCCTGCGGCAAGCGTTGCTAGAGGCGGGTTACGAGGTGCGGCGGCTCAATCCGCTGCGCGTGCGGCTCTACGCCAGGAGCCTCGGTCGCAACGCCAAGAATGACCGGATCGATGCACGCGTCATGCCCGCCATGCCGAGGCGGCCGATACCATGCCCGAACCCTCGACCCGGCACGCGAGCGCCTGGCCGAGCTGGTGTGCCACCGCCGCCGCCTGGTCGACGAGCGCGTGGCCCTCGGCAATCGGATCGACATGCTTCGCTGCAGCCTCCTCCAGGCCCAGAACCGCAAGCGCTTGGCGCTGATCGCGCAGCAGATCGAGCAGACCGGTACCCTCATCCTCGAGGCGATCGGCCAGATCCCCAGCTTGCTTGCCAAGGTCGAGACGCTCAAGGGCGTCAAGGACGTCACGGCAATCGCCCTTCTCGCGCTGCCGCCCGAGCTCGGCCGCATCACACGCCGTGCCGTCGCCGCCCTGGTCGGTCTTGCCCCGTTCGATCACGACAGTGGCAAGCTGAAGGGAACACGATCCATCGCCGGCGGGCGCGCCGCGGTGCGAACCGCCCTCTACAGGGCTGCCCGTGCCGCCGCCCGCAGCAAGTCTCCGCTCGGCGAGTTCTACAAACGCCTCATAGCCGCCGGGAAACCCCAAAGGTCGCCACCGTCGCCCTCATGCGCAAAATGCTCGTCACCCTCAACGCCATGCTCCGTGATAACCAGGCGTGGAAGCATGCCAACGCATGCTAACGACACAGTTGCTCCCCGTCCCCGAAGCGACGGGTCCCCTCCGTCTCCGCCGTGCAGGGCAGAGAGGGCAATATTGCCGCTGCCCAGTGTCCGATTCACGTCTGACGACCTGGAGTACGAGCGCGCGGTATGAGTTCGCTCTTTCAGCGGCGAGCGGCGGCTCACCTCACCCAACGATGTTGTCGCGGCCGGCTATAGCTGTTCGGTTGGGGCGTGTTCCTTCGCCAGCACCGTTTCGGCGAGCAGGACCCAATAACTCGCGCCTGAGAGCAACACGGCGCCTTTGAAATCATAATGCGGATTGTGTAGCATTCTACCCCCTCCGCCTCGCCGTTACCGATCCAAATATAGGCCCCAGGCTTCTTTTCGAGAAAACAGGCGAAGTCTTCGGCCGCCATGCTCGGCAGCATGTCGCGCTTGACGTTATTGTCGTTGACGAGGGATGCCGCCGCGGCAGCGGCAATCTCTGTTTCTGCCGCGGAATTGATCGTCGGCGGATAGCGCCGCTCGTAGCGCAGCCGCATTTCTGCCCGCATGCGCCGCACGCGCCATTGGCGATGCGGCGGATCGCCGGCTCGATTTGGTCGCGCACTGCAGAACTGAACGCGCGGGTTGTGCCGCGCAGCACCACGGTTTCCGGAATGACGTTCCACGTGTCCCCGCCGTGGATTTGGGTGACGCTGACGACGGTACCTTCGAGCGGGTGCACATGGCGGCTGGTGATCGTCTGGAGACCATTGACGACCTGCGCAGCGGCGACAATCGGATCGACCGCGAGGTGCCGCATCGCAGCATGCGCACCGCGGCCGCCGACCTCGATTTCGAAGATGTCGAAGGCGGCCATCATCGGTCCGGGCTTGACGGCGAACTGGCCGACCGGCAACCCGGGCCAGTTGTGCATCCCATAGACCGCTTCGATCGGATGTTTTTCCAGAACCGCCTCTTCGATTATCAACCGCGCCCCGCCTTCGTTTTCCTCGGCGGGCTGAAAGATAGAGTAGATTGTCCCAAATTTCGTCTCTCGGCCAGGTGTTTGGCGGCTCCCAGAAGCATTGCCGTATGACCGTCGTGACCGCGCGCATGCATGCGGACCGCGATGACGCGAGGCATGCGGAAATTCATTTAGATAATGCAGAGCATCCATATCGGCACGCAGCGCGACCGCGCGGTTGCCTGCCACCGATCCCTTGAGGGTGCCGATCATCCCCGTTCGCGCAACACCGAGATCGACCGAAATTCCGAAGGATTTGAGCCGACATTCTCCGGATACCAAAGCCGTTGGGCGCGATTTCCGTCTCAGCGAGGCGCGCTGCAACGAAATTCGATCGCAGCCGACCCGGTGGCAGCCAAAATAGCGAGGCGCTCGGCCGCACCGCGCC
>Ga0209656_10002273_pt1 | contig 12446 bp, 18 predicted proteins | sample BogFormECP12_OM2_FD_188239 | JGI IMG/M metagenome (GOLD analysis project Ga0209656, IMG submission 188239) | Bog forest soil microbial communities from Calvert Island, British Columbia, Canada - ECP12_OM2 (SPAdes) (version 2) | ecosystem: Environmental > Aquatic > Freshwater > Wetlands > Bog ... | reverse complement strand
GTCTTCGCGATAATGGCCTGGCGACCGACGGTGACGGGAAATTCGCGGCCAGAGCGGCGAATGGGGTCAAAGGGGCCAGCGGGTGGCTGGGCGCCCGGCGAGGAAACAGCGCGCGATCGCGGCGGCCGGCGGGGTCGGTCGCGGCGGCCGGCGGGGTCAGGAGGCGCGGGCGGCCGAGGTTTCCCGCCAGGCCGGGCGGGTGCGGCGGGTGCGGTTGCGCTGGCGGCGGGCGTGCAGGCGCTCGTCGGGGGTGGTGCCGCCCCAGATTCCGTGCATCTCGCCGTTGCGCATCGCGAAGTCCAGGCACTCCTGGCGGACCTGGCAGCCGGCGCACACCCGCTGTGCCCGCACGGCTTCCCTGCCCGCGGCGATGCCGGTCGCGACGGGGAAGAAGAGGTCGGGATCGGCGGACAGGCAGGCGCCCGCCGCGCGCCACTCGGTGCGGTACTCGCTCATCGACCGTCCTAACGGGAGGTTATGGGTAACTGGGCTGGCGGTCCGCTTCCCAGCCGGGGACGGCCTATGCGGCCAGGCGGCGAAAAATCTGTGTTTGCGGGCGAGGCGCGAGGGTAGCCGCAAGCGCGCAAGCGAAGGCCCACACCTGACACACCGAAGGAGGATCAATGCCGAACGTCTTCGAGGTCTTGCACAAGGACCACGACGAGGTAAAGGCGATGCTCGTCCGGCTGGAGGCCGGGCCGACGGTGTGGAGCAGCGGTACTTCTGGCCGCTGGTGCGCGCGCTCGGCCCCGACGGCGCCCGCATCGCCGAAGAGGCGCTCGAGCAGGAAACCCAGGGCGAATGGGTGCTCAACGAGCTCGAGAAGCTCGACGCGGACGACGAGCGGTTCGAGGCGGTCGTGGCCAGGTTCATCTCCGCCGCCCGCGCGCACATCGCCTTCGAGGAGGCGCACGCGTGGCCGCTGCTCGCCGCGGCACTCACCGTCGAGCAGGCCGACGAACTCGGGGACAAGCTCACCCGGGCGAAGAAGACGGCGCCGACTAGGCCGCATCCGAGCGTCTCGCCCGCGGAGGGCGCACGGACGACCCCTGGGACCATGACCGGAATCGCCGACAGGTTCCGCGACGCGGTCACCGGCCGGGGCCGCCATTCCTAGAACCTTCTAGGTCCCCGCACCCGTCGCGCCCCGGTTTCCCCCCAACCGGGGCGCGGCGTTATTTTCGCGGCGTTATTTTCGCGGCGTTATTTTCGCGACGTCATTCCCCCCGCCTTTCTCATAATGTGACGCAGGTCACATGACCTTATGTTTAGACCCCCTGGTACGGGCATACCGGCTTGGTCAGTCATTCCAGAACCCCCGGAGATGGCACATGACGAACGAAACGATGTGCGCGCCCGGCTTCCGCGCCGAGCTCAGGCTGCTGTCCGACGATGAACTCCTTATCCGGCTGCGCGGGCTATCGCGCGACAGCGAGGAGCGCGCCGCCGTGTGCGAGATCCTGGTGCAGCGCCACGAAAAGCTGGTCCGCGCCTGCGTCAGGCAGTACCGCGGCAGCCCCGAGCCGACCGAGGACCTGATGCAAGTCGGCTACGTCGGCCTGCTGAAGGCGATCAACAACTATGATCCCGAACTCGGGCACAGCCTGACCGCCTACGCCGCCCCGTGCGTCAGCGGAGAGATCAAGCGGCACTTCCGCGACAAGCGCTGGCAGATCCACGTGCGGCGGTCCGCCCAGGAGCTCGTCCTCGAGCTGCGCAAGGCGACGGAAGAGCTCACCCACAAGCTCGGCCGCACGCCGAACGACGAGGAACTCGCCGAGCGTCTCGGCGTGAGCGCCGATGACCTGCGCGAAGCCCGGCAGGCGGACATGGTATTCACCACCTACTCGCTGAACGCCCCGCTCTCGGACGGGGATGACCCCGCGCAGCTCAGCGACGTGCTCGGCGATGACGACGCCGAGATGGAGCACGCGATCGACATGGAAGCGCTCGCCACGCACTGGGACGAACTCCCCGAGCGCGAGCAGCGCATCCTCGTCATGCGCTTCTACGGGAACCTCACGCAGGCCGAGATCGGGACGCGGCTGGGCATCTCGCAGATGCACGTATCCCGGCTGCTGACGCGGGCGCTGAACCACCTGCGCAGCAGGCTGCTCGATCCCGCGGACGAAGACAGGACGGCAGACGGCGGCCGCGACAAGCACGCGCTCGCCTCGGTGTCCTGACATAGGTCGAAAGGACAGATCATGAAAACCGGAGCAGGCCTCGCGTTCATCTGCGTGGGAGCCATCCTGGCGTTCGCCGTGACGACCAACACCTCGGTCTTCAACCTGCACACGGCGGGCTGGGTCATCATGCTGGTCGGCGTCATCGGGCTGCTGATCCCCCGGCGCACCTACGGCTGGCTCGGGCGGCGGCTGATCCGGCACACGTACCCGGTCACCGAGGTCGAAGAGGTAAGCGTGCCTGGCTACGTCGCCCGCGAGCCCGGCACCGCAAGGGTCAGGGCGGGCCTGCCGACCGCGACCGCCGCACCGACCTCCGGGCCGGCCGGCGCCCTGGGCACGCGCGGCGCCGATGACACGAGGCCGATCCCTGGGGTTCCAGGCGCCACCGTCGTCGTGCCCGGCGCCACCGTGCGCCCGGCGCCTCCCGTCGAGACCGAAGTCATCGAGGACATCTACGAGGAATGAGTCCTCAGCCGGCTTTCACCGCCAGGATCGTGACGTCGTCCCTGAGCTCGCCCTCGGAGAACGCGGTGACGAGCTCTTGGACGGCGCGCACAGTGTGCGCCGCCGAGCGCCCCGCGGTGGCCGCGAGGGCGTCGGCGAGATGTTCGTCGAAGAACTCCTGGTCCGCGTTGCGGGCCTCGGTCACCCCGTCGGTATAGAAGAACAGCAGGTCGCCCTCGCCGAGCTCCAGCTCCTGATGACTCGGCTCCGCGTCCCCGAACAGCCCGAGCGGGAGCCCGTCCCCCTCAAGGATCTCCACCCGCCCGTCGGCGCGGACGACCGCCGGGCCCGGGTGGCCCGAGCCGCCGAGCCGCACCCGGACGCCGCGCTCGCCCCGCTCCAGGAACGCGAGCTTGGCGCTCACGTAGCGCTCGTCGTAGTCCCCCGCGAGCAGGACCTCGTTGGCGGCGGCGAGCACCGCCTCGGGCGAATCGTGGACGTGCGCGAGCGCGCGGATCGCGTGCCGCGCCCCGGCGGTCATCGCGGCGGCGTCCTGTCCCTTCCCGCACACGTCCCCGATCGCGATGGCCCAGCCGCCCTTGACCGGGAACACGTCGTAGAAGTCCCCGCTGATCTCCTGCGACTGGGTCGCGCCGGCGTAGGCCGCGGCGAACTCAAGGCCCGGCACGCTGGTGGGCAGCCGGGCGGGCAGCAGGCTCGCCTGGAGCGCCTCGGCCACCTCCGACCGGCGGCGGAACATCCGGTCGACGCGTATCGAGATCGCGAGGTGCTCGCCAAGCTGGTCGGCCAGGGCGAGGTCGGCGACGGCGAACCGCCCCGCGTCAGCACGCCGCGCCAGCGTCAGCGTGCCGTAGCCATCCGTCCCGTCGGAGATCGGCACGCAGATCAGCGTGGTGGCACCCAGCATCATGAGCAACGGCGTGCCATCCGGGCTGGCACCGAGTGCCCGCGGTTCGTCGACGTCCGCGAGCAGCACGGACTTGCCTGAGGCGTGCACCTGCCAGGGCACCGACTCGGGATCCGGATCGACGCTCCGCACGGTGCGCGCGAGCTGGTCGGTCTGCCCGTTCCTGAGCCCGGTCGCGAACTGGCGCCGCAGCTGGCCGCCGCGCTCGATGTCGACGATGACCCAGTCCGCGAGCTCGGCGGCCAGCAGCCGGGCGCACCGCTGCAAGGTGACGGCCTCGCTGAACGTGCTGTTGTCGAGCAGCAGCCTGGTCACCGCGGTGACCATGTCCATGCGCCGCGTCATCGACCGGATCGCCCGGTCGGCCGGTGCCCGCTTCCCGGTTTTCGCTTCGGCCTTCGTCTCGGTTTCGGGTACGGCGGGCGGCTGCGCGCCGGGCGCGGCCGTGACCATGAGCAGCGGCGGGTCACCGGGCAGCTCGACCGCCGCGGCCGCCACCGTGACGTCGGCCGGGCCGTTCGCCGTCACTATCCGGCAGCTGGCCTGCCGTGGCTTGCCGGTCCGCGCGACGGCGGCCAGCTGCGTCTGCACCGCCGCCCGCGCCGGCATGTCCACGAACGCTGTCAGCGCCTTGCCGGTGGCGTAGCCGGACGGCGACCCGAGCAGCTCGGCCGCCTTGTTGTTGGCCCGCCTGATCGTGCCGTCCTGTTCGAGCAGGAACAGCGGGACCGGGGCCTGCTGGAAGACCGCCTGCAGCAGCCGCCGCTCGGCCCGGGCCGCCGCCGGGATGCCCTCGGCGCCTTCCCCGTCGCCCGGCGCGTCACCTGGCCCGGCGCCGGTGAGCGCGTCGATGGCGCCGTCAAGCTCGGTGAGCGCCGCCTCGAGCAGCGACCGGGGGTCCGCGCCCTGGACGCCGGCCGCCTGCCGCAGCGCGTCGCGCCGCGACGCCAGGTCAGCCAGCGTTTCGCCTGGCCGCGCGTCCTCCGACATTTTCCCTGCCATCCCTGACGCCAAATCCAGCTTTAGAACAATACGGCACGTTACAGATAACGCACACCCACGCGGTGCTGTTACGGCAGCTGGCAGTCACTGACGTCCGGAGCCGTACGTCGCGATGATCCTCGCGGCAACCTCGGTGACCTTGACGTGCCGCTTCTGGGACTCGCGGCGCATATGCCGCAGGGCCTCGTCCGCGTCACAGCCGAGGGCATGCATCAAGATGCCCTTGGCCTGGTCGGTGACGGCCCTGGCGGCTACGGAGTCCTTCAGCTGCGTCGCCGTGCGCTGGGCCTCGCCGTAGGCGAGCGTGTTGGCGAACACCATCCCGCCGAAGCGGGCGAGCGTCTGCGCCATCGGCACCGAGTCGGCGTCGAGCACCGCGGGCCGCACGCCGAACAGCCCCAGCACCAGCGTCATCGGCGGGAACTGCCGCACCAGGTACACCGAGCTGCGCATGCCGCGGCGCAGGGCTTCCTCGGCCCATTCCGGCCACCTGTCCTCGTCCAGCATGTCCGGGCAGCTCAGCGGCTCACCGTCGCGTGCCGCGCTGAGCAGCGGGCCGCGGCCCGCCGCGATCTCCAGGTCGGCGAGCTCGGCCGCGTCGGGATGGCTGGCCGCCATCCGCAGCAGCTCGCCGTCCCGCCAGATCGTCGCGTGCGCGGCCGCGCAGCCGGGAACCTGCCGGACGGCCAGCCCGGCCAGCCTGGCCAGCGACTTCGCCTCGCCGTTGGACAGGCTGAGCAGCTCAGCGCTCCCTAGCCCCAGGTCCTCGACCGACACGTCATCCCTCCATCCGGCCACTATCAGCATAGGGATCCGCGCCAGCGCCGTACTCCGGGTTTTCCGTACCGAACGGGATCGTGGCCTTTACCTGGCCGGTCACGTCAGTGACAGGAGACCTTGGGGTTCACCCCGGCGTAGTTCAGCGGGCCGGCCAGGATGGTCACGACGACCGTGCCCGCCCCGGCGCAGCTCGGCAGGCGGTTGTAGTAGCCGCGCTGGCCGGCCGCGATGGCCCCGATGACCAGCCAGAGCACCAGAATGATGGTGCCGAGTCGCATGATTCCTCCGGTTCTTCAGGCCGCGCTGGCGGCGCTGGGTTCCGTCCGGTTGATAAGAAGCGCCCGGAGCCGCTTGCGGCCGCGGTGCAGCCGGGACATCACCGTGCCCAGCGGAACGCCGGTGATCTCGGCGTCCTCGGCTGAATTTCCGAAGTCCGCCGGCTCGGATGCCGAGTACAGGGCGAGCGGGATCTCGCGCGGCCGGCGGCCCCGGGTCCGGCAGGCGCCGTAGAAGGTGTTCGCCTGGATCCGGTGCAGCCAGGCGGGCAGGTTGGTGCCCTGCCGGAAAGAGCCGAAGCCGGCGTACGCCTTCGCGTACGTCTCCTGGACGAGGTCGGCGGCGTCGGCCGGAATGCTCACCATTTACCTCCTGGGTAGCGAGCACTCCACTACCCAGCTCCCGCGCGGGAAACGCGGTTCGGTCAATTGGGAGCAGCCCCATCGAAATAGTTGCGGCGTGTACTCCGTGAGCTCACCTAGACTTCTGTAAGGCAGCGGCCCGGCGAGTTGTGCGAAATCTGGCCAGACCACCATAATGCTGCATGCGGCCGCCGTTCAGGCAGCTGCTGTCCCCCCGGGGTCCGGAGACGCGGCCCGCCCTCGAAGCCTGTGATGGGCGGTGTTCGTCATGTCCGGAGAACGTTTCCCCGTGCAGTGGTCCGCGAAGACCGCCGTCGTGCGGCTGCCCGCGGAAATCGACCTGACGGTGGCGGACGAGCTGCGTGAAGCGCTGCTCGCGGTGCTCAACCAGGGTGCGCTCGGCCTGATCGTGGACATGACCGCGACGACCTTCTGTGATTCGGCGGGCATCACGGCGCTGGCGCGCGCCGCCCGGCGCGCGGCGGCGACTGGCGCCACGCTGCGGCTCGCCGCGTCCGCGCCGACCGTACTGCGGGTCTTCAACCTTGTCGGGATAGACCAGCTGATCGACATCTACCCAGACGTGGCGGCCGCCCGGGCCTCGCTGCCTGACCAGACCGGGGGCCTGGTTAGGTGACCGTCGCCTGACCAGACCGGGGAGCTGGTCGGGCGACGGTCATCGAGAAGCGGACCGTTACACCCTGGGGTCCGTCATCAACGGAAACGTGGTCGCAAAGCTGGTGCAGCAGCCACCGGCGCAGCGCCTCGACGTCGCCGCGGCGCGCGGGGTCCGGCCCGTGGCTGAACAGCGCGCCGTTGCCACGGATCTCGCACATCGCGCGCGACTCGGTCGTCCACAGCCGCAGCCTGGCGGTGCACGGGCCATGGGAGGTCGCGCACGCCGCGGCCTCGCTGACCGCGAGCATGAAGTCCGCCAGCCGGGCCGCGCCCATGCCCGCGCGGGCGCCGAAGAGGGACGCGAAGCGGCGTATCGCCGGGATGTCCGCCTGGCGGAACGTCTTCGCCGCGAGCGAGCACGCCGCGGCCAGCAGCTGGCCGTCGGCGGCGTTCTCGCCGCGAATCCTGGTATTCATCGCTGCCTCAGCTATCCGCGAAGGGGGCCGCTGGCCGGGGCGGCTCGCCGCTTACGCTCGTCACGATGTCCGCGGCCAGATCGCGAAGCTTGACGTTGGTGTTCTGCGACACGGTCCGCAGCAGCGCGAACGCCTTGTCCTGCGGGCAGCGCTCGGTGGCCATGATCACGCCGAGCGCCTGGTCGATGATGGCGCGGGAGACGATCGAGGACCGCAACTGGTCGTTGAGGTCATTGCAGGTCGCCAGCCGCAGCGCCAGCGTCAGCGCACCCGACGCGTTCCCGGCGAACGCCTCCGCCCGCCTGGTCTCCGCCGGGCCGAAGGCGCCCGGTCGCCGCGCGTAGAGGTTGAGCGCGCCGACCGGCTCGCCGTCGGCGATCAGCGGCACGGCGAAGCTGGAACGAATGCCGAGCGACATCGCCTGTCTGGCGAACCGCGGCCACCGGCCGTGCGTGGCCATGTCGTCGATGCGGACCGGCTGCGCGTGGCGCAGCGCGTGCAGGCACGGTCCGTCGCCGGTCTGGTACTGCACGTCGTCCGCCGCCGCTGCCAGCGGGTCGGTGCACGCGGCGGTGACAGGCATCCGGCTGCGCTGCCGGAACGTCATGCCGCACGACAGCCCGTCGGTCACCACGCGGGTAGACAGGACCGCGAGCTCGTGCAGGAACTGCTCCATGTTGCCCGTGTTCAGCAGGGCGTTCTGCAGTCCGATGAGATCGTTGTGCGCTTCATTGGACATGCCATTCACCTACCCGTGACCAGAAGATGAAACGTGAGCGGCCCAGGTGTCAGGTGTTGGCCCGCGCGTTGCTGACGGCGGCGAGCGGCGAGTCCGGGTCCGCAGCGGCGGCGAGGTCACCGATGGAGACGATGCCGACGATCTGGCCGCTGTCGATGACCGGCAGCCTGCGGACGGCATGCTCGCGCATCAGCCGGCTGGCGTCCGCCAGCGCCGCGCTGGCCTCGACGCCCACCAGCTTCTCGCTGCACAGCGGCCCGACCGGCGAGTCCGGGCCCGCACCCTCGGCCAGGCCGCGGATGACCAGGTCCCGGTCGGTGATGACGCCGCTGAGCGACTCGCCGTTGACCACGAGCACGGCGCCGACCCCGGCGTCGCGCATGACCCGCGCCGCCTCGGCGATCGTCTGGTCGTAGTAGACCCCGACCGGATCGGGGGTCATGATGTTGCGCACCTGCATATCCATGATGTCCCTCCTTTTCCGCACTTCCCCTTCGGCTACCGGGCGCGACGCGCGTTAAACGCGCCGGTACGTTACGTTCATGGCCAGTGATCTCCGCGGCGAGCCCGCGATGCCGATGACGTCACTCGGGCCCGGCGGACCCGCGGTGTCGCGCGTCGGCCTGGGCCTGGCGGCACTTGGCCGGCCCGCCTATATCACCGGCGGCCGCGAGCAGGACCTGCCGGACCGGGACGTCGGCGCGATGCGCGACCGCACGTTCGCGGTGCTGGACGCGGCGTACGCGGCCGGCGTCAGGTACGTGGACACGGCCCGGTCCTACGGCCGGGCCGAGGAGTTCCTCAGCGACTGGGTGTCCCTGACCGGCCACCCTGACGTCGTGGTCGGGTCGAAGTGGGGATACCGCTACACCGGCGCGTGGCGCCTCGACGCGGGCCAGCATGAGGTCAAGGAGCACTCGCTGGAAATGTTCGGCACGCAGGCCGCCGAGAGCGTGGCGCTGCTGCGCGGCCGGCTGGCGCTCTACCAGGTGCACTCGCTGACCGTAGAGTCCGGGTTGTTCGGCGACGCCGCCTTGCTGGCGGCGCTGGGCGAGCTGCGCGACAGCGGCGTGCTCGTCGGGCTGACGACCAGCGGGCCGCGCCAGGCGGACGCGCTGCGCCGGGCGCTCGAGGTGCACGTGGGCGGGCGGCCGCTGTTCGCCGCCGCCCAGGTGACATGGAACCTGGGCGAATCACCCGAAGCGTACTGGGCCACGCGGGCCGCCCGGCCCTGGCGCTGACCCGCCGGTCCTCAGCTGTTCCCGAGCGCCGCGCGGAGCCGGCCGGCGGCCTGGTTCAGTTCGTGGTCGGAGGCCGGCTTGGCGCGGGCGAAGCTGAAGTCGTCGAGGGTCCATGCAGGGAACACGTGGATGTGCATGTGCGGCACCTCCAGCCCGGCGATCACCACGCCCGCGCGGGGCGCGCCGAAGGCCTGCTTGGCCGCGTTGCCGATCCGCCGGGCGACGTCGAGGCAGTGGTGCAGCAGCGGCTCCGGCGCGTCCGTCCACTGGTCTATCTCCTGCCGGGGTACGACCAGTGCGTGGCCGGGCGTCAGCGGGGCGATGGTCAGGAACGCGACGACCGTATCGTCGGTGTAGACGAACTCGCCGGGCAGTTCCCCGTGATCCCCTTCGGCGTCCGGAGCCCCGTCACCGCCATTGTGTCAGCGGCGGGCGCGACGCTCCGGGCCATGGCCGGCTCCTGAGAGCGCTGAAGCGTACGATTGAGGACAGGCAGCGCGGAGCCCAGCGCAGGGAGGCTGCCATGAGACTGCAACCGCATCGGCGGAGTCTGGTCGTGTTCAGTTCGTCTGCCGGTCCAGCCGGCAGGTGGGGTGGTGCCTCGCGTCACAAGCGGCTCGCGCGCACCGGGTGGATCCGCAGGTTCATCCGTATTGGCATGCTGCTCACGGTTATCGTCGTGCGGCCCCGGTGGCGGCCTCTGCTGGCAGGGGTAGCGCTCACGGTTCTCGGCGTCATAGAGCGCCATGGCGTGTTCGGCTTGCTTATGATCCCCGGACTGCTATTTCTCTGGCACGCCCTGCTGACCCCCGGAGACACTGACACGGACCGCGAGCGGCGCGCTCAGCTAAAGCGCGAGCTGGCACCGTACTCAACCGAGGCGCAAAGATGCGATCTCGAAGCGATTCTTGACCAGTACCCGGACGACATCACCTACGAGATACGCGATATCCTCGCCAGTCAAACCATGGCTTCGCATAACAGCGGGATTCCGGGCGCCAGACCGTACTGAGACCAACGTCCGGCCCGCCTAGCACGCGCTCTCCTCTTCACCTGATCTAGAGATCGCGTCGCGTAATGATCACACCCGGCGTCTCGACCACGCGGAACCCGCGGCGAGCCAGAACGACAGTGCCTCACGCTTATGGGGATGGACCTTCGCTTCGAGGTATGCGGAAGCAGGCGCTCAGGCTCCACCCAGTAGGCGTCGAAGTAGGGGTACGGTTCCGTCCTCCCATCGAACTCGAACAGGTAGCTGGCGAGGAGTCGCCGGAGTCTCTCGCGGTCATCGAGTTCCGCCGCACGCAACGCAACCGTCCTGCCGCGACCACATAAGGACCGTCTGCGCGGCCGGGCAAACGAGACCGGGAGATTAACCTGAAGGATCCTGCGGCCTGGGGGCCGCAGGATCCTTCCCGTTAACTTCCAGGCGCCGCGAAGCTGCGCCCTGGCCCACGTCGCAGGCCTCACGGACCCAGCCCAAGAACTTCCTGTCGAGCTGGCTCGGATCGGTAAGAAAGAACCTGTGATGCCAGATCCGCTTGGTCAGCGGCTCAACCTTGGTAAAGCGAGCGTCCTCCCTTGGTGCCAGCAGGTTCAGCATCCCGCCCAGACCGCGGTCCCTCGGCACCAGTCCCGCGAAGATTCGCCGGCTGCCGTGCAGGACCACGCCCTTGGCTATGACCTCGACCTCCACGTGCCCGCGATCATGTGCGGTGCTCAGAATCTGGCTGAACATCTCGGCGACCGATTCCGGCCGTCCGCGTAGAAGATCTTCAATCGTCGGCATCGTGTCCATGATGGTCCCCGGCTGCCAGTCCATCAAAGACCAGCGTCCCGCCTTCCGAGAGTAATCTTCAAAACAACTTCGGGGAGGGACCGCGATGAGCGAGAACACCGAGACCGCCATCCTCGCCGGGGGCTGTTCTGGCCTGCGCAGGAACTGCTGCGCCACCGCAACGGAGTCATCTCCACCCGGGTCGGCTACACCGGCGGGAAGAACGATCACCCGACCGACGACAACCATCCGGGTCACGCCGAGGCGGTCGAGATCATCTTCGATCCAGAGCGGACTTCCTACCGGGATATCCTCGAGTTCTTCCTCCAGATCCACCGACCCGACCTTGGCGAAGGGCTTGTCGGCTCCGACTACCGCTCCGAGATTTTCTATACGAGCGATGGGCAGCGCCAGGTCGCCGAGGACACGATCGCCGACGCCGACGCTTCTGGCCTCTGGCCCGGCAAGGTCGTGACCAAGGTCACCAAGGCGGGCCCCTTCTGGCCGGCCGAGGCCGAAGACCAGGACTACCTCCAGCACTACCCGACGGAAAGAATCAGTTCAGTCCGAAGCCGTCCGCTGACGGATAGCTGCTTCTCGAATTCTGCGTACGCTGCCGATCAGCGTTATCAGGATGAGCGGTCGCTTTGGCTCTCGTGGCGCCAGTGCTCGCCGAATTCGTTGTCATGCAGGCGGCGCAGCAAGTGTGCATAGTGGTCGAGTCGATCGGCGGCATGGCGCATCTCATCAAAGTCCTGCCCATGATCGCGGGCGGGCGTCCTCTCCTCAGCTCGTTTGCGCACGATGTGCAGCTCTTCGCGGCTGAGTTCGGCTACTCTCGTCAGCACTTCCTGAAGATCCATAACGCGCCTCCCTGCCCGGCCGATCACTCGCCACCGGCGCAAGCCTACGGGTGGGCAGTCAGTCTCGCATAGCAGGCAGCTCCAAGCTCTGCGGGGGAGAAGCGTAAATATCACCATGCAACGCGTGAATCATGCTCCGGACCGCGCTGGCGAGCCACGCCGACAGCACGGGACCTTGCTGCGATATGGGGGTGGGATCCTGGCTACAGTGCGCATTATTGCCATGTCCTTCGGCGCCGCTCGCGTGATTGGTAGTGGGGCGGGCAGCCTAACTCTCCTGGCCCTGGGTCTCGTATCGCTCGTCTTCGGTGTGAAACTGCGGGGCCACCGGGCGTAACGAGCGAGCCCGCGGGCTTGGAAGGGTGGAGCTTCCCCGAGAGGGTAGAGGCTCCACCCTTTCGCGTTCGGTCTCCGGCTGCTAGCGGTCATTAGAAATTCCCGGTAGGCGGCCAGCAGACCCATGATCACGGCGAGCGATAGGGGAAGGGGCGCGAACCTGCAGGCTCCGTGGCCGCCTTAGCCGTCTTCCTCAGCCCGCGACTACAGCACCACAGGTCAATCCGGTGGCAAGCCGGCTGCGGCGCGCAGGGCCGCCGGGCCCGAGCACCGCAGCCGGCGTGGCAGCCGCATTTCCCGCCTCAGCCCGCAGCTACCGTTAGTGACAACGAGGTGACCGTGCACCGGGAGTCGAACTGGCCACCGGCCGGGAAGCCGTGTCCGCGCACCTGGATTTTCTGATGGCCGCTGTCAC
>Ga0209656_10002272_pt1 | contig 12453 bp, 12 predicted proteins | sample BogFormECP12_OM2_FD_188239 | JGI IMG/M metagenome (GOLD analysis project Ga0209656, IMG submission 188239) | Bog forest soil microbial communities from Calvert Island, British Columbia, Canada - ECP12_OM2 (SPAdes) (version 2) | ecosystem: Environmental > Aquatic > Freshwater > Wetlands > Bog ... | reverse complement strand
TTGGTAAAGCCGTGCTCCACCGTGAGGCTGGTGGCCAGGGCCGCCTCGACGCAGTCGGCGCTGAGCATGATGTCGTCGAAGAAGTTCTTGACCGCAAGCACCCCCCACTCGTTGGTGTGGAAGGCTTTCTGCGCCCAGTCGAAACGCGGGTCCTGCTTCAGCAGGTCGTGGGAGAACCTCAGGTCGAGCTGGGTGTGGCGGGTCTCATCCAGCATCCCGAACACGCCCAGATTGCGCCACTTCGGGGACGGGGCGAAGCGGCAGAACCGGCTCTGCATGGTGACCGCCATGTACTCGACCATGCAGGTAGTCCCCATGTGCAGCTGGGAGGCGGCCACGTGGGCGGGGTCCAGCTTGTCATAGACCCCGGCTCGGATCAGGGCGTTGCTGACGGCCTTGACCCCGGACTCCTTCTCCCGCTGGATGCGGACGTAATCACGGTAGGAGACCCGGAACGGCTCCTCCCAGGCTTGCCAGGCGTCCTCGGGGATGCCGCCGGCGCCGGTCCAGCTCGCCGGGAAGGCGGCCTCGTGGTCAACGTAGGACAAGGTCCAATCCAGGTCACGCGAGGTTTCGTACCAGTCGTCGCGGTTGAGCAGCATCTCAGGTGTCCTTCCGTTGCGAACGTCCAAGCAGTCAGTGCCCGCGCTTGACGCGTAGGACGGAGATGTCGGTGTAGGCGACCAGGCCGTGCGGTGAGCTCTCCACGCCGATCCCGGACTGCTTCAGCCCGCCGAACGGGGTGGAGGGGGAGAGCATCGGATGCTGGTTCACCCACACAGTTCCGGCCTCCAGGGTCTCGGCGACCGCGGTGGCCCGGTCCTCGTCCGCCGACCACACCGAGGCACCCAGCGCGAACGCCGACGCGTTGGCCCTGGACACGGCGTCTGCGACGGTGTCGTAGGTGAGCAGCGGGAGCACCGGCCCGAACTGCTCCTCCGCCACCAGCGGGGTATCCTCCCCGGCGCGGCGCACCAGGGTGACCGGATGCCAGTACCCCGGACCGTCAGGAGCCTCGCCGCGGAAGAAGACCTCCGCGCCGCGAGCTTCGGCGTCCGCCACCAGGGAGCGCACCCGGTCCAGCTGCGGGCGGTTCTGCACCGGGCCCATGTCGGTGCCGGGGTCGAGGCCGTCGCCCACGGTGACCTGGCCGGCCACCTCAGCCAGCGCCTCGGCGTACTCGGCGGCCCGGCTGGCCGGGACGTACATCCGCTTCAGGCCGGCGCAGACCTGGCCGCAGTTGGACAGGGCGCCCCAGTACAGGTCGGCGGCGATGGACTGCGGGTCAGCGTCGTCAAGCACGATCCCCGGGTCATTGCCGCCCAGTTCCAGGGTGAGCCGCTTCAGCGTGCCCGCGGCGCTGGCCATGATGGCCTTGCCGGTCGGCACCGATCCGGTGAAGGAGATCTTGCCGACGCCGCTGTGCTCGGTGAGCATGCGGCCGAGGCTGTCACCTCCCGCCAGGACTTGCAGTACCCCTGGGGGCAGTACCTCCTGGGCGAGTTCGCCGAGGCGCAGGGTGGCCACTGGGGTATAAGGAGAGGGCTTCACGATGACGGTGTTGCCGGCGACCAATGCGGGGCCGATCTTCCGCAGGGCGAGCATGAGCGGGTAGTTCCACGGCGTGATCGCCGCGACGACGCCGATAGGCACCCGGCGGGCCTCGATCCGCTCGCTGGCGTCATCGCGGATGACCTCCACCGGCAGGTCCATCCCGGCGAACGCCTCCACATAAGCGAGGCCGGACTGGATCTCCCCGGTGGCCCGGGCTAGTGGCTTCCCCTGTTCCAGGGTGAGCAACCTGGCCAGCTCGCCGACGTTGTCCCTGACCACGGCCGCGAGCCGGCGCACCTGCTCCTGGCGCTCGGCGAGCGGGGTGCGCCGCCACCCGGTGCCGGCCAGGGCCGCCGCGGCCACCGCGTCGTCGAGCTGGCCCGCGGAGGCGGCCGGGACCTCGACGAATGGTGTCCCGGCCGCCGGGTTGATCACCGGTAGCGACGAGCCGCTGGATCGCACCGCTCCGGCGATGGTCAGCTGCGGTGCTGGCACGCTGCCCGCGACGGACGTCGCGCTGGTGATCATCGTTGTGCCTCCTTCCGTGCGGGGATCGGGCAGGCGTCCGCGCTGCCTGCTTCGGTGGCCAGCCCGGGGTCGCTGCGGAAGAGGGTCGCGAACTGCTCCGGCGTGTACTCGTTCTTGGTGCCTGTGGCCTCACGGGGATCGGTGATGCGGACCTTCGCCGACGGCCGGGCCGAGATGCGCTCCACCCAGCGGGAGACCGCCGGGAAATCCGTCAGGTCGATCCCGTGCCCGGCGGCGACCCGCACCCAGGGAAAGCAGGCGATGTCGGCCATGGAGAATTCCCCGGCCAGGTAGTCCTCCTGGTTGAGCTTGCGCTCGAGCACCTGGTAAATCCGGGCGGCCTCGCGGCGGTACCGGTTGGTCGCGTATTCATCGTGAATGCCCTGCTTGGGCGCATGGCTGAGGAAATGGGCGGCCTGCCCCACCATCGGGCCGTGCGAGGCCACCTGCCAGACCAGCCAGCAGGTGGCCTCCCAGCGCCTGGCCGGGTCGGCCGGCATGAGGCGGCCGGTCTTGTCGGCCAGATAGAGCAATATCGCCGCGGACTCGAATACGGTCAGGGCCAGGCCGCCTGGCCCGTCGTGATCGATGATCGCCGGGATCTTGCCGTCCGGATTTACCCGCTGGTATTCCTCGGTGAACTGATCCCCGGCGATGATGTCAGTCCAGCAGATGCGGTAAGGCAGGCCGAGTTCTTCCAGCGCCATGAGGACCTTACGGGCGTTCGGGCTCGTGTAGTAGTAAAGGTCGATCACGACGGTCTCCCTGGCCTGGGTGGTTGGAGTCAGATCTTGAACTCGTCGCGGATACGGTCGGCGTAGGCGACTAGGTTCGCCTTGCTCCGCGCGTAGTCACGACCTGGCCAGTCCCACGGTGAGTCGGTGATGTGCCGGACCGTGGAGTAGACCGAGGCGTCGACGGACCGCAGCTTGTCGCCCATGAAGTAGGGCTTGTCACCCAGGAATACAGACAGGGCGTCGATGTCGTCCTTGAGGAACTTCAGCACCTCGTCGTCGGGCCGGCGGCCCATGCCCTGGCCGTTGAACTCATCCAGGATCCGGTCGCGGAATGCCATCAGCGCGGCCCGCAGTTCCGGTCCTACGTCAGCGCCCTGCACGATGTAGGGGATGTAGATCTCGAACTGGTCCTCGTAACGCCAGCGTGGCTGGATGACCCCCGACCAGTACAGATGCTCCTCGACGAGTCGGTTGAACGCCAGCGCCTGCGCCGCCTCCACCGGCGATTGGTCTCCGTCAAGGGGATCGCCGTACTTCTCCTTCAAGTAGATAATGATCCGGTTGGAGTCGCCGACCTTGGTGCCGTCATCGTTGATGTAGGGCAGCTTGCCGAACGGGGAGTCCTCGTCCAGGGTGGCCAGGTTCTGCGGCTGCCACTGATGATCGATCTCCGCGAACGTCATGTAATTGACGAGCTTGGTCACGTAGGGGCTGATGTCCGGCAGGCCCCATGCGGGGGTGTAGCCATAGACAGTGATCATGACGACTTCCCTTCTCCTCGCTGAGGAAGGTCAGGCCCGCGGGGCGTTTCCGGCGCGGGTTGTGCTGGATGCTGATGTTGCACGGGGCGCCGGTGTTACCACGGCAGGTACTCGCCATTCGAATGCTGGAACCGTCCCGAGGTCTTGATGGTGAGCTCGTCCATGTTGCGGATCAGGCCCGTGGCCGCTTCCTCGGGCTGGATGTAGGCATGGTTGCCGGGGAAGTCCTTGGTGAGGTCGGTGGCCACCATTCCGGGGTGCAACGCCAGGACGCTGACGCCGCGTGGTGACAGATCGTGGTGCAGGTTGAGGGTGGCCATGTTGGCGGCGGCCTTGGACATCCGGTAGGCGTACATGCCGCCTGAGCCGTTGTCGCCGAGCGAGCCGACCCGGCTCGTGACAATCCCTACCTTGGCGTCGTCGGTGAGCAGGTCACGCAGGGCCTCGACGGTGCGCAGCGGCCCGATCGCATTGATCTCGAACTGCCTGCGGACGTCGTTATAGTCGATGGCGCCCAATTCGTCGAGGCCGAGGACCCCGGCCACGTGCATCAGCCAGTCCAGCCGAGCGGCGGATGCGCCCAGCCGGCCGGCCAGCCGCCGCACCGCGATGTCGGAAGTAACGTCGACCTCCGGCTCGACCCGGATGCCCTGCCGGGTGAGATCTTCACCGTCGCCGAGGCAGGTCGCGATCACCTCGTCTCCGCGCTGATGCAGCTGCGTGGCGATGCAGTAGGCGATGCCACGATCGGCGCCCACGACCAAGACGGTGGCCATATCGCCTGCCTTAACCCGGCACGGCGGTGACGGCGCGCTGCTCGGTCCCGATGATCTTGCGCTCGGCGAGGTCGGCAATTTCCGCGGAGTCGTAGCCGATCTCGGCGAGGATCTCCTCGTTGTGCTCGCCGAGCCGCGGCGCGCCGCGGGGCAGGTCCGGCACAGTACCGGTGAAACGCGCTGGTACCCGGGCCTGCCGCAGGCGCCCCGCGGCGGGGTGGCTGGTCTCGATGATGATCTCGGATGCCAGCACCTGCGGGTGCTCGATGACCTCCGACCGCTTCAGCGTCGGCGCCGCCGGCACATCGAAGCTCTCCATCAGCCCTAGCCACTGCGCCGTCGGCTTATCGATCAATACCGACTGAACGAGCTCCAGCCGCTCGTCTATGTACTGGTCGCGCCCGATCGGCGTCGCGAACCGCTCGTCCTCGATCCATTCCGGGTGGCCGACGGCCCGGCACAGGCTTTGCCACTCGGCGTTGCTGTTCGTCGCGACCGTCATGTAACCGTCGGCCGTCTCGTAAATCAGGTCGATGAAGCTGCCGCCCTTCTCGACCGGCACCGGCTGGTCAGCGAAGGTGTAGGCGCCCATGTCCGAGGCCCATAGGAACGCCAGGACGCTGTCGAGCATGGACAGCCGGACATGCTGGCCCTGGCCGGTCCGCTCGCGTGCCAGCAGGGCGGCGGTGATCGCCTGCGACGCCACCACGGCGCTTAGCTTGTCCGGCAGGATGGTGCGGATCAGCCTAGGGCGCTCCGCGTCTGAGCCGGCCTGGACAGTCGTCAGCCCGGTCAGGGCCTGAATCAGCGGGTCGTACACCCGCTGGCTGGCCTGCGGGCCCCGCTCGCCGAAGCCGCTCATCGACAGGTAAACCAGGCGCGGATTCACCGCGGCCAGGTCGTCGTATCCGACGCCGAGGCGTTCCACCACACCAGGCCTGAAGTTCTGAACCACCGCGTCAGCCTGGCCGACGAGGCGTTTGAGCACTTCTATGCCCTCGGCCGACTTCAGGTTCAGCGTCATCGACCGCTTCGAACGGTTGACGTTGACGAACATCGCCGACATGCCGCCGGAGCGGTTGGGCAGCGATCGCACATGGTCGCCCTTGCCGGGTACCTCGACCTTGATCACGTCAGCACCCTGGTCGCCCAGGATGTCGGTGGCCCACGGGCCGGACATCATCGAGGACAGGTCAATGATCCGGATGCCGGATAGTGGACCGCTCACGACCAGACTCCCTCGCCAGTGCTGTTCCGGTTGACCGATGAAAGAATCATCGAACTAAGAATCTTAGATGTCAACTACTTGTTCCTGAGGTTTCTGCTTGTTACTGTTCACGACGAGTACGCAAAGGAGACCCCATGCCGGCCTGCCAGCCAGAGCTCGACGTTGATACGGCCCGTGGCCTCGCGGCTGAGGCATTTGCGCCGACCGAGACCCGGCGGTGGGGGCTGGAGGCCGAACGGATCGTTTACCGGGTCGGTGACCCGGCGGAGCGGGTACCGTACGCCGAGCTTGACTCGCTCGTGGGGCTCCTGCCCAGCGGGAGCAGGGTGACGCTGGAGCCGGGCGGCCAGGTCGAGATCTCCACTGCGGCGACGCCAGACCTAGACGCGGTACTCGACGGGCTGGCGACCGACACGGCCGTGCTTGATGCCCGGCTGAGGAGCCGGGGCCTGCGGGCGGCCGACTGTGCCCTCGACACCGTCCGGCCGCCGCAGCGGATCCTGGCCCAGCCGCGCTACCAGGCTATGGAAGCATTCTTCGATGTCTGGGGCAGTGCCGGGCGCTGGATGATGTGCAACACCGCGGGACTGCAGGTCAACCTGAGCCACGACCCGGCCGGTTCATTCCGCCGCTGGAAGGTCATGCACGCCATTGCGCCTGTGCTGCTGGCCACGTTCGCGAACTCGCCCGGCCTGGACTGCGGCCGGCGGAGCTGGGCCAGCCTCCGCCAGGGGATCTGGCAGGCGCTTGACCCGGCTCGGACGTGCGCGCCCTGCCTGACCGGCCCGGCTGCGGGATCGTGGGCGGACTACGTGCTGGCCGCCGACGTGATGGTGATCAGGACCCGTGACGGCGCCGTCGCCGTGGCTCCGGGAATGACGTTTGCGCGCTGGCTGCATGAGGGGCATCCGGCGGGCTGGCCGACTGCGGATGACCTCCGGTATCACATGACCACCCTCTTCCCGCCGGTCCGGCCGCGGGGCTGGCTGGAGATCAGGGTAATCGACGCGCTGCCGCCCCACATCGCCGAGATCGCCGTGCTCACCGTGGCGGCAGCGGCCCGGGAGGAGCTGGCCGGCGAATTGCTAGGGCGGCTGCCTGACACCCGGTCTTGGTGGCCCGCGGCCGCCCGCGCCGGGCTGGCTGATGACCAGCTCGCATCGGCAGCCGCGCTGCTCTTCGATATCACGGCCAGGGCGCTGCCCCTGGTCACCAGACGCCCAGACCGCATCAAGGCGGTGACGGACTACCGCACCACTCACGTGCTCCGCCGCGCGCAGCCCTGGGGCGGCCGCATGGCCGACGCCGCCTTGGGCTTGACTCAGGTTCCGGAGCTGGATCGCATGACCCTCTCCAGCGTCTGATGAGCCGCGGCTGGCCTATTCGAACTCGCCGAGCAATTTGCGGAGCAGCGACACCAGCGTGACCTGCTCATCCGGACTGAGACGGTCCAGCAGCTTCGTTTCATGCTCCATCACGTCTGCGACGACGGAATCCACCAGCTCGACGCCGGCCGGCGTCAGCCGCACCTCGACCCGTCGCCGGTCCCCGGTGTCAACCTGGCGGGTGATCAGGCCGGCCCGTTCTAGCTTCTCCAGCCGCTGCGACACGCCGCCCGACGTGATGAGGGCCGAATGCATCAGCTCACCCGCGGTGCGCTGGTAGGGCGGGCCCGAGCGACGCAAAGTCGCCAGCACATCGAGCGTGACGCGGTCGGTCCCCAGCAGGTCCAGGCGCAGCTTGCGATGCCGCTCGAGATGCCGCCCGATCCGCCAGATCCGCGTCACGATCCCGACCGAGCTCACGTTGATGTCGGGACGCTCCCGGCGCCACGCCGCCTCGATCCGGTCGACCCGGTCCGGCGCGTCCCCGGACTCGGCCACCGCGGAACTCGCCGGCCCTTCAGGCTCACTCATATGTTCACCCGCACCGCATCAATGGCTGTCCTCGTCACGACAAATTTGCATCGCCTTCTCGGTCAATATCTTACCAGTAAGACATCGAGGCAGGAGTGGGACAGGCGGTCAGCGCGGCCGGTGGTCGACGATGCGGCGCATCTTGCCCATGGACCGCTCGATGGAGTCCGGGGCCAGGACGCTGGTCGTCATGGTGACGCCGATGGTGTTCTTGACCCGCGCCGACAGCGTGGCGCCCGCGTCGGCCGAGTCGGATTCCGACGTTCCGGGGCGGCGCTCCACGTGGACGGCCAGCTGATCCATCCGGTCCTCCCGGGTCAGGTGCAGCTGGAAGTGCGGGGACAGCACCGGGATGCCCATGATCAGTTCCTCGATCTGGGTCGGGAACAGGTTGACTCCGCGCAGGATGATCATGTCGTCGGTGCGGCCGGTGATCTTCTGCATCCGCCGCATGGTCCGCGCGGTGCCGGGCAGCAGGCGGGTCAGGTCACGTGTCCGGTAGCGGATGACCGGCATGGCCTGCTTGGTCAGCGAGGTGAAGACGAGTTCGCCCTCCTCACCGTCGGGCAGCGCCTCCCTGGTGAGCGGGTCGATCACCTCGGGGTAGAAGTGGTCCTCCCAGATGTGCAGGCCGTCCTTGGTCTCCACGCACTCCTGCGCCACGCCGGGGCCGATCACCTCGGATAGGCCGTAGATGTCGGTGGCGTCGAGGCCGGCCCGGGCTTCCAGCTCGGCCCGCATCTCGTTCGTCCACGGCTCGGCGCCGAAGATGCCGAACCGCAGCGAACAGGCGGCCGGGTGGTCGCCCTGGCGCTCCATCTCGTCGACGATGGCGAGCATGTAAGACGGCGTGACCATGATGATGTCCGGCCGGAAGTCCCTGATCAGGGTGACCTGCCGCTCGGTCATCCCGCCGGAGACCGGGACCACCGTGCAGCCGAGTTTCTCCGCCCCGTAGTGGGCGCCGAGCCCCCCGGTGAATAGCCCGTAGCCGTAGGCGTTGTGGATGACGTGACCCGGCCGCCCGCCCGCCGCCCGGATCGAGCGCGCCATTACCGCGGCCCACACCTCGATGTCGTCCCGGGTGTAGCCGACCACGGTGGCCCGGCCCGTGGTGCCCGACGAGGCGTGCACCCGCACCACCTGCTCGCGGGGCACCGCGAACATGCCGAACGGGTAGTTCTCCCGCAGGTCGGCCTTGCTGGTCAGCGGGAACTTGGTCAGGTCGGCCAGGTCCTTGCAGTCATCGGGGTGCACGCCCGCCGCATCGAAGGCCGCGCGGTAGTGCGGCACGTTGGCGTAGGCGTGCCGCAGCGACCAGCGGAGTCGTTCCAGCTGCAACGCGCGCAGCTCATCGGCCGACGCCCGCTCGATCGGGTCGAGGTCCCCCGCCGGGGACGTGAGGTCCGGCATCCGGGCTCCTCGGTGGCTAGGCGTCGTAGTCGACGGTGATCGTGGCGGACGCGGGCCCGGAAATGGGCAGAGCCTGGCAGGTGAGGATGTAGCCCGCGTCGAGTTCGGTCTGCTCCAGGGCGTAGTTGCGGCGCATGGTGACCTCGCCCTCGACGAGCAGGGCGCGGCAGGTGCCGCACACCCCGCCCTTGCAGGCGAACGGCAGGTCCGGGCGGACCCGCTGGGCACCGTCCAGGATCGGCGTACCGGCCGGGACGGTCGCGGTGCTGCTGCGCCCGTCGAGCAGCACGGTCACCACGGCGCCCGGACCAGCGGCCGCCTCTGCGTGGCTGGCCTGGGCGGGCGCGGTGTCCTCGACGTAGAACAGCTCCCGGTGGATGCGGCCGCGCGGGACGCCGAGCTCGCCGAGCACCCCGATCGCATCTTCGACCATGCCGAACGGGCCGCACAGCCACCAGTGGTCGGCGGCGGGCACGTCGACGGTGACCGGCAGCAGCGCGCGCAGCTTGGCGGCGTCGAGCCGGCCGTTGAACAGCTCCACTTCCTGCGGCTCGCGGCTGAGCACGTGGATCAGGCAGATCCGCTCCGGGTAGGCGTCCTTGAGGTCGGCGATCTCGTCAGCGAACATCACCGAGTCGCTGCGCCGGTTGCCGTAGAGCAGGGTGACGGCGGACTTGTCCTGGGCGGCGAGCACGGATCCGGCGATGGACAACACCGGCGTGATCCCGCTGCCCGCGGCGATCAGGACGTGGTGTGCGGGAGTGTCCAGATCGGGGGTGAACGAGCCCGACGGCGCCTGCACGTCAATCACGTCACCGGCCCGGACCTCGTGCACCAGCCAGCCGGACACCGCGCCGCCCGCCACCTCGCGCACGCCGATGCGCGGCGAGCGCCCGGCGGCCGCGCAGATCGAATAGGACCGCCGCTCGTTGCCGCGGCGGACGGTCACCGACTGCCCGGGCGCGAAGGCGAACCGGTCCGCCAGGCCGGGCGGCACGTCGAAGGTGACCGCGGCGGAGTCGCCGGTCAGCGGGTCGACCCGGGCCACGGTGAGCGGGTGGAACTCGGTCCGGCCAGCGGGCGGGGCCATCAGATCTCTTTCATGTATTCGAAGGGCTCGCGGCAGGCCTCGCAGCGGAACAGCGCCTTGCACGCGGTCGCGCCGAAGGCCGCCGTCTGCGTCGTGTCGCGGGAGCCGCAGCGCGGGCAGGGGACCGGCCCGCGGCGCGCGGTGAGGGTGAGCGGGACCGGACCCTGGTGGGCTGGCCCGGAATGGGCTGGCACTGCCGCGGGCGGGGCGATGCCGGCCGCCCGCAGCTTCCGGCGGCCCTCGGCCGTGATCCAGTCGCTGCTCCAGGCGGGCGCGAGCGCGGTGCGCACGGTAACCCCGGCAAAGCCGCCCCGGCTGAGTCGGTCCTGCAGGTCGTGCGCGATCTCGCGCAGCGCGGGGCAGCCCGAGTAGGTCGGGGTGATCGTTACCACCAGGCGTCCGTCCTCAGCGGCGACGTCGCGCAGGATGCCCAGGTCCGCCACGGTCACCATGGGCAGCTCGGGATCGGGCACCGCCGCGGCGATCTCACGCGCGGCGGCCAGGTCGGCCGCCGTCACCACGTCGCGCCCGGATGGGCGCGGGCCACGGATTGCAGCTCGGCAAGCAGGTACCCGAACGCCTCGGTGTGCACGCCGTCGCGTCCGGACCGGCCGGCCACCCGCGCCATCGGCGCCGCGCCCGGGCGGTCCAGGGTGGCCGCGGCGAGCACCGTGTCGAATACCGCATCGACCTCGCCCCGCAGCCCGGCCGGGTCGGCCGCCACCCCGGGCAGGGCGGCGGTCACGGGATCGGCCTGGAACAGCTCGTCCACCAGCGGCCAGACGGTGCCGAGCGCGGCCTGCATCCTGCAGTGCGACAGCGGCGTGCCGTCACCGAGCCTGATCACCCACCGCGCCGCGTAATCCCGGTGGTAGGTGAGTTCCTTGACGCCCTTGGCCGCGATGGCCGCCAGCACCGGATCCGCCGAGCCCGCCAGTCGGCCGAACAGCGCCAGCCGCCACGCCGAGAAGATCAGGAGCCGGCCCGCCAGCTCGGCGAAGTCGGCGTCCGGGGCCTCCACCAGCCGCACGTTGCGAAATTCGTGCTCGTCCCGGAAGAACGCCAGCTGGTCCTCCTGGCGGCCGGTCCCGTCGGCTAGGGCGCCTTCGGCCAGCCCGGCACGGGCCAGCAGCATGCGCGCCTGCCCGAGCAGGTCCAGGGCGATGTTGGCCAGCGCGGTCTCCTCCTCGAGCTCCGGCATGCGGGTCATCCACTGCTGCAGCCGGTGCGAATAGACCAGCGCGTCGTCGCCGAGCATCAGGCAGTAGGCGGCCAGCGCGGCCGCGTCGACGCCGTCCGGCACCGACGCGTCGATCCCCTCGAGCGGGTCGGTGAACCCGGTGCCGAACGCCCACCGGTGGTCCTCGGTCTCCTCGCCCAGGCTCTGGTAGGCGGCGAACTCGTCCTCGGTCATCGCTGCGCCCTACATATGCGGGACATCGTCGGGAATCTCGTAGAACGTCGGGTGCCGGTAGACCTTGTCGCCGGACGGCGCGAAGAACGGGTCCTTCTCGTCCGGGCTCGACGCGGTGATGTCCCTGGCCGCGACGACCCAGATGCTGACGCCCTCGTTCCGGCGCGTGTACAGGTCACGGGCATGGTGCAAGGCCATCTGCGGGTCGGCCGCGTGCAGCGACCCGACGTGCACGTGGTTGAGCCCGCGCTTGCCCCGCAGGAACACCTCGTACAGCGGCCAGCCCGAACGCACCTGTGGTTCGGTCATCAGGCAGTCCTCCGCTTGGCGGCGTAGGCCGCGGCGGCCTCGCGCACCCACGCGCCCTCGTCGTGGGCCGCCTTGCGGCGCGCGATCCGCTGCGCGTTGCACGGCCCGTTGCCCCTGACGACGGCCATGAACTCGTCCCAGTCCACCGAACCGAAGTCGTAGTGCCCGCGCTCGGCGTTCCACTTCAGGTCAGGATCGGGCAGGGTCACGCCCAGCTTTTCCGCCTGCGGCACCGTCATGTCCACGAAGCGCTGCCGCAGCTCGTCGTTGGTGTGCCGCTTGACGCCCCAGGCCATCGACTGCGCGGTGTTCGGCGATTGGTCATCCGGCGGCCCGAACATCATCAGCGACGGCCACCAGAACCGGTTCGTCGCGTCCTGCACCATCGCGCGCTGCGCCGCCGAGCCGCGCATCATCGTCATCAGCAGCTCGTAGCCCTGCCGCTGGTGGAACGACTCCTCCTTGCAGATGCGCACCATGGCCCGGGCGTAAGGACCGTAGGAGGAGCGGCACAGCGGCACCTGGTTGCAGATGGCCGCGCCGTCGACCAGCCAGCCGATCACGCCGACGTCGGCGTAGGTCAGCGTGGGGTAGTTGAAGATCGAGGAGTACTTCTGCCGCCCGTGCACGAGCTTGTCGGTGAGGTCGGCGCGATCGGCACCGAGCGTCTCGGCCGCCGAGTACAGGTACATGCCGTGGCCAGCCTCGTCTTGTACTTTGGCGATGA
>Ga0209656_10002271_pt1 | contig 12453 bp, 9 predicted proteins | sample BogFormECP12_OM2_FD_188239 | JGI IMG/M metagenome (GOLD analysis project Ga0209656, IMG submission 188239) | Bog forest soil microbial communities from Calvert Island, British Columbia, Canada - ECP12_OM2 (SPAdes) (version 2) | ecosystem: Environmental > Aquatic > Freshwater > Wetlands > Bog ... | reverse complement strand
ATCGCCGTGGAGAGCATCGAGACGACCGACGAGGTCCGCCGCGGCCCGAGACACCTCGTCACGGTGCTCGCGCCGCGCCTCGAGGCGCCTGCTCTGGCCGGGATCTTCGGTGTGGTCGCCGCCAACGAGGGCAACGTCGACCGAGTGGTCCGCCTCTCGTCGTACCCGGTGACGAGCTACGAGCTGGTGGTCTCGGGGGGCGACCCCGACCGTCTGCGCCGGCAGCTCTCCGAAGTGGCGGCAAGCCTCGAGGTCGACGTGGCGGTCCAGCGGGCCGGCCTCCACCGGCGGGCCAAGCACCTCATCGTCCTCGACGCCGACTCGACCCTGATCCAGGGCGAGGTCATCGACTTGCTGGCGCGACGTGCCGGCCACGCCGAGGAGGTGACCGCGATCACGGCGGCCGCCATGGCCGGCGAGCTCGAGTTCGCCGAGGCGCTGGATCGTCGCGTCGCCCTCCTCGCCGGGCTGCCGGTCGGGGTCCTCGACGAGGTGGCGGCCACGCTCGAGCTGGCCCCCGGAGCCCGCACCCTCGTGCGCACGTTGCGACGGCTCGGGTACGTCACCGCCGTCGTGAGCGGGGGGTTCGGTCAGGTGATCGAGCGAATGGCCGGTGAGCTCGGGATCGACCACCTGGCGGCCAACACGCTCGAGGTGGCCGACGGGCGCCTGACCGGGCGCCTGACCGGCCCGGTGCTCGACCGGGCCGGCAAGGCGGTGGCTCTGCGGCGCTTCGCCGAAGCGGCTGGTGTGCCGCTGGCCCAGACGGTGGCGGTCGGCGACGGCGCCAACGACCTCGACATGCTCGCCCTGGCCGGCCTCGGCATCGCGTACAACGCCAAGGCGGTGGTCCGCGACGCCGCCGACACGGCGTTGTCGGTGCCCTACCTCGACGCCATCTTGTTCCTGCTCGGCATCGCCCGGGACGAGGTCGAGGCGGCCGACGCGGCCGGCTGACGGTCCCCGCCGGCGGCCGATCCGTCGGATGGCCAGAACATCATCGTTGGTACTGTGCCGGACGTGAGCGACTCACCGGCCGTCGTACGGGGACACACGCCCGACCACCTGTTGACCCTGATGGAGATGCGCCGGGTCGAGGATCCCGAATTCGGTCCGAGTCTCGAGATGGAGCTGCGCCCCGAGGTCTCGAACCCCCACGGGAGCCTGCACGGCGGTCTGATGACGGCGTTGATCGAGTGCGGAGCGGCCGGTTGCGCGGTGCGGGCGGTGAGCTCGGAGAACATCGTGGCCGGTGACCTGTTGGTCCGCTTCCTCACGACCGTGCGGGTGGGACCCGCCCGCGTGGTGGCCAAGACGCTGCGGGTCGGTCGGCGAAACGTCATCGTCCAGGCCGACGTGATCGACGTGGGTGACGACCGCCGCCTCGTGGCCACCTCGACCCTGTCCTACGCACGGCTCGACCCACCCGGCTCCTGAGGACCATGGCCGACGTCGTCCTCGTCCACGGCTTCGCCTCGTCGTTCGAGCACAACTGGCAGCGCACGGGGTGGGTCGACATCCTCGGCGATCAAGGCCGGGAGGTGGTCGAGGTCGATCTCCCGGGCCACGGCACGTCGTCCCGGTCAACGGATCCCGCCGCCTACGCCGACGTGGCCGCCGACGTCGCCGCCGCGTTGCCCGGCGAACCGGTCGACGCGGTCGGCTTCTCGGCCGGAGCCGAGATCCTCGTGCGGATCGCCACCCGCCGCCCGGGCGCCTTTCGCCGCCTGGCCCTGCTGGGTGTCGGCGACAATCTGCTGACCGCCGGGGACCCCCAGCCGATCATCGACGCCCTGAGCGGACACGGCGACCCCGACGATGTCCGCGGCGAGCTCTTCCGCCGGCTGGCGGAATCGGCCGGGAACGATCCCGAGGCGCTCGTGGCCTTCCTGCGCCGACCCAACCGGCCGTTCACCGAGGCCGAGCTGAGCACCGTCACCTGCCCGGTCCTCGTCGTGCTCGGGGACCGCGACTTCGTCGGACCGGCCGACCGGCTGGTCCAGACACTGCCCGACGTCACGCTGGTGACGTTGCGGGGCGTCGACCACTTCGCCACGCCGCAGGACTTCGGGGCCATCGACGCGGTGATGCGGTTCCTGGACACTGCCTGAACGCACCGAGGCGTCCCGCCCTGGGTGCGATCCGGTTAGTTCAGGCCGCAGGTAGAACCCGTTTCTTGTCCTAGCGCTTGATCTTCACCCGCCGGTTCTCTACCGTGCATGGGGCGGGTCACGGGGGGCGTCGCTGTAACGCGTTGCGTCCCGTTCCCGTTTTCACAGCAGCATCCATAGCTGGAACGTCAATCATGGTCGCCGAGCCCCGGTGGCCAAAGGGGGTAGTTAGATGATTCGTAGGATCCTTCTGGTCGCGTCTGCGTGCGCGATCCCGCTGGCCGGCCTGGCCGTGACCTCGAGCGTCGCTTCGGGCAGTTCGATCGACGTCACGCACGACACGATCGCGTGCTCGACCTTCACCGGCTCGCTCAAGTTCAGCCCGCCGCTCGTGTCCGGAGGCTCCGCCAGCTCCGACACGATCACCGTCAAGGGCGCCCTGTCGAACTGCACCGACGGGTCGAGCCTGCTGACGGGCGCCACCGGCAAGCTCGGCGGGACGCTGACCGGGACCAGCAACAACTGCCTGAGCCTCCTCGGCTCGCAGGCCGTCACCGGCAGCCTGACCATCAAGTGGAAGACCACGCCGAAGAGCACGCCGACCAGCTCGGTGGACACGCCCAACAGCACAACGGGTGTCACCGCCGGCGCCGACGGCAACTCGGCCTTCGTCATCCCCGGCTCGACGCCGTCCAGTTCGACCGGCGCCTTCCAGGGCAATGACAACGGGGCCAGCGGGTCCGCCTACGCCGACACCGGTGAGACGCCGACCCAGCTGGGCGCGGCCTGCGCCGGCAAGGGCATCAAGAAGCTCACCCTGGTCGAGGGGGCCGGCAACCTGTCGCACCTCAACCTCGGCTGAGCAGCACCTCGGTGGTGCATCTGCCACCGCTGCATCGCAACACGTGACGTCGTGGGGGCGGGGCTTCGGCCCCGCCCCCCGGCGCGCCCGGGCCGAGTGAGCGCGCCATGACCAGGGCACCCGTCGGCCGGTGCCGCGGTCGGGGGCCGTCGGCCGAGCCACCGTCGCCGGTCCGTGCCGGTCGGGTGCAACCGGGTAAGTGTTCGTCGGTTGGCTTGACAAGGTTCTCCGAGCGCGCCCACACTCGGTTGATTGCGGGGACCTCCCAGGTGGCGGGTCGTCGCGTGACAACAAGGGGGGCATGTCTTGATGTTTCGTCGCGTGTGGCGTCCGTTGGGCGCCACCGCTGGTGCAGGCCTGCTCCTCGCCGGCGTTCTGACCGTGACCGGAGGCGTTATCGACGTCGCTCCGGCCGTTGCCGACAGTTCCGGGTACACGACCACCTGCACCGGGGTCCCGGTCATCGGGACCCTGGCGCTCACCCCGGTGGTCACCACCGGTAGCCTCCCGTCCACCGTCCCGGGCGGCGGCCCGTTCAGCGTCGGCAACTACGGGATCGAGCTGACCCTGCCCGCGTCGTTGGCCGGCGCCGTCCAGGGGACCACGGTCACCGGCACGGTCAACACGGATGTCCAGGTCTCCGGCCCCGGCGGGTTCTCCCAGACCCTGTCGACGACGATCAACCTCAACACCTTCGTCCCCAACCCGGCCCCCCCGGTGGTCACGATCATCGGGCACGGGTCGGTGCCGACCATCACCGCCCCGACCACGCCGGGGCCGCTCACCGTCTCGACCACCGTCCCTTCGACGACCACCCTCGTCTTCCAGGGCAGCCCGCTGAGCATCCCCTGCATGAACAGCCCGACGTCGCAGATCGCCGCCACGACCGTGCTGCCGCCGGTCCCGACCGTCACCGCGGTGAGCCCGTCGGCCGGTCCGCTGTCGGGCGGGACGTCGGTCACCGTCGCCGGGTACAACCTCTCGAACGCCAGCGCCGTCAACTTCGGATCGACCCCGGCGGCGACCTACACCGTCAACTCGGACAGCTCGATCACCGCGGTGACGCCGGCGGAGCCGGCGGGGACGGTCGACGTGTCGGTGACGTCGCCCCTCGGCACCTCGGCAGCCAGCTCGAACGACCAATTCACCTTCACCGCCGGGCCGATCGTCGGTGACGTCAACCCGACGTCGGGGCCCCCGGGCGGCGGGACGACCGTCCACCTCTCGGGCGTGGCCTTCACCGGGGCAACGCAGGTCTACTTCGGGGGCACCCCGGCCGACAGCTTCACCGTCGACTCGGACACGTCGATCACCGCCGTCTCGCCGGCCGGGACCGACCCGCCGGTCGACATCACGGTGAAGACCCCCAAGGGCTTGTCGATCCCGTCGTCAGCGGACCAGTTCAACTACGTCACGCCACAGGGTTACTGGGAGGTGGGTTCCGACGGAGGCCTCTTCTCCTTCGGCAGTGCCCAGTACTACGGGTCGATGGGCGGCCAGCCGCTCAACGCCCCGATCGTCGGTGTGGCCTCGACCCCCGACGGCCAGGGGTACTGGGAAGTGGCCTCCGACGGTGGGCTGTTCGCCTTCGGTGACGCCCAGTTCTTCGGGTCGATGGGCGGCCAGCCGCTCAACGCCCCGATCGTCGGGATGGCGGCCACCCCCGACGGCGGCGGCTACTGGGAGGTGGCCCGGGACGGCGGCCTCTTCGCCTTCGGCGACGCCCAGTACTTCGGGTCGATGGGCGGCCAGCCGCTCAACGCCCCGATCACGGCCATGGCGGCCACCCCGGACGGGGGCGGCTACTGGCTGAACGGTGCCGACGGCGGCCTCTTCGCCTTCGGCGACGCGCCCTTCTCGGGCGCCGCCTCCTCCTCGACCCCCGCCGCGCCGGTCATGGACATGGCCGCCGTCGGGAGCGGCGGGGGGCCGGCCCCGGCCCACCGCTCGAGCAGCCCGGCGCCGGGGGCGGTCATCCACGACAACCCGCTGCCGCCCACGGTCACCTCGGTCTCGCCCAACGCCGGGCCGCTGACCGGTGGCCACTTCGTCGTCGTGAAGGGGACCGGGTTCAACAACAGCCTGGTCTACGTGGCCTTCGGCAACATCCAGGTCTCGTACACCCAGGTCCTCGTGGTCAACAACACCGAGCTGATCGTCTCGCCGCCGACCAGCCCGACGGGCGGCACCGTCGACGTCACGGTCCAGAATTTCAACGGCACGTCGGCCACAAGCCCGGCCGACCAGTACACGTTCACCAACCTCCCGACGGTCTCCGCCGTGAGCCCGATCGCTGGCACGCCGGCCGGTGGGAACACCGTTACCGTCACCGGGAGCGGGTTCGACCCGGTCAACAAGCCGTCGGTGAACTTCGGGGCGAACACGATCACTCCGGCCAACGTGACGGTGAACTCGCCGACCAGCCTCAGCGTCCCGGCACCCTCGGGGACCGACCACACGACGGTCGACGTGACGGTGACCGACCAGTTCGGCCAGACGTCGCCGACCAGTGCGGCCGACCACTACACCTACGCCGACGCCCCCACGGTGACCGGCGTCTCGCCCGATCTCGGGTCCATCGCCGGGGGAACCCACGTCACCATCAGCGGGACGGACCTCGGTCCGGTGACGGGGGTGAGCTTCGGATCGACGCCGGTTCCCATGGGCAACTTCACTGCCAACGCCGACGGAACGGTCACGGCCACGGCGCCACCCGGGTCGGGCGGCCAGGTCGACATCACGGTGACCACGCCGCTCGGCACCTCGGCGATCACGAAATCCGACCTGTTCACCTACGCTGACACGCCGGCGGTGACCGGCGTCAAGGTGAACAGCGGCCCGGGTGGCACCGTGGTGACCGTCAACGGCCACTACTTCACCGAGGCGTCGTCGGTGAAGTTCGGGTCGACGCCGGCCACCGACTTCGGGGTGCTGTCGAGCGGGATCATCATCGCCATCGTCCCGCCGGGTTCGGGGGCGGTCGACGTCACGGTGACCACCCCGCTCGGGACGTCGGCTACCGGCGGCTCGGACACGTTCACGTACAGCGGCGGCGGGGGGACCGGGTACTGGCAGGTCGGCCTCGACGGAGGGATCTTCGCCTACGGCGGGGCCGGCTACTACGGCTCGATGGGCGGCCAGCCGCTCAACGCCGCCGTGGTCGGGATGACCCCGACCCCGGACGGGAAGGGCTACTGGGAGGTCGCCTTCGACGGCGGTCTGTTCGCCTTCGGCGACGCCGCCTTCTTCGGGTCGATGGGCGGTCAGCCGCTCAACGCCCCGATCGTCGGGATCGCCGCCCCGGCCTGACCGCGGTCCTGTCGGACCTCGCGCCAAGAGGCCATCGGCGTGCTCACGGTGCGGTCGCGCCACCGGTATGCCGTGGACCCGTCGGGCCCGCCACCGGCGCGGCGGCCAACGGCTGATCTCGACACCTCAATCACGTCACGCATCACGCCGACCGGGGTCGGCGATCAGCCGGGACTCGGTGCCGCATCCGCCGGCCACGACCCGACACGGATCCTCCATCGTCAGACAGCAAGTGGTGAATTGTGGGCCGCCCGGGTCTCGAACCCGGCACCTTGGGATTAAAAGTCCCCTGCTCTACCCGATGAGCTAGCGGCCCTACACCGAGATCCCCGGGCCAGGATGTTACGCCATCGTGCGTTTTCCCTTCTGACCCCTCCGGGCCCGCTGACGCTTGCGCCACGGCCGCCGGCCGACCCGCCGAGGCCTGCGTGACGGCGGTCTCGACACCCGAGTTGGCCCGGGTGGCGGCCGACGGGAGCGCCGTCGACGTCTGAGCCGCCTGGGCTGGCGCGGCCGCGCGCGCCCGTGCGGCCTGGAGCGGCGCCGAACGGTGGGCCGGTTCGATGCGGTGTTTCCACGTTCGCCGTTCGATGACCTCATCGGGCCCGGGGGATGACACGGGCGGCGCATTGCGGTCGTATCAGTGGCAGGAGCGGGGTGGCACGGCCATGGTGACGAGTCGTGGTGGGTCGACGGTCCCCCGGTACGGATTACCGCGCAGTCGCGACGCCGAGCGATGTTCATCCCCGATCGGCGACGGGCGAGGTAGTACGTTCTGGGCTGGTAATTCTGATTCGGTAGGCGTGTTCGTGCGCCTCAAAACTCACAAGGGGTACAAGTGGTTGCCTACATTTATCCGCTGTTGAGCATTTTCTGGACGATGCTCATCTTCGCGGGCTTGTTCATCATGATCTGGTTCATCATTTGGTGCTTCGTGGACAACTTCCGTCGGAAGGACCACCACGGAGGGGCCAAGGCCGGGTGGACGATCTTGATCCTCTTCTTCCCGGTCCTCGGTGCGTTGATCTACATCATCGCCCGACCGGCGGACGCCTCATACGAATGATGTCGCCCGGGACCTCACAGCGGTGAGGCCACCCGGGACAGAGGTCAGTCGCCAACCAGTGCCCTCTTGACCGGGAGACCGGAGGCTCGCCGCCTCGGTTCCCGAGCCAGGAGGGCACTGGCGCGCTCGGGTCGAGGTGAAGCCGATCACTTGATCGCCAGGGGGGTGACCGGTGATCCGACGGCGCCGGTCACCTTCAGCGCCGGCGCCACCAGGAGGAACTCGTAGCGCCCGTCGCCGGCGCAGTCGTCGGCGAGGTCCTCGAGGTACCAGTACTCGCCGAGCGGCATCCCCATGTCCCGGAGGGCGAGCATGTGGAAGGGGACGGCCAGGGTCGGCAGGCCGCCGGGCCGCTCGACGCCGACGTTGTCGCAGGCCAGGGCGGCCACCCCGTGGGCGGCGAACCACCGGGCCGTCGTGTAGTGCACCCCCGGGTTCCGGCCCCGGAAGGCGTCCCAGCGCCGGGTCTCGCGCCACGTGGACATCAACCCGGTCCGGACCAGGACGATGTCACCGGGCTCGACCTCGAGGGACGCGGCGTCCGACGCCGCGTCCAGCTCCTCGCTCGTGATGTCGTGCCCGTCGTCGAGGCGCTCCAGACCGTGCAGCCGGGCGATGTCGAGGAGCACGCCGCGCGACACGAACCGGTCGTGGTACTTGTCGACCCCGTTCTTCTCGGCACCCCGAGCCGTGACCGTCGATGCGGGGTGGCCGTTGTAGAGCTGGTCGTCGTAGTAGACGTGGGCCAGCGAGTCCCACTGGGTGCCCGCCTGAAGGTAGAGCACCGCCAGGTCGTCGGTGTACTGCGTCGTGCCGCCGATCCCGTTGACCTCCGGGGGATCCTGGCCGGTCCGGGTGACGACGTGGATCGGGTTCGACCTCGGGTTGCGGGGTCCCCCCTGGGGTCCGTGGGCGTCGAGCGGGATGTCGAGGGCGAACACCTCCCCCCGCCGGACGAGGGTGGCCGCCGCCGCCCGCTTCTCCGGCGTGATCAGGTTGAGCGTTCCCCGCTCGTCGTCGGGCCCCCAGCGCCCCCAATTCGAGAGGGCACCGGCCATCTCGGCCACCACTGCTGCGTCATCTGCGCCGTCACCGGTCACGTGATCCCTCCCCGGCACCGCACGTCCCCCGCCCGTCCTGTTCGCCATGTCCCCGGGAGCGCCGACGAAGACCGCTCGGTAGGGTCGGCGGACCGAACGTGAGGTGAGCGACGTGCCCGTACTCCGACCCGAGGATCTCTACCACACAGGCATCGTCGTGCCCGAGCTCGACCGGGCGATGGCCGATCTGGCTCGCCTCGCCGGGTACCGCTGGATGCGCCCGCTGGCCGTCGAGCTCGACGTCTGGTCGCCGGCCGGCCCGGGTCGTGTCGCCCTGCGGTTCGCCTACTCTCTCCACCCGCCCTACCTCGAGCTCGTGACCGAGGTCCCCGGGACGGCCTGGGCCGCCGCCCCGGGCAATGCCGTCCACCACGTCGGGTACTGGGTCGACGACATCGCCGCCGCGTCGGCCGCACTGGCCGACGACGACCGGCCCCTCGAGGTGTGCGGCGGGACCGACCCGGCGTCGCCCGCCACCTTCGCCTACCACCGCGGCCCCGACGGGATCCGCATCGAGCTGGTGGACCGGACCGTGATGGGGGACTTCGGGGCGTTCCTGGCGGCCAACGGCGAGGCCACGCCGGCCGGGTGAGGTCGTCGTGGGGTCGCCGGCGGGGTCAGGACCGGGGCACCGCCGACCAGGGGACGTCCTTGTCCACCCGGACGTCGCCGGGGAGCCCGAGGACCCGCTCGGCCAGGATGTTCTTCATGATCTCGGTGGTGCCCCCCTCGATCGAGTTGGCCCGGCTGCGCAAGAAGGCGTGGTGGACCCCTTCGCGCTGGGCCGACCCGTCGGGGCGGGTCATCGGGTACCCGCCGGGGTAGAGGGTGCCCTCCATGCCGAGCAGGTCGATGCAGGCGTCGTAGATGTCCTTGTTGAGCTCGGCCACCGCCAGCTTGCCGATCGAGCCCTCGGGCCCCGGCGTCCCGGCCCCTCGGGCCCCGGCGGCCCGGCGGTTGGTCAGCCGTAGGAGCTCGGCCCGGATCCACAGCCGGGCCACCCGGTCGCGGGCGACCGGGCCGCCACCGTGCTCCCGGTACACGTCGAGGAGGAGGGCGATCGGGCCCTGGCCCCGCCGACCGCCCTGGCCGCCGATGGCGACCCGCTCGTTCATGAGCGTGGTGACGGCCACCCGCCAGCCGTCGCCCTCGGCCCCCAGGCGCTCGGCGTCGGGTACGCGGACGTCGGTGAAGTACACCTCGTTGAACTCGGCTTGCCCCGTCATCTGGAAGAGCGGCCGGACCTCGACCCCGGGAGCGTGCATGTCGGCCACGAAGTAGGTCAGGCCCTGGTGCTTGGGGACGTCGGGGTTGGTCCGCGCCACGAGCAGCCCGAAGCGGGCCAGGTGGCCGAGCGAGGTCCATACCTTCTGCCCGTTGACCACCCACTCGTCGCCGTCGCGCTCGGCGCGGGTGGAGAGGCCGGCCACATCCGACCCGTTGCCCGGCTCACTGAAGAGCTGGCACCAGACTTCTTCACCGGTGAAGAGGGGCCGGAGGTAGCGCGAGCGCTGGGCGTCGGTGCCGTGGGTTGCGATGGTCGGCGCGGCCATCCCGATGCCGATCGGGTTGCCCATGAAGGCGAGCGGCGCCCCGGCCCGGACCAGACGGGCCATCACCGCGCCGTGGACGGCCGGGGTGGCCCCGAGGCCACCGCAGCCTTCGGGGAAGTGGACGAAGGCGAGCCCGAGGTCGAACTGGCGTCCGAGGAACGCCGTCTTGTCGACGCGGCCCGGCGACCAGCCGGCGAGCAGCTCCTCGAGGCGGGCTTCGATCTCGGGGGTGAGGACGGGAGTGTCGGCGGGGGCCAGGTCGGTGGTCACCGGTTGATGCTGGCACACGGCGCGACCGGCGCGCCGGGGGACATCAGGCGCCGGGGGCGTCCCCCGGAGGCTCGAGCGCCTTGCCCGCCTGCCCCATGTCGAAGTAGTCGCGCCACGAGGTGATCCGGCTGTCCTCCACGTCGAAGGCGCCCATCACCGGGATCGTGCCGTCGGCCCCGGCGGCCGTCGTGAACAGGTCGATGCGCTCGGTGAGGACCGTGTGCCCGGTGACGGCGACGGCGACGATCCGGAACTCGATCGTCTCGAACATCTCGAACTGGGCCTCGAGCGACGCCACGGTGGCGTCGAAGCCCTCGATCGGGTCCATCGGGATGTTGTGGTAGACGACGTCGGGGCCGAGCAGGCCGCGGACCGCATCGAGGTCCTTCTTCCCCATGGCCTCGCAGAAGTCCCTCACCACGTCGTAGGGGTCTCGCATCGTGTCGCTCCTCTGGGTCGTCCCGTCCGATCGGTCGTCGGGGTTGGCGCCTCAAGCCTGCACCACGATCCCCGCCGCCGCCGCGGCCCCGATGTCCGCGTCGGTCAATCCGCACTCCACCAGCACCTCGACCGTGTGCTGGCCGAGGACCGGAGGGGCCCGATCCAGGCGCAGGTCGAGGTCGCCCAGGTCCCACAGCGCCCCCACCTGCTCGGTCGTCCCCCACTCGGCGTGGGGGTACGCGGCCACAAGACCGCAGGCCCGGTTGGCCGGGTCGTCGAGGAACGCCTCGCCCTGGTTCATCCGGACCTCGGTGCAGGCGACGTCGCGGGCCGCAAGCTCGCTCAACACCTCGCCGGACGGGCGCCGCGCCAGGGCGGCCTCCAGGTCGGCCGGCACGGCGGCGCCGAACGCCCGGCACACCGAGGCGAGCTCGAATTCGTCGCGCGCCGCCAGGGCGATCCACCCGTCGGCCACCTGGTAGAGGCGGTACCCGGGCGACAGCCCCGTCTGGCGGGCGTCGAGCAGCTCGGGCAACTCGGCCAGCTCGCCGTCGCGCACGACCGTCTCGCTGTTGGTCAGGGCGGCGCCCCCGAGGAGCGAGCCGGTCACCATCTGGCCCTGGCCGGTCCGGTCCCGGTGGTACAGGGCGAGGAGGGTGGCCACGGTCGACGCCATGGCGCACAGGTGGTCCATGAACCCGAAGCGGAACCACATCGGCGGGTTCCCCTGACCGGCCCCGAGGACCTCCCATCCGGCGGCCGCCTGGAACAGCTGGTCGTACCCGGGCCAGTCGGCCCGCTCGCCCCGGGGCCCGTACGAGCTGGCGTGGCAGTAGACCAGGTTGGGCCGGATGGCGGCCAGCGACTCGTAGTCGAGACCCAGGCGGCGGGCGGCCGGCATCCGCAGGTTGTGGTGGACGACGTCGGCCCACCCCACGAGCGCCTCGAGGATCGGGCGGGACCCCGGGGACTTGAGGTCGAGGGCCACGGCCCGCTTGCCCCGCTGGCAGGCGGCGAAGACCCGCTCGACCCGGCGCATCGGATCGCCGGTCAGCGCCTCGACCTTCACCACGTCGGCCCCGAGGTCGGCCAGCAGCATGGGCCCGAGCGGGCCGGCCAGGAAGTTCCCGAAGTCGAGCACCTTGACCCCGGCCAGCGGGGCGTCGGGCCCCCGCCGGCCCCCCGTGGGGACCGTCGGGCGCCCCGCTGCCGAGGCGCTGCCCGGGAGGGCCCCCAGGATCTCGGCCGTGTGCTCGCCCGGACAGGGGACGGGGCCGCGCACCCGGGAGGGAGGCTCGGTGCCGAACGGCGTGCCCGCCTCGACCACCCGGCCCAGCTCGCGGTCGTCGACCTCGATGGCGTAGCCGTTCGCCCGGGCCTGGGCGTCCGAGAGGATGGCCCCGTAGGGGGCCGACGGCTGGGCCGGGATGTCGTTGGCCCAGAAGTCGGCCAGCCAGTCGGCGCTCGGACGGCGCATGAAGGCCTCGCAGTTGGCGCCGTAGTTGGGGTAGCCCGGGGTCACGCTGGTGTTGACCAGCGCGTTGGCCTGGGCCACGCCTTCCTCACCCATCTCGGCCAGCAGCCGGGCCATGAGCGGCGACTGGGTGTCGGCGCACCGCATCAGGTGGATCCATACGCCGTCGGCGCACTCGAACATGGACGGCACCAGGTCCTTGGGTAGTCCCCAGGCGAACCCCGGACCGGGGGTCTGGGCCCGGGCCCAGTGCATCATCGTCGGCAC
>Ga0209656_10002269_pt1 | contig 12461 bp, 11 predicted proteins | sample BogFormECP12_OM2_FD_188239 | JGI IMG/M metagenome (GOLD analysis project Ga0209656, IMG submission 188239) | Bog forest soil microbial communities from Calvert Island, British Columbia, Canada - ECP12_OM2 (SPAdes) (version 2) | ecosystem: Environmental > Aquatic > Freshwater > Wetlands > Bog ... | reverse complement strand
CCCCGAGGTTAATCGCGAACCCGGAGTGAAGATGGCGCTAGTCGTTTTCATCGGCGTGGCTGCGCTTTTCGTTCTGGACCACTTGGCCCATCTGCACTGAAATGTTGAAGCCACTTGTCAGTGACGTTCTGGGGAGCCGTCACGTTGAGGGGTGAGCGCCATCACCGACAACGGCGAGCAAATCAGTGACACTGCTGGTCAGAGGCTTAGTGTCTCTGCCCGATGCGACCCCCCAGTTTGGGACGCCGGAGGCCGACGATCTTTGACATTTCAACCGCTGGCGAGCAGGCATTCGCAGACACTTAGTCGGCGTGATAGCGTCATCTAAGTCCTTTGGAATGGATATTTTGCGATAAGTCTTTTCAGGTCAAGAAGTTGCATCAAAAAGTGGACGAGACTCCTCGCAAGCTGATGATTTTAAAGAGAAATGAAGAAGAGGGAGGGGGGTACCCCCCGGCCGTTCAGACGGAGGCCATTCCGTGCAAAATGGTGCCTGGTCGAAAGCAAAGTTGGGGTACCATGTGCCCATCATGACAAAGAAACTGTGGTTTGCCTTCTTGCTACTGGCCCTCGCCTGTTCGTTGGCATCAACTTCATTGGGACAGCAAAAGAAGCACCAGCCGTCACCCTCCACCTTTGACTACTACCTGCTCACCCTCTCGTGGGCACCGGAGTTTTGCGCTACCAATCCCAGCCAGCGCTCCTCCGCCGAATGCGATCCCAAGAAGCACATAGGCCTGGTGGTGCATGGACTATGGCCGCAATACAACAACGGCCAGTGGCCGCAGGATTGCGCCAGCACGCCGCCGGTTTCCTCTGCCATCGTGAATCAGATGCTGCCCATCATGCCGGGTAGCAGCTTGATCCAGCATGAGTGGGCCAAGCACGGTACCTGCAGCGGACTTGCCGTCGATCAGTATTTCGCCGCCATCGAGAAGCTTTACAACAAGCTGAACGTTCCCGACGATTTCAAGAAGCCTTCGGGTAGCGGCGAGACCGGTCCTTCAGACATTGAACGGAAGTTTGCAGCCGCAAACCATGCTCCCCAAGCGGCATTCCGCGTCTGGTGCCCACAAAACGAATTTTCGGCAGTGGATATCTGCCTGACGAAAGACTTCCAATATCAGGCCTGCCCGAATACGGTGAAAGAGTGCCGCGCCAGCCAGGTTAAGGTCTTGCCCGTACCGTAGGGTGAGCGCCAACATTGGAGTTTCGCTTGGAAGCCGGCTAGTCTGCTATACAGGAAGAGCTGACCAGGGCTAGAATTCAGAGCCCAGGGGAATCACAATGGCAGGTCAAGAGCAGAGTGCACCTTCAATCTTCGGCGTCTACTCGCGAATAGGAACCTGGGTTCTTTTCTTCATCATGATGGTCGCGACAACGATTCTGTCCGCCGTCACAGCCCAAGCCCAGAAATTCACTGTGCTGCACGCCTTCGCTGACGGCATGGATGGCGCCAGTCTCTTTTCGGGAGTAGCGATCGACCGGTATGGGACCGTCTACGGCGTAACCTACGCCGGCGGATATACGGGAGGCATATGCGCCTTCCCTTATGGATCGGCTGGATGTGGTGTGGTGTTCAGATTGGTGCACCGAGGCTCCGGCTGGACCTTTACACCTATCTACAGTTTCACAGGGCCACCCGACGGGGCCTACCCGGCGGGAGTGGTGGTCGGAGCCGACGGTAGTCTGTACGGAACCACTTATGGCGGAGGAAGCACTGGCCAGGGAAATTGCTTACTGGGGGCAAACGGCTGTGGCACAGTCTTCAATTTGAAGCCCCCTCCCAACCCTTGCATAACCGTGTTTTGCCCATGGGACGAAACCGTGCTCTACCGGTTTTCGGGAACGAATGGTGACGGCGACACTCCCTATAACGGCGATCTGGTGTTCGACGGCGAGGGAAGCATCTACGGAACTACCGAGGTTGGTGGCGCCTACGGTGCGGGGGTCGTTTACCAGCTAACACCGTCGCATGGTGCTTGGGCAGAAAGTGTTCTTTACGCCTTCAATGCTTCAGGTTCAGGTTGGGGAGGAGAGCCGCAAAGTGGCGTGATCTTCGACCACGCCGGCAACCTGTACGGAACTGAGATCGAAGGTGGGGGTGTTTACCAGTTAACACCTTCGCAGTCAGGTTGGACGGGGAAGCTTCTCCAGGCGTTCAACACATGTATGTATGGATGCGGTATCGAAGGCGGCTTGATCATGGATGCTGCCGGTAATTTGTACGGTGCGACTACCTCGTACGGCCCGAATGGCGGCGGTACCGTTTATGAATTGCTTGCCTCTCAGGGCTGGAACGTGAACTTGGTGTATAGCTTTACCGGCAATTCGAACCTGGGTGGAGTAGGCCCCGCGGACAAGCTCACCATGGATGCAGCGGGTAATCTATATGGGACCACCCAAGCTGAGGGTTTCGGGTATGGCACCGTCTTCAAGCTCACTCCATCCGGCGGTAGCTGGACGTACACCGACCTGCATAGCTTCACGGGCGGCAAGGACGGGGCATTTCCCTATGGCAGCGTGGCGATCGACGGCAACGGCAACCTTTACGGCACAACCGAAGCTGGCGGTGACTTGTCGAAATGCCAATCATTCGCGATAAGCGGTTGCGGCGTGGTCTGGGAGATCACGCCGTAAATCCTTCAGCTCTCCAAGTAATATGGTAGGCCCGGCTGGAATCGAACCAGCAACCCTCAGCTTAGAAGGCTGATGCTCTATCCACTTGAGCTACGGGCCCACACCGGTGAGCGGTGGTCGTTCCCGAGTTTATCTTCAAGAACGCGCCGCCACACTCATTATCGCAAATTCACAACCGAAGGGCTGCAATTGACTTCCCCCGGCGGATGAAGAAGCCGCTTGGACAAGGCCGCCGGGAGCCATGGGCACCGCATCACGTGCAAGCGTGACCTGTGTCCTTGCCTAACCTGCCCCGCTGAGGTATTTCTCATGTCGAGGAGAGGGTTGTGGTGTCTCTCCTCAGGCCGCGCCCAGTGCGCGGGCCGGAAAGCTCTTTGACAATCAGGCTGTCAGCCTGCATCTGCGGTCGACAATCTCCGGACTACGTTTGATAGGCCTCGAGAAGGACAAGACTGATAAACATAATAATCATGATTATCATGATTATCACATCTGATTATCTTGATTATCTTGATTATCACCAGCGTAGCAGCGATAAGTATTTTGGGTTCAATATGTTACCTATAAAATCGCTCATCGCGCTGATCAGAACGACGAATGGAGGGGGGAGGGTACTGCTAACGTCTTGCACGGCTCGGCGGTTACCGACGGCAGGAGCTAAGTCTTGGCGAATCAAAATTATGCCGTAAGCGCCTGCGTCTCAAGAACTTGCCGCCAAAATCTGCGCAAGCTGATGATTCTAAAGAACAGCGGAGAAGGGGGGAGGGGATCCAGAGAAGTCGTTGAGCCTTGGTCTGACTGACAGCTCACGCGACAGGCCAGTCGCGACCTGCGAAGAGCGACCCACGAAGAACGTACGCAGGCTGACGGTTGATGGCTCAGTCGGCAACGGCCAGCGGCTCTGCCGGCCAGTCGGCGACGGCGGCTTCGTCCAGCGTGACTTCCTCGGCGCAGGTAGGGTCGCGCAGGATGCGGGTGACGATTGCAGTGTGCATGGCGTGTCCTGCGCGATCGGCTTTGACGTAGCCGAGAATGCGCTTGCCAAACAGCGCCAGGTCGCCGATCAGGTCGAGCACCTTGTGGCGGACAAACTCGTCGGGATAGCGCAGCGGCGGATTGTCAATTCCATCGCGGGTGAGCACGATGCAGTTTTCCCGCGAGGCGCCGCGGATGAGGCCCATGTTCAGCATCTCGCGCTGCTGATGGAGAAATCCGAAAGTGCGCGCCGAGGCGATCTCGCGCACGTAGCTGCCGTTCGAAAGCTCGACCTGGAAGCGTTCTTTGCCGATGAGCGGATGCGGGAAATCAATGGCGTAGCTGACGGAATAGCGCTCGTTGGGATAGACGCCGATGAACTTGTCGCCTTCGCGCATTTCGTAGGGGCGAAGGATCTTCAGATATACGCGCTTGCGCCGCTGCTGGCGCAGGCCGGCGTTGGTGATCATGTCGATGAACGGCTGCGCGCTGCCGTCGAGAATAGGCAGCTCCAGGTTGTCCACCTCCACGATTGCGTTGTCCACGCCCATGCCGATGAACGCCGACAACAGGTGCTCGGTGGTGGAGATGAGCACGCCCTTCTTCATCAAGCTGGTGGCGTAGCTGACCTTGGCTACGTTGCGGCAGACGGCTCCTACTTCGAAGTCATCGAGGTCGGTGCGGCGGAAAACAATACCCGTGCCTGCCGGAGCAGGCAGGATTCGCAGATAAACTGGCGCTCCGCTATGGAGTCCAACGCCACTGCATTCGGCGGGGGTCCGAATTGTTCTTTCGTACACCAAAACTAGCAGGGTGACAGCAGCGCACTGATTAGATTACAGATTGAAGCAGCATTCTGCTGTTGTATTTTTACAACAGCAGTCGTTGTAAAGAGCACGCTTGCGGCAACTAGAGCAAGCGGCCCTGGCCATAAACTGTTAAGGCGCAATAGGTTAGGCGACGAAGCTTGGGCAGCGCAGCCGGTTACTTTGAAGGAGCCTCTGTTCCTGCTGAGTTGCCAGCAAGAAGGCTGGTCAGGCTATCAGCGAGTTGCTGGTTGCTTACAACGTAAAAGTTTCCACCGCGGCCATTCTGACTACTGGCACAGTTTGAACCCGAAATCGTACCTTGCTGGTTCATATCCCCGAAGATTGCGTAATGATCATTGGTCGAAGTGGACACACCGAGCTTGGCATGATTGTAGTTTGTGCCTAGTCCGCCAATCAGGCCGATTTCTTTGTCGGACCAATGTCCGGTGGTGGCAATTTCGACGGGTCCAGGCTGGCCGAGCGTCGCACTCCAGCAAGCGATGCTGGTGGATGCTGTGGTCGAATAGATTTCCGGCGTCGCCCACCACGTTGCCGTCCGCAAAGGCACTCCGCCGAGGATGGCGGAAACCATCTGCCAAGGCGGAACGTGCAAGCTTGACGGCTTCGAAAGCAAGCGCACTCCGGTTGACAGCGTCATGTTCGAAACGGTCGTGCTGGCGGATTTGACTCCGAGGGTCGCTACCAGTTGCTGGACATCTGCGGGCCCGCCGTTGTTGACGATCTGGGGATTCTTGACATCGGTCACCACGCTGGCGTTGCTCAGCGCCATCAGGACTTTGACAAGGTCGTCCTTGGTCAGCCGCAACGCAAAGAAATGCTGGCTGACCTGGACATCGTTGTCCTTCACGCAACCCAAAGTGTTGCCATCGGCCTTGCGGGGAAATGTCGCGCTGCCAGCAGCGGGCCACGACGGAGTAGAGACCTGCATGACCAGACCCTCGCCGGCGTCGTTCCAGGCGACCATGCCCTTGGAGTGTCCCCACGGAGCACCACAGGACTCGCTACAGCCATGGATTTCGGGGTCGTCGTAGAACTGGTCGTTCCAAACTACGTAGTGATATGCGCCGTTGTAAACTTCGTCGAAAGTGGCGCCGATCGGGTCGTTGATAGTGTCGCCAGCGCACGCATTTCCCAGTTGCAGAGTCGGAGACTCGCTGCTCGCATACACGAACTGCTGGCTGAAGCTTGTGTAACTCTGGGTTTCACCGCCAAACAGGCACGCTCTTGCTGCTCCCGCGGCGCAGCCCTGAAACGTCGCGGCATTGAACTTGAAGACAAACCACCAGTCCACAGCACGCCCTTTTTGCAGGAGCGGAACTGGAGCAGCGGGACAAGCGGGAAGCCCAGCTGCGCCGCATTTCGGCTGGACCACGCTGACTTGCTGCTGCGGCGAGGATGTGGGCGTGACTGCCGGTTTTCCGCTGGCCACCTGACCCATCACCAATGCCAGAGCTAACGGAGCGAATGGGGCTATACCTTGGGCCAGCACTTTCCCGGTGGTGTTCGTTGTGGCAGCCATGCTCGCCTCCTCAGCCATAATTCATGCTCACACGCGCAACGGTCGTCGTTTAGGGAGTGGTCTCCGGAGTCGCTGTCGTGTCAGTACCGGATGCCGCCGTCGTCGTTGGCGGTTCCGGGGGCGGTGGTGGTGGTGTAGGGGTCGGCGCCGGCGGGGGCGGCGGTGGGGTTGGCGGGGTTGGCGGGGTTGGTGGTGGCGGTGTAGGGGTCGGCGCCGGCGGGGGCGGCGGTGGTGTGGCGGTCGGCGCCGTTGTGTCAGTAGGAGCGCCGTTTCCCCCACCAACCTTGGACTTCATGTCAGGATTCGCCGCTTGAATTCCCTTACTCACACCATAGGTCGTCGCGCTGATGCCAAGCAACGTGAGAACGTCCGCGGGGATTGGCGGGAACTGGCTGGGATTATTCGCCACGATGAAAAACAGGCTCAGCGCAATCACAAAAGTGAAGATGAGAAGCTGGAAGCGCGACATACTGGCGCCGCCACCACTTTCACTCAGTATTGTGTCGATCTTGATATCGCCAGCTGCCATCCCTATAAGAATGACAAAGCCAAACAAGAAGATGAGAATCGCCAAACCGTAGCCGACGGCCAGTTGCAATCTCTGTGTCGCTTGCGGCCCACTGCCTGCCGACGTAGCCATCCACACAGCAGCAATCACTACCAGCACTACAACAACAGCGATGGCAGGTTTGGCTTCTTTCTTCAGGTCAACTTTCTCCATGTCAGCCTCCCGTTTTGAAGCGATCTTTGATGTTTCCGAATAGCAACGACTGGGCTTTCCCGCCCAGGTAAACGACCTGGCTGCCTCCAAGCGCCGCCACCCAGGAACCCGGAATTTGGGGAAACGCAGCCGGGTTATGAATCACTTGCACAACGTATTGCAGCGCAACCAACAGTGTCAGAATCAGTAACTGCACTCTGCCCGGACTAAAGGAGGTAGTGCCGTCAGCGTTGTCTCCGGAGAGCAAGCCTTCCAGATCGATTCTGCTCGTCAAGATTTTCCAGAGCACGATTCCGAGAAATCCGGCCAGCAACACCGACACTTCCCAAAATATCAACTTCGGCAGAAACGTCATGTTATTCGGGCATGGACCTTGGCCGCGAGTATATACCCGAAGTCAAGCAGACCCCAGTTGCAGGGGATCAAGCAGGAAATACTCCGCCCAGGGATGGACTTTCTCCAGACTCCAATTAGAATGCTGAGTTCCAGTCTATGTGTAAGCTCAGGTGGAGGGATCGTCCTGACGCGCCGTAAGGGCCACGCAAGCGAGGAGGCTTCATGATTGTTGGTGTTCCCCGAGAAATCTTTCCCGGAGAGAGGCGGGTGGCGCTTACACCTGCGGTAATTCCTAGTCTTGCAAAGGCTGGGCTCGAGATTGTCGTCGAAGCTGGGGCTGGAATGGAAGCGGGCTACCCCGATGCGGAGTACGTCAACAAAGGCGCCAAGACCCAGGTGGGCCGTGCTGAGATCTTTCGTACTGCAGACATTGTGCTCCAGGTGCTCTGCTATGGCTCGAATGACGCGACCGGGCAGTCTGACGTACCTCTCATGCGCCGTGGCCAGGCGTTGATTGGCTTCCTGCGGCCTCTCGGCGAGGTCCGTACGGTCGAGGAAGTTGCGGCGACTGGCGTCACGGCTTTTTCGGTCGAGTTGATGCCCCGCATCACGCGTGCCCAGAACATGGACGCGCTCTCGTCGATGAGCACCATCGCCGGTTATAAAGCTGTGCTTCTCGCCGCCGACACGCTTCCCCGCATCTTCCCCATGCTCACCACAGCCGCAGGCACCATCACGCCCTCGCGAGTGCTGGTGATCGGCGCCGGCGTCGCAGGCCTGCAGGCCATTGCCACGGCTCGAAGATTGGGCGCGGTAGTGTCAGCGTATGATCTGCGTCCCGCTGTAAAAGAGCAGGTCCATAGTCTGGGCGGAAGATTTGTGGAGCTGCCGATTGAGGTTGCCGACGCGCAGGACGCGGGCGGCTATGCCAAGGCGCAGGATGAGACGTTTTATCAGCGGCAGCGCGAATTGCTGGGCAAGGTAGTGGCCGAGAGCGATGTCGTCATCACTACTGCCGTGGTTCCGGGCAAGAAGTCGCCGGTGCTGGTGACCAAGGAAATGGTGGCGGCGATGGCGCCGGGCTCCGTGATCGTGGACCTGGCGGCAGAACGAGGCGGGAACTGCGAACTGACCCGAACCGGAGAGAAAGTCGTCGAGCACGGAGTGACGATCTTCGGGCTGATCAACGTGGCCAGCACTGTGCCGTATCACGCCAGCCAGATGTACAGCAAGAACCTCACCAATTTCCTGTTGCACATGGTGAAGGATGGAAAACTGCAGCTCAACATGGAGGACGAGATCACCCGCAGCACCATCGTCACCATGGGAGGCGAAATCGTAAACCCGCGCGTGCGCGAGTTCTATAACCTGCCTGCGCTGGAATTGCAATCGAAGGAAGCGAGCTCATGAACAAAGCAGACGTCATCAACAGTCTCTACGTTTTTATGCTCGCGGCATTCATCGGATTTGAGGTGATTCGCCGCGTCTCACCGCTACTCCACACGCCATTGATGTCGCTGACCAACGCGCTCGACGCCATTGCCGTGGTGGGCGCCATCATTCTGGCAGGAGAGCACAAGAGCAATCTCGCGGCGGTGCTTGGCACCATCGCCATCGTCGCCGCCACCAGCAACGCCGTCGGCGGCTTCATCATCACCGACCGCATGCTCAAGATGTTCAAATCCAGCCGGACGCAGAAACCATGATCCCGGGCTCCGAACACGTCATTGAGATCACCTACATCATCGCTGCCGCTCTATTTGTCTTTTCGCTCAAGTGGCTGAGTTCGCCGACTACCGCCCGGCACGGCGTTTGGGCCGGCGAAGTGGGCATGGTGCTGGCCGTTGCAGGCACGCTGCTGTACCACGGCATCGTGGACTACAAGTGGATCGCCGTCGCGCTTGTTCTGGGCACAATCATTGGCGTTCCGTTAGGCAACGTCGCGATGACGGCCGTTCCGCAGCGGACCGCGCTCAGCCACTCTTTCGGCGCACTGTGCGTAACCCTCGTGGGAACGGCAGAGTTCTATCTGCGCGCGCCCAACATCGCGCCCTTCATGATGTCGGTGCTTTCGCTGGAGGTGATCCTCGGCGGGCTGACCATTACGGGCAGCCTGATGGCCGCCGGAAAGCTGCAGGAGATACTGCCGCAGCGGCCGATCACCTTTAAGGGCCAGAACATCGTCAATCTGGGCATGTTAGCGGTGGCCATCGGCATTGCGGTGTATCTTGTGCGCGATCCCTCGGCGATGTACCTGTATCCATTCATGGTTGGGATTGCGCTGATTTTTGGCGTGATGCTGATCGTCCCCATCGGCGGCGCCGACATGCCGACGGTGATCTCACTGTTGAACTCGTATGCCGGACTTTCGGCGGCGGCCATGGGCTTTGTGCTCAACAGCAAGCTGCTGATCGTAGCCGGCGCGCTCGACGGCGCTTCGGGCTTCATCCTCTCGGTCAACATGTCGAAGGCCATGAACCGCTCGTTTACCAACGTGCTGTTCGGGGCGTTTGGACAGGTGCAAACATCGGCCGCTGCAGCCGAGACCGAGGCGCGGAACGTGCGCAGCGCAACTCCGGAGGAGGCGGCTGCCATTCTGTCGGCGGCAAACAAAGTGGTAATCGTCCCCGGTTACGGCATGGCGGTCGCGCAGGCTCAGCATAAAGTGCGCGAACTCTACGACGCCCTGACCAAGAAAGGTGTGGACGTGAAGTTTGGCATCCATCCCGTCGCCGGACGAATGCCCGGACATATGAACGTTCTGCTCGCCGAGGCGGACATTCCGTACGACAAGCTGCTGGACATGGATGAAATTAACGCCGATATGCCGCAAACCGACGTAGCGCTGGTAATTGGCGCCAACGACGTGACCAACCCGGCCGCGCGCAGTGACACCAGCAGCCCGATTTACGGCATGCCAATTCTCGACGTGGACAAAGCGCGCACGGTGATGGTGATCAAGCGCAGCATGAATCCAGGGTTTGCGGGAATCGACAACCCGCTTTACTACCTGGACAACACGCTGATGCTATTCGGTGACGCCAAGGCGTTCGTCGGTTCGATTGTGCGCGAGTTGACCGGAGGCTCGCACCACGGGTGATGGAACTGTGAGACGCAACTCCGCGTATCATCACGCAGGAGATCTTTATGCTGACCTTTCTCCTGTGGTGCATTCTTCTTTTTTTCTGCTGGCCGCTCGCCTTGGTCGTGCTGGTCCTTTATCCAATTGTGTGGCTGGTGCTGTTGCCGTTCCGCATTCTGGGATTTGCCGTGGAAGGTGTGTTGGAGCTGCTGAAAGCGATTATCCTGTTGCCCGCTCGGCTACTGCGCGGGCCCAGACGCGCCTGGTGAAGTTTTTTCTTGGACAAGAAAGGAAGACCTCTCAGCGCTTCTTTTCCCGAAGCGCTGCCTTTACTCTTGATCTTCGATTTGTGGTCACTATTTTTGCGCAGGTTTCAGGACGATGACCAAGACCCGGCCATCGGATTTGATTTCTCCGCCAGTTGCGGTCTTGGTTGACGTGATTGGGTGCGAGCGGGTCATGTAGTCCATGGCCTGGACCTTTCCCGCATCTGTCAAGGTCGCGCCGATAAAGTCGCGCTCGTTGTCAACGTCCTGATCAATCTTGTGGGTGATGGCGTTCTTGGAGCGCTGGTCCTTTTCGATGCCGATGTCGTGCGTTCCAGACCCGACCCACACGGTCCGCTGCGGGGTGCTCAAGGGTGAATTCCAGATGCGGAAGTGGTGGCGCTGCGCGGCCACCAGTACAGGATCGGTGCGTTCATAGCCGAAATCCTGGGGACGGCCGAAGAGATACAGAATGCTCATCGGTACCGTCATGTAGGAGTTTTTCTGCAACGTGGCCATCAGCGCACTGACAACCGCGTCTTTGTTGGTCTTGTCGGCCTGAAGCCAGCCCGCATCCTTGAACGCGTTGACCACCTGCTCCTGCGTGCCGACAATCGCAAAGTTGATCAGGTCTCCGGGATTGCCACTTTCCGGCTTGTCTGTCACGCGGTAGGGAATTTTCGCGTCAAGTTCCGCGAACAGCGGCTTGAAGTCGTAATTGCTTTTGCCGGCGGCCACCGCGGTACCCGTGGTGCGATCGATGTGCACCTCGTAGCTGCCGGTTGGCGACTGGGTTGCATCCTGATTAATGCCGAGATACAAACGGCCAGTGACAGGCACGGTCACAGTGCCATCGGCGCCGACCACGAACGGCGTCGCAGCATCGCTGTCGCCGATACGGCCAACCAGCGCGCCCCGCCCCGCGCTGGGGACCATCAGCGGACGCAGCGTGTCCACCCAGCCGCGCTGCGCTCCGGCCGGCGTGATGCCGGTGTCTTTGCCCATGCTCACGGTGCCCTTGGCGGTGATGTGCAGTTTATCGCCGGCGTTGACGTCCATCTTGGTGTCAACCCACTTCGGGCTGCCGCTAATCGTGACGTTGCTGCTTGTGGCTGCTGCCGCGGCCGAATAAAGGCGATTGGCGTTCCAGAGAAGACTGCATACGAGCGCGGCGATCAGAATCCAGCGTCGGGATTTCATGGGACCAGGAAAGCTCCTCACGGACGTCTAGACGGTAAAGGAACCTACAAACATCGCATTATAAGCTCACAATTGGGCAGTTTTGAACTCTGGCTATTCCACCAGCGCGGCTGCCTTTTCTTCCGCCTCGGCGACGGCGCGGATGGAAAGATGCTCGCGGCGGGCCAGAGCCAGGCCGGTGGGAATCACGGCCATGAAGGTGATGGCCCAGATGAGCATGCCACAGCTTACGGCGAGTTCCTGCTCGATGCCGAAGCCGGAGTGAAGCATGCTGATAGCAGCCAACTGTGAGCCACCGCCGACGGCCGGCAACTGCAGCATGGAGCCCACCATGCTGGAGCCCATCAGGACGATTTGTTGTGGCATGGTCAGCGTGCGGAGCTGGCCGGGATAAGCGTGAGTAATCGCATAGTAGGCGAACGCGATCAGGAGCCACATGAAGACAGAAACAGCGATCAACTGGAGGGCTGAGCTTAGGTCGTGAATGGTCTTCAGCCCTTCGCTGAAGGAACGGACCTTCTCGCGGACGTGATGAGCAACTTTGGGGGCGAAATCCGCGAAGACATCGTGGAGGAGATTCGCGACGCGCTCACCCGAGCGCCGTACGACCACGACGCCGACCACCAACGCGGCCACCAGCGCCATCAGCGCGAAGGCCGCCTCGCGCAATGCGTGGTAGAAGGGCAGTGCGTGCAGGTCAGGCGAGAGGAAACTCAGCGCCAGCAACACGGCGAAAGAGCCCATATCGAAGATGCGCTCCACGCCCCAGACCGCCATCTGCGAGGTGAAAGTCAGCCGCTCCTTCTTGGCGATAATGTAGGGGCGAATCATCTCTCCAGCGCGGCCGAGCAGCGCCAGCGCCGAGAAGCCGATGAACTGCGGCCCCAGCAGC
>Ga0209656_10002268_pt1 | contig 12467 bp, 8 predicted proteins | sample BogFormECP12_OM2_FD_188239 | JGI IMG/M metagenome (GOLD analysis project Ga0209656, IMG submission 188239) | Bog forest soil microbial communities from Calvert Island, British Columbia, Canada - ECP12_OM2 (SPAdes) (version 2) | ecosystem: Environmental > Aquatic > Freshwater > Wetlands > Bog ... | reverse complement strand
TAGTGGTCGCCATGCAGCACGTTGTTCTCGTCCGAGCCCATGCGGTTCGCCACCGTTTCGCCGCGCGTGAACTCGCCCTTGGTTTCGACGTCTACATGCATCTCTTTGAGCGTGACCAGCGTCGAATCAATCGCAGTGCCGACGGCAAGCGGGTCGTACATCGCCGCACCGCTGTAGCCGCTCTTCTCCGATCGCGTAACGTAAAAATTCGCGAGTTGCGCGATGAAGTCGCTTTCCGGGCCGTGCATCGATTGCAATTCGTTCAGATGTTTTCGCATGATCAGCGTGCGCTCGCCTACGTCGGATCCGATCATCGTAACCATCCAGCCTGCGTTGAAGACAATCGCCGCGGCTTCCGGGTCGTTGTAGATATTCGCCTCAGCCGCGCCATTCACATTGCCGCCGGTGATTGATCCGCCCATGATCACGATGTCTTTCACCAAAGGCACGATCGAAGGATCTTTCGAGACGGCCAAGGCAATGTTCGTGAGCGGCCCAACGGGAATCAGAGTGATCTCATGCGGATAATGGTGAACCATGTGGATGATGAGATCGGGGCCGAAGCGCGCATCGGGCGTGCACTTCGAGGCCGGCAATTCGACGCCTGCGAGCCCGTTCTTGCCATGCCAGAATTGCGCGGTGATCAATTTCTGATTGAGGGGATGCTGCGCACCGCCAGCAACCGGAATGTCGCAGCGGCCAGCCAGGGAGACAATCTTCAACGCATTTTCTAATCCCTGCGTGGCTTCGACGTTCCCCGGCACAACCGTCAGCGCCTCGACTTTCAATTCTGGCGAATTCAGAGCGAGGATGATCGCCATGGCATCGTCGATTCCCGGGTCAGTATCGATGATGACGCGCTTGGGACTCTGTGCCAGCGCGCTGGCAGTAAGAGCGACCGAGAGAATCGCGAACCACGATCGAATTTGAATCACGTTAAGGATGTCCTTCGAAATGCATGAACGACGTTGCATCTACAAAAGCATGCCGGCAATTGAGGCCGACATCAGATTCGCCATGGTGCCGGCCAGCATAGCACGAAAGCCAAGGCGCGCCAGATCGCCGCGGCGGCTCGGGGCCAGCTCTCCGATGCCACCGATCTGAATTCCGATGGAACTGAGATTGGCAAAGCCGCACAGCGCAAACGTCGCGATGGTAAACGATCGCGGATCGAGCACGGCTTTCTGCGGTCCCAGCATGGTGAAGGCGACCAGTTCATTCAGCACCATGCGCGTGCCCAGCAGATTACCGATGGCGCGGCAGTCATGCCACGGGATTCCGATGACCCAGGCGATCGGGGAGAAGATTACGCCAAGAATTCCTTCGAGGCTCGCGGGGAACCAGACGACGTGATTGTGAATCCCGCCCATGATGCCGTCGAGCAGGTGGATCAATGCGAGAAACGCGATCAGCATGGCGCCGATGTTGAGGGCCATGTGCAGGCCGTCGCGGGTGCCGCGCGCGATGGCGCCGATCAGGTTCTCTTGTTTTTCCCGGTCCACTTCCTTTTCGCTCATCACGACTTTGCCGGCCGTCCTGGGATGCTCGGTTTCGGGCACCAGCATCTTCGAGACGAGGATGGTGCCCGGAGCTGTCATGATGACTGCGCTAAGCACGTGTCTTGGTTCAGCGCCGAAAGCGAAATAAGCAGCCATGATCGAGCCGGAGACATGGGCCATTCCGCTGGTCATGACCGTCATCAGTTCTGAGCGCGTGAGATCGGGCAGAAACGGGCGGATCGTAACCGGGGCTTCAGTTTGTCCCATGAAAATGCTGGCTGCTACGTTCAGCGACTCTGCGCCGCTCGCGCCCATGATGCGGATCATGACCCAGGCCGCAATGCGGATGATAACCTGCATGATGCCGAGGTGATACAGGATGGCGAACAACGCACAGATGAAGATGACCACCGGGAGAACCTGGAAGGCGAAGATGAATCCGACGTTTGAATTTTGCTTGCCCAGCTCACCGAACACAAACTCCGAACCGACGAACGAGTAGTGGAGTACGCGATTGGCGCCGTCGCCGATGGTTTGAAACATGCGGCGGCCGAATTCCACGCGCAACACACAAACTGCGAAGGCGATCTGCAGGCCAAGGCCCCACGCCACGGTCTTCAGGCTGATGGCGCGACGGTTCGTGGAAAACGCGTAGGCCAGGCTGAGCATGGTCAGCAGGCCGAGAATACCCGTGAATCGTCCCATCAGTGTTTGTCTCCAGAGTGGCGGATTACCTTGTGGATAAGAGGGCGCGCGGCTGGTGGCGCTGCACCGATCTCGCAGCTTTGTTCAATCAACTGCCGGGCGCGCTGCGCTTTGCCTTCGGCATTGTAATGAATCGTCGCCAGCCGCTCGCCCGCATCAACGGGATCCCCGACTTTCTTGTGCAGCACAATTCCTACCGCAGGGTCGACGGAATCTTCCTTGCGCTCCCGCCCGCCGCCAAGAATGACACATGCCGTTCCGATCTGTTCGCAATGCATCGAGGAGATGAAACCGGAGGAAGCGCTCTTGATCTCGATTGTTTTTTGCGCCTGCGGCAATCGCTTCGCATCGTCGACCACGCGTGCATCGCCGCCTTGCAGTTCGATCATCTGGCGGAATTTCTCGAGAGCTTTGCCCGACGAAATCAGATCTGCGCTCCGTTGCCGTCCCTCGGCGATGGACTTTGACGCTCCGCCCAGGTGTAGCATCCATGCGGCAAGTTCGAGGCACAGTTCTCGCAGATCGTCCGGCCCGCCGCCCTTCAGGATCTCCACACACTCGACCACCTCGAGCGAGTTTCCGATCATCCTGCCGAGCGGCTGATCCATGTCGGTGATCAGCGCAACCATCTCTTTGCCCATGCGTTCGCCAGTTTCGACCATGAGTTCGGCCAAAAATGCCGCGTCCTTTTCACTCTTCATGAACGCGCCCGAACCGGTCTTCACATCGAGCACGAGAGCGTCGATGCCCTCCGCCAGCTTCTTGCTCATGATCGACGCGCAAATCAGATAGGGGCTCTCGACAGTTCCAGTCACGTCGCGAAGCGCGTAGAGCTTGCGGTCCGCAGGAGCGATCTCCGCGGTCTGGCCGATCATTGCGCAGCCGCAAGTCTCGAGCACGCGGCGGAAATCCGTGACCGGCAGGTTTACGTTGAATCCAGGAATGGCCTCGAGTTTGTCGAGCGTGCCTCCAGTGTGGCCAAGACCGCGCCCGCTGATCATCGGCACAGCCACTCCCGCGGCAGCGGCTAATGGCGCCAGCACGAGAGAAGTCTTATCTCCGACGCCACCGGTCGAATGCTTGTCGACTTTCCTGCCGGGCAGCGACGAAAGATCGAGCACTTCCCCGGAGTGCAGCATCGCATCGGTGAGGATTGCGGTCTCAGCCCGCGTCATCCCGCGCAGCACAACCGCCATTAACCATGCCGAAACTTGATAGTCGGGGATTTCTCCATCGGTGTAGGCTTGCACAAGGCCTTCGATATCTGACCGCGATAATTCCGATCCGTCGCGCTTCTTCCGGATCACATCGATCGCGCGGAAGTCTTGGGAAGAAGAAGGCTGACTCACTGGAGTCGGAATCCTTCCGGCAGGAGTTCGGTGATGTGCGCCTGCTTCGGCCCGTGCGCCCCTTGAAAGAAAATAGTTGCATCCGGGCCAAATTCGTAAATTACCTGCCGGCATGCGCCACAGGGCGAACAGGCAACCCCATGATCGTTCGTGACGGCGACCGCGCGAATCTCAATTTTCGGTCCCAGTTGCGCCACCGCAGTGAAGATTGCCGTGCGTTCCGCGCAGTTTGTCATGCCGTAGGATGCGTTCTCAACGTTGCAGCCGGAGAAGATTTTCCCGTTGGTCAGCTGGATGGCCGCGCCTACGTGAAAATTCGAATAAGGCGCATGGGCATTCTTCATGGCTTTGTTGGCTGCCTGTTCGAGTTTTTTTCGCAACGCAGTAGACGCAACGCTCTTACTCATAGGTCTGGCTCAAACAAAGTTTCTTACGCTGTATCAGCGCGACATTGTAAACCCTGCAGGCGAATTGAGGGCTTTTTCTTGCAGGATGTGGGATAGAGTACCGTACAATGAGCTCTCGGTATCCGCAGAAATGCCAGCCGATCACGAAAACCCGCGGAACAAAGTCGCGACGCGGGACGCCCATGCCACGAATGCAATCGCGGCCCTAAGTGGACGACCGCTTCTGTCCAACTCCGGCATTCCCCTCGACCTCAACTGGATTCAGCATGTCCGCGTGAACACCAGCGCGGTGGAACGCAGGGCGCAGAGCCAGGTCGCGCGCCGAACGGTGAAAAAAGAGTGGCAGGCGGCGTGGTTGCTGCGCGCCATCTCGTGCATGGATCTCACCACGCTCTCCGGTGACGATACCGACGAGCGCGTGCGCCGCTTGTGCGCCAAGGCGCGGCAACCGCTCCAGCAGGAGTTGGTTCACAAGCTTGGCATCGAAGAGCTCGGAATTAAAGTTGCAGCTGTTTGCGTGTATCACGTCTTTATCGAGACTGCGCGGCATGCGTTAGAGGGCAGCAGGGTACGCGTTGCAGCCGTGTCCACGGGATTTCCGGCGGGCCTCTCGCCTCTGGCCGAGCGCGTCGCAGAGATTCGCCGCTCGGTGGAAGCAGGCGCGGACGAGATCGACGTGGTCATCACACGAGCGCACGTTTTCGGCTCGCGCTGGCAGGCGTTGTACGACGAGATCGCCACGTTCAAGCAGGCGTGCGGTGCAGCGCACATGAAAGTCATTCTCGGCACCGGCGATCTGCTGACTTTGCGCAATGTAGCGCGCGCTAGTTATGTGGCCATGATGGCGGGCGCAGATTTCATCAAGACCTCGACTGGAAAAGAGCCGACGAACGCAACGCTGCCCGTCAGCCTGGTGATGGTCCGCGCGATTCGTGATTACGCGCAGCAAACCGGAATGGCGGTGGGATTCAAGCCTGCCGGAGGAATTCGTACCGCCAAGCAGTCGCTCGATTGGCTGGCGATGATGAAGGAAGAACTCGACAATTCATGGCTGCGCGCGGAGATGTTTCGCTTTGGCGCGAGCGGACTGCTGGGCGACATCGAGCGGCAGTTGGATCATCATGCGACTGGGCGCTACTCGGCAGAGTATCGTCATCCGATTGCCTAGCCGTAGGCATTCAGAAAACGCTGGGGATGACAATCGCGGCATCGTGGGCGGGTAATCATGAGCATCGCTGAAAAATTCGTCGCCATGGAATACGGACCGGCTCCGGAAGATCCGAAAGAAGCTTCGGCGTGGCTGGATCGTCACGGGCGCCGCTTCGGACATTTCATCGGCGGGGCATGGCAGGCGCCGGCTGCCGGAGGATTCTTTGAGACACATGATCCTTCGACCGGCGAAAAGCTCGCGGTTGTAGGGCAGGGAAGCGCCGAAGACGTTGACTCCGCCGTGTGTGCCGCGCGCGCTGCCTCAACCAAGTGGCGCGCTCTAACCCCGCATGCGCGCGCTAGATTTTTGTACGCACTCGCACGACTTGTGCAGAAGCACTCGCGCCTACTTGCCGTGCTTGAAACCATGGACAACGGCAAGCCCATCCGCGAGAGCCGGGACATCGACATTCCTCTCGTGGCGCGGCATTTTTATTATCATGCCGGCTGGGCGCAGTTGCTCGACCAGGAATTTGCGGGATACGAGCCCTGCGGCGTAGTGGGTCAGATCATTCCTTGGAACTTTCCACTGCTCATGCTCGCGTGGAAGATCGCTCCCGCACTCGCAGCAGGAAATACCGTTGTACTGAAGCCCGCAGAATTTACCCCCCTCACGGCACTCGCTTTCGCCGAACTTTGCCAGGAAGCCGGACTGCCCGCGGGAGTGGTGAATATCGTAACCGGAGACGGCTCGACAGGCGAAGCGCTGGTGAAGCATCCCGATGTCGACAAGATCGCCTTTACCGGCTCGACCGAAGTTGGCCGCGCCATTCGCAGCGCCACCGCGGCGAGTCACAAGCGGCTCTCACTCGAACTGGGCGGCAAATCTCCGTTTATTATTTTCGACGATGCCGATCTCGACAGCGCGGTCGAAGGTCTGGTGGATGGAATCTGGTTCAATCAGGGGCAGGTGTGCTGCGCCGGATCGCGGCTACTGATGCAGGAAAGCATCGCCGAACCGTTGCTAGCGAAGATCCGGGATCGCATGAGCACGCTGCGTCTCGGCCCACCACTCGACAAAGCGATCGACATCGGAGCAATCGTCGCGCGTGTGCAGTTGGAGCGCATTCAGCGCATGGTGCAGCAGGGCATTGAGGAGGGCGCAACTTGCTGGCAGCCGCAAATCTCATTGCCCGAGCGTGGACTCTATTTTCCGCCGACGTTGCTCAGCAATGTGCATCCCACATCCATCGTCGCCCAGCAAGAGATATTCGGCCCGGTCCTGGCAGCCATGACCTTCCGCACTCCGCGAGAAGCTGTGGAGTTGGCCAACAACACCGTCTACGGGCTCGCTTCCTGCGTGTGGAGCGAAAACGTCAACGTGGCCCTGCACGTCGCCGCCCAACTTAAGGCGGGAGTTGTCTGGGTAAACTGCACCAACTTGTTCGACGCCGCCTGCGGATTTGGCGGATACCGCGAAAGCGGCTACGGCCGCGAAGGCGGAAGAGAGGGCATGCTCGAATACATGGAGCTGTCGTGGTTCAAGCACGCTCCGAAGCTGCCCGCGTCGAATGCCCCCGCTCCGCCGGCCCCGAACGAAGAGGCGGGAGAAGTGAGCACCCCGGCGATTGATCGCACCGTGAAGCTTTACATCGGAGGAAAGCAGGCGCGGCCGGATTCCGGATACTGCATGGACGTGCGCTCGCCTGACGGAAGACTGTTGGGCGAAGCTCCGCTGGGAAATCGCAAAGATATTCGCAATGCGGTAGAAGCCGCGCGCAAGGCCGAATCCTGGGCCAAAGCCACGGCCCACAATCGGGCTCAGGTGCTTTACTACTGCGCAGAAAATCTGGCGCAGCGGCGAGAGGGAATCGCTCACCGCCTCGCGGCGATTGTCGGCGAAAAGCAGGCTGCGGCGGAAGTCGATCTCGGTATCGAGCGCATCTTTTCCTACGCCGCATTGGCCGACAAGTTCGATGGCGCAGTGCACAATCCTCCGTTTCGAAATATCTCGATTGCGATGAACGAAGCGATTGGAACGGTGGGCGTGATCTGTCCCGCCGATGCGCCCTTGCTTGGATTTTTGTCGCTCGTCATGCCTCTGATCGCCATGGGCAATACGGTCATCGCACTGCCATCGGAGAAATATCCGCTCATCGCCGCCGATCTTTATCAGCTCTTCGACACTAGCGATTTGCCGGGCGGTGCCGTGAACATTGTGACCGGCTATGCATCGCAACTCTTAAAGACACTTGCCGAGCACGACGACGTGGATGCGATCTGGTGCTATGGAGACGAGGCCACAGTCGCGTCGGCCAAGGCGATGTCGGTCGGAAATCTCAAGCAAGTCTGGACGAACGAAGGCCGCACCATCGATTGGTTCGACGCGAGACAGGGCGAAGGGCGCTGGTACCTGGAACATGCGACCCAGGTGAAAAATATCTGGGTCCCCTACGGAGAGTAGGATTTACGCGCCCCTTCCCCGCATAAGCTAGCCCGGTTGCAATTGTTGCCGCCCAGCGCTAGCATCTCCGAAGTCGCGTTTCCTTTTCCGGCATTTTCTTCTCGTGCACGTCTGTTGGACGGTTCGTTCTTACCAAGGAGGACGTATGGGCATCGCAGTTTCCCCGCAAATCCATCCGCAAGTCGCTGAGTTTATCGACAAACCACTGCAGATGTTGATCAATGGCAAGTGGACCAAATCTGCTTCCGGCAAGACTTTCCCAACCTACAATCCGGCAACCGGAGAGGTGCTCGCGCAGGTCGCTGAGGGTGACCGCGAAGACATCGAACAAGCTGTACGAGCCGCACGGCGGGCGTTTGACGGCGGTCCGTGGCGCCGCATGACTGCCTCCGAGCGCGGACGCCTCATCTGGAAGCTGGCTGATCTGCTCGAGCAGCACACCGAAGAGTTCGGTTACATTGAGAGTCTCGACAATGGCAAGCCACTCGGCATTGCCAAAGCCGCCGACGTTCCGCTTGCGGTCGATCTGTTTCGCTATATGGCGGGATGGGCGACAAAGATCGAGGGCAACACGATACCGCTCTCGGTGCCGTACACGCCCGGCGCAAAGTATTTGGCGTACACCCTTCGCGAGCCGGTTGGAGTGGTTGGTCAGATCATTCCATGGAATTTTCCGCTTCTGATGGCGGCGTGGAAACTCGGTCCAGCGCTGGCGACGGGCTGCACCGTGGTGCTCAAGCCGGCCGAGCAGACGCCTCTCTCCGCACTGCGTTTGGGGGAACTGATCATGGAAGCTGGATTCCCCGAAGGCGTGGTCAACGTCGTTCCGGGTTATGGCGAGACCGCAGGCGCAGCCCTGGCCGCGCATCCTGATGTCGACAAAGTCGCTTTCACCGGATCGACCGAAGTCGGCAAGCTAATCGTGCATGCCGCCGCGGGAAATCTGAAAAAAGTCTCTCTCGAACTCGGCGGCAAGTCTCCCAATGTCGTATTCAAAGACGCCGATCTCGAGACTGCGATTCCGGGCTCGGCCAGCGCCATCTTCTTCAACCACGGGCAATGCTGCTGCGCTGGATCGCGCCTGTACGTCGAAAAAGCTATCTACGATCAGGTCGTCGAAGGCGTCGCCGAAGCCGCGAAGAAAATCAAAATCGGTTCCGGCCTTGATCCCGACACGCAGATGGGGCCGCTGGTTTCAGAAGAGCAGCTCAACCGCGTGTGCGGATATCTGGAAGCCGGCTTCTCCGAGGGTGCGAAGGCGATGGCTGGCGGGCATAAGGCCGGCGATCGCGGCTACTTTGTCGAGCCCACGGTGCTGGTCAACACGCAAGAGAACATGAAAGTCGTGCAGGAAGAGATCTTTGGGCCCGTGGTTACCGCCATGCCGTTCACCGATCCGGAGGAAATTATCCCTCGCGCCAACAACAGCGACTACGGCCTTGCTGCCGCTGTCTGGACCAGAGACATCGGCAAGGCGCATCGCATGGCAGAGCAACTCCGCGCTGGGACGGTGTGGATCAACTGCTACAACATTTTCGATGCGGCGTTGCCCTTCGGAGGCTACAAGCAGTCCGGCTGGGGACGCGAGATGGGGCACGACGTGCTCAATCTCTACACGCAGACGAAAGCGGTTTGCACGCGGATCGCATAGCGAGCGGCTGACTAGAAAAAGGACGGTGGCCGAGGCCACCGTCCTGATTTTTGTGCCGGAGTTGACTCCTACCTTTCCATCATCAACACTTTTTCCGCATCATCAACCTCGGTCAGCTTGACCTCAATTACTTCATTTAACGTGGTCTGCACATTGCGCCCGACGAAGGTGGCCTCGACAGGAATCTCGCGGTGTCCGCGGTCGATGAGCACGCAGAGCTGCACGCGGCGCGGACGGCCGTGCGAGAAGAGCGCGTCCAGGGCGGCTCGCGTGGTCCGGCCCGTAAAAAGCACATCGTCGACGAGCACAATATTCTTGTCCTCGATCTCAAACCCGATTTCCTTCTCCTGCACGACCGGCTTCGGGCCGAGGGTAGAGAGATCGTCCCGATAAAACGTGATATCGAGCGTGCCGACCGGGACCTGCGCATTTTCAATGCGCGCAATAATCTTGCCCAGCCGTTCGGCGATGGGCACGCCCCGTCGGCGGATTCCGACCAGCCCGAGTCCGTCGACCCCACCATTCTTTTCCACGATTTCGTACGCGAGACGAACCAGCGTGCGTTCGATCTCGGAAGCCGACATTAATTGCGCTTTTTGGCGAAGACCAGTTTTGCGGGAAGGATGTTTGGCATTCATGAGTTGAGGGTGCCCTGGTGCACCCGGCAACTCAATGTATTCAACACCCTCTCCATCGGTCAAGCTCTCAAACGACGTTTTTCAGGATTTCTTGCGAACCCGTCGCGCAACTACTCTCTGGTTTGTTGGGCGGGTGCATGTTCGCCAGGAAAGCCTTCGGCAGGTACAGGCTCGTTGGGCGCGGAAGCCTCCAACTTCGCAGGCATCGCCTGCTCGCAGTTGGCGGGACCCGTTCTGACGATCCGGGCGAGTGGTGAGTTGGGTCGCCGTACGCAAACCATGTCGACTTCGGCGGCTGCAAGCGCCGCATCGCTGGGCAGGATTCCGACTGCCTGGTTTCTGCCCAAGGCTTTGGCTCGATAGAGCGCAATGTCCGCCAGTTCGATCGCCTCCTCTGCACAAACCGACTCGAACGCATTTCGACACCACGGGTACGGAGCCCATCCGACCGAGCACGTCTTGCGTACATTCACCCCGTGACCCAGATCGAATGGTTCCGACGACATGACTTCGAGCACGCGGCTGCAGAATGCCGGCGTTCCCGACGGGTCTGCCGATCGGCTCATGATCAGAAATTCCTCGCCGCCCCAGCGCACCAGCACATCTGACTTCCGAACCACCGAAGACAAACGCTGCGCCACCAACTGCAGCAACCGGTCCCCGGCCGCGTGGCCGTAATGGTCATTCACCTCTTTGAAGAAGTCCATGTCGACCATGATGAATACCAGGTCGCGATGATCCATCTTGCGGATGTCGCTGCCGCGCGCCCGCTGATAATTTCGCAATACCTGGCCCGCTTCGGCCGTGAGAATTTCTTCCAGGTAGCGGCGGTTCCAGATCCCAGTCAGCGCATCGGTGAAAGAAATTTCCTGCAGCTCCAAATTCTTGCGCTGCAACTCAAGACTGTGCCAGCGGAGCGAATGCTCTTTGTTCTCCAGTTCATCTTTCAGCCGGCACATCTCCTCAAGGTTGTAGCGCGACAAGCGTAAAAGGCTGAGCAGTTCCTGGTCCAGCAGATGCTGCTTGAAGAACACCAGCACGCCCATCAACACCATCGTTCCCACCGTTAACAGCAGCCGGTATGTGCGAACGCTGTTCGGCACACTGCCACCGAACTCTGCCCATGCCACCATGAGGGGAGTGACGAACACGGCGATCATCGCAAGCCGCGCTTTCCAGATTCCGTGACCGCGCGCCGGCGCTCCCTCTCCTTGATTCGTCGCCGCATCATTGTGTGGCAGAAATCCGATGCGCACGAACCACAACATCGCCGCGACTAGCGGGACATCGAACAGGCCGCCCGTGTAGTAGATGTGTTTGTCAATCGCTTCGCTTGCTTCCAGAGAAGCCAGGCAATAGAGCAGGGTCGCGCCGCATAACTGAAAGTAAATGCCCCGCCATGCGCCCTGAGCCCGTCTCCATACCAGAATCAGTCCGACTGCCAGTACGAGTTGCTCGCAAACATAAAGCAAGTCGAAACTTCTGCCGTAGATGGCCTCGACCGGGTGAACATACTGCCACGGAATCACGACGAACAAATAAAGAAACAACCACCAAATAAGCAGCAGTGCAAAATCGAGGGTTCCGGCGTGTATGGTGCGATGGTCATGCTGAACATGTGGCTGAACCACGATTGCGGCCATCATGGGAACCACGTGCAAGAACAGAACTACGTCTCCCACGAATGGATTCGGAGCCTCCTGCCGCAAGTAGACCTCAAAATAGGTCCACGCGACCTGCGACACCAGCCACATCCCCAGGCCCAAACCCATCAGCCCCCAGAAAAGACGAGCCTTGGGAGCCGCCGTTTTGACGTTCGCCAGGAAGGCCAGTGTGCCGCAGAGGAGGAGCGCGTTTTGCAGAATGTCGCCGAATGCCGTGAGAGCGAAACCACGTGGGGCAAAAACTGACAAACAGATGTGCACGCACACCACCGCGCACACGATGGTCGTCCACGTCCGGCCGCGTTGGAGCGGAGAACTCCCCACAGGGTGATTGTAAGGATTCCCTTAGATTTTCCGTGTGTTACCAACGTAATGCCAAAAAAGAGGGGAAAGGGGACCTCACGTCATTGAAGAGACGGCCACAAACCGTTGTACGAACTGGTAAACGTCCTCATAGGAGTTGTAAAGCGGCACCGGCGCAACCCGGAAAATGTCTGGCTCCCGCCAATCACCAATGACGCCCGAGGTCGCCAGCCGATCGCACATAGCGCGCCCATGTTTCGGGACTCGTATGGATAATTGTGCGCCCCTCCGCGTCGCTTCTCTAGGCGAAATGATCGAAACATCCGCCGAGTGCTGCTGGTCGAGCAGGAACTCCATGTAGCCGGTCAGCGATTCGCTCTTCGCGCGCAGATTCTCCATGCCAGCCTCGGCAAAAATCTCCATCGAGGCCCGCAGGGGCGCAAGCGCAAGAATTGGCGGGTTGCTCAGCTGCCAGCCCTCCGCGCCTTGCATGCAAACAAATTCCGGCCCCATTTGAAAGCGAGTCTTCTCGTCGTGTCCCCACCAACCGGAGAAGCGGGGCAGGTCGAACGCGCGGGCGTGACGCTCGTGCACGAAGCAACCTGCTACACAGCCGGGTCCGCCGTTCAGATATTTGT
>Ga0209656_10002266_pt1 | contig 12475 bp, 11 predicted proteins | sample BogFormECP12_OM2_FD_188239 | JGI IMG/M metagenome (GOLD analysis project Ga0209656, IMG submission 188239) | Bog forest soil microbial communities from Calvert Island, British Columbia, Canada - ECP12_OM2 (SPAdes) (version 2) | ecosystem: Environmental > Aquatic > Freshwater > Wetlands > Bog ... | reverse complement strand
TCCCACCCGGCGTCGGCCAGCCAGAAGGCGCACGCCGAGCCGGCCGGTCCGCCTCCGATGACCAAGACGTCGTGGACGTTCCCGGCGGCCCCGGCGGGGCCCCGGCGACCGGGGGCCGGGCCGGTGGGCGGGGGGTTGTCCTGGGCGTCGGTCACGCCCGGGATCGTAGGCCCCGCGGCGGCCCGTTCTGAGCGCTTCTCGATGTGCCCGGGCAAAGTCCCCCGTGGTAAACCGAGGGCCCGTGGATCAGTACCTGCCCATCCTGCTGCTCCTCGCCCTGGGCATCCTGTTCGCCGCCGGCTCGTTCCTTGCCTCGGGGCTCCTCGGCCCCCGCAAGAAGCCGACGGCGGCCAAGACCGCGCCCTACGAGTGCGGGATCGTCCCCAGCCGGGAGCCCCCCCAGCGCTTCCCGGTGCGCTTCTACCTGGTGGCGATGATCTTCATCATCTTCGACATCGAGATCGTCTTCCTCTACCCCTTCGCCGTGATCTTCCGTCAGCTCGGCGCGTTCGGGATGGTCGAGGTGATCGCCTTCGCCGTGGTGGTCTTCGTGGCCTTCTTGTACCTGGTGAGCAACGGGGCCATCAGTTGGGGGCCGGCCAAGCGCCTCGAGGGGGGGATGCCCGAGCGCAGCTCGGACTCGACCATCGCCCGGGTGGCCCCCGACCCCGCCGACCGGGCCGCGTAGGGGCCAGGCGATGGGTCTCGAGGACCTCCAGCACAACTTTCTGACCGGCCGGCTCGAGGACCTCGTGAAGTGGTCGAGGCGCAACAGCGTCTGGCCGGCCACGTTCGGCCTCGCGTGTTGCGCCATCGAGATGATGTCGGTCGGCGCCGCCGACTTCGACATCAGCCGCCTCGGGATGGAGGTCTTCCGGGCTTCGCCCCGCCAGGCCGACCTGATGATCGTGGCCGGGCGGGTCTCCCAGAAGATGGCGCCGGTCCTGCGGCAGGTCTACGACCAGATGATGGAGCCCAAGTGGGTCATCTCGATGGGCGTCTGCGCGTCGACCGGCGGGATGTTCAACAACTACGCCATCGTCCAGGGGGTCGACCAGATCGTCCCTGTGGACGTCTACGCCCCGGGGTGCCCCCCGTCCCCCGAGACCCTCCTGCACGCCATCCTCACCCTCCACGAGAAGATCCGCACCGGCGAGATCACCCGCCGGACGGCCGAGCCGGCCGTGACCGCCGAGCCGGTCGACGAGGAGGGGTGGACGCCCGAGGTCCCGACCGCCGTCCGGGTGGCGACACCGAGATGAGCGGGGCGGGAGTCGATCCGGGCGGGAGCCGGCCGGCGGGCGCGGCCGGCGGCCCGGCGGGCGCGGCGGTGGCGCCGGAGCCGCCCCCCGACGTGGTGCGCCGGGCCGGCCCCGGCGACGTGGCCTTCACCCCCCGGGACCGCTACCACGACCTCGTCGCCGCCTACCGGGCGTCGGGCTTCGAGATGCTCTCGGACCTCTGCGGGGTCGACTACCTGACCCACCCCGGTCGGTCCCTGCCCGAGGGGGTCGAGCCCGAGCGCTTCGAGGTGGTGGCGAACCTGCTGTCGGTCAGCCAGCGCCGGCGCGTGCGGGTGCGGGTCCAGGTGCCGGCGAGCGACCCGGTGGTCGACACGCTCTTCGACCTCTATCCCGGGGCCGAGGCGATGGAGCGCGAGGCGTTCGACATGCTCGGGATCCGCTTCGTCGGGCACCCCGACCTGACCCGGATCCTAATGCCCGAGGACTGGGAAGGCCACCCCCTGCGCAAGGACTTCGGCGCCGGGCGGGTGCCGGTCCAGTTCAAAGAGGCACCGGGGCCCCGGTGAGGAGAGCCACGCCATGAGCGACGTCGTCGACGAGGGCACCCGCCAGGTCGGCCGGGCCGCCTGGGGGTCGGCCGAGACGAGCGAGGGTGCCCAGGAGCTGTACCCGAGGCCCTCGACGTCGAGCCGCGAGCTCGAGCGCGAAGTCGGGTCGGTCCTGCGGCTGCCCGAGGGGGGCGTCCTCAACTCGGGTGACATCGACGTCGAGCGTCCCGAGGACGAGACGATGATCATCAACATGGGGCCCCAGCACCCCTCGACCCACGGCGTGCTCCGGCTCATGCTCGAGCTCGACGGGGAGGTCGTGCTGCGGACCAAGCCGGTCATCGGCTACCTCCACACCGGGATGGAGAAGACCGGCGAGATGCTGACCTACGTCCAGGGGTCGACGAACGTCACCCGGATGGACTATCTGTCCCCCCTCAACAACGAGCTCGTGTTCTCACTGGCCACCGAGGCGCTGCTCGGGCTGGAGATGCCGCCACGGGTGGTGTGGATCCGCATGATGATGTCCGAGCTCCAGCGGGTCTCCTCCCACCTCATGTGGATGGCCACCAACGGCATGGACCTCGGGTCGACGTCGATGATGATCTACGGCTTTCGCGAGCGCGAGATGGTGCTCTCCTTCTTCGAGAAGACGACCGGCCTGCGGATGAACCACAACTACATCCGGCCCGGCGGGGTGGCCGCCGACCTGCCCGACGGGTGGGAGGACGACGTCACCGTCCTGTGCGACACGGTCGAGGCCCGGACCTACGAGTACGACGAGTTGCTGACCGGCCAGCCCATCTTCCGGGAGCGCACCGAGGCGGTGGGCAACCTGACCGCCGAGGGCGCGCTGGCCCTGTCGGCCACCGGCCCCATCCTGCGGTCGACCGGGGTCCCCTGGGACCTGCGCCGCACGATGCCGTACCTGGCCTACGACCAGGTGGACTTCGACGTCATCGTCGGCACCTACGGGGACAACTTCGACCGCTACGCCATCCGCCTCAACGAGATCCGCGAGTCGGTGCGGATCGTCCGCCAGTGCGTCGAGAAGATGCCGAGTGGTGACTACCGCATCCAGGACAAGAAGGTCACGCCGCCGCCCCGGGCCCGCATCGACGAGTCGATGGAGGCGCTCATCCACCACTTCAAGATTTTCACCGAGGGTTTCCGGGTCCCCGAGGGCGAGGTCTACGTGGCCATCGAGTCGCCCCGGGGCGAGCTCGGCTGCTACCTCGTGTCCGACGGCACCTCCAAGCCCTACCGCCTCCACATCCGGGGGCCGAGCTTCGTCAACCTCCAGTCGCTGCCGACCATGCTGCGCGGCGGGCTGATGGCCGACGCCGTGGCCGTGATCTCCTCGGTGGACCCGGTCATGGGTGAGGTCGACCGGTGAGCCGCCTGTCGCCCGAGGCGGTGGCGCGGGCCAAGAGCCTGATCGCCCTCTATCCCGAGCCCCGCTCGGCGATGATCCCGCTGTGCCACCTGGCCCAGGAGCAGGACGGGTGGCTGGCTCCCGACGCCATGGAGGACATCGCCGAGCTCCTCGGGGTCACGGCGGCCGAGGTGCGGGGGACGGCCACCTTCTACGACATGTTGCACACCGAGCCGGTGGGCCGCTACCTCGTGTCGGTCTGCACCAACATCGCCTGTCTGCTCGGCGGGGCGGCCGAGCTGCTCGAGCACGCCGAGGACCGACTGGCCGTTCGGGCCGGGGGCACCACGGCCGACGGCATGTTCACCCTCGAAGAGGCCGAGTGCCTGGCCGACTGTGACCGCACGCCGTGCGTCACCGTGAACCACCGCTACGTGGGGGCCCAGGACGCCGCGAGCTTCGACGAGCTGATGGCCGCCCTGGCGGGCGGGCAGCTGGAGGGGACCGTCCCTCCGCACGGCACCCTCTGCCGGGTGCGGCGCACGGTCGGCCTCGAGGCCGACCGTCAGGTGGTGGCGGCCCAGCGGGCGGTGGCGGCCGAGGCCCAGGCGACCCGGGCGGCGGCGGCCGCCGGGTCCGAGCCGCCGGGGGCGGGCTGATGGCCATCACCGAGGCGCCGCGCATCGTCACCTCGCGGCTCGAGCACGCCGACTCGCACTCGATCGAGCGCTATCTGGCCACCGGGGGCTACGAGGGCCTGCGGGCGGCGCTGGCCATGACCCCCGAGGCGGTCGCCGCCCAGGTCGACGAGGCCAGCCTGCTCGGCCGGGGCGGGGCCGGGTTCCCCGCCGGGCGCAAGTGGTCGATGCTGCGCAAGGACCCGGTCACCTACCTCGTGATCAACGGGGACGAGAGCGAGCCGGCCACGTTCAAGGACCACCTGCTCATCGAGCGTGACCCCCACCAGATCGTCGAGGGCGTGCTGATCGCCGCCTACGCCCTCCAGGTCACCCAGGCCTTCATCTACGTGCGGGGCGAGTTCGCCCTCGGGCTCGAGCGGCTGACCCAGGCGGTCAACGAGGCCTACGCCATCGGGGCCGTCGGCCGCGACGTCTTCGAGTCGGGCTTCGCCGTCGACCTCGTGGTCCACCCCGGGGCCGGGGCCTACATCTGCGGGGAGGAGACCGCGCTTCTCGAGTCGCTCGAGGGCAAGCGCGGCTTCCCGCGCATCAAGCCGCCCTTCTTCCCGGCCGCCATCGGCCTCTACGGCCAGCCGACCGTGGTCAACAACGTCGAGACGATGGCCAACCTGCCCTGGATCGTGCGCCACGGCGGCGGCGCCTTCGCCGCCCTGGGCGAGGGCCGCTCGACCGGGACCCGCCTGTTCGCCCTCTCGGGCCACGTGCGCAACCCGGGCGTCTACGAGCTCGAGATGGTCAAGACCACATTCCGCGACCTCATCTACGCCCCGGTGCTCGGCGGGGGCATCCGGGGGGCCAACGAGCTCAAGGCGTTCATCCCGGGCGGGGTGTCGGCTCCGTGGTTCGGGCCCGACCAGGTCGACCTGCCGCTCGGTCAGGACGAGGTGGGCAACGCCGGGTCGATGCTCGGCTCGGGGTCGATCGTGGTCATGGACTCGGCGACCTGCATGGTCCGGGCCGCCTGGCGGATCACCAAGTTCTTCGCCCGCGAGTCGTGCGGGCAGTGCACACCGTGCCGCGAGGGAGCGGGTTGGCTCGAGCGGGTCCTGGCCCGCCTGGAGACCGGCGGCGGGCGGGAGGAGGACCTCGACCTGCTCCTCGACGTCTCGGACAACATCTCCCCCGGGCTGAACTGGCCGCCCCAGCAGACGACGATCTGCGTCCTCGGCCCGTCGATCCCGTCGTCGATCACCTCGGCCATCCGCATGTTCCGCGACGAGTTCCTCCTCCACGTCAAAGAGGGAGGCTGCCCCTATGGCTGAGGCGGGCAACGACGTGGTCTCCTTCGTCCTCGACGGCCGGCCGGCCACCGCCGGGCGAACCGAGATGCTGATCGCCGCGGCCGAGCGGGCCGGGGTGTTCATCCCGCGCTTCTGCTACCACCCGCGGATGGCGCCGGTCGGCATGTGCCGGATGTGCCTCGTCGAGGTGTCCGGGCCCCGCGGGGCCACCCTCCAGCCGGCGTGCTTCATCCCGGCCGCCGAGGGGATGGAGGTGGTGACCGACTCCGAGCGGGTGAAGAAGGCCCAGGACGGGGTGCTCGAGTTCCTGCTCGTGAACCATCCGCTCGACTGCCCGGTGTGCGACAAGGGCGGGGAGTGCCCGCTCCAGGACCAGACGCTCGCCTACGGCCCCGGCGAGAGCCGGTTCCTCGAGGAGAAGCGGCACTTCGAGAAGCCCATCGCCCTCTCGGACCTGGTCCTGTTGGACCGCGAGCGGTGCATCCAGTGCGCCCGCTGCACCCGCTTCGCCGACGAGGTGGCCGGGGAGGCCCAGATCGACTTCGCCGGGCGGGGCGAGCGGGTCGAGGTGTCGACCTTCCCCACCCACCCGTTCAGCTCGTACTTCAGCGGCAACACGGTCCAGATCTGCCCGGTCGGGGCGCTGACTGCCACCCCCTACCGCTTCACCGCCCGCCCGTGGGACCTCGACCAGGTCGAGTCGACGTGCACGAGCTGCGCCCTCGGGTGCCGGGTGGCGGTGCAGTCGTCGGGCAACCGGCTCACCCGCTTGCTGGGCATCGACTCCGAGGCGGTCAACCACAGCTGGCTGTGCGACAAGGGCCGCTACGCCTTCGAGAGCGTGAACGGCGACGACGTCGACGCCGGCCCCGGGGCCCTGGCCGAGGCGGCGTCGGGGTCGGGGGTTCTGACGGCCGCCGGCGGCCAGTTCGCCGGGGAGGCGCACGAGGCGCACGGGCCGGCGGTCCGGCGTCTCACCGAGCCGTTCGTGCGCAAGGGCGACGAGCTTGTCCCGGTCTCGTGGGGCGAGGCCCTGGCGGCGGCGGCCGAGGGCCTGTCGGCGGCCCAGGCGTCCGGCGGGCCGGGGGCCGTGGCCGTCCTCGGCGGGGCCCGGCTCACCAACGAGGCGGCGTACGCCTGGGCCAAGCTGGCCAAGGGGGTGCTCGGGACCGACTCGGTCGACGCCCAGCTCGGCGACGGGCTGCCGGCCGACCTCGTCCTCTCGCTCCCCCGGGCGACCATCGCCCAGGCGTGCTCGGCCCGGGCGGTGGTCCTGCTCACCGCGGACGTCCGCGAGGAGCTGCCGGTCCTGTTCCTCCGCCTCCGCCAGGCCGCCCTGGCCGCGACGACCTCGCTGGTGGAGCTGTCGCCCACCGCCACGTCGCTCAGCCCCTACGCCGCCGTCCGCCTCCCCGTCCGCCCCGGCGACTCGCCGGCGCTGGCCCGCGCGCTCCTCGGTGACGACGCCGCCGCCGCCGGCCTGCGGGCCCACCCCGAGGGCCCGGCGTGGTCCGACGACGACCTGGCGGCGGCGCGCCGGCTGGTGGCGAGCGGTGACGGCGAGGGGATCGTGGTGGTGGTCGGACGGCAGTCGCTGGCCGAGGGCGCCGGGGTGGGCGCGGCGGCGGCCCGGGCCCTGGCCGAGGCGTGGCCGGCCGCCCGGTTCCTCCCCGCCCTGCGCCGGGGCAACGTCAACGGCGCCCTCGACATGGGCCTCGCCCCCGGGCTCCTCCCGGGCCACGTCCGCCTGGAGGACGGCCGGGACTGGTTCGCCGAACGGTGGGGGGCGGTGCCGGCGGCGCCCGGCCTCGACGCGGTGGGGATCCTGTCGTCGCTGGCCGGCGGCGGAACCGGCGGCGTGCGGGCGCTGGTGCTCGTCGGGGCCGACCCGGTGAGCGACTTCTGCGACGGCCAGTTGGCGGCCGCCGCGCTCGAGCGGGCCGACTTCGTGGTGGCCGTCTCGGGGCACCCGAACGAGAGCGTCGCCCGGGCCGACGTCGTCCTCCCGGCAGCGGTCGCCCACGAGCAGCCGGGCACGACCACCAACATCGAGGGGCGGGTCACCCGCCTCGGCCAGAAGCTGGTCCCGCCCGGTTCGGCGTGGGACGACTGGATGATCGCCGCCGAGCTGGCCGTCTCCCTCGGGGCGGACCTCGGGGTCCAGAGCCTCTCGGACCTGGCCGCCGAGATCGAGCGGGTGGCCCCGGCCTACGCCGGGGTGACCTCGGCCCTCCTCGACTCGCCGGGCGCCCACGACGGCGTCCTGGTGCCGCTGGCCCGCCACCCCGGGTTGACGACCGTCGTCCCGCTCGACCCGATCGCCATCCCGGGCGTCGAGTCGGTCGAGCGCCAGGGGGCGCCGCCCTTCGTCGGCCGGGTCGAGCCGCCGCCCACTGACGAGGCGCCGGTCGCCGTGCTGCCCTCCGCCGGGACGCCCCCGCCGGTCGTCGGGGGCGGGGGGGCCGACCCGTCGGGCGACGAGCCCCACGTGGCCCCGCCCGACAGCTACTCGCTGCGCCTCGTGTCGACCCGGCGCCTGTACGACAACGGGAGCTTGGTCGCCGGATCGCCATCGCTGGCCGCGCTGGTGGGGCCGGCGGTGGCCCGGGCCAACCCCTACGACCTCGACCGCATCGGGGCCGACACCGGCGCCTCGGTCCGCCTCCGCTCGCCCCGGGGCGTCCTCGTGCTCCCGGCCGAGCGCGACGAGGGGGTGCCCCGGGGAACGGTGGCGGTGGACTTCAACCGGGTCCTCGATCCCGAGTCGGCCTCCGCCCTGGACGAGGCCGGGGCGGCGCTCGAGGCGGCGAACGCGGCGGCCGTGCTGATCGACGCCACGCGGGCCGTCAACGAGGTCAGGCTGGAGTCGGCGTGAGCGCAACGGTGAGCGCCGCCGGGCTGGTGCACCTGGCCGTCTCCCAGGGCGGCGATCCGCTGCTGGCCCACGGGGTCGGGTGGTTCGTCTGGGTGGTCGACCTCATCAAGGTCCTGGTGGCCTTCGGCGTCCTGCTGGTCTCGGTCATGCTCCTCATCTGGTTCGAGCGCAAGGTGATCTCGGACATGCAGAGCCGGATCGGTCCCAACCGGGCCGGGCCGTGGGGGCTCCTCCAGACGCTGGCCGACGGGACGAAGCTCTTCTTCAAAGAGGACCTCATGCCCGATGAGGCCGACCGGTTCATCTTCAAGCTGGCGCCGTACCTGGCGCTCATCCCGGTCCTCCTGATCTTCACGGTGGTCCCGGTCGGCGGGGTGGTCACCCTCTCGGGCCACACGTTCCTGCTGCAAGTGGCCGACCCCCCGATGGGCATCCTCCTCGTCCTCGCCATGTCCTCGGTCGGCGTCTACGGGGTGATCCTGGCCGGGTGGTCCTCGGGGTCGAAGTACCCGCTGCTCGGGTCGGTGCGGGGGTCGGCCCAGATGATCTCGTACGAGGCGGCGCTCGGGATGACGGTGGTCACCGTCGTGCTCATCACCGGCTCGCTCAGCACCCGGGCCATCGTGGCGAACCAGGCGTCGAACTTCTGGGACTGGAACGTCATCCGGCTCGGCTTCGTCCCCTTCATCCTGTTCCTCATCGCCATCACGGCCGAGATGACCCGGCCGCCCTTCGACTTGACCGAGGCCGACTCCGAGCTCGTGGGCGGGTTCAACACCGAGTACTCCTCGATCCGCTTCGCCCTCTTCTACCTGGCCGAGTTCATGGCGGTGATCTGCTGGTCGGCCATCATGGTGACGCTGTTCCTCGGCGGGCCCGACGGGCCGGTCCCGCACTGGCCGAGCTTCTCGATCTGGTTCCCGTCCGTGTGGTTCGTCGGCAAGGTGGTGCTGTTCCTCTTCCTCTACGTCTGGCTGCGGGCCGCCCTGCCCCGCCTGCGCTACGACCAGCTCATGGACCTCGGCTGGAAGGTCCTCATCCCGCTCTCGCTGGCCTGGATGATCATCGTGGCCTCGGTCATCGTCTGGCGCTGGTGGGGCCTGCTGTCGGTCGTCGCCGTGCTGGCCGCCGGGGGCCTGCTGGTCCGGGCCCTCTCGGTCGGCTCGGCCCGCGAAGGGGACGGCCCCCGCCTGACCGACCTGCGGGCGGTCCCGACGCCCCGGCCCGAGGTGACGCGCTGATGGGCAAGGTCGGCCAGTTCTTCAGCTTCTTCGGCGGCTTCCGGCTGACCTTGGCCCACATGACCCGACCGCGGGTCACGGTCTCGTACCCCGACGAGAAGAAGGCCAAGCAGCCCCGGAACCACGGCCGTCACGTCCTCAACCGCTACGAGGACGGGATGGAGAAGTGCATCGGCTGCGAGCTGTGCGCCGGCGTCTGCCCGGCCGACTGCATCTATGTGCGGGGGCTGGACAACCCCCCCGACCACCCGGTCTCGCCGGGGGAGCGCTACGGCTACGTCTACGAGATCAACTACCTGCGGTGCATCCACTGTGACATGTGCGTCGAGGCCTGCCCCACCGAAGCCATCACCGAGTCCAAGCTCTTCGAGTTCTCCTTCACCAACCGGGCCGACGCCATCTACACCAAGGCCGAGCTGCTGGTCGACGACGACGGGCGCCCCAAGACCCTCCCCTGGGAGGACTGGCGCAAGGGCGACGACCTCTACACGTCGGGGTGGATGCGGGCCACCTCGCCGTCGGGCAGCGCCGCCTACGAGGGCGAGGTGCAGTGGTCGGGCGAGCTGGGCTACGGGGTCCGGGCACCCGAGGGCGGCCAGTCGGGCCGGCGCGACGACGCGGCCACCGGGTCCAAGCCCCTGCGCCAGCTGCTCGAGCCCCACCTGCTCGACCAGGACATCCCCTTCGAGAACCGGGGGATGCGCGGCCGGGCGGCGCGGGCCCGGGAGTCGGCCGACAAGAACCGGGCCAAGATGCGAGCCAAGCGCCAGGACCGCAAGCGGGCCAAGGCCCTCAAGATGGGCCTCCCGGTCGACGCCCCGCCGAGCCCGTTCGACGACCCGGCCCCCGACGACGAGGCCGGGTCGGACGAGGCGGAGGCCTCGTGAGCGGGTCGCTGGCCGCCCTGCTGGCCACGTCGCACCCCACGGTGGCCGACGCCGCCGTGTTCGCCGTCGGCGCCCTCATCATCTTGGTCGGGGCGCTCGGTGTGGTGCTGTCGCGCAACCCGGTCCACGCCGCCCTGTCGCTCGTCACCACGCTCTTCGGGGTGGCGCTCTTGTTCATCGAGCAGAACGCCGACTTCCTGGCCGCCGTCCAGATCATCGTGTACGCCGGGGCCATCGTCGTCCTGTTCCTCTTCGTCATCATGTTCCTCGGCGTCGACCGCAACGAGAACATCGAGTCCGAACCGCTGAAGGGCCAGCGCCCGCTGGCGATCCTGCTCATCGTGGTCGCCTCGGCCAGCCTGATCGCCCTCGGGGTGAGCGCCCACTGGGCCACCGGTGCGCACCAGGTCACCTACCCCACGGCCGGCGGCTACGGCGACGTGCGCCAGATCGGCAAGTCGGTCTTCACCACCTACCTCTACGCCTTCGAGGCGACGGCCGCCCTCCTCGTCATCGCGGTGGTCGGCGCGGTCATCCTGGCCCGCCGCCCGCCCCGGGACGCCGGGGTGGCCGACCCGCCCGAGGCGACCGGGGCGCCGGCCGGGGTGGACGGCCCGGGCGCCACGGCGGCCCCCGACACCGCTGGCCCGGCGACACCGGCCCCCGGGGTGGTGCCGCCGGTCGCCCCGCCCGTCGTGACCCCCCCCGAACCGGTGGCCGGCGGGACCGTGCCCGAGGAGGTGGCCCAGTGAGCCTCCCGGGGGACTGGTACCTGATCCTGGCCGCGCTGCTCTTTTCGATCGGGGCCATCGGGCTCCTCGTCCGGCGCAACGTGCTCGTGATGTTCATGTGCATCGAGCTGATGCTGAACGCCGCCAACCTGACCTTCGTCACCTTCTCCCGCATGCTGGGTGACATCGCCGGGCAGGCGGTGGTCTTCTTCGTGCTCGTGGTGGCGGCCGCCGAGGTGGTGGTCGGGCTCGGCATCGTGGTGGCCATCTTCCGCCGCCGCTCGAGCGCCACCGCCGACGACCTGCACGTGATGAAGGGCTGACGGGTGGTCCACGCCGCCTGGTTGATGTTGGCCTTCCCCCTGGCCGGCTTCCTCGTCCTGTGGGCCTTCGGCCGTCGGATCGGCGAACCCTGGGCCGGCTGGATCGGAACCGTGGCCATCCTGGGTGCCTTCGTGGCCGCCGTCGTGACCTTCCTCGGCCTCCACTCCGAGGCGGCGTCGCACCGCCAATTCACCGAGAACTTCTACAGCTGGATCGCCGTGGCCGGCTTCAAGGTGAACGCCGCCATCCTGGTCGACCAGCTGTCGATCACGATGTGCCTGTTCGTGACCGGTGTGTCCATGTTCATCCACCTGTACTCCATCGGCTACATGGAGCATGACCGCGATTTCACGAAGTTCTTCGTCTACCTCAACCTGTTCGTCTTCTCGATGCTGCTGCTCGTTCTCGGGAACAACCTGCTGGTCACGTTCGTCGGCTGGGAGGGGGTGGGCGTCTGCTCCTACTGGCTGGTGGCCTTCTGGTACGAGCGCGACGCCGCCGCCTCGGCCGGCAAGAAGGCCTTCGTCTACAACCGGATCGGCGACGTCGGCTTCCTCATCGCCATGTTCCTCATCTTCTCCAAGGTGGGCACGCTCAACTACGTGTCCCCCCACGGCGGGATCTTCGGCAACCTCCGCCTGCTGAACCACGGCTCGGCGACCGTGGTGGTGCTCCTGCTGCTCTTCGCGGCGGCCGGCAAGTCGGCCCAGATCCCCCTGTTCAACTGGCTGGCCGACGCCATGGAGGGCCCGACCCCGGTCTCGGCCCTGATCCACGCGGCCACCATGGTCACCGCCGGCGTGTACCTGCTGTGCCGGATGAACCCGGTGCTGGCCATCACCCCCAACGCCGACTGGGTCATCGCCGGGATCGGGGCGGCCACCGCCCTGGTGGGGGCGCTCGTGGCCACCTCCCAGCAGGACATCAAGAAGGTCCTCGCCTTCTCGACCATCTCCCAGCTCGGGTTCATGATCCTGGCCGTGGGGGTGGGCGCCTACGTGGCGGCCATCTTCCTCATGATCTGCCACGCCTTCTACAAGGGCGTGCTGTTCCTCGGGGCCGGGTCGGTCATCCACGGCCTGGACGACGAGCAGGACCTCAAACGCATGGGGAACCTGCGACGGTGGATGCCGCTCACCTTCGCCACCTTTCTCGTCGGGTGGCTGGCCATCGCCGGCGTCCCGCCGTTCTCGGGCTTCTGGTCCAAGGGCGAGGTCCTGGTCAACGTCTTCCAGAAGAACAAGCCGCTCTGGGTGATCGGCATCGTCGCCGCCCTGCTCACCGCGTACTACATGAGCCGGCTGTTCT
>Ga0209656_10002265_pt1 | contig 12477 bp, 12 predicted proteins | sample BogFormECP12_OM2_FD_188239 | JGI IMG/M metagenome (GOLD analysis project Ga0209656, IMG submission 188239) | Bog forest soil microbial communities from Calvert Island, British Columbia, Canada - ECP12_OM2 (SPAdes) (version 2) | ecosystem: Environmental > Aquatic > Freshwater > Wetlands > Bog ... | reverse complement strand
TATCGTGCCGGCAATACTAGCGAGATTCTCGCGAAACGCGGGGTCGGCGGTCTTTATACCAGCACGCTGTTTCGCTTCGACGAGCGCGTTTTTGAGAAGATCGGTCCGGCGCTCGAGTTAGGCCGTTCCTTTATCAGACCAGAATACCAACGCCGGTACGCTCCGTTGCTATTGTTGTGGAAAGGAATTGCGCGACTGCTGGCGATGCAGACAGATACTGCCGTACTCTTTGGCGCTGTCAGCATCAGCAACGATTACTGCAAGGCCTCGCGCGAAATGATCTACCGATTCTTCGAAGCGCGTATGCGCGAAGATGAGTTGGCGGGGTTGGTTCAGCCCCGACGGCCGTTTCGTCCCGCCGGGCTGCGGCCGTGGGATTGCCGCGCCATGTGCCATGCTTTGCGCGACCTGGAAGAGCTCTCGCAGCCGATCACCGATGTCGAAGCGGACGGCAAGGGACTGCCTATCTTGCTACGCCAATACGCGAAGATTGGTGGCAAACTGCTGGGCTTCAATGTGGATCGGCAGTTCTCCAATGTGCTCGATGGTCTCGTGGTCGTAGATTTGCGGAAAACTGACTCTGCCATGCTGGAAAGATATATGGGTCACGAAGGCGCCATGCGGTTCAGGAGCCAACACACCTGTAATTCTTGAAAAGCCCGCTCTACTGTTTCGCTCTCAGCCTCGTTACCTCGTTGGGTAAGACACAGGATTGCCCGGAGTCTTTCAGCGCGGCCTCCAAACGCATCCCGAGATCTGCGAGCTCCTCCGCACCCATCAGCTGCTGCAAGCGTTCGAAGAACTGACGCTCTTCCTTGCGGATGTGAGCGGCGAGCTGTTGCCCAAACGCCAGCAAGTTTACTGCAGACATCCTGCCTGAATCCGCTTGCGAAAAAGACTCCCGCAGCGAAGCGTGCTCTGCTGCGAGCTGATCCACCAACTGGGATAATTCCGGAAACCCGCGTGCAATAGGGAACAGCACCGATTCTTCAGCTGCAAAATGGACTTTGATTTCCGTCTCGAACTGCTGCTCGATCTCAGCCTGCCAAGCTTGCAGGTCTGCATCGGGGATGGGTTGGGCGCGATCGATGCGCACGCACAATGCCAGCGCCCGTTGATGCTGGTGAGAAAGCGGGATCAGATTTTTATTGCGCAGCATAGGATGAACGCGGTACGCAAGAAACAGGAAGCGTCACGTCAGGCTCACCGACTCCGCGGTTTCAGCGATGGCCGGACGTATCGTCAACCAGTCCGTGCGTACGCGCTCCCACTCCTGGATCAGCATGCCGTTGGCCTCGAAGAAGCTGCGAATACGCGAATGTTCCCATCCCACAATCTCTTCAAGAATCGGCGCCAGTACTGCCAATGCGCTGGTGCTGAGCACCGTGCGCTTCGCAATCTGGGAAACGTGCGGCGACTCCGAAACCGCGATAGTCAATCCATCCCGCGCATTCAGTTGCAGCATCACGTGAATATCCGAGCTGCCATCCCCCGAGTAAATGACGTGATCGGGCCCGGTGACATGCTCGGCGAGCAATTGGTTGAGCACCGCAACTTTGCCATAGCCTGCGGTGGCGCGAACAATCGTGTCGATTTCGCCAGAAGGCTTGTAGCGGAACTCAGTGCCGAAAATGTGATCTTTCGGAACAATGTCTTCGAGTGCAGAGTGGATCACTTCGACGGGCGCGGCTGAGAGTATGTAGAAATCGAAGCCGTGTCCGTCCACGCCAGCTTCGAGAATCTGGTAAAGCAGTTTGATGTCGCCCTTCAGCCGTATGCGTTTTCCAACCTCGTGAAGATGCTCCTTCCGCACCTTCGCTTTGAACTCCGGATCGTGGAGCAACAGATAGGCGAGTTCTGCTCCCTGCTGCACCAGGTTGATCTTGGCCATGCCTTTGGCTTTACGTTCGAATTCTGCCGTAGGAATGCCGACCAACTCCGCTAGCACGTAACCGGAGTCGTTGAAAGTGAGTGTCTGATCAAAATCGCTCGCGAAGATATAACGTTTGATGGGTTTATCTGCCATATGATCCTTAGATTCGCGATATAGGTCGAAGGCCCATTTAAAGAATCGATAGGCATTATAAGCTTCTGCGAGTTAAATCAGTGTGAACAAGCGAAGACACGAATTCCTGGCTAGCGAATTCTGTATTCTAGAACCACGACCCCTGCGCTCTCTGCCTTTACTAAATTCTCTGACGCGTCCAGAATAGAGGTTTGGTCCGCCACGTCTTGATCGAGAGGAGCGGGGCGGCAATTTTCAGAGTCAATCAAGAAACCACAAATAGACAGGAGTCCTCATGCTTGCATCCGGTGAACTGATCCGCTCGATGAATTACGTGGACGACATCACGACCACGCTGCGCCGTATTTGTATCGCGATTCCCGCCATGAACGTCGAGGAGCGCAAGCGTCTGGCTGACAGCTTGCGCGCGGCTGGTGGCGCGTTGAATGACGCCATCAAGGATTTGGAAAAAGAAAGAGTGGTGGCGCAGTAGTGGCGGCAGTGAAAACCATCGCGGTGATCGGCGCCGGCATTATGGGCCGCGGCATCGCGCACGCCGCTGCGATTGGCGGCTATCGCACGATTCTGGAAGACTTGTTACCGACGGCGCTGCGTCGAGCCGAAAGTGAAATTCGCGCCAATCTTGATAAAGCCGTTGAACTCGGGAAAGTGTCGTCATCCGATGCCGATGCCGCCTTTCGGCGACTGGAATATGCGGGCTCGGTGGATGAGGCGGCTCGCGAGGCCGATCTGGTAATTGAAGCCGTCCCGGAAGAGATGGAATCGAAGATCGAGATTTTCACCCTTCTCGACAAGATCTGCCGTCCTAATACGATTCTTGCCTCGAACACCTCATCTCTTAGCGTCACGGAAATTGCCAGCGTAACTTATCGCGCGAAGAAGTGCGTGGGCATGCACTTCTTCAATCCCGTACACAAGATGAAGCTGCTCGAGGTGGTGCGAGCTTTAGAAACAGATGACGACACGCTCGCCACCGTTGTCGAAGTTGGTAAGCGCATGGGCAAGGAAGTCGTTGTGATCAAGGAGTCGCCGGGCTTCATCACCAGCCGAATTAACGCGATGATCGGCAACGAAGCGTTTTACATGCTGCAGGAAGGGATCGCCTCGGCAGCGGACATCGACAAAGCGCTGAAACTTGGATTGAACCATCCCATGGGCCCCTTCGAGTTGGTCGATCTGGTGGGGCTCGACACGCGGCTGAGTATTCTCGAGTACCTGCACAAATCGCTGGGAGAAAAATATCGTCCGGCGCCGCTGCTGGTGCAGTATGTGAAGGCGGGACGGTTAGGACGAAAATCGGGACGCGGAGTGTATGAGTATCCGGAAGTTGCTTCGGCCGAGATAAAGCCTGCGGAGTCCTCATCAGCGAAGAACGCCACGCTCGCACAAGTTAAAGGATAGCTCCTTCAGCGGGCCATTGGCCTGCGGCCAAAGTTCAAGCCTGACAAAGATTCCATTTTCTCCTGCTCCACTCCTTTCGTAGCAATAAGAACATGAAAACTTTCGCCCATGCCAGCGGGGGTGACTAGGTGCTTGAGTTGTAGCGCGACTTTCGCTCGTTCCTGAGGCAGGCTACATTCCTCAAAGGCATCAGCAAACTGGTTAGCTTCTCCAATTCCCATCAAAAATTGCGATTGAGTGACGAGTTTGTGGGTTTGCATGCCTTGCTTTTCAGCGGCGGCGGCGAGCGCGGTGAAGTTTACGTCGGCGGTGATATCTTGTTCGCCGGGAGCCTCATACGGGTTGGCGCTAACGGAATGCTGACGAATTGCCTTCAGCGTTCCGCGATGGCGTCCAGCGAGTAGTTCGTCGCGAGTGTAGCCGTAGTCGATAGCCACGAGGAATCCGCGCTGCACGCTGGCGGCAATACGATCTAGGGTTTGTTGCGCCGCGAGCGGCGCTTCGACGCGCTCGTCTTTTTCCGGATGGACCGAATAACGATCGAGAAATTCCAGTTCTTCGGGAGAAGATGGAGCCCAGGTTTCCACGAATGGCCCGTCGTGCGTGTCGATCCGCAGGGAACCGTCGGCGCTCAGGATCTCGACGGGAAGGGCATCGAAGAATTCGTTGGCAAACACAATGCAGTTCAGATCTAACCTGCTGTCAAGAGGATCGATCGTTATCAATTCGGCTTTGCCAGACTCGATGTAACGACCTAGAGTTTCCTGGATTCGCTCCCGTAGAGGCTGCGAACTTTCGACCAACTCATAATGCAGAGCGCGGAAGAAATCCGGGAATTTCTTCTCGGACCAACCCAGCACATCTTGCGCAAACAAACCGCGGCCGGGGCCAAGTTCCACCAATCTGATTTGTTCTGGCGAGCCCAACGCACGCCACATCTCATCAAACTGGCGAGCCAGCAGCCGGCCGAATACCGCGTGCACGTCGCTGGACGTGTAAAAATCGCCAGCTTTGCCGAACTGCTGGGCATTCCGCGAATAGTAACCGAATTCAGGATCGTAAAGGCAAAGCTCCATATAGCGCGAGAAAGGAATGGGCCCTCGCTCCTGGATCTCCCGCTCGATTTTCTGGCGTAGAGGATTCACGATTCTCTCTGACGCCGCTCGACCCGATCCTGTGGCGTACGGATAAACATCTCAACGAAATAATCATGCAGTGCGTCATAAAGCTGTCGTTGAAAATTCCATTCAAACTGCGGGTGATCGAGGTCCCGGGGATGCAGATCAAAATAATACGTGTGCACCGGCACAGACTCGTCCTTGAAACGGATGATCACTTCCACGCCTTCGCCCTTGGCTCGTGCAGAAAAGTTCAGGAGAGGATGTTCGTACAAGCGCAGTTGATCGAGAACCCGATCGAGCCGGGTCTTGGCAGTTTCGGGCATAGGGGAGATTGTATCGCTTAGGAAGAATCCGGTCGGCTACTCGTAGCGCAGAGCCTCAATGGGATCGAGCCTCGCGGCCTTGATAGCCGGCAACATCCCACTGATGATGCCGACAAAACTGAGTATGACAGTCGACCAAATTAGCGTAGCCGTATCGATGTACAGATGTATATCGCCTTCGCTGGCGTCCTCGATGAATGCGCTCCAGAGAGTCAGTGAACCGACCGACCAGGAAACAAGATAAGCCAGCACCACGCCTAAAAGCCCGCCCAGACCCGTGATTACCAGAGCCTCGGCGAGGAACTGAAATAGAATGTGCCAGCGATGCGCGCCCATGGCCTTCTCAACGCCGATCTCGCGAGTACGTTGTGTCACCGACACCAGCATGATGTTCATCAGGCCAACGCCGCCGATTCCGAGCGTCAGCAACCCGATAAAGCCCAGAAGAACCTTGATTCCGACTGTAATCACGGTGAGATCGGCGAGATCCTTCACAGCGTCGAAGACGAAGATAGCGCGATCGTCCTTGGGATTGAAGTTGTGATGAAAAGCCATCGAGTTGCGCACGGCCGCCACCATCTTGCTGTGGTCGCCCTCGTAATCCATCATGATGCCGTCGAGATAGTAGCTGTTCTTGAGGTCGCTCATGGCGCTGTATGGCACGTAGACCAAAGAGTTCATGTCCTCGTCGCCATTGGAAATGGTATGGCGAAGAATAGCGACGACTTTGTAGGAGATGCCGTCGACTCGGATGCTCTCGCCCAGCGCGTTCTGGCCGGAGAAAAGTTTCTTCTTCACCGTGGACCCGATAACGGCTACGCGCGTGTGAGTAAAGTCTTCGCGCTCTCCGAAGAACGCGCCTTCGCCCACGTCGAGTGCGCGAATTTTCTCGTACGTCGAATAGACTCCATGAACGCCATAGCTCGCGCTACGAGTGCCAAATGTGACCAGGCTTTGCTTGTCGACTTCAGGCGAAATACGGGTGAGCATGGGACACTCGGCACGAATAAAGTCGAGATCATCGCGCGTGAGCCTCACCTGCACGCCGGCTTTTGTCCCTCCCGCTTGGATCGAAGTACGTCCCGGAAAAATCGCCACCAGGTTGCCCCCGAAGGTGCGGAAGGCAATCATCAGAGCGTTCTGGAAGCCGGAGCCGTAGGCAAGCAGCAGAACAACCGTCGCGATACCCCATGCCATGCCAAGCATGGTGAGCAGGGAGCGGCGGCGATTGTGTTTCAGCGCGTTGAATGCTTGCTTGCCCAGTTCGCCAAACATGATTGCTCCAGATTTCTCTTACTCTTGCCGCAGTGCTTCCACTGGAGGCAGCAGCGCGGCTTTACGCGCGGGATAAAGTCCAGACACAATGCCTGCAATAGAAAGCGAAACAATCGCCACCACGGCGGACGCAGGCACAATGCGCGGCGTATCGAACCCTTCCGGCGAAGGCAACTGCGCCAGCAAAGCTACGAACGCTCCGGAGATGGCCAGTCCGATGCCGCCGCTGAACACGGTGAGGAATGCTCCTTCCACAAAAAACTGCGTCATGATATTGCGATGGGTGGCGCCCAGAGCCTTGCGCAGGCCAATCTCTCGCGTTCGCTCGGTGACAGAGACCAGCATGATGTTGATGATGCCGATCGCGCCCAAGCCAAGAGTAACGAGTCCCACGACGCCCAGAAAATAATCCATCGCGTCAAAAATCTTTCCCACGCGAATGGCGCCGTCGATGGTATCCCAGTCATTGAAGGCATCGTCAAGACTGGGATCGAAAAGATGCCGCCGCGCGATGATGCCGTGAACCTCGTTTTTGGCCTCGACATGCAGCTCTTTTTTGATGGGACGGTAATTAATGAAAGAGATTGCATTCTCCGAGTTCTGCGCCTTCAGCGGGAAAAGCATTCGCATGGTGTCGAAGGGTACAAAGATGCGATGGTTGGTTCCGTTTTCGCCCTCTTTGCCGATCTTTGGCACGACGCCGATGACTTTGAAATCCATGTCATTGAGCAGAATCGTGCTGCCGACGGCAGGTTCGCCGGGGAACATGTTCTTCAACAATTCCCATCCCACCACGGCCACGCGACGATGCTGTTTATTGTCCTCTGTGTTAAACCAGCGTCCAGGATCGATTGGCATGTTGCGAATATCGCTGTACTCGGGAACCACGCCGAAAACCTGTCCATTCGTCGATCCGTAATCGCTGACCGCACGGATATCGTCGCGCTCCAGGACGGGGGACACGGCGCGCAGAAACCGAGCCTGGTCACGGATGGCGAAGTAGTCTCCATAAGTCAGGTAATAAGGCTGTCCTGACTGGAAGCTCCCCGCGACCGCCGGGATCCGGCCCGGGAAAACGAACATGATGTCTTGACCCAGTTCGGCAAGATTCTTGTCCTGGCCGCTGCGGAAGCCCTCCCCCAGGCCTACCAGGAGCAGTAGCGAACCCACCCCCCAGGCGATTCCAAACATCGTAAGGAAGGAGCGCAGCTTGTGCGCCCACAGCGTGGAGAGCGACTGCCGGACGATATCGAGAAGCATTCGCATAGGCGAAGATATGTGCCCTCACGCCTCTAGCGAAGCGTGAGGGCCCCGGGTAACGTTCAGGCGAGGGGTCTCAATCCCGCCTAACGATCTGATCAGTAATACGCAGCCGGGCCATGCGAAGTTCCCTGCTGGCGTTAGTTCTTTAGACCGGGTCGGGCCGAAAAAGGTTAGCCGCGGCAGGATTTGCCATTGAAAATGCTGGACTGATGCCCGGCCATTTTCTCGCCGATAGCACAGGAAGAGGGATCAAGTTCTCCGGGACAAGAGGGTGCCGTGGTCCAGAGCAACGTCTTTAGTCCGAATGCCACGCGTAGTCAACCTGAAGCTTACGAACCCGCCGGACCTGCGGACTACGTATTGGACATCGACAAGCGGCTGGTCTCCGTAAAGTTACGAAACAAGGTCACAGCCTCCGACATTGCAAGGTATGCTGCCTCGCTCCGGGCGAATCCTTTGTTCGACCCGGATTTCTCCGAGATTGTAGACATGACCGAAGTCGAAGAGCTGGATATCAAGGCCGAAGAGTTCATTCGTTTAGCGGATAAGATTGATCCCTTCTCGCAACAGGCCAGACGCGCCTTTGTCACCCGAGACTCAGTCCAGAACCATGCCGCCCGCATGCACAAAATTCTGAGGACACAGAAGAACATTGCGATTTTCAGTTCGGTCGAGGCGGCTCAACATTGGATCGAGACGCAACTGGCGACTCCTTGATGGCAGAGGCTACGCCGCCCTCAGAACTCAAAGTACCCTCCGGACGCTGGCGAAAGACGAGGGCCAGTCGTGCCTGTCGCCGGGAGCGAGCCCAAAACCGCGCTTAGGCTCTCCCATGCCGCCTGATTCAAAGCCGGATCGGAGGCCACGAGTTCCCGAATCATGTCGTATGCCGCCATATTCAGGGCGCCTTCCGGGGGCGGTCCCATGGCCAGGGAAACCGAGCATTGCGGGCAAAAACAGATCCGTTGTGCCGCCGACTTTTGCCGCGGCTTGATCCCTACGGTCTGCGCGAACAAATACACGGCTACGGATTTCTGTCCGCTTTGAATCGAGCGATTGCAGCGCAGACAGTACATGTTTTCCAAGCAATTCTCCTGGCGGCCGGATGCGACGCTGGGTCGGTCTTGTGACAGATCAATACTGTCTTTTCCCGGAATCGCCATACAAGTATGCAGAAAGATTCCAGGGCTTCGAGCCTGAGAGCAACGCTCAGCCGTCGCCATCGAGAACCAAGCTGTGATCTAGGCAGCGGCGCGGGGCATCGTGCACTCTGTTGCCATGAGAGTAGCAGTTCGGAAGATTCGAGATTCGGACGTCGCTGTCATCCACCCGGCGCTTCGCGCGGATCAAATGCTGCCCAAGCCTCTGGCCAAGTCGGTACGATTGTCAAAACTTCGCGAGAATCGTAAATGCGAACAAGTCGCCGCGGTTTGCTACCGGATCCGTGGTGGCGCTATCGAGTTCTTGCTGGTCCAAACACGCAACAGCAAACGCTGGACCTTCCCCAAAGGCGGCGCCGAACCGGGACTCACCCATGCTCAGGCAGCTGCACTCGAAGCGTTCGAAGAAGCTGGGGTTCATGGAAGGATCGAGGAAGCTCCGTTCACGGAATATCTTCGCTCCGGACGGTACAACAACCTGAATTCTGTAGCATTCACGGGGAAGAGCCTTGCGGTCAGTGCTCATCTTTGCGAAGTGCTTAGACTCAGCACACCGAAAGAGTCCAATCGAAATCGCACCTGGTTTTCTGTTCAGGAGACCCGGCAGCGCTTGCAGCAGGGGCGGAAGAACGAAGATGGGGACCAGTTCGGCCGCGTAGTCGACCGTGCTGTACAGCGCATCCAGCGGTTGCAGAGGGAGCATGGCACCGCCGATCAATCGCTGCATTCCCGCTTGCAGTCGGACCGGCTGCGATGGAAGGTGCAACCGAACGACGAGCTGCGGAGAGTGCGCTTCGAGTATCCGCAAATTCGTCGGCGGTTTGCGGAGAGTCGCCAATCCAGCGCGCCCGCCGAAAGGGTCCATCGGATCGAAGCTGCGGAATGTGAGGTCCTGCCGTTCGGCGCTTCCCGGCCAATCAATCGAAGCCCTCGATTACTTCCTGGGGCGAAGAAGCTCAAAGCTTTGGGTACGGGCGCGAAGATCGGCTGAGAAAAAGCACACCACCCCTGCTCAGTTATTCCTTGTTTTTCGGTCGTTCGTAAGCCTTCTGAAGATATCGGCGTGCTTCCCCAAGAGCACCGAAAGTATCGTCGTTCGTCTGAATGGCTTGCCGGTACTCGTTGATGGCGCGCTCGCGCTGGCCGGTGATGTCAAAAATTTTGCCGAGTTGGATATGGCTCCAGACCTCCGTCCACCGCGGTTCTCCGTTTCCGTTGATCGATGAGCGGTAGGCATTGGCAGACGATTGATAGTTTCTCTGCAAGAAGAAAATCTCCGCAACGCGGTAGTGTGCCAGAGAACTATTTTTATTGAGGTCGAGTGCTTTGTTGAATTCGGCCAGCGCGCCGGAAAGATCGCCCTGCTGCTGCAGCGCCTGGCCGCGGAGGATGGAAGCCCGCAGTTTCACATCCGAAGAATTTGTGAGCACGTGGTGGTCGGGATCGATTGCGATTCGCCGCGGGCGTCCGAAGGTTTCAACCGTAAAGGGCGAGCTGGTACCGACGACTTCAAGCTTCTTGTCTTCCGTTTTTCCGTCCGTGTCAATCCGCAAGTCCACGGGCATGCGGAACAGATCGAGATCCTGTGAAATTTCGCCCGTCACGCGGAATCCCTTATTGTTACCCAGACGATACGTGGTGTACTTCAGCTTGAATTCGGGCGCGCCGGTGGAGTCGAGCCACTGCGAGAAAAACCATGTCAGCTGTTCGCCGTAGTATTTCTCGGCGATTGCCTTGAACTCGTCCATGCTGGCCGATTTGCCCGAGTAAGTCTCAGCGAACTCGCGCATGGTCTTTAGATATTTGTCCTCGCCTAAAACCCACCGCAGCATATGCAAGATCATCGCGCCCTTGTCGGTCACCAGCGACTGAAACTCGGTGGAGAAGGGGTCGAGCTTGCTGGCGCTCGAGAGCGGTATATTGTCATACGCGAGCGCGCCCACTGACATATCCTTGACCACTTCTTCCAGCCCCGCGGCGCCCGCCGCATTCTCCACGTACATGGCCTCGGAGTAGCGAGAAAATCCGTCGATAAGCCACCAGTCATCCTTCGATTCGGGACTCACCGAAACTCCCCACCATTGATGGGCAATGGCGTTGGCTAGCAGACGATAATTCGTCTTTTCCGTGATCGAGGGGCCAGCTAAACCGGCAATTTCTGGCCCCCAAGCGTAAGGCACTGTGTCGGCCGGCAGTTCTACGACGTTCAGCCTCTGGGATAAAGGAGTGCCATAAAGAGTGATGAAGTAAGTAAACTCCTGCACCGCCGTCGTGGTGTATTCGGGAGCCAGTTTCGAGTGGTCAGGCTTGAAGAAGACGTGCAGATTCATGCCGGCTTCATCGTTCTTGTACTCCTGGAAGATGCCCGCAACGATCGTGCCTGGGAAGCTCGGCTTCGTATCGACGAAGGTGAAAGTCTTCGTCGCCAGTCCGTTGCTGTTGGGTTTCTTCGATGGCGGATTGTCGGCGACCGTCGCCTTGCCGCTTCCAATCACCAGCATGTGAGCCGGCACCGTGATGCTGATGGTCGAGGTAAAACGGTTGAGCCCGTAACCGCTCACCGGAAACCAGCGCCCGGCATAGAGCAGGTAGCTCGTATCGTCGCCGATGTACGCGAGCTTGAGCCCAGGTACCGGGCTATCGTCGGCGCTCTCGATCTCGCCTTCGTATTCGAAGGTGAGCGTGGTGGAAGCGTCTTTTGAAAGGCCGGCGGGCAGCGGCACGCGAATCGTGGAATCCTGCGTGACCCGCTCAGCCGAGAGCGGTTGGCCATTCTCATCCAGAACCTTGGTGACGCGCATCCCGTTATGCAGTTCAAAGATGGCCGTATTCAGATCCTGGAGTGCGGTGAATTTGACCTTGGCCCGCGCAGAAATCTGATGTAGATGCGGCGTCAGCTCCGCCTCGATCTGGTAATCATCCACCCGCAGGCGGACCTTCTCAGCAGCCCAGGAAGGAATCGCAATGAAAATCAAAAGCAAAAGGGCAGAGAAACCCGCGAAGACGCCCTGGGCGCGCCGAAGCTGAATCTGCATTAAGGAGAGTCTCCCGGAAATGGGCCTAACCATTTCCTATGATGAAGATTCTCCTCTAAAAGATGCTGCGAGCACAAGGTTTACCCCTGTCTGTCATTTGGTTTTCCGTCCCTTCGTCATTTCGAGCCCAGCGAGAAACCTGCTTTCTGCGGTCCCCGGTAGTCCTCAGGTTCCGCGCGCCATTCACTGCCGAGGTGAAGAATGGGGAAAATCCCGTTGTCATTTTCTTACACTCGGCGCAGCAGGCCCAGGATAATCTTTGCCGCGCTATCCGCCGGGGTCTCGGTTGAGCCATTGAGGGCTTGTTTTGGAGACCGCAGTTTGGCTTTTACCTGAGCCAAGCCATCCAGCATCCGTTCGCGGACCGGACCGTCTGGGAGGATCTGCCGCACTCGGGCAACTACATTGAAGGCCGTAAAATCGTGCTGCACCAATTCCGGGATGATCTCCGCCCCAGCGATCAAGTTCACCATGGCAAAATATGGAACCTTGACGCGCGGCTTGCCCAGCAGATAAGTGAGCGACGATACCCGGTAGACCATCACGAACGGAGTGCGCATCATGGCGGCCTCGACCGTTGCCGTGCCGCTGGCGACAATGCCCGCGCGCGAGTGCCGCAGCGCTGGCAAGGATTCAGGCACGAGCGTGATTTTCTGCCGACCGATTAGACCCTCGATGAAAGCGTGGTCGAGCGTTGGTGCGACCGGCAACAGGAATTCATAGTCAGAACCAAGCTGAGCCGCCGCTTCCAGGATCGTGGGCAGATTCATGCGCACTTCCTTCACGCGGCTGCCCGGCATCAGCGTGATCCAATATTTTGCCGGGTCGAGATGAAATTGAGCGGCGTAGTCGCTGCGCGTGATCGCCGGCTGC
>Ga0209656_10002264_pt1 | contig 12478 bp, 8 predicted proteins | sample BogFormECP12_OM2_FD_188239 | JGI IMG/M metagenome (GOLD analysis project Ga0209656, IMG submission 188239) | Bog forest soil microbial communities from Calvert Island, British Columbia, Canada - ECP12_OM2 (SPAdes) (version 2) | ecosystem: Environmental > Aquatic > Freshwater > Wetlands > Bog ... | reverse complement strand
CGTGATCAAGACCATTCAGGCGGGCGTCCCGGTGGCGCGAATCGAGCTGGCCGACCCAGTACAGATGGACGCGATCAACAAGTACTCGAAGCTCAACTTGCCGGTCGCGCCTAGATTGTGGCTGGAATTCCACGGCACCGAGCACAGCGTTGCGGAGCAGGCGAGCATGGTTCAGACGATCGCCTCCGAGCATGGAGGCGCCGATTTTTCCTGGACTACTAAGCCGGAGGATCGTGACAGGCTTTGGCGCGCGCGCCATGACGTGGCCTACGCCGACAAGGCGCTGCGGGATGGCGGGCAGCTCTGGGTGACCGACGTCTGCGTGCCAATTTCGCGACTAGCCGAATGCATCACGGAAACGCAGAAGGACCTCGCCGCTTCCTTTCTACCGGCACCGATCGTTGGTCATGCAGGCGATGGCAACTTTCACGTTCTCTTCGTGCTCAATCCGAATGACCCGAGAGAGATGGCGGAGGCTGAACGGCTCAACGAAAGAGTGGTCCATCGGGCGCTATCGCTCGAGGGCACCTGCACCGGCGAGCACGGTATCGGTTGCGGCAAGATAGACTTTTTGATTGCCGAACAAGGCGATGCTATTGGCGTTATGCGTGCGATCAAGAAGGCACTCGACCCCGACAACATTATGAACCCGGGAAAAATCCTGCGGGTCTAATAGTCGACGATAACATGGACGCGCTGACCGAACTTCAGGCGATTGCTGTCGAAGCGTTAGCTGCCCTTGATACTGGACACCAGATCCAACCATTCTCCTCTCGGACATCTTCATTTAATCTCGACGATGCGTACCGAGTAACAGCCGCAGTGAGGAAGATGCGCGGAGGCCCGCGGGGAACTGCCTGTAGGTCGTAAGATCGGCTTTACGAATCGTACGGCTTGGGTCGAATACAACGCATGTGAACCGATGTGGGGATATGTTTATGATCGCACGGTACACTACCTCTCCGAACTCGGCGCTACGTTCTCACTCATGCAACTTGCTGAGCCACGAATAGAGCCGGAGATCGTCTTCAGACTCGCCATCGCGCCAACTCCCGGGATGGACGAGAGAACATTGCTGGAGAGCGTCGACTGGGTTGCGCACGGTTTCGAAGTCGTACAATCGATCTTCCCTGGATGGCAGTTTTCCGTTCCCGATACGGTCGCAGCGTTTGGCTTGCATGGTGCCCTGCTTATCGGGCCTAGTCACCCGGTCGCAACGCATGCAGAGGATTGGAGCCGAACGCTTTCGACTTTCGAAATCGATCTGAAACGAGACGGCACAGTGGTCGACCACGGCCTCGGTACGAACGTCTTGGGCGGACGTATATCTGCACTGCGTCATTTGATCGATCTTCTCGCGCGCGATCAGGTTAATCCGCCACTCGCAGCTGGCGAGATCGTCACGACAGGAACTCTGACGCGTGCATTTCCGATATCAGTTGGCGAGACGTGGGCGACTGAACTCACGGGAGTCGCGCTTAGCGGCATCTGTATCCACTTCACTTGAGTCGTGGTAGGTGGGCAATTCTGTGGAGAACTGTGATCCGTCATGGATCGCAAGTCACTGTTCCTCGACGTAAGGCAAGGAATCTATTCGCGCCACCCCTGGTCCCAGGCAGGTTCCGTCATTGGCAAAAATTTGGGTCATTTGTCTAAAACGTCCTGTGGGAGTTCTTGAAAATACCCAGCCAGGTGTTGGCCCGAGGAACCGGATAAGCCCACCGACGCTGATTAATCGTCGTTCCGTTAAATGCGTGCAACTTGCACGAAAGGTTTGACTTCCGGGCCGCGCTTTTGTCACTCTCGGCCCGTAGAAACGCTTTCGGCTTCGAACTCCTGGCCCAACACCCTGGAGGGCCCAATGCGGTTTTCTACCAATTCAGTTTACGAGGAGGTTTGGAATGGCCGAGCCAATTTATAAGTTCTTTATGGGCAGGTTTCTGGAGCCTTGGTATCAGTTGTCCAAGGAAGAGCAGGATAGTCTCATAGCTAAGCTTCACGATGCTAAAAAAAATTTCGGCTGTACGCAACCGATTGTATGCAACTCAAGTTGGTCCTCGGATCAATGGTCGTTTGCTGGATACGAGGTGTTCCCGAACATCGAGGCGGTCCAGAAGTACATGGCCGCCCTTAAGGAGTTAAACTGGTTCCGATATTGCGAGAGTACGAACGTGCTGGGCACTAAAATAGAATCGTAGTCGGTGTTCTAATTCGCGGTCTATTGGTGCTTGAATAAGCCGAAAAACGCCGGGTAATTCAGCTTGAGGGTTATTTCGGCATTCTGTTCACTCCTGGTTTGAGCCGTCGCTCATCCGAAATGCACGCTGGATCAGCAATGGAACGAATTCACTAAAGAAGCAATCAAACGCTTTCTCCCTCGGCCCGCCAGGAACTGGGGATGGTTCGGCTGGTTGGCCCGGCAGAACAGAACCTGTTAGAATCTTTACTGCTCCTAAGCACTAAATCATATGTGCGGAATCGCGGCATTTTTTTCCGGGCGAAAGCCCATTTCGGTCCAGCGGCTCGAGCGTGCCATGGACAGCCTTCGGCACCGTGGCCCAGACGCGCGAGGTGCATGGTTATCTCCCAATCGGCGGGTCGCTCTCGGTCACACAAGGCTAAGCATCATTGACCTGGAGACGGGAGATCAGCCCATCACAAATGAAAGTGGGCGAATTCATATTATCGCAAACGGAGAATTTTATGATTTTGAGAGGCAGCGAAGCGAATTGGAGAGCCTAGGACATGTGTTCCGGACACGCTCGGACAGTGAAATTGCCTTACACCTTTTTGAGGAATTCGGCACCCATTGCGTGCAGAAGTTGCGCGGGGAGTTCGCGTTCGTTTTGTGGGACGACCTCAACCAGATGCTGTTCGCCGCGCGCGACCGCTTCGGAATCAAACCGCTGTACTACGCCGTCTATGACGACACCATCTATTTAGCGTCCGAAATCAAGGCATTATTTGCCGCCGGAGTGCCCGCGCGGTGGGACCACGAGTTTTTCTACCAATATACTACCGGACCCCATATGCCCGACCGCACGCTGTTCGATGGTGTCTATCAAGTGCCTCCCGGTCATTATCTCACGGCGACGATGAGCGGAATGCGCACTTCGCGTTACTGGGATTTCAACTATCCGCGAGCCGACGAGCTGGCTGCAAGCACGAGATCGGAAAGTTCGTATATCGAAGAGTTCAGCAGTGTTTTTGAGGAAGCGTTACGGCTGCGAATGCGCGCTGACGTGCCCGTAGGCTGCTATTTGAGCGGAGGTCTGGACTCTTGCTCCATACTCGGATTTGCCTCGCGCATTTCACACTCACCGATTGAGGCTTTTACGCTTACGTTCGATCAGGCCGCTTTTGATGAAGGCGAGATCGCTTGCGAAATGGCCAGTTTTACCGGCGCTAACTTTCATCCTATTCCGATCAGACAGTCCGATATCGCAGACAATTTTGCGGATGCGATTTGGCATTCGGAAACATTGTGCATCAATGGTCATGGGGTTGCAAAATACCTGCTCAGCAGAGCTGTTCGGGATGCCGGCTATAAAGTTGTCTATACCGGCGAAGGCTCTGACGAGATCTTGGCCGGCTACCTCCATTTCCGTATAGACATGTTGCATCATAACACCCAGGGTCAAGATGCCGCAGAAGTACAGCGGTTACTACAGCAGCTCGACAATGCCAATAGCGTTTCGAAGGCAGTTCATTTGCCCATTGGCGAAACCGGATCGCTGAAGAGTGTCGAGAGATTGCTCGGTTTTGTGCCAACCAACATGAAGACGTCCTCTGCAGGGGCACAGCGACAGCTGACTCTATTCAGCGCCGATTTTCGATCACGTTTTGAAGAACACGACAGCGTTCGTTTATTCCTGGACACCCTGGACGTGCCTGGCGTCCTGGATGGGCGTGATCCTCTCCATAAGTCGATGTTCGTTTGGTCAAAGTCAGTTCTGCCGACCTACCTTCTTAATCTGCTCGGTGATCGAATGGAAATGGCCCATTCGGTTGAGGGTCGCGTACCATTTCTGGATCATCACGTTGTTGAGTGCGCCTGCCGAACGCCGGTCTGGTTTAAAATCCGAGGGACAACCGAAAAGTATCTGCTTCGCGAAGCCGCAAAACCTGTGATCACCGAAAAAGTATACCGTCGTGAAAAGCATCCATTTCATACGCCACTGACGACAACGGCCCCAACAGAGCGTTTCCATCAAATGGTACAGGACACTTTGCGCAGCTCGGTGCTCGCGTCGGTCCCGTTTTACGATCAAAAGGAGGTTGTCGCCGTGCTTGACCGGATTCCGGCAATGTCCGATTCGGATCGTATTGCCTGGGATCCTGCGTTGATTTGGGTGCTCAGCGCGTGTGTTCTTCAAGAAAAATTCAAAATGGATCTTACGACGCCCGGAGAAGACTTGCTTGACGAGGATTCCGGTCCTCTCAAGGGTTTGCCGAAAGAAGCCATTACCGCAGCGAGCTAGCAGTGTCTGTCGCGTCCCCGAAAATCTTCACGGTATTATAAGCCCTGGCGCGCTCGAGAGTTTCCGAGAGCGTCGGCCTCCCCGATGCTCTCAGCTTCCCTCACCGCAATCCGCGCCATTCGACCCGAAGACGCGCCCGTTCTTCGAGTTGCTGTTGGATCCGGGCTTGGACGCTCGGCGGCCGGCCAAACAAATGAGGTTTCTCCTCGCTGGTTGGTGGATTGGCTCCTGGATTGGGATAACTATCAAGGTCTCGATGGGCACGTTGAGGAGTGCGGTCGCCCTCGGGACCCGGAGGTCCTTCTTCCGGTAAGGTGCCAACAGCAGAAGAATCGCCAATAGATGAGGAGTTTTGGTTATCCTTTTTGTTGGTGACCGGGCGAAGCGGGTTCGCGCGCTGCCGGTGGCCATCCTGGGATTTTCACAGCTCGAAAATGATTAAAACGCACATAAAAAATGTACGCGGGCTGACCAAAAAAGACCAAACTTTCGCTTCCGCTACTTTCCACAGATTTCCAGCCTGATGGAAATTCCGCAGGGAAACACCTGAAAAACCGTGGAAAACAGAACCCTAAAATGGGGTTCAAGTCCCCCCCGAGCAGAGATGCCCACCTCTAAGTGGCTGTTTTTGAAGAACTTACGTTCTACGACTGGAATGCCGTTTGCATACTTTTTCGCGCTCGATGACAGACGCACTGCTATTGAAGCCGATCATGCCGCCAGCGCTTTCGAGGCGATCAACTCGCCCCAAGAACCCGCAAAAAGTGCCCCGGACTGGTGCGGCAACGAACGAAGCGCGGTGGCGAATTTGCCCAACGATGTCGTCCCCAAAGAATCTTCAGGAAACCCGGTGGAAACGTTCAATTCCAATTGGCCGAAAATCAGGAATTGCTAAAGAAAATCACTGGCACCAAACGAGCCCGTGACTTCTCGGTTTCGGTGGAGCCTGATTCAAAGAGTGCATTCTCGGAATCACAAAATTGGCCTACGATGCAGGTCCGCAAAATCCCACTGCCGCGAGATTGATTGAGGACATTCTCAACCCTCAAACCGACGGTCTGCGTGAGAGGCTTAAAGCCGACTTTGCCGTTGCAGATGGAGGCGAGGGTTCGATTCCCTTCACCCGCTCCATTCTTTACCAGACTTGATTCGCAGTCGATTCAATACCCAAAAAATTGGGCAAACTGAGATAACGTAAGAATAGCGTCGTAATCCGCCATTGTCGCTCGAAGGTCATTTTGACATGTGATAGAATACGTGTTTCAGCACATGTCCTCGATAGTCAGAACACTTCAAATCGTGAGAATTTAAGCTTAGAAAAGCTTCCGCCAGAATTGATGGAGCAGGTATCGGAGGCTCTTGCCTACCCAGTCATCCCGCTGTGCCCAGATGGTCAACAGCTCGGTAGCGGTGTTTTGGTCGAGGTTGATGGAGTTTCCGGAATTCTGACAGCGGAACATCTGGTCTTCGATAAGGTTTTTCAGAGAGCGACAGGCTTATGGACGACTCCGCACCTTCACTCGCAGCAAGTTCGCGATAGACCGACGACCCATTTTACCTCAACCAATATTCAAATGGACCTTCTTCGTTGCTACCCGGAAACTCCAGAGCTGGCTAGCGCCGAATGGGGTCCAGATCTCGCCTTTATTCGAATTCCGAAAGGCACAAAATTCGAAAGCTCTTTGCGAGCCGTCAGAAACTTCTATTCGTTAGCTCGGGACCCCGATAGCCGAATACAAGCCTTGAACGGAAAGGACGCGATTCTGGCGGTAATTGGAGCGCCCGGCAAAACAACTGAGGATCTATCACCAACGCCGACTCATAAACGTGCCATACTTCAGCTCACCGCATTTCTGGCGGCAGGGTTCGAACCTAAAACACAAGGTGACTACGATTATTTTGATGTGCCGGTTGACTACGAATCCGGCGTGAAACTTCCAAAATCCTTTATCGGAGTTAGTGGAGGCGCTGTCTGGTGTCTGGTAAATCCTCAAAACCCTGATATACACGAATTCAAATCGACGGATTATGTCCTGGCTGGGATCGCTTTCTATCACGACCTTGAAAGTGCCGAGCCATTCATTCGCGCTCATGGAACACGATCCCTTTACAAGAAGTTCTTACCAGGATTACGCGACTGGTTGGGGAAGCCAGGCGAGATCAAAAAATCGTTCAGCGCCAGCTTAATCCGAAAACGGGAATGAGGCTGCGGATCATCGATGACTTATCCTAACCCCGGCGTTTTGCCGACCAAGTCTGCTCCGTCGCCTGGTGAGTCCATCGAGCTACGTCTCGGCGGATTGCCATCTTTTAAGGAGTTACCCCGCTCCATCGGCAATACAAAACACCCTCGTTATGATGCCTTCGTGCGCCTCCGCGAAGCTGCCACAGCCGCGATGGACGGTCGGGAATGCTACTCGGGTCCGATAGCAATGGAGCTTTCCCTTCATGCCCCACGCCTTGAACGTCCCCTATTGGACTATGTCGCAGGGGTCGAGGATACTCTCGACGGCAGCCATGGCCCAAACTTTACGTATTTGCCCATTGTGTATCAGGACGGCTGCCAGATATGCTATTCGCACGCTCAGTTCATCGAGTCCGTAGAGTCCTTCGTCAGCGTCCGGATCACGCTTCTTGAGGGTCGGCAAAGCGATGAAAACCAGGGCGAAAAAAGCAAACTGGAGCCGGTTGCCGACCCGATAATTCAAGATGAAGTCAATATCGAGCTCAACGAGATCGGCGATCTCGAGCGCCAAGCCGCCGTCATGGGCTTTGAATCACCGACCGATTATTTGCACCAAACGCTCGCCGCAATCATTCTTCGATAAATAAGGCGAGAGTGACTGAACGTCTTCATCAACTCAACGCCCACCAGGACGCCTGCGCAAAGCTAAAGGCTAGCTCCTGTCCCTCTCCGGACACTTATACGTCGTTTTCCGGGAACCTCCGCAGGAAGTGCGGGCGACTGATTGAGATCCGCAGGCCCCCAGAGGCTGGAACCCTTCCCCCGGTGCAACTGCATCACCGCCCTCTTTATCATTGCTGCGGAAAACTGCAGGCGCGGTTTCTCCAAGCATCGATCCTCGCTGCTAACCAAACCGCGCCAAGTGGCATCGCGCCCGGTGACAGACACAGGTGGAGATTTATGGACTTGTTACCATCAACGTAGGCGGTTTGTTACCAGCCGTCTCGCTAATCGCTCTGAACTTTACGATATAAGATCCTATAGCTGAATCTGATATATGAATCTGGCGGAGGGCGTGGGATTCGAACCACGGTTCGGCGTTCACCTGTCAACGCGTCTGGCGGCGTCCGCTAATCCTTTGAGCGCAGCTTCGCGATCGGATAAACACTTTGTCAGGGCGCGTTCCAAACACGCGGCTTCGGCTTCAAAAGTCTTCTTGCGCGGCGGTTCGACGGCAATATTACCCAAGTCACATAATACCGTCCGGAGCCGCTGAAGTACCGCCTAGGCGCGCAATCGCGCTTGCTTTGAGTCTTCTAATTCCTCGAGCAAATCTTGAATGGGCTTGCGGGGTGATCGACATTTAAATATGTTCATGTGAACATATTCTGCGACAAGAGAAAAAGCTACTCAGGTAAAAGCTCCCCTGCTCTTTTTCTCGTATTTGCTGTGACCTCAGGTAGAGAATAACTTGGATCGCCAGATGCTCTTTGCCAGCGCGGGAAACGCGCTCAGCCCTTACTTATGAGCCGCGAAAGTTTCAGTGCAAAGCCTAGGATCTTTCTCTCCTACGCCCGCAAGGGCGGCGGTGAGGAGTTCGCCACCCAACTCCGCAAACGGTTAGAGAAGGAAGAACCCGAAATCACTCTGTGGCAGGACCGTGCGGAAATGGAGGGAGGCGTCGGCTGGTGGAAACAGATCGAGGAGGCGCTCGACCAAGTTAGTTTCCTCGTGATTGTCATGACGCCTGCGGCCATGCAGTCCGAAATGACCCGGAAGGAGTGGCGCTACGCGCGGCAACGTGGCGTCAACGTTTACCCGGTCAAAGGTTTTCCAGACGCCGAGCTAGATTATGCCGCTTTGCCCAATTGGATGAGGAAGGCGCACTTTTTCGATCTCGACAGGGAATGGGAAACCTTCGTCAACTACCTCAAGAGTGACAGGGAGCCGAAACGCGTAGCGTTCATGGCTCCGGACTTACCCGAACCCTTTATCCCTCGCCCGTGGGAATTCGAGCAATTGATCGCTCGGCTGGTGGATGCAAGGCGCGAGAATCCAATCGCAATCACTTCCGCCCTGCAAGGTGCCGGCGGCTATGGGAAGACGACGCTAGCCACCGCCCTGTGTCATGACGACCGAGTAATCGATGCCTTCGATGACGGCATCCTTTGGGTCACACTTGGCCAAAACCCGAACGTGCTAGCCGAATTGACCAAACTCCACAAGGCCTTAACCGCCGACCAGCCGACGTTTGTGGACGAAGAAGAAGCTAAGCTTAAGCTGAGAGAAAAGCTCGAGAATCGTAACTGCTTGCTAGTTGTCGATGATGTCTGGAAGCGAGCGACCCTGGAGCCATTCTTGCAAGGCGGAAAGAGAACTTGTGCTCGATTGATCACAACACGGCGGCGTGACGTCGCCATGGATGCCAAACCTATCCATGTGGATGAAATGGCGACTGAAGAGGCAATCGCCCTACTCGCCACGCGTGTGCCTCTGGAGCAGAGGCCGAGCAATCTCCAGCCGTTCCGCCTTCTTGCCAATCGGCTAATGGATTGGCCGCTGCTGCTTAAGCTGGCGGCTGGAGTGATCAGCGCACGCCTCGATCGAAACGAAACGCTTGAAGGAACGCTCGATTACGTTAACCGCGTCTACGAGAAGCACGGACTTACTGCCTTCGATCCAAAGGATGCGGAGCAGCGCAACGATGCCGTCGCAAAGAGCATCCAAGCAAGCTTGGACCTGCTTGATCAGAATGAGAGGACGAGATTAAGCGAGCTCGCGATTTTTCCGGAAGATACGGACGTGCCTCTGCCGATGATCGAGCTCCTCTGGGGCCTTGACGACTTGGACACTCAGGAAATTGCGACCCGGCTGGCAAATTTTGCCTTACTCGATTTCGATTTGCGTGCAGGCATCGTTCGACTGCACGACGAGATTCGACTTTATCTCGGGCGCGCGCTGCCAGACGAACAATCTCTACACGCTAGGCTCGTAGACCGCCTGGGAAGTGCCTACGACATGCAGGATCCCTATGCGTTGCGGTGGCTCCCCTGGCACCTTGGCAAAGCGGGTCGCGATGCTGCGCGGCGTGCTCTGCTGGTCAATTTTCAGTGGATGCTCTCGAAGCTCGAGGAAACAGACATTCAGTCGCTGATTGCAGACTACGACTATCTGTCGCAGGCAGCAGACTTGCGGACTGTACAATCTGTGTTACGGCATTCCGCGCACATTTTGGCTCGCAATCCTCGGGAGTTACCGGGGCAGCTCCTTGGACGACTGCCGGAAAGATTATCTCAGGATATTGATTCCTTACGCAGCCAAGCTTCAGAACATAAGGGCTTCCCCTGGCTTCGCCCGTTAGGTCCGAGTCTAACTCCACCCGACGCTTCTCTCGTTCGGACCCTCCAAGGTCATACTGGCCGGATCACTGCGGTGGTAATCACACGCGACGGTCGCCACGCTGTGTCTGGCTCATGGGATAACACACTTCGTCTTTGGGACTTGGCGACGGGAGAAACCAAGAGAATGTTCCAAGGTCATACCCACTGGGTGACTGCTGTAGCAGCCGCACCCGATGGTCGTCACTTGGTCTCTGGCTCAGGAGACAACACACTGCGTCTTTGGGACTTGGCGACGGGAGAAACCAAGAGAATGTTCCAAGGTCATACCCACTGGGTGACTGCTGTAGCAGCCGCACCCGATGGTCGTCACTTGGTCTCTGCCTCAGGGGACAACACCCTGCGCGTCTGGGACCTAGCGACGGGAGAAATGAGAAGAACGTTCGAAGGCCATACCGCCTCCGTCGAGGCCGTAGCAGTCACCGCTGATGGCCGCCACGTGGTTTCCGGTTCCTTGGACCACACGGTGCGGGTTTGGGACTTGGCGACCGGGAAAACCAAAACGACACTCGAGGGTCATAGCGAGTTGGTCACTGCTGTCGCGTTAACACCTGATGATCGTTATGTTGTCTCCGGCTCGAATGACAACTCTTTAAGAGTTTGGAACCTAATGACGGGTGAAACCATAAGAACGTTCCAAGGCCATTCGCTTGGGGTTAATGCTGTGGCAGTCACACCCGATGGCCATCGGGTAGTCTCTGGCTCGAGCGATAACACTCTGCGGGTATGGGACCTAGAAACAGGAGAAAACAAAAGCGTGTTTCATGGCCATACCGGCTCGGTCACTGCCTTGGCGGTCACACCCGATGGTTGCCGCGTTGTCTCTGGCTCTTGGGATCAAAGATTGCTGGTGTGGAACCTGACAGCCCAAGAAAGGAAAAGGATTGAGCTTCAGGCCGACACCGAGCGGGTCACTGCCGTCGCAACGATGCCCAACGATCACCATTTTATCTCTGGTTTCGTAGATAACACTCTGAGGGTCCGAGACCTGGCAACGGGGGAAACCATAAAGACGCTACAGGGCCATACCGAGTGGGTCGTGGCACTGGCAGTCACATTCGATGGTCGACGCGTTGTCTCTGGCTCTTGGGATCACACGTTGCGCGTGTGGAATTTGGCCAGCGGGGAAACTGAACGGGTGCTCCAGGGCCATACAAAAAGGGTCACTGCTGTGGCACTCACATTCGATGGTCGACGCGTTGTCTCTGGCTCAGGGGACAACACTTTGCGCGTGTGGAATCTGGTCAGCGGGGAAACTGAACGGGTGCTCCAGGGCCATTCGCAAGGGGTCACTGCTGTGTCAATCACGTTCGATGGTTGTCACATCGTCTCTGGTTCTAGGGACTATACTCTGCGAGTGTGGAATCTGGTGACCGGAGAAACCGAACGGGTGCTCCAGGGCCATACTGATTCGGTAACCTCTGTGGCGGTCACACCCGATGGTCGACACGTGGTCTCTGGTTCTGGGGATCACACGTTGCGTGTGTGGAATCTGGCGAGCGGGGAAACCGAACGGACGCTCAAGGGCCACGTCGCCGAGGTCACTGCCCTGGCAGTCACACCCGACGGTCACCACGTAGTTTCTGGCTCCAAGGACTACACTTTGCGTGTATGGAATTGGAAGGATGAAAAAGAGCTCGTCACGTGCACCGTTGACGGCGTTATAGGAACGTGCATCGTGGCGTGCGGCGGCCGGATCATCGTTGCCCGAGATGGTTTCGGCCGAGTGCATTTCCTCCAGCTCGAGGGATTCGATTAATGACATGTCATGCGCTCTCCCACAGGGAGAAATCGGTTTGCGGGTGCGGAATCGGAAAGTCAGCAATTTTCCAGTTTTCGACGGCCTCGCTGTTGCGATGCCTGCGGTTTCGGCTCTTTTGAGTGGAGTTGGTCATAGTCGGTATCGAACTCGGTGTTGGTGTTGGTCTCGCAGCCTGCGGAGTGAAATGCTCCAACGAAAGCGCTATGGCAATCTCAGGAGACCACGAGCATATGTACACGAACTTCGCCACACGCAAGCAGCTGGTATGCCTCTTCCGAATTGCCGCTCTGAAGTGGAGGCCGCCGTAAAAGTCATGCTGCAAGAATTCGCTGCCTTGGCCACCGCAGATGCCGAGGCAGCCATTAATCATCTTGCCAGCGAGTTGGAAGCCATCGGCATGCCGCGCAAGCGCGCCCGCCGGCTCGCCCGAGCGGTTAAGGAGCGGTTTTCCGCCTCCTTCCAATGAGTCTTTTCAACTAATCCAATCGTGTCAATAAGCCGGGTCAATTTCCGCATTGAGACTCTACCGTGGAAAGGTAGAAAATAGTTAAAACGCACATAAAAATTGTACGTGGATTGACCAGGATTTACCAAACTTTTGCTTCCGCTACTTTCCGCAGGTTTCTACCCTGATGGAAATTCCCCAGGGAAA
>Ga0209656_10002263_pt1 | contig 12479 bp, 7 predicted proteins | sample BogFormECP12_OM2_FD_188239 | JGI IMG/M metagenome (GOLD analysis project Ga0209656, IMG submission 188239) | Bog forest soil microbial communities from Calvert Island, British Columbia, Canada - ECP12_OM2 (SPAdes) (version 2) | ecosystem: Environmental > Aquatic > Freshwater > Wetlands > Bog ... | reverse complement strand
GGTGTTGTGCTCGGGATCAGCGTTCTAATCATCGTCATCTCGGTCATGACCGGTTTCGAACGGGAGCTCCAACGGAAGATCATCGGCTTCGCTGCCGATATCACGATCGCCGGAAACGAGGTGATGAACGATTGGCGGCCAATCCTGGATCGGACGAAGAAAACGGAAGGGGTCGTTGCAGCGGCGCCTTTTGCCCAGGGGCGAGTCGTTGTGCAGTTTCAGAATCATCGGGCGGTTCCCTGGTTGCTCGGAATCGATCCCGACCAGGAACAGTCGGTAACGAATTTGAAGCAGTTTCTCGTCGCCGGAGAATTCGACCTTAGCGGAGATAACGGGATCATTGGATCGGAACTCGCGGCAACGCTTGGTGTCAACGTTGGCGACACAATTGAGGTCTATTCCCCCCATGACATGGGCGAGCTTCAAAAAGCGCTCGATGCCGCTGAAGGAAAGGCGGACAACCATGAAGACCTCAAACGCGTGCGTGAACTCATTCTGCCATTCGAAATCAGTATCACAGGCGTCTTCAACTCGGGCCGGTACGCCTACGATTCGGATTACATCCTCGTACCGTTGCATATCATGCAGGAGGCCTACAGCCTTGGTGGCGGCATTCACGGAATCACAGTCCGAACGAAGGACCCATTTACGGCGGATAAAGTGCGCGATCGGCTCAACGGTTTTCTGGAACAGTCGTTTCAAGCTGCCACCTGGATCGACCAGAACCGGGAGTTGTTCGACGCAATTCGGACGGAGCGTACGACCATGTTTTTTGTTTTGATCTTCGTCGTTATAGTTGCCGCCTTCGGGATTATGAGCACGCTGATCACGTCGACCGTCCAGAAGACGCGCGAGATCGGGCTGTTGAAAGCGCTCGGGGCGCGAATGTCGCAAATCATGTGGATCTTTGTTGCGCAGGGAATGATCGTCGGATTTTTCGGGACATTGATCGGGCTCACCTGCGGGATTACCCTGGTCCAATACCGGAATGAGGTTCGCGATTTTCTAGCCGCGACGCTCCATGTCGAATTGTTCCCGGCAGCAGTCTATCAGTTCTCCCAAATCCCAGCCGAGATTGTGCCGCATGATGTGTTCGTGATTTGTGTCAGCGGGTTTCTTATCTGTTCCATTGCAGCGATCATCCCGGCTTATTTTGCGGCTCGGATGGATCCGGTCAAGGCTTTGAGATTCGAATAGTTCGAAACAATGAAAGAGTAGCAAAAGGCTTTCGTCGCGGCTTGACTTTGGACCGTTTCTTTCTTCATCTAGCCGTCGGACCTTGTACGAGTTACCGCGGCGTCGACCAATGAGAGCGGCGATATCAGACTGGGAAGAATTCGCTCATCGCTACGGGGCGTTCGACACAGAGGAATTCCCTCTGAATCACCTCAGTTCCGGCGACCTCCTGCGGGTTGTCACAGAGCACACAAATTACCTGTTCACGGTGATCAATAAGAACGAAGCCTGCCTCCAAAGTTCAAGGTCCGACAGGCCGTCCGGCAGCGTCCGGATAGCCGGCTGCGGATTCGGTTATTCCCATGCATTCAAGCCGGGCCACCTTTTCTGTGGCGGGCGGATGGAGTTCACTTTTATGCGGGACGACAAGCGAGTGAGATTCCGGACCACGTCGATTGTTGCCATTGTGCACGAGCAGCGGAGGAGGACACAGAGTGGGGAGGAGGGCACGGAGGGGAATTTTTACCATAGAGGCACGGAGAACACGGAAATGTAGGATAGGCGTCTCGCCTGTCCATTAGAGCGCGTGAGCAATTCGCGGATCTTTACGTTACAGAAGTTGGTACGGATCCACATCGACCGCCACACGGACTTCCTCGGGGAACGTGAGTTTGTCGATAATAGAGCGGATGGTATTGCTCAGCCGGCGAATTGCGTTTGTCCGGAGAAGGATCTGATACCGGTAAAACCCTTTGGACCGTTCGATCGGGGCGGGGACGACAGCGTGCAGCGTTACACCCGCATCGATTTGTTCGTTAATGCGGCGATGAAGTGTTTCAGCGGTAAATTCAGCTAGGCGCTGATGTTCGGACCGTACGTGAATCATGAGGAGGTGAATGAATGGCGGATAATCGCACCGTTCGCGCACCTCGATTTCCTGTTCGAAGAATCCTTCGAAGTTGTGGTGACGTGCGAATTGGATGGATGGACTGAACGGAGTTGAACTCTGGACAAAAACTTCTCCCGCCATGTCGCCTCGACCGGCTCGGCCTGCGACCTGCGTCAATAGTTGAAACGTCCGCTCGCCTGCACGGAAATCCGGCATGTACAAACCCACATCGGCGTTAATGATTCCGACGAGGGTAACATTTGGAAAATCGAGCCCTTTGGCGATCATTTGTGTTCCGACCAGAATATCGATTTTGCCCGTGCGAAACTCTCGCAATGTCTGACGATACGCGTCCTTCCGTGTCATTGAATCTGCGTCCATGCGAGCGACGGTGGCTGACGGGAATAGTTTCCGGACAGTCCCTTCGATTTTTTCGGTCCCGTATCCGGAGTATCGAATCGATGGATCGGCACACTTAGGACATTTTCGAGGCGCCACGGAGGCATGCCCGCAGAGATGGCATTTCAGCCGATTTTCGCCCTGATGAAACGTGAGAGCGACACTGCAATTTGGACAATCGCAGACAAACCCGCACTGGCTGCAGATGAGCGACGTTGCGAATCCGCGACGGTTCAGAAACAAGATCGTCTGTTCCTTCGCGGTCAGCCGCGCCTCAATCGCGTTGGCGAGGTTGCCCGAGATCAGTGGAATATGCTTCTGCTTCAGGTACTCCTGCCGCATGTCGATCACGCGAATCAACGGAAGTTGCCGGTCGTCCACGCGCGATGTGAGCAGGGCGAGCCGATATTTCCCGGTCCTGGCATTTTGATAACTCTCCAGAGAAGGTGTCGCGCTTCCAAGCAGGATCGCGCACCGATCGATTTGCGCGCGTACCACGGCGAGATCGCGAGCGTGGTAGCGGGGCGTCTCTTCCTGCTTGTATGAGTTCTCATGTTCCTCATCGATGACGATAAGGCCCAGCCGCTGCACCGGAGCGAACACCGCGCTTCGAGCGCCAATCGCAATACGCGCTTTCCCGGTGTTTAATTTGTGCCATTCGTCGTGACGTTCGCCGGCCGAGAGATGGCTATGGAGCACCGCAATGAGATCGACCTGGAATCGCATTTTGAATCGTTCAACCGTCTGCGGCGTTAGCGAAATCTCCGGAACGAGCACCAGCGCGCCGAGACCTTGTTTCAGGCAATGATCGATGGCCTGCAAATAGATCTCCGTTTTACCGCTCCCAGTAATTCCATGGAGAAGTATCGGGCGGTAATCCCTCGCGTCGACCGATTGAACGACGAGGTCGAGTGCCCGTTTCTGATCCGGGTTAAGCGCCATCGGCGTGCTCGGGATGAACGATTCATTTGCGTACGGGTCGCGTTCTGATCTTTCCAAGTCGACTCGAAGGAGCCCGCGATCGACCAGCTGTTGGATGGTCCGGTCGGTGGTCCCGGCGTTTTGCTGGAGTTCTCTCCAACGAATTGGGACGCCGACTTCAATCGCCGCGCGCAGCACGTGCGCCTGGCGTGGTGCTTTTTTCTGGAAATCGCCGAGTTCGGTCTCAGAGATTTCTCGGGTCGCCGAAACGACGCGTTCCTGTTTAAATCCGAGCTTGGCGGTGCGAATCACTTCAGGCAGAAGCGATCGAACGGCTGATTCGACCGGGCAGCAATAATAATTGGCCATCCAGCGCGCCAATGTTAAGAGCGAATAGTTCAGGACTGGACTCTCTGAAATTAACGCCGATATATTTTTTGCGTTGGGCACGGACGGCGTGTCGACGAGTGCAACCACCGTTGCTAATATTTCACGTGAACGTAGCGGAACCTTCACCCGAGAACCGATTTGAACTTTGCCAGCCCACGTTGGTGGAATGGAGTAATCTAGCTCTTTGTCCGTGGGGTCATCGGTGATGACTCGCGCGTATTGTTGCATGCTGTTTGTCGTAGTGTAATGGCTTTATATCAAAGTCAAAACCTGAACGGTCGGATCAGAAGTGCGGGTCGATTTTTGCTCAAGGTCGCGCTTCTCCTGTTCCTCTCGTGTATCACCGCGGTCTCATTGCTCGTGATCCGTTCGCATGACCCGGTCTATGTCCTCCGCGAACTCAAGGACTGGACCGATTACCGGCGCTACGACACGCTCATCACCAAAGTAGCCGGGGAATATGATCTCGATCCGCGCCTCATCAAAGCGCTGGTTTGGCGCGAAAGCCGGTTTCAGGCGGATATGATTGGCCGGAATGGCGAACGCGGTCTTATGCAAGTTTCCGAAATCGCGGCGCGCGACTGGGCTGCTGCCAAGGCCGTGAAGGATTTGCGTCCGGACCAAATCCTGACTCCTGAAATGAACCTGGAGATTGGGACCTGGTATCTCAAGAAGGCGGTCCAGCGATGGAACTATCAGGATGACGCCGTTCCATTTGCGCTTGCGGAGTACAATGCCGGCAAAAGCCGAGTGGACCGCTGGATTCGCACCGCGCTCCGCAAGAAAAACGGTCAGCCGGTAACCGCCGAGACATTCCAGGACAGCATCGATTTTCCTTCGACAGCGCGGTATGTGAAAGCGATTCTTGGCCGGTACGACTTTTATAAACGGCGAGGGCCGCTGTTGGCGGGTTCGTAGGGCGGCGGGGTGCGGGTTCAGTGTTCCGGGTTCGAATTCGATTCGAACCCTGGTGCAGAGTTAAGAACTCTGGACTTGGAACCCAAAACATTGAACTTTGGCCTTCACCCCCCGACCATCGGGTAAATAACTCGCAATGCCTGCACAACAGCACGCACGTTATGCACCCGGAAAATTGACGCGCCTCTCAGTGCACCGGCGACCACACAGGCAATCGTTCCCGCATCACGCGCCGTCGGTTCCGTGATTCCCAGCACCTCGCCTATCACGGTCTTTCTCGAGATCGGAAGCAGCACCGGGCGCTCGAACTTGCGAAGCTTGTCCAATTCACGGTAAATCCGCAGATTGTCGTTTCGTTGTTTGGCAAAATCGATCCCTGGATCGAGGATGATCGATTCGCAAGAGACGCCTGCACGAGTTGCCAAGTGCAATTTCTCTTCAAAAAACTCATCCAGTGTACGCATGACGTCCGCGTACTGAACATCCGTTTGGCGTTGCTTGGGCAGACCGGCGGAGTGCATTATCAGGAGCCCTGCCCCGTGGTCCGCCGCGATCCGGGCATTCTCATCGGTAGGCAAGGCGCTCATATCATTTAGAAGATCTCCGCCGAGATGAAGCGCGCGCTCCGCAACGCCGGCGCGCCAGGTGTTGATCGATAACAGTGGCGGGAAGAGTTGCACATCGTCGACAGGACCGATTCCCTCGCAGCACTCCTGAAACCGGGCGAGGAATGGAAGGATTCGCTCCGACTCTTTTTCCTCGGTGATTTCCGGGCGATTGGTACGGGCGCTTTCGCCGCCCGCGTCGATAATGTCCGCGCCGGCTGCAATCTGGCGCCGTGCCGTTTCGATAACCTCCTCAATCTCAAGTGAACCGTCTCCGCAAAACGAATCGTCGTTAATATTGATGATGCCCATGACCAGCGGACGGCGAGGGAACGCGACCGTGCGACCGCGCATCTTCAGTATCATAGATCAACTTCGATTCGACGGCGCTTTTCGAAACGACAGACTTTTGTGTATCCGGCTTGCCGCGCCAGATCTCGTGCCAGATCAAATCGATATCCGACCTCCTCCGGCGCGTGCGCATCCGAGTTGATAACCACTGCCACTCCAGCTTCGTGTGCCAACTGAAGAAACTCCAACGCGGGATAAGCTTCCTTGACTTCCTTGCGCAAGCCGGCGGTGTTGATTTCGAAAGCAATTTTTCCTTTCGCCAAAGCGTCGATGACCGGCTCGTAGTAACGCCGGAGATCGCCCGATGGACGGTACCCGAATTTTTTTGGAAGATCCGGATGCGCAACAAAATCGAACAGGCCGCTTTCAATACAACGAACGTAGTGATTCCAATACAGATCCCAGATTTCATCGACAGGATATTGCTTGAACCGAGACAGGTGCTTCGGATTGTCGACATCCCATCCAGGCGCGATGTAGTGAACGCTGCCAATCAGATAATCCCAGGAAGCTTTTTCGGATAGCCGTTCGATCCAGGACTCGTATCCTTCGATAAAGTCGCATTCGAGACCGAGCCGCACAGGGAAGTCCGGCGAACCGACCGCCGCGACCATCTCAATGTAGCGCGGCAAGTCGTCGGTAGACATCCGCCAGTCGTCGTATATTTCAGGCATCGGGTTATGATCAGCGAAACCGATTTCCGTCAGGCCGGCATTTCGCGCTGCTCGGACGTACTCAATCGGGTCGCCGACTGCATGGTGACAGAGCGGCGTGTGAATGTGGTAGTCGGTCCTTCCGAGGCTCATTAGAAGATGTTGTGACTCTAACGATGGGACTCCCTACCCGACTACGATGTTGACCAGTTTGTTCGGCACGACAATTAACTTGCGAACAGGTTTTTCCCGTGTTGCTTCCTTGACCTTCGGAGAAGCGAGCGCGATGCGCTCAAGCTCAGCTTTCCCGGAATCTTTCCTAACGATGATTTTGTCGCGCAGCTTTCCGTTTATCTGGATAATGATTTCCACCTCATCCTCGACAAGATAGGCGTCATTCCACTCTGGCCACTGCTGTTCGCAGGCCAGCCCTTTGAGTCCGGGGAACCTGCTGTCTAAGCGGTTCCACAGCTCTTCGGCCAGATGGGGTGCAAACGGGCACAAAAGTACCAGCAGCGTCCGTACGGCTGTGACCGGCCGCGTTTCGGCGCTTGTGAGTTCGTTTACGAAAATCATCATCTGCGCAATCGCGGTATTGAACGAAAGCAACTCGATATCCTCGGAAACTTTCTTGATCGTCGCGTGAGCGACTTTCAATTGCTTCGTTGTGAGTTCAATATCTTGCAGTCCGGATGAAAGCTGCCACTGGCCTTCCTGGTCTTCGTCCATGGCAAGGCGCCAGACCCGGGCCAGAAAGCGATAGACCCCTTCGACGCCGCTGATGCTCCAAGGCTTGGTTGCTTCGAGCGGGCCGAGAAACATCTCGTAGAGTCGCAGCGCGTCCGCGCCATACTCACCTACGATGTCTTCCTGATTGACGACATTACCCCGGCTCTTCGACATCCGCTGATTATCCGCCCCGAGAATCATTCCCTGGTTCACGAGTCGGTGAAACGGCTCAACCGTCGAGACGTAACCGAGATCGTATAGCACCTTGTGCCAAAACCGGGCGTATAACAGATGGAGCACAGCGTGCTCGGTTCCACCAACATAAAGATCGACTCCGCCGCGCTTTGAATTTCTGGTGTCGTTCCCGGTCATCCAGTAGCGTTCAGCCGATTCGTCGACGAACCGGGACGCGGAGTGTGGCGACACGAAACGCAGGTAGTACCAGCAGGAACCCGCCCACTGCGGCATCGTATTCAGTTCCCGCGTGGCGCCGTCGGAAAGCTTGATCCACTCCCTGGCCTTCGCCAGCGGAGGCTCGATCGTTCCGGTCGGGCGATAGTCTTCCAGGGGCGGAGGAACGACCGGAAGCTGAGACTCCGGCAGCGCTTCATGTTGTCCGTCCCGCCAGATTATCGGGAACGGTTCACCCCAGTACCGCTGGCGCGAGAACAACCAGTCCCGTAATTTGTAGGTGATCGCCCCTTTCCCAGTGCCGTGCGCTTCCAGCCAATCGATGATCTTTCGTTTTGCTTCCGGAGATTTCAGGCCGTCCAATAGACCGGAGTTCTTGGCGGTGCCGTCACCGGTAAAGCAAGCTTCTCCGGGCGTCGGAGGCTCGACGACATACCGGATCTCCAGCCCGAATTTCTGCGCGAACTCGAAGTCCCTCTCATCATGGCCTGGGACCGCCATGATTGCGCCGGTGCCGTAGCTGATGAGGACGTAATCGGCAATCCAGATCGGGACCCTCTCGTTATTGACAGGATTGATAGCGAAGCCGCCGGTAAACACTCCGGTCTTCTCTTTTGCGAGATCGGTGCGTTCAAGATCGGACTTCCTTTCTACCGTCGCTTTGTACTCGGTCACCGCCGAGAGCTGGGCCGGCGTCGGCACCTGATCGACCAACGGATGTTCGGGGGCGAGCACGACGTAGGTCGCCCCGAATAGCGTGTCCGGTCGCGTCGTAAAAACGGTGATCGCCTCTTCTGAACTGTCCAAATGGAATGCAACATGGGCCCCTTCGCTTCGCCCGATCCAGTTCCGCTGCAGAAGCTTGATCGACTCCGGCCAATTCACGAAGTCCAGTTCCTCCAACAAGCGGTCTGCATAAGCCGTGATCCGGAGCATCCATTGGCGCATCGGCCGGCGCACGACCGGAAATCCGCCGACTTCGCTTTTTCCGTCGACGACTTCTTCGTTGGCGAGCACGGTGCCGAGTTCTGGACACCAGTTCACCGGAGCTTCGGAAACGTATGCCAAACGGTGTCCGTCAATGAACTCGCGCCGGCTTGCTTCGGATTCGCCTGGAAATTCCAGGCTGCGTGCCGCTTCGAGTTCTTCGATCGGTCTGGCTGCGTTCTTGTCGCGATCGAACCAGGAATTGTAAAGCTTCAGAAAAATCCATTGGGTCCACCGGAAGTAGTTCGGGTCGGTGGTATTTATCTCGCGCGACCAATCATAGCTAAGCCCGATCTGGTTGAGCTGATCTTTGAACCGTTCAATGTTCGCCGCTGTCGCAATCGATGGATGGTTCCCGGTTCTGATCGCGAACTGTTCTGCGGGCAACCCAAAAGCGTCCCAACCCATCGGGTGCAGCACGTTGAAACCTTTCATCCGTTTGTAGCGCGCTATGATGTCGGTCGCGGTGTACCCTTCGAGATGGCCGACGTGCAGACCGGCGCCGCTCGGGTATGGAAACATGTCGAGGACGTAAAACTTCGGCTTTGCCGGATTGAACCCGGCGTCATGCGGGTCCGCCGCCGCAAATGTCCGCCTCTCCAGCCAGATCTTTTGCCATTTCGGCTCGAATTCCGGAAAGGGAAACTGTTTTCGTCGCTCGCTCATTGGTACATTCGTAGTAAGTAGTGAGGATCCGTGAACTGGTTGCTCGCGCCGGCCTTTTAGGGTGCGCGTCGGGACGAACAACCTCCGCGGAGGAGGCAACTTTGAGGCGGTCACCCAACGATGCAAACACTTTTAATTGCTACGAGGAACAGGCATAAGACCAGGGAAATCGGGCAAATGCTTGGTCCAGGATGGGAGGTCCGCGATCTCTCTTCGCTTCCGCATTCACCGGAAGTGCAGGAAACCGGAGTCAACTTCGAAGAGAACGCGGCACTTAAAGCGTTAACGATCTCGCGGGTCATTACCGGGCTGGTTCTCGCCGACGATTCCGGTCTCGAAGTTGATGCGTTGGAAGGCGCTCCCGGGGTACGATCCGCCCGGTTTGCCGGACCCGACGCAACCGATGCAGACAACAGGTTTCTGCTTATTCAGAAATTGCGACGCCTTGGCGGGGAGCGGTTTCGAGCACGGTTTCGATGTGTGATGGTGCTGGCCGGCCAAGGGGAAATGCTCGGTTCGTTCAGCGGTGTCGTAAATGGGAACGTGATTCTCGAAGAACGCGGTTCCGGCGGGTTCGGGTACGACTCGCTTTTTATTCCGCAGGGTTACACGGAGACGTTTGCCGAGCTTCAGGCCGAGATAAAGAACAGTCTCAGCCATCGCGGTCGCGCGCTCGCGAAGCTGCTCGAATTTCTCCGGAGTTAGCCTCCTGATTGTTCGAGTTGGTTCCGCCGCAGACGGGGCAGTCAATATCCTTGGTGAATATATATTTGGCGTCTCCGGCATCTTCTGTACTCTCTGCTTTGGAAAAAACAGCGCTGCAAATTTTGAGTCCTTCGTAAACGAATAGCAAGTGATGGGGCAATCTGCGAACAGGTGGCAGTTCTGGATTGATCGAGGCGGCACATTCACAGACGTCGTCGGTCGCGCGCCGGGGGGTGCGCTGTATACCGCCAAATTGTTGTCTGAAAATTCTGCGCAGTACCCGGACGCGGCGGTCGAAGGCATCCGGCGCTTGCTTGATTTGGCGCCGGGCGAACCGATACCTTTGGATCGGATCGAGAGTGTCAAAATGGGTACAACCGTTGCGACGAACGCGCTCCTCGAGCGAAAAGGGGTCCGAACGGCGCTCGTGATTAATCGCGGATTGGGGGACGTGCTTCGAATCGGCACCCAACAACGGCCCCGCCTTTTTGATCTGCAGATTCTGCTTCCGGAGCAGGTTTACGAAAAAGTGATTGAGTTCGAGGGCCGCTTCTCAGTGGACGGGGAAGAGATCGAGCCGTTGAATCTGGACCGGGCACGGGCCGATCTTGCGAATTTATTCGCGAACGGTTTTCGTTCGGTCGCGATTGTCTCAATACACGGTTACCGCTACCCGCGCCATGAAAAGGCTCTCGCCATGGTTGCGGACGAAGTGGGGTTCGATCAGGTTTCGACCAGTCACGAAACGAGCCGGCTCATCAAGCTGACAAACCGCGGAGACACGACAGTCGTCGACGCGTATCTCTCGCCGGTCCTTCGAAAATATGTTGAGGGCGTCCGAAATGCTCTCCATGGTCTGCAGCTGCAATTCATGCAGTCGAACGGAGGACTGGTTGAAGCGACTCGATTCAGAGGGAAGGATGCCATCTTATCAGGGCCGGCCGGAGGGATCGTTGGCGCGGCCCGAGTTGGTATTCAGGCTGGTTTCGATCGGCTCATCGCATTCGACATGGGCGGCACGTCCACCGATGTCACGCATTTTGCTGGTGAGTTTGAGCGGCGGTTAGAGACCGAGATTGCCGGAGTCCGGATCTGCGCGCCGATGATGCATATCCACACGGTTGCGGCCGGAGGGGGATCGATCTGCCGATTTGATGGGTCTCGGTTGCGTGTCGGGCCGGAGAGTGCCGGGGCCGATCCTGGGCCGGTTTGTTATCGTAAAAACGGGCCACTTACCGTTACCGACTGCAATGTCATGCTTGGCCGGCTGCCACCCGATTTCTTCCCGAAGATATTTGGAGCGAACGGCGATCAACCGATCGACGTGGAGCATGTTCGCCGGCGTTTCGAGCAGGTCGCAACAGAAATTGGGGAGGTTTCTTCGGAACATGTGGCGAATGGGTTCTTGAAAATCGCAGTCGAGAACATTGCAAATGCGATCAAAAAAATTTCTGTGGCGCGAGGGTACGATGTGGGCAGGTATGTCCTGGTCACATTTGGTGGGGCGGGCGGACAGCACGCGTGCGCCGTTGCCGATTCTCTCGGGATGGAGCGAGTCTTTATCCATCGGCTTGCGGGTGTGCTTTCCGCTTACGGAATGGGATTGGCCGAACTCAGAGTTCTGAAGGAGAGCTCCGTCGAGAAGATCCTGGCACCCAGCGGGATTGAAGAAGCGGAACGTCTCCTGGGCGCTTTGGAGGGGGAGGCGCGAGCAGACCTGGTGGCTCAGGGGGGAGCAGTGGAGACGATCTTTCGGAAATTCAATATTCGTTACGATGGAACAAATACGCCGCTGCCGGTGGAGGCCTCGTCGATCGAAGTGATGAAACAGGCATTTCTGGAGGCGCACCGGACGCGATTCGGATTCGTGATGGATATGCGCGCTGAACCGCGCCTGGTGATCGACTCGGTCTCGCTCGAGGTGCTTGGCCGGAGCGCGGTCGTAAGAGAAAGTTTTGGCGAACAGATCAATCCGGGGCGACCGGAGCCCATCGCTGTCGTGAAGGCGATGTTTGATGCAGAGTGGCATGCGACGCCCGTGTTCAACCGGGTTGCGCTCGTTCCCGGCGCTGGCGTTGACGGGCCTGCGATTATTGTCGATGCCAATACGACAACCGTGGTTGAGTGCGGGTGGCAGGCCGAAATCACGCGAAGTCTTGATTTGCTTTTGAAACGGGTAAAACCGCGTCAGCTAAGAGTTGCGATCGGCACATCGGTTGATCCGGTCATGCTGGAACTTTTCAACAACCTGTTCATGTCTGTTGCCGAGCAGATGGGTGCGGTCCTGCAGAACGCTGCGTACTCTGTCAACATCAAGGAACGACTCGACTTTTCCTGTGCGATTTTTGATGTCGAAGGAAGGCTGGTCGCGAACGCACCCCACGTACCTGTCCACCTCGGTTCCATGAGCGACGCCGTGCGCGCGATTATCCGACGCCGTGGATCCGACGCGCACCCGGGCGCAGTTTACGCTCTCAACGACCCATTTGCAGGAGGAACGCACCTGCCGGATGTGACTGTCGTGACGCCGGTGTTCGGCCAGGGTCCAGGGCCGTTGTTCTGGGTCGCCAGTCGTGGCCACCACGCGGATATCGGCGGTTTGACTCCTGGATCGATGCCGCCCGGCAGTCGCACCATTGAAGAAGAAGGCGTTCTTATCACCGATTTTCTCCTCGTCGA
>Ga0209656_10002261_pt1 | contig 12479 bp, 10 predicted proteins | sample BogFormECP12_OM2_FD_188239 | JGI IMG/M metagenome (GOLD analysis project Ga0209656, IMG submission 188239) | Bog forest soil microbial communities from Calvert Island, British Columbia, Canada - ECP12_OM2 (SPAdes) (version 2) | ecosystem: Environmental > Aquatic > Freshwater > Wetlands > Bog ... | reverse complement strand
GCCCTGGGGTATAGAGTGTATCGATCTCTTTGGAGCCGAACCGAAGTTTTGTGCCTTCTTCGACCGCAACGACTTGCTCTTCGCGAATCGGACCCGCTGCTCCCCAAAGATAACCCAATTTATCCCCGTAGATCCTTGTCGCACTGGAGACGAGCTTCGACGGGTCAACAAGGTGGGGCGCTCCTTTGGGGTGGACATATATTCTTGTTCCGAACTCGTTCGCCCATCGCCAGGCGCCTCCGGCGTGATCGAGGTGGATATGCGAAGCGAGGAGGTGGCGAACATGAGCGGGATCGAACCCGAGCTTTCGAACCCCTTCAACGATATTCTGAAATACAGATTCAGGGCCGCTGTCGACCAGCATCAATTCCGCCGGTCCGCACTCGACGAGTGCAACGCAGATAACATGAGGTGTTCCGAGGTGAAGGGCGTCGATGAGGTGAATCATTCTAAGTAGTGTCCTATCCCCGAGATAACATGATTTTCGTTGCGATCAAAATGGCCGTTGGATTTCTGAATGAGGCGGCACGCCGGCGCCGGCTATTCTGGCGCGCTTTCAGCGCTTTTCATCTTCTTTAATTAATTCCTGGGGCTCCGCTTCGCTTCGGCCCGGGCTTGTATCCGCTCGCGCCTTCGGCGCTTAGGATCTGCGCCATACGAAATTAGCGCCTATGGGCGGCCGCCGGACAGGGCCAACCCATTTTAATCGCAACGCTCCTGGCCGAGGCTCCGCCCATGCGGATTTTTCGGCGTTGCTCGCTCCTTGCGTATCGATTTACACACAGTCGACCTAACTCGATTTTGCCTGGTTAGGGCTGTGTTTGGCTGATTTAGAGATTGATTCCGCGGGACCGAATTCAGTATGCCTAGCCCTTGAATTTGCAGCAAATGAACCACTTATTGCGTCGGTTGCAGGGGAACAGAATGGCTGTTCTCGGTTTTCTCATGGTGGCAGCCAGCACTGTTTTCGGACAGGTTCACCATGCGACGATGGCTCCGGCCCAGCAACTCATCGCCAAACAAGCGCCGCCGGTCATTAATAAGAACGTTCTCGCGCAGACAACGCCTGAGAATGCCGCTGTGCTGGTTTCGCTGTCCAGACAGCGGGCCTATTTGTATGGCGGGCAAAACCTGGCAATCGATACGCCTATTTCGTCTGGAAAAAAAGCAGGGTTTACCCCGACCGGGGATTTTACCATCCTCCAAAAAGACCCGAATCATCGGTCCAATATTTACGGCAACTTTGTGGATTCGCGCGGTCGGGTGGTTCGAGCGGGAGTGAGTTCTCGAATTGATTCCGCGCCGAGTGGTTCTCATTATGAGGGAGCGCCGATGTTCTATTTTATGCGGCTCACGAGTGAAGGCGTTGGAATGCACATCGGAATCCTGCCGGGCTACCCGGCTTCTCATGGTTGCATCCGGCTGCCTGCCGAGATTGCTCCCCAGATTTACGCGCGGGTGAAATTAGGGACGCCTGTGCATGTGGTGAACTAGTAGAAGTAAAAAAGACATGTCAACCGTATTGTCCGGTCCGCTTTCTTTGACTCCCCCTTGACAAGAGGTGGCCGAGACGTCGATATAAAGAAGGCTTCATCCCCCATGGCTCTCCCCGGAAAGTTCAACTTCAGCTTCTCTAAATTTCCCGAAGGCGGCTTAATACTGGCAATTGTTGTGCTCGGATTGCTTCTTGCAGTCTTCGGAGGGTCCGTCCAGCGGCCCAAATTACAAACGGGTCCTGACGGAAAAGTGGAACGAGTCGTGGAGACCGGTCCGGATGGGCAAAAGACGCCTGCCTTCGTGACGGTGAACAAGTTTTTCAACGCCCAGACGATTATCCAGATCGCAAAGGACACGAGCTTTTTCGCGATCATGGCGGTTGGAATGACTTTCGTCATCATCACCGGTGGAATCGATCTCTCCGTGGGCTCGATCTATGCCCTTGCATCCGTGTGCGGAGCGCTGGTTCTGAATCAGTACGGCAGTTCCGGAGGCATGGGCGCAATGCTGGTGGGTATTGCCGTGACGGTCGCTGTCGGCGTACTGTGCGGATTGCTGAACGGTTCGATGATCGTCGCATTCAAAGTGCACCCGTTCATCATCACGCTCGGTACGATGGCCATCTATCGTGGGATAGCATTCGTGCAGACGAGCGGCCAGTCCATCGGCGGCTTTCCGGAAGCATTTCGAAATTTTATTAAGCAGGAGTTCAACGGCCTTAGCATGGTTCCGATGATTGTGATGATCATCGTCATGATCATCGGCGGAATCGTCCTGGCGAAGATGGCTATCGGCCGAAAAGTTTATGCAGTTGGCGGAAACGAAACCGCGAGTCGCTATAGCGGCGTCCGGGTCGGTTTCGTAAAAATTTTGGTGTACACGATCTCCGGGTTGGCGGCGGGAATCGCCGCGGTGTTGTCTCTCGGATATTATGGCGCTGGATCATCTGGAGACGGTCAGGGGTACGAGTTAAACGTTATCGCTGCGGCGGTCGTTGGCGGCGCAAGTCTTGTCGGGGGAAAAGGTACTGCCCTCGGTGCGCTTCTCGGGGCGATCATCCTCCAGATGATCACAAACGGTTTGGTCATTCTTAACATTCCACAGAATTACAGTCAGATCGTGATTGGTCTGGTCGTGATCGCTGCGGTGTTGTTTGACCAGTTTAACGCCTGGCTGGCTAACAGACGTTTGTTGGCGAAAACGGGCAACATTAAAAAGGAGGTCCTCGCCACAAGCGAGGCTACCGTTCCGATAACTCCCCAAGCAAAATGATCAGGAAATTAAGTCTAACTGTAACGAGCCTACTGGGCTTGGCGGTCGCCACGGGGTTTGCCGCCGACAAAACCTATACGTTTGGCATTGTTGCCAAATCGAACAACAACCCTGTCTTCCAGGCGGCCAAAACAGGGGCCGAAGATGAAGCCGCGAAGCTGAGTCAGGAGAAGGGTGTTACGATCAAGATCGACTGGCGCACGCCGAACGAAGAAGATCCGCAGAAGCAGGCTGACGCCATCGAGCAATTGGTGAATGCCGGCGCCAGCGGAATTGCTGTCAGTGCCTCGGATGCAAACAAACTGACCGACGCGATCGACAAGGCCGTCGATAGCGGCGTACCGGTCGTCATGTTCGACTCAGATGCGCCAAAGAGCAAACGGCTCGCCATCTTCGGCACCGATGACATTGAGTGCGGCCAGAAGGTAATGTCCGAGCTAGCTCGCGAAATGGGTGGCAAAGGTGTCATAGCGATCCTGGCGGGAAACCAGAACGCTCCGAACCTCCAGAAGCGAGTTCAAGGCGTCAGAGACGAAGCCAAAAAATATCCCGATATCAAGATCCTTGATGCGTTCTACCACAAGGAAACGCCTCAGGATGCCGCCGCGAAGGTTGAGCAAGTGATGCAGGCCCATCCCGAAGTGACCGGTTGGGCAATGGTTGGCGGTTGGCCGCTGTTCACCGACAACGCGCTCAAGTTCGCTCCCGGTACTGTCAAGGTAGTCGCAGTCGATGCGCTGCCGGCTGAGCTCGGGTACATCAAGAGCGGCCACGTGCAAGTTCTGCTTGGGCAGCAGGTCTACGAGTGGGGTACGAAATCGGTGGATATGCTCTACGACAAAGTTGCCGAGAACAAGAACCCACCTTCTACGTTCGTGAAGGGTGAGCTGATTCCTGTCACCAAGGACAACGTCGACGCGTACGGTGAAAACTGGAACAAGTGGCTTCCTAAGAAGTAAGCGCTGACAAATCCTCAAGCAAGTACAGGCCCCCGTGAAGCAATTTCCGGGGGCCTGGTTTTTTTGGGGAGGGGGCGTGAAGCACAAAAGGCATTAGAACAGATCAGCCAATGGGTGGAAGAAAACGGACTGAAACTGCACCCGAGCAAAACACGATTAGTAGATGCAAGTCAAAGAGGAGGGTTCGACTTCCTGGGCTACCATTTTGAAAGGGGAAAGAAATGGCCACCCAAGAAGAGCCTGGACAAACTCAAAGACACAATACGGAGCAAGGCCAAATGCCTACTTCTCCGCAGCAGGCTTGTTCTCCCTAAAACAAGCGCGAGCTGCGGCTTGCCGATCTTCTTGAAAAGTTAACCACCAACTGGAGAGCCGTGATGCGGGAGATCCGCCAGTCCGGTTCGGAGGGAGGGGCGACCTAAGCCGTCGTCCCTACCCCTATTAGCCCGTCGCGGGCGTGCCGCCTCAATCAGAAATCTGACGCATTGTTCTGATCGCGCCTACAGCGCTCGCTCGCATCCGAAAACGATTCCTGGGCCTCCGCTTCGCTTCAGCCCAGGCTCTCAATCTCACCGACACACCCACACGCCGATACGCCGACACGCCCCTCAAATCCCCAAAATCTCCCGGCGCAGCATCTCGAGAGCACGCTGCGTGCAGATGCGCTTGAAGGAGGAGCGGTCGGTCGGGAAAAACTCCCGTTCGACAGTCGTTGCAGATCCCGCGACGGCGAGACCGATAAAGACTGTGCCGACCGGTTTATTTTCGGTTCCTCCGTCGGGCCCCGCAATGCCGGTCGTCGAAAGCGCGTACTGCGACCCGGCTCGCCTCAGCGCCCCTTCGGCCATCGCTCGCGCCACTTCTTCACTAACGGCACCGACGGCTGAAAGAAGCGATTCAGATACGCCCAGCGTTCGCACTTTAGCATCGTTCGAATAGGTCACGTTTCCTTCCAGAAAAACAACGGACGACCCGGGCACATCAGTGATCCGGCTAGCCAGGAGGCCGCCGGTACATGATTCCGCGGTCGCCAACGTCGCCTTTGCCGAGGTCAACAGCCCGACCACAACCTCCTCGATCTCTTTGTCTTCGGTTGTGACGATATAAGGCCCGAGCGAGTGCTCGATGAGGATGCTCGCGCTTTCCACGGCGGATTGTGGTCCGATCAGACGAACATCGACTTCGCCCATGCCGGCGCAATAACCGAGTTCCAACCCTTGGATTGCGGCCAATGATTCGCCGATTTGTTTTTCGACTTGGGACTCGCCCAGCCCGGTCATGCGGTAGGTTTTTGCGTGCAAGTCAGGAATTCCGCCGAGCGAACGCAAGATTGGCAGCGCGTACGTGTCGACCATCGGGCAGAGCTCGCGAGGCGGCCCCGGAAGAAGAAGGAGGTGCGGTATTTCGTCCCGGGCCGGGAGGTAGAGGCCGGGCGCTGTTCCGTAATCATTCGGCATCACCTTTGCGCCTTCAGGGACGTAGGCTTGTCTCGAGGTGCGGTCGGTCACCGTGAGACCGCGCCTGGCGAAGCGTTCGCGGATTTTTTCGAGAATGGTTTCGTCGAACTGAAGCGGGCGGCCGGTGAGTGCTGCGACGATTTCACGGGTCATGTCGTCCGAGGTCGGCCCGAGACCGCCAGTCACGAGGATGATATCGCACCGGCTTGCGGATTCCGTAATCGCCTCCCGGATTGCGTCACCATCCGGGACTGTTGTCTGACGTTGAACGCGCATCCCGAGGGGGAAAAGGCGGCGAGCGAGAAAGGCCAGATGCGTGTTCACAACACTCCCGAAAAGGAGTTCCGAACCGGTGTTTAACACTTCGACGCGCGTGAACGAGCTCATTTTTGGTCCAGACTATTGATCCAGGCCATAATCATTTTATAGTATGGCCCCTCTTGTTCATGCTGAAAGATGTATAGCAGGTTCGCGAGCATGCGATACAGGATCAGCTTCGGATGCGCCGTCTGAAAATGATCCTGATGAAGAGTCCGCTTCTGGCGGGATAAGATCTGTTCGCAATCGCTTGTCGTTAAGATCCGGCCCTGATGGAACGGATCGAGGAGCACCCCGCCTTGCCGAACCACGAAATGTCCGGGTAGATTGATCCCTTCGACGACGCACGCGGCTCGGTGTGCGACGATCATGTACAAGACAGAGAGCGAAATCGGGATGCCGAGCCTCGAATCGATCACGCAAGGGAGCAGAGAGTTCCGGGCGTTGTAATAGTCCTCTTCGTTTCCCCGCAGACCGAGCTCCTTTCCGAGGTAATGACCCATCGTAAGGGCTCGCGACATATCCGAACTACACGTCGAAAGGCGCACGCGCAGTTCTCGACCCCATGCGTCGATTGTGTTCCGGTAAGGTTCAATCTCGAGCCCGGGCTGAAAGATTTGAGCCAGGTACCAGCTGGCTTGTTCGAGATCGGCAAGGTCGGTAATTCTCCCGCACCGATTGTCGAAAGCCTCCTTCGCGCATTGTGACTCGATCTCGGTCAGGATCTCCCGAACATGCTGAGTGACTCGTTCGTCGTCGGTCGACAACAGGTCACGAAGATCGGGGATTGTCGCGGATCCACCCCGAGCGAGTTGGCGTTTGGTGAGATCCACCGTTTCCGGATCACTGTCCTTGAGAAGTCGGATTATGGCTTCACGCTGTTTGAACATTGCGACAGGACGCTAAGGGACAAGATCGAGGTGGGGCGCGTCGCTCCAGAGACTCTCCAGAGCGTAAAACGATCTCTTCTTTTGGTGGAAAATATGGACGAGCACCTCCGAATAATCCATCACGAGCCATTGGCTGGCCACCGAACCTTCGGACGCAAGCGGCGAGATTTGCGCGGCGTCCCGGACACCTTCTCGAATCCCGCTGCTAATGGCTTTCAAATGCGGTTCAGAACTGCCGGAGCAAATGACAAAATAGTCTGTGAACGACGAGATCGTCCGCAAGTCGAGAACGACGATGTCCTCGGCCTTTTTCTCTTCGGCTAGTTTGACACAAAGTCGTGCTAACTCATCCGCTCGGATACTACGTTCTCCGGTAAAGTTTCTTCTTTTCGATATAACGCAAGACGCGTTCTGGAACCAGATACGAGATAGACAAATCGTTGGCAACTCTGTTTCTGATTTCGGTCGCCGACAGATCGAACCGGCGGTGTACGACCGGATATTTCGCCTTAAGGGGTTCATCCGACCGGCTTAGAATCACAAACCGGACGAGCCGGTCCAATTCTTCGAATTCATTCCACCTCGGCAATGTGGCCAGATGATCTTCCCCGACCAGAAAGAACAGCTCCTCGTCCGGGTGCCGGTCACGGTAGGTTCGTGCCGTATCAATTGTGTAGGAAGGCGATTCCCTCTCGATTTCAAGCGGATCAACGGAGAAAGTTGGCTCTCCCTCGATGGCCAGCTGGACCATAGCAATGCGGTCTTTGGCCGATGTATTGGTGTGATTCGGTTTGAACGGGGATTCCGCAGCCGGGATGAAGATCACCCGGTCGAGTGACAAATCTTCAAGCGCTTGCCGTGCGAGGATCAAATGCCCGTGATGAATCGGGTCGAATGAACCGCCGTATAGCCCAAGTCTCAGCATTGAAATCGATTGATTCTTCTCCGATTGTTAGGCTCGGATGTCCACCAGAAAAGAATGGTGAACGGCGCCGCGAACCGTAAGATGCCGTTCAGCGTATGGATCGAAGCAGTTTAGGTCAACTTTTGCTTGTCGGTGTCCCGGGATATGAACTCGATTCTGAGACGGCCGAGCTTTTCAAGAGAGCGCAGCCGGGCGGTTACATTCTGTTCGGGCGCAACATCCAATCCCCGTTTCAGCTCCGTAAGCTGATCGATGACTTGCGCGATCTTTCTCATGTCGAACCGATCATCACGATCGACCAGGAAGGGGGAAGAGTCTCGCGTCTTAAGCTGATAGGGAGTGAACCGCCCAATGCGCAACAGCTCAGAACAAACGGCGACCCGGCTCTGATTTCGGAACATGGCCGATTGACCGGTGAGTTACTGCGTCTATTTGGTTTTAACCTTGATCTCTGCCCGGTGCTGGACATTTCGTTCGACGACGAAGCGGACAATTCGCTCCGGGGCCGCTGTTACGGGACCTCGGTCCGCCAAGTAATCGAATTCGCCGGCGCCTTTAATGATGCGCTGCTCGAGACCGGAATTTTATCGTGTGGGAAACATTTTCCGGGATACGCAGCAGCCGGACTCGACCCGCATCATGATCTGCCTCGAATCGACCGGAGCCGTGCAGAGCTGGACGGCACGGAGATTGCCATCTTTCGTGCGTTTGCCCATCGAGTCAGCAGCATGATGGTATGTCACGCATGGTATCCGGCATTGGATCGTGCGAAGACGCCGGGCTCGCTTTCGAAAGCTGTTGTAGCCGATCTCCTGGTGTCGGAACTAGGGTTCGACGGTTTGATCATGACAGATGACCTGGATATGGGCGCAATTATCAATGAAACTGGCTTCGCAGAGATGCTCGACCGCGCGATACTCGCGGGCAATCACCTCGCGATGATCTGTCATCGTGTTCATTTGGTCGGGGAGGCCGTTGCAGCCCTTGAGAACGTCAATTCTGCGGCGATTGAAAGCGCCCTGGCGGGAGTGGATCGGTTCAAGCGCAAGATGGCCGCACCCTATCCGTTTTCGGAAGAACGTTTTCGAGCTTTAGATCAGAAAGTCTGGGAACTGCGCGTTGCGACGCTTGGACCGGAAGCAGCGGCCGCCCGGACTCCGGACGATGGCAAACGCTCGCCGGTGGAAATTTATTGAGAAGGGCGGCGGAGTAGCGCTACCTAGTCTCGAGCGCCGAAGGTGCGTCCAGACTAAAGCCTGGGCTGAAGCGCAGCGGAGGCCCAGGAATCGTTATTGTATGTGTGCGAGCGCCGAAGGCGTGGCCAGAAAAAGGCGTTACCTTTGGCGTTGATCTAGCGCGCCCGCTGACAAGATTCCAACGCGCTTACAGCGCTGGTCGGACTTTATTTGTGGATTCCTGGGGCTCCGCTTCGCTCCAACCCAGGCTTCCAATCCGGTCGCACTTTCGGTGCTTATGAGCGCCTGCCACTGTATCCCGCAGCCTTGAACTCCAGCACGGAGGTGCGCCAAGACGCCACGCGTTCGGCGTTCTTTCCGCTGGAAATTGTGCGCTGTTTCCAACTAAGTTGTGCATCGCCCAATGCTTAAAGAGATCGAGCAGTTGCTACGTCTGCAGGAACGAGATCAAAAAATCAAACTGATCAAAGCGGAGTTGGAGACCGTTCCATTCGAACGGCAGCGGACCGATACCCAACTCGCGGCAAAGGGCAGCGCGTTCGACCAGATCAAGCAACGGAACCGGGAGCTCGAATTGCAGAAAAAAAAGCTCGAGCTGGACGCTCAATCCCGCAGGGACTCAATCGGCAAGTACAAGGCGCAACAATTCCAGACACGCAAAAACGACGAATTTCAGGCGATCACTCTCGAGATTAACCGATTCGAAAAAGAGGTAGAGCACATCGAAGACCATGAAATCGAGCTCATGGAGCAGATCGAACTGGTTCAGAAAGAATCTGCAGCCGCCGAACAGGAGCTAAAGGCAGGCAAACGGCAGGCGGAAATCCAGCAGGCCGATTTGAAAAAGAAGGAGACCACGTTAACGGAGCGGTTGCTCGAGGCCCAGAAGGATCGCGATCGGCTGACGCAGGGGCTCGATCCAAACCTTCTGTTTCAATACACGCGCTTGTTCGCGAACAAGGGTGGCGATGCCGTGGTTCCTGTCGAGCACGAGTATTGTACAGGTTGTCACATGAAGAACACGTCGGCGCTTGTTCACCGTGTTAAGTTGGGACGGGAAATCGTCCATTGTGAGCAATGTGGACGAATTCTTTACTTTCCCGGTTAGCACATGCCTGCTCAGAGCCGGGGAGGAGGTTGCGGTTGTTGCGGATGCCTATCAGGATCGGCGCTCGTTTTGCTGATCGCGCTCGTGATCGGTCTCGGGTTCTTTTACTTCGCCGGAACGAGCGGCGTGGACCGGTTGGCGGTGAGAGGTCCGTTCCCGTCGCCGGCGACACAGTTCAACCATGAGACTTACGTCTCAGCAAGACAGAAGTTCGATCACTTTTTTTCGGCCGCAGCCGAACGAACTCTGACGCTTTCAAACGCCGAGGTCGATGCGCTCCTGGCAAATTCACCGGAGCTCCGAGTCTTGGGACGCGGCGCCCTTATTTTCTTAAACCAAAACGCCGCAGACGCGTATTGCAGCCTTCCGATGGGCGTTCCTTTGCTGCCGAAACGTTATCTGAATTTTTCGTTCGAGGTTCGGCCTTCGATTCGCGGGGACGATGTCGAGCTCGATGTCACGCGAATCGAACGAGATGGGAGAACTCTCAATCCGACGGAAACCCGGAAAATTCAGACCGGGGTTGTGCCACTTGTTGAAAGTTTGTTGTCGAATCTTAATAAATTCTACGGACGCGGACCCGTGCGTGAAGTCCGAGTTGAAAACGGCAACCTGATTCTGGCGCGTTAAGTAATCGTTACATTTTCCGGGTTGCCGCATAGTGCCGACAAAATGTCAGAAACGGTGTTTGAGCAAGAGCCAAGCGGTTCGTCGACGCCTGGTCGATTTCGTCGGTTGATTGATCGTAGCGAACGGTCGACGTTCCTGATCTCCTTTGCTTTCCTAGGCTTGGTGCTGCTGCCAATCTGGATCGCGGATCGATACCACCTGGAAGATTGGCGCAGATTGCTCGACGGCTCATTTGGGTGGACCGGCGAGGGTCGGCCGCTCACCGAGTTGTTGATGAGAGTGCTCAATCTAGGGGATCCGTTCAAAGATCTTTCTCCGCTGCCTCAGTTAGCAGCAATCGCGATTCTCTCCTACAACGCGGTTCTCATCTCCCGCAGATTCTCGATCAGGCCGCCCTTGCTTGGTGCGCTCATCGCTTTTCCGATCGGAGGTAGCCCATTTTTTCTGGAAAACCTTTCCTTCCGGTTTGACTCCCTTGGAATGGTCTTGGCGATGACGCTAGCCTTGGCCCCGATTTTAGCCACGGAGAAACTGAGTTTTAGAGCATCGCTTGTTGGCGCCTTTTGCATATTCGCTAGCCTCGGCTTTTACCAAACAGGCATTAACGCATTCTTGGTCTTCTTCATCGTCGAACTCGCTCTCCTCCAACTAGGCGCCGTGCCACTGAAAAAACTGCAAAAGCGAATTTTACTCAGATGCGCGCAATTCATCACCGGATTTGTGCCGTATCTGTTACTCGCCCGAACTCTGATCCGGGGCTCTTACAATCAACAACACTTTGCGTTCGTCACGAAGGTCAGCGAAATCGGGACCATCGCCCGGAACTGGAAGACAGCTTGGCATTTCATCTACAGCTCGCTCCCAGGCGGTCAGCGCGAGCTCTTTCACCTGCCGATTCTGTTGGGCATCCTGCTATTGTTTGGGATTGGTCTTTACTATGTAGGAGTCCTGATCCGTAGCCATCAAAGCGTATTCGTCGTGATTCTGGTGCTCTTCGCTGTCGTTCTTCTCCCGTTATGCTGGATTGCGGGAGCGCTTGGGCCCGTGCTTTTTCCGGTCAGCGCAATCATAACGCTGCCTCGAATTCACATGGGGATAGGACCTCTATTGGCGTCTTCCTTTGTACTTCTCTACGCGACGATCTCCAAGTTTGGTCTTGCCGCAAAATGGCTCTGTATACTTCTCGCGATTCCTGCGTACGTGATGATCAATACAGCTTTCGTTTTTGGGAACGCTCTGAAAGAGCAAAAGAGCTACGAGGACCGAATTGGCGCGAAGTTGGTGAATGACGTCGACCTGGTCTCACGTGCCCATCCGATCGACACGATAATCATGGACGGAAACGTAGGTTATGCCCCGGTGATCCGGCAGGTGATGCAACGGTACAGACTATTAAGGAATCTTGTATCGATTGACTTCCGGACAGATCGTAATGACGGAAGCTACATTCACAACAAACTTCGATATTATGGCTTGAACACGCCGGCGGAAACCTCCGACGACGCCAGATCTGCTATTCTTAGCAAGGTTGGGATTTCGGTCCCATTGCAAACCTCCGACTCCTACAGGCTTTATGTAATCGATCATCATCTGGTTATCGAGTTCGGTCCTGCGCCTTCGCAAGGGCTGCAGACAGGCGTTCAGGAGTTCCCGAGTATCCGTTGAAGAGTCAGACCCCTCCCTCTCGCGTCGATAGATGCCCGCCGCCTATATGGGTTTATTGTTCTTTTAGTCTTCTGGCTGACCACGATCGGTTTGGTAGGCTGTTTGGTGCAGGCGAACCTGGGGTACCCGCTCCGCACATCCATTAAGCTGGAAGTAAGCGTCTCACCATCCCCACCTACCCTGCGGCGCGCTTTTTTGGCAGCTATCCGTTGGACCAACGCCACCTCACATCCGAGCTGGAATTCTGGTTTTGTGTGGACACTCGAGGAACTGCGTAACCTCCGCAATCCCCCATTTGTTGCCGATCCGGAATTCACTCCATTCGACATCAACGCTCTCGGATGTGACCTCAAAAGCGCCCCAGCATTGCTAGGCGAACCTACGCAAGTTCGACCTTCAAAGCACCGGCGCTTGCATACTGTTGGAAGGGAATTTCCGATTCCTCCGCTAGTCGGCGGACTACCCTGGCGATTTCAACGGCCTTCGCGGAGTCCGCGGTGAATCAAGTGGTGAGCAAGCGCACGGTGAAGAAGCAGCAAATGCGATGGATTGAGTCTGGCGC
>Ga0209656_10002260_pt1 | contig 12482 bp, 6 predicted proteins | sample BogFormECP12_OM2_FD_188239 | JGI IMG/M metagenome (GOLD analysis project Ga0209656, IMG submission 188239) | Bog forest soil microbial communities from Calvert Island, British Columbia, Canada - ECP12_OM2 (SPAdes) (version 2) | ecosystem: Environmental > Aquatic > Freshwater > Wetlands > Bog ... | reverse complement strand
GGTGCTGACCGTCACGTAACCAAGTTCCTCAAGCAGAGTGAGCGTCGGATAGATGACGCCCGGACTTGGGCTGTAGGCTCCTGCGACCTGCTCTTCAATCGCCTTGATTAGCTCGTAACCGTGCCGGGGCTTGTCAGCAATTAGGTGCAGAATGACTAGGCGAAGGTCGCCATGGGCGAAGAAGCGGCCGAGGCCGCCTCCGCGGCCGTGCCGACCGTGCTGACTACGGCCAAGGTGCTGGCCGTCTTGGATGTGTTCTGAGCGACTGAAGCGATGGCCGTGGTCGTCATGGGAATGTCGATGGAACATGGATTCTCCGAGTGTGTTTAGACATAACGGAAAATCAGATATATCTAAACGTGTTCGATTCAAGAGGCTTGCGAAAAAATATATGCCAAGCGCGATTCTCGATTACATTGACGCTCATTCGCCGCAGGCTGCGCGGCGGGTTCAGGCCCACATTCAGGCCCTGAGCGACCTGTTGTTGCTCGAGATCGGCAAGGGCCGGCAGGGTGTAGCGAAGCTTCACAGACCGTGTTTGGCCCACACCGCCCGCACCTGCTCATCGGTCGCAAATTCGCCACGGGCGGCGGCTGCTTTTGAGGCGGCGATAGCGGCTTGCTCTTCGGGCGTGAGCGCCGCCGGCGGTTCATCATCGGCACCGGTCAGCCGGAGCACGACACGGGCGATTTCGTCCTGCGCATCCGGAGGAAGGCTGCGCGCGGCGGCGAGCGCTTGATCGAGAAGTTTTGTAATTGGTGGCTCGGTCTAAAATTCACCGTCGACGATCTGTATATTATAATGCGCGTTGCTACCGGGAAGCTAACGCTTTCACTGGTCGGTGCAAAGATTGGGGCAGCGACTCGCCACGGATGGGCGGGTCGGCCACCCTCATCGTTCCGGCGAGCCGCGGAGGGGTGCCTTCACCTATTGGCTAGCAGGTGCCCAGAGCTGGCAGGTCCTCGCGCACGACCTGATCGGCGAAGCTGTTGTCGACCGCCTGCTCGAACGGCGCGCCTTGCCTGAAGAAATGGCCGGAGACGAGCCCGAGCGATTACTCGCCGGTCAAGCAGATGCAGCTGAGGCGGTTCGACGGCACCCGCTGGGTCGGTTTCGGCGGCATCGTAACGGTTAGCCGGCCCTAATTCGAACGTCCCCGGATCAAGCTGCGCTATTTTAGGCGCGCCTCCCGCTCCGGAAACGGGCGCCTGATAAGCTGGTCAGAACCCCTTGAAACGCCGTTAGCGTCAGCGTCAGGTCAAAGGTCCTGAAAGGCGATCACCGACCGATCCTGCAATTCGGCTATTTTTGACGCATCGGCGAGGATTCTTCGATACGACGCGTCTTCCGATAGAGCGTGCATGGCTCGGCCGTAGGTCGCCCAGTCCGGATACATTACCACAGTAAAGAGCTGTCCTGTGTCGGGACCAGAGTAACACTGGCCCAACCGATAAGCAGTGGCGCCATGTTTTTTTACAAGAGGCGCGACCTCCCTGGCTAAGGGCAAAGCATCTTCGTACTTTCCCTTCCAACGAGCCACAACAGTGATTGCCATTTCAGCCTCCTTGTTCTGCGTCTTCGCTTTAAACGCGAGGGTTGTCGGATCGGACGTCATCGGCTGTCGGCCGAGCCGCACCGATCCCTACCGAGGGTGCTCGTTGAAACCAGCGGCTCGCTTTTCAGCCGAGAGCAGACTAGGCCCTCGGCGATTATCGGTCCAGGGTTTCGAGCAGCCTAGTGTCGCCCCGGAACCATCTCGTCCGTTGGGAGTGGTAAGCTGATCGCCAACAAGCTCGCGGGTAAAAGGTCATGCGGCGGCACTCGTGCTGGCAGCTTGGAAGCTACGCGGCAGCCGGATGGTGAATTCAGTGAACTCGCCGACCCGGCTATCGACGGTGATCGTGCCACCATGCTGTTGGGTCACGATGTCGTAGCTGATTGATAGGCCGAGGCCGGTGCCTTCGCCGGTCGGTTTGGTAGTGAAGAACGGCTGGAACAGCTTGTCCTTAATCTCAGGCGAAATGCCGGTGCCGTTGTCGCGGATGCGGACTTCAACCGCATCGCTGAGATCCCGTGTCGTCACCTTCAGGGTCGGCTTGAAACTCGGGTCGCTTCCCTCCTTCTGGCGCTTAGTGGTGGCATAGAAGCCATTGCCGAACAGATTCAAACAGACGCGGGTGATGTCCTGGGGCACCAATTCGATCGGGGTGATGGCGTCTGCAAAATCGTGTTCGAGGGTGACGTTGAAGCTCGCGTCCTGGGCGCGGCCACCGTGATAGGCGAGGTTCAGTGCTTCCTCGATCAAGCCATTGAGATCGACGCTGCGTCGTTCGCCAGTCCCGCCTCGCGAATGCTCCAACATGCTCTTGACGATGCCATCAGCGCGCCGTCCATGCTCGGCGATCTTTTCGAGATTGCCGGTTAGCATCACGATCGTTTCGTCGATCTCGGTGCGCTTGCCCTGGTCGAGTGCGGAGATCGCTGGGGCGGCAGTCTCCTTCAATTCGTCGAGCAACTCGACCGATAGCCCGGCAAAATTGTTGACGAAGTTGAGCGGGTTCTTGATCTCGTGCGCTATCCCTGCGGTCAACTGGCCCAACGAGGCCATCTTCTCGGTGTGGATCAGATTTGCCTGCGCTGCCTTGAGGTCGCGATAGGCCGCTTCCGCATCGTCGCGCGCCTCGCGCGTCTCTGCGATCAATCGCGCGTTTTCCATCGCGATCACCGCCTGATCGGCGAAGGTGCTGACCAAAGCAATCTGCCGTTCCGTGAACGGCTCGACGTGTTGGCGACCCAACGCAAGAACGCCAATCGGTTCGCTCTCGCGCATAAGCGGCACACCGAGAAGTGTACGCAGCCTGCCAAGCTTCACGATCTCTGGCACGGTGTGCTCTGCGTCCGTCGCAAGATCTTCGACGTGCATGATCCGCCGTTCCAGCAAGGTCCGCCCGGTAATGGTTCCGCGCCCTGGGATGAATGATAATCCGCTGAGGTAAGCGTCCCATGCGGGGTCGAGCGAGCGGGTTGCAACATATTGGTAGGCGTCGCCACTGCGGATCGCGAGACCTGCCACGTTAGTCCCGCACAGGCGCGCCGCCGTTTCGACCAGCGTATCAAACACCGGCTTGAGATCACCGGGCGAGGAATTGATGACCTGCAATACCTCTGCGGTTGCGGTCTGCTGCTCCAACGCCTCGCGCGTCTCCGTTATGAGCCGCGCATTCTCCATCGCGATGACCGCCTGCGCGGCGAAATTCTGCAATAGCGCTATCTGCTTATCAGAAAATAACCGGACCTCCTGACGATAGAAGGTCAAAATGCCGAGAACTTCCTCGTCCTTTGTGAGGGGTACGGCGAGTGTAGTCCGCGCGCCATCCAGATCGACGATCGCACGGATCAGGGGATCGCCCGCCGCGTAGAACTTCGAGGCGGAAATGTCGGCGAATTGCACATAACCATTCTCACGCGCGACTCGTGCAAACCCGCTGCGCGGCCCGGGCGATACTGGGTTGGTGACGATGAAATTCGCGACTGATTGTGACACGCCACGCACAGCGGTGAAGGCGAAGCGGCCGTCCTGCCATGTCCCGAGTGCCCCGAACGCGGCGTCGCATAGCCGCATCGCCTTTTCCAGCATCGCCTCGAACACCGGCGTGAGATCGCCGGGCGAAGAATTGATGACCTGCAATACCTCGGCGGTCGCGGTCTGCTGCTCCAATGCCTCGCGCGTCTCGGTGATCAGCCGCGCATTCTCCATAGCGATAACCGCTTGCGCCGCGAAATTCTCCAACAGGGTGATCTGCTTGTTCGAGAATGGCCGCACTTCTCGCCGGTAGATCGTAAAGATCCCAAGCACGGCATCGTCCCTTCGAAGCGAGACGGTCACCATGCTGCGCCCACCGCCGAGATCGACCATCGCGCGCCGATAGAGATCTCCCGAAAGGTAGGCTTCCGACTCCCGAGCGTCGAGGATGTGAGTGACGTGCTCGCCGCGCAGAGCACGCGCACGCGTGCTCATGCGGTCGTAGTCCTTTACCGGTCGTGAGAATATGTCGAAAAGCTCCTGTGATCCGCCGCGCAGCGCGGCCAACGTGAATTGCTCCCCGTCATAGGTCCACAATGCGCCGATCGTGGCATCGCATAGCCGCATTGCACGTTCGAGCATCGCATCGAATACCGGCTTAAGCTCGCCCGGCGAGGAATTGATGACCTGCAACACCTCAGCGGTGGCGGTCTGCTGTTCCAGCGCCTCGCGCGTCTCGGTAATGAGCCGCGCATTCTCCATCGCGATGACCGCTTGCGCCGCGAAGTTCTGCAACAGCGCGATTTGTTTGTCCGAAAACGACCGCACCTCGACCCGACCAGCGGTGATCACACCGAGCAAGGCACTGTCCCGACGTAGTGGCACAAACAGCGAGGTTCGGACGCCCGCGAGTTGGACGACGCTCTGCGCTGTCGGATCCTCAATCTCCACGAGATCCAGCACATGCACGAAGCTGTCGCCGTCGACCAATTGCCGTATCGGATGGTTCGCGCCGGGCCGAAAGCCTTGTTGCAGGCGTTCCGCAAGCGACTCGGGATAGCCGCGTGTCGTCAGGGCACGGAACGTCTCGTCAGCACGAATCAGCAAGGTACCGTAAGTGGCACCGCAAAGTGTGTGGGCCTTCTCCAAAATCGCGTCGAAGACTGGGGTCAAATCGCCGGGTGAGGAATTGATGACCTGCAAGACTTCGGCCGTCGCGGTCTGCTGTTCGAGTGCCTCGCGGGTCTCGGTAATCAGCCGCGCGTTCTCCATTGCGATGACGGCCTGATCGGCAAAGGTGCGGACCAACTCGATCTGCCGTTCCGTGAACGGCTCGACCCGCTGGCGCGCAAGGCTGATAACGCCGACCGGCTCGCCCTCGCGAAGCAGCGGCACGCCGAGCGACGTCCGCTGCCTACCGAGCATGATGGGTTGCATGGGATAATTCGGATCGGCAGCTACGTCGTGAACGTGAATGACGCGGCCCTCGTTAGCGGCTCGCCCCGTGATCGTATGGGAATCAGGCGTCGATGGTCCCCGGTCTCGGAGGAACGCCTCGTGTTCGGGCGGAAAGCCGAAATTTGCAACTAACCGATACAGTTCGCCCTCGCGACGGAAGATATACGACATCTCAGCATCGCAAAGCCGCGCGGCGGTTTCGACCAATGTGTCGAGCACAGGCTGGAGGTCGAAGGTCGAGCGGCTGATGACCTTGAGCACATCGCTGGTCGCGGTCTGGTATTCGAGCGACTCTTCGAGATCGTCGGTGCGTTGGCGCAATTCACCGAGCAGCCGCGCATTCTCTATCGCGATCACCGCCTGGGCGGCAAAGTTCTGAAGCAATGCGATCTGTTTTTCTGAGAACGGGCGGACTTCCTGACGATAGGCCACGATCACACCGAGCAGGGTGTCGTCCTTGAATAACGGAACCACGAGGTGCGTCCGAGAACCGCCAAGATCGGCGGTAGCAACGCGCAGCGGATCACCAGTTCGGTAAGCCTCGTCGGCCCGGATATCCTCGATATGGACCAGACGTTCCCCGCTGAGCAGACGGCCAAGACCGTTTTGGGGTGCCGGATAGATCGGCTTGCGCAAATATTCCGCGTAGGCGGCGGGCACCCCGCGGAGCGCGACGGTCTGGAAAGCCTCGCCGTCATAGGTCATCAGGATGCCAAAACTGGCCTCGCAGAGAACCGTCGCCTTTTCCAGCATTGCGTCGAATACCGGCGCAAGGTCGCCGGGCGACGAATTGATAACCTCCAGTACTTCGGCGGTCGCGGTCTGCTGATCGAGCGCCTCGCGCGTCTCGGTAATGAGCCGCGCGTTCTCCATTGCGATCACGGCCTGCGCAGCGAAATTCTGCAACAGCGCGATCTGCTTGTCGCTGAATGGTAGGACTTCTTGGCGATAGGTGGCGATCGTGCCGAGCAATCTGCCGTCCTTGCGCAGCGCGACGGCCACATAGGTTCGGGTTCCGTCCAGTTCAACGAATGCCTGCTGGCGAGGATCTCCCGACAAATATGCTTGCTCAGCCGCCATATCCGAGAAATGAACAAAATCTTCCCCGTCAAGTATCCGACTGACCGCGCTGTGTGGCGTCGGTTGCCTTGGCGTTCGCAAGAGGAACTCCGCTAAGGCGGGCGGCATTCCGCGAGTAGCAACCGTCCGAAAACGATGTCCGTCATAGACCTGTATAAGCCCGAAGGCGGCACCACACAGCGTCAGAGCCTTTTCCAGCATCGCCTCGAAAACCGGGGCGAGATCGCCGGGCGAGGAGTTGATGACCCTCAACACCTCCGCGGTCGCCGTCTGCTGCTCCAATGCCTCGCGCGTCTCGGTCAATAGCCGAGCATTCTCCATCGCGATGACCGCCTGCGCCGCAAAGTTCTGCAACAGGGCGATCTCCTTCTCCGCGAAGGGCTGAACTCGGTCCCGGGCGGCGGTGATCATGCCGAGCAGGGTCGCGTCTCGGCGCAGGGCTAAGAACAGGGTGGTTCGGATGCCCGCCAGTTCGACAACCGACTTGGCGGTCGGGTCGTCGATCTCCGCCAGATCGTGGATATGGACGTACGGCTCTCCCTCCAGTAGTTGCCACATCGGGTGGCTGGAATGTGGGCGATAACCAAGCCGCAATCGTTCTACGAGCGTCTCAGGATACCCGCGCGACGCGCCATAGCGGAACGTCCCGCGGTCATAGAGCGCTAAGCCTCCATGGCTCACGGCGCAAAGGGTGTGTGCTTTTTCGAGGATTGCGTCGAAAACCGGGGTGAGGTTGCCGGGCGAGGAATTGATGACCTGCAACACCTCTGCGGTTGCGGTCTGCTGTTCCAACGCCTCCTTTGTCTCGTTGAACAGACGGACATTCTCGATTGCAATGACCGCCTGATCGGCAAACGTCTTGAAGAGGTCGATCTGCTTGTCAGTGAACGACTCCACATGGCGGCGCTGCACGTTGATCGCCCCGATCGGGTTACCGTCGCGCAGCATTGGCACCGCAAGCACTGTCTGGCCGCTCGAAGCCGCAAGCCTTGGGTAGCCATAATCTGAGTCGGCGGACATGTCCTCGATCTGGACGACTTGCCCCGTCAGGATCGCGCGTCCGGTCGCGGTACCGTGGTCGGCTGGAATGGGAAACAAGCCGCGGATATTCTCATGCTCTTTGGGCGAGAAGCCGTATATGGCTGCTAGATGCATCAGACTGCCGTCATGGGTGACGACGCCACTCAATGCTGAGTTTGTCAGCGTCACTGCAGCGGCGGCGATCGCGTCGAAGGTCGGCTGGACGTTGATCGGCGAACCGGAAATGACGCGCAGAATCTCGGCGGTCGCGGACTCGCGGGCGAGCCCCTCGTCAAGCCTCTGCTGCAACTCAGCGTTGGCGCGCCGAAGCTCGGCCACTTCGTCATCGAGCATCGTGGTCATTTCCCTACCCCGTCGCGCCGTGCTCTCCATGCATGATACTCCGATCAGCACCCGTCATCAGCCGAGAAGGTCTCGCGGGCAGTAATTCAGGAATCCCGCCTTCCTCGCGAAAGCCTCTGCGGAGCCCATATGTGACGGTCTCGTCGGAACGACCGAAACCTTGTCCGAGTCCAAGATGGCTCGCCAGCGAGCCTCAGAATGAGCGGAGAAGCCCTCGGATCTCGCATTTAATCGGGCTATACTCGGTCGGGGAGGTGCCGAGCTTGGAAACGCACTCGGTCGAAAGGAAGCTGGCGGCGATTTTTGCCGCCGATGTTGAAGCCTACAGCCGACTCATGGGGATCGATGAGGTCGGCACGCTCCGCACCCTCACCGCATACCGGGTCGTTGTCGATCGGCTGATAGCCGCGCATCGGGGTCGGATCTTCAGCACGGCTGGAGATAGCCTCGTCGCTGACTTCGCCAGCGCGGTCGACGCCGTGCAATGCGCCGTCGAGGTTCAAGAGGCCATCGCCAAAGAGAACGCGGATCGACCTGCCGGTGAGCAAATGCGGTTTCGGATTGGCATCCACGTCGGCGACATCATCGTTCAGGGCGACAATCTCTTCGGCGATGGGGTCAATATCGCTGCCCGCTTGGAAGCTCTTGCTGAGCCGGGCGGGATTTGCCTCTCGGGTACCGTGCGGGATCAGATCGGCACCAAGCTGGCCGTTAGCTTCATCGATCTCGGCGAGCAGCAGGTGAAAAATATAGCCCAGCCGATCCGGGCCTATCAGGTCCGAAGCGACACCTCAACAAGCGACAGTCCGGTTTTTGGTACTTCACTACCACTGCCCGACAAGCCCTCGATCGCGGTGCTGCCGTTTGGCAATATGAGCGGTGATCCCGAACAGGAATATTTCGTCGACGGCATGGTCGAAGAGATCACGACCGCGATCTCGCGGCTACCATGGATATTCGTGATCGCGCGTAATTCGAGCTTTGCATACAAGGGCAAATCGCCCGATCTGTGCCAAGTCGGACGTGAACTCGGGGTGCGCTATGTGCTCGAAGGAAGCGTCCGCAAGGCCGGTAACCGTGTGCGCATTACCGGCCAGTTGATCGACACGGCGACTGGGGCTCACATCTGGGCAGACCGCTTCGACGGCATGCTCGACGACATCTTCCAATTGCAGGACCAAGTAGCGAGCAGCGTCGTCGGCGCGATTGAACCGAAGCTCCGCCAATCGGAAATCGAGCGGTCGGCCCGCAAGCCGCCCGAGAGCCTCGATGCCTACGATCTCTATCTGCGCGCCCTCGCGCAATTTCGCAAATACACCAAGAAGGCATGCACGAGGCCATCGCTCTATTGAAGCGTGCGTTGGCGATCGATCCCGCCCATGCGCCTCCGGCCGCGATGATCGGCTGGTGCCGCGTGTTCCAAGTATTCCAGGCTGGGGACCGGTTTCGGACGCCGAGGTCGCAGAGGGGGCGCATCTGACAAGATTATCGATTGAGGCAGGCAAGGACGATCCCGACGCTCTCTGGATGGCAGGCATGACCATCTCGGTCCTCGCTGGCGATCACGCCACCGCCGCGAGCGTCATCGACCGCGCGATAACATTGAATCCCAACTCAGCCCACGCGTGGATGGGCCGCGGCTGAGTCTTATGCTTTCGGAATCAGCCGAGCCCGGCGATCGAAGCATTCGAACGGGCGATGCGGCTGAGCCCGCTCGATCCGCTGGGCTATCTCTTCACGGGCGGGCTCGCCTTTGCCCATTCGGAGGCAGGGCGATACGAGGAGGTTATCGAATGGGCAGACCGGTCATTGCGCGAACAGCCACGCTATATCGCCGCGATCAGTGCCAAGGGGGCCTCCTGCGCACATCTCGGTCGGATCGAGGAAGCGCGTGATTGCCTCAGGCGGCGGCTCGAGATTCAACCCGGGCTGACGATCGCCAAATACAAGGCATATGCGGCGATGTTCTTCCCGCCGGAACTCCTTGCTGTGTATGTGGAAGGTCTGCGCAAGGTCGGGTTACCCGAGGAATGACCGCCACCCGCCGTCTCGCCGCGATCCTCGCCGCTGATGTGGCCGGATATTCGCGGTTGATGGGCGCGGACGAAGAAGGCACGTTACGGCGGCTAAAGGCGCTGCGCGCTGAGGTGATCGATCCGACGATCACCGAACATCATGGTCGTATCGTCAAAACTACCGGCGATGGGCTGCTTGTCGAGTTCGCCAGCGTCGTCGATGCGATGCGCTGCGCCACTGCATGGCAAGCGGCAATGGTCGAACGCAATTCGGCTGAGCCGGGCGACAGCCGGATCGAGTTCCGCATCGGCGTCAATCTCGGCGACATCATCATCGACGGCGACGACATATACGGCGACGGCGTCAACATTGCCGCACGCCTGGAGGCCCTGGCCGAGCCGGGCGGCATCTGCATCGAACGAACAGTGCTGACCCAAACGCGAGGCAAGGTGGATTTTCCGGTCGAAGATGTCGGTGAGCAGACGCTCAAGAACATCGCCCAGCCGGTTCACGTCCTTCGGGTGCTGGCAAAGGAGAAGCCCATGCCCGAACCCGCCAGCCCGACGCTTGCCCTGCCCGACAAGCCATCGATCGCGGTCCTACCGTTCGCGAATATGAGCAACGACCCGGAGCAGGAGTTCTTCGCTGACGGGATCGCCGAGGACATCATCACGGCGTTGTCGCATTACGCCTCGCTGTTCGTGATCGCACGCAATTCCTGCTTCACCTATAAGGGCCGCGCAGTCGATGTGAAGCAAATCGGGCGTGAGCTTGGCGTCCGGTATGTGCTGGAAGGAAGTTTACGAAAGGCCGGTAATCGCATTCGCGTGACTGCGCAACTCGTCGAGGCCGAGACCGGCAATCACGTCTGGGCCGAGCGCTACGACCGCGACCTCGCCGACATCTTCGCGGTGCAGGACGAGATTACCGAGGCGGTCACGATCGCCATCGCCCCAGCCATCGCCGAGGCCGAGCGGCAGCGGGCGATGCGTAAGCCGCCGAACAGCCTCGACGCCTGGAGCGCCTACCAGCGGGGGTTGTGGCATCTCGGCAAGGCAAGCGCAGAGGATAACGCCGTCGCCGAGAAATTCTTTCAGCGGGCCATCGATCTCGATCCACTCTTTGCGGGGGGATACACCGGCCTTGCCTTGGCGCTGAACCAAGCGTGGGGGGTACTTCGCACACGCAGTTACACGGAAGGACAAAGCGCGGAAGAAGCGGCAGCGCGACGCGCCGTCGCGCTCGATAGTGGCGATGCGGAAGCCCGCTCGCGCCTTTCCTTTGCGCTCGTCTGGCGCGGCGATCATCAAGGGGCGCGGGCCGAGGCCGAGCGGGCATTGGCAATAACTCCCAATCTGGCCTCTGCGCACGGAGCGCTCGGCGTGGCGCTGACCTACTCGGCCCGACCAAAAGAAGGTCTTGCGGCACTCGAAACATGTATCCGGCTCGACCCCCGCCAGCCGTTCCTGAGTGGTCGATTAGGCCAAGTCGCGATGGCTCTTTACTTCTGCCGCGAATACGCGGCGGCGGTTGAGGCGGCGAAGCGGGCGATCCGATCATTCCCCGATTATTCTATTTCCTACCGCTGGCTCGCCGCAGCGCTCGGTCAACTCGGTCGGACCGAAGACGCGAGGGAAGCGCTGGAAAAAGCCATCGCGGTATCGCCGCGCTCCTTCGACATGCGTGTCCGCAACCGCTCGCCGTGGATGCGACCCGAGGATCACGCGCACTATGTCGAAGGCTTGCGGAAGGCCGGTTGGACCGGATGAACAGCGCGACCCTGCGAATCGCGAGCCCCTCCCTGTCGGGTCCGCGGTTAGCTGCTGGCGAACCGTATGATCGATTGCCACCCCGAGCCGCTAACGTCTCCCCCGAGATCATTAAGAGGCTCGCCGAACAACATTGCTGACACGGGAGGCCGCGCATGTTCAAGCTGCTCTCATTTGACGTATACGGCACGTTGATTGACACGCCGCCGACGAATGCCAAAGCATTTCGCACGATTATTGAAGAGGCGGGTGCGTCCAATATCGATCCGCTGCCGTTCTATCAGTTCTGGGAGGAGCGCAACGTAGTCCACTATCGCGAACCCTACCGCTCATACAAAGAGATATGCTGGCTGTCCCTCGAAGAATCGTTCCAGCACTTCGGCATCCCCGGAAGTACCGGAGACCTGATCGAGCGTTACTTCGCGCTGTTCCCTGAGATGCAGCTATACCCGGACGTGCTGCCGACGCTCGAAAAACTAGCAGGTACCCATCGTCTGGCCCTGGTATCCAACATTGATGACGACCTCCTTCGTGCGACCCGAATTCCCGTGGGCTTCGATGTTGTCTGCACTGCTGAGCGAGCCCGAGGGTACAAACCGGACGGCACGCTCTTCCGTTATCTGATTGCCAACGCGGGCGTGGGTTTGCAGGAAATTCTACATTCCGGTCAGTCGCAGTTTACTGACATGGTCGGTGGCAAGCCGCTAGGGCTGACAGTGGCCTGGATCAACCGCCGTAACCTAAACCTGCACCCGACAGTCCCGCCGCCCGATTTCGTTTTTCCCAACATCCAATCGCTTCTGCCGCTGCTGGGCATATCAAGTTGACCTCGCGGCACGATCCCCGCCACTGGCTGCCCATGAACGAGTGGTCATGCCTTGTCTGAAGGCGAAACGACGTGATCCATAACCACCGCCCTACCGCGAGCCCGAGCAAGTGGGTGCTAGGTCGGTGACCTTGGCATCATTGCCGCGATGCGGGCACTCCAACCGACGCCTTATCCTGGTTGATGACTGGATGGCTGTGGATCACGAAACCGTCCAATAGCTCCAGATTAGGACACTACGCATAAAACCGGCACCGCTTAGACAGAGGAAAAGGCCTAGCTTAAGCGAGGCCGTTTTCGTCAGACCCGCTCCACGCCGGTAGCCGCGGCGTCAATCGCCGCAGCCACGTCATTGATTTGCTCCTCGCTGAGCGGGCCGCGCGAGAGGCGCAGTCGCAGTGCTAGCTTCAGGTTCTCCATCGCTCGC
>Ga0209656_10002259_pt1 | contig 12487 bp, 9 predicted proteins | sample BogFormECP12_OM2_FD_188239 | JGI IMG/M metagenome (GOLD analysis project Ga0209656, IMG submission 188239) | Bog forest soil microbial communities from Calvert Island, British Columbia, Canada - ECP12_OM2 (SPAdes) (version 2) | ecosystem: Environmental > Aquatic > Freshwater > Wetlands > Bog ... | reverse complement strand
TCCTTCTTGATCAGTGCCGCGACGTCTTTTTCCTCCAGAAAAAATTCGTCGAACCATGCAATCTGCGATAGCACCTGCAGATCGGTGAAGTCCCGCGGCTGGAAATATTTTTCGGCTTTCTCCGGCAAAAACCCGTGCTCGCGGTAACGCTCCCATAGCTCGCGATAACGCGGATACCGCCCAATCACGTTCCCCGGGTTGGCCTGAAAGAGATACTGCAGGGCGAAGAGCCGGTCTTTTAGCGTGAAGTCCCTGGCGGGCTTCGCGGCTACATTCAGAAAAGGATCCTCCGCCGTGCCCGCCACGTAATCCTGAATTTGGGTAATCAGCGATGGGACCAGGTTAAAGTTCTGGTGAACGTTGGGAAACTCGTCCAGCAGTTTCACCATGCCGTAATAATCCTTGAGCGCGTGGAGCCGCACCCAGGGTAAACGATATTCGCCGGTCACCAGATCCTTGTAGAACGGCTGGTGCTGGTGCCAGAGAAGAATCAGACGCAGGGCGGGCATGGCTGGAAAAGTCAGTCTAGCACGGCGATTCCGCCGTGACAGTACACGAAAGAACGCGGCGTATGGTGCGCCAGAAAATCCTGGATCATCCTTTCATAAGTTTGCGGCATCCCAGTCTCGGTGTATCGCCGAGTACATCTTCCGGTACACTAAGAACGCGGAAAATGCCTGAAACTCCCATCGCCGCCGTTTCTGACTCTCCGACGCTGCTCTCCGATCAGGATCTTTACCTGTTCAACGAGGGAAGCAATTACCGTCTTTACGAGACCGTGGGCGCCCATCTGGTTACGCGCGACGGAAAAGCGGGCACGATGTTCAGCGTTTGGGCCCCGAATGCACGCCTGGTCTCCGTGATCGGCAGCTTCAATTCCTGGAATCCGCGCACACATCTACTCACTCCTCGATCTTCGTCAGGGATCTGGGAAGGGTTCATCCCGGACGTGGGCAAGGGTACGTTCTATAAATTTCACATTGAGTCGCGGAGCCACGGCTACCAGATTGACAAGGCCGATCCCATGGGTTTGTGGCACGAGAAGCCGCCACGAACCGCTTCGGTAGTGTGGGAGCTTGACTATCAGTGGAGCGATCGTGAGTGGATGGAGAAACGCGCTGCGCGCAATTCCCTGCGCGCTCCCATCTCAGTCTACGAAGTGCATCTTGGCTCGTGGATGCGGGTTCCCGAGGAACATAACCGTCCGCTGACCTATCGCGAGACGGCGCCGCGGTTGGCGGAGTATGTGGGCCGCATGGGCTTCACGCACGTGGAATTCCTGCCGGTAATGGAGCATCCCTTTTACGGCTCATGGGGATATCAGACGACCGGTTACTTTGCTCCGACTTCGCGCTACGGCACGCCGCAGGATTTCATGTACCTGGTGGATTATCTGCACCAGCATGGCATTGCCGTGATTCTCGACTGGGTGCCTTCCCACTTCCCTTCTGACGCTCACGGCCTCGCGTATTTCGACGGAACACATCTATACGAGCATGCGGATTCGCGCCAAGGTTTCCATCCTGATTGGAAGACGCACATCTTCAACTACGGTCGCACTGAAGTACGCAGCTTTCTGATGTCGAGTGCGATGTTCTGGCTCGACAAATATCACATCGACGGCCTGCGCGTGGATGCGGTCGCTTCCATGCTCTATCTCGACTATTCGCGACACGCCGGGGAGTGGATTCCCAACAAATACGGCGGGCGGGAGAACCTGGAAGCCATCGACTTCCTCCGCCGCTTCAATCAGGAAGTTTACAAAGAGCATCCGGAAGTCCAGACGATTGCGGAAGAGTCCACGTCCTGGCCCATGGTTTCGCGGCCGGTGTATCTGGGCGGTCTCGGCTTCGGCATGAAGTGGGACATGGGCTGGATGCACGACACGCTGGAGTATTTCAAACAGGATCCCATTCATCGCAAGTATCACCACAGCAAGCTCACCTTCCGCATGCTGTATTCATTCCAGGAGAATTTCGTGCTGCCGCTATCGCACGATGAAGTCGTGCACGGAAAGGGATCGTTGATCGGCAAGATGCCCGGCGACGAAAAACAGCGCTTCGCCAATCTCCGGCTCCTTTATGCCTACATGTATGCTCAGCCGGGCAAGAAACTCCTGTTTATGGGCGACGAGTTCGGCCAGGTCCGCGAGTGGACGCACGACAGCAGCCTGGAGTGGCACGTGTTGCAGTATCCGGTGCACAGCGGCCTGCAGGAGTGGGTGGGACAACTGAACCGGCTTTACCGCGCCGAGTCCGCGCTGCACACGCTCGATACCAACGCCGCGGGTTTCGAGTGGGTAGATTGTAACGATAATCTCACCAGCACGATTTCACTGCTGCGCAAGAGCGAGTCCCCGAAAGATACGGTGCTCGTCGTGTGCAACTTCACGCCGATCCCGCGCGTTGGCTACCGCATTGGCGTGCCGGGGGGCGGTTATTGGCGTGAACTTCTGAACAGTGACGCTTCAGAATACGGGGGCACGGGCGTCGGGAACCTCGGTGGCGTTCATGCCGAAGAAGAAGAGGCGCACGGACGTCCCTATTCGCTGAAACTTACGTTGCCGCCGCTGGGGGCGCTGTTTCTGAAGGCTGGATAGCTAAGTCTGTCTGCAAGTCGGCTTCCGATCTCCCATGCTAGACTGCGATCAGACGCGTCTCCCATGCGGATTCTCACCCGCTACATACTCCGCGAAGTAACCTCGCACGCCCTGATCGGCGCGGCCATCTTTACTTTCGTTCTGTTTACGCGCGATCTGGGACGCATTCTGGAACTTGTGGTGCGGGCCAGCGCCCCTCTGCCCAGCGTGGCCGAGATTTTCTTTTATACGGTCCCTCTCGCCCTTACTTACACCATCCCCATGAGCGTGCTCGTGGGAATTCTCATTGGATTGAGTCGACTCGCCACCGACAGCGAGATTACCGCGATGCGAGCCAGCGGCATGGGCGTGTGGAACTTTGGCCGGGTGTTGGCGATTTTCGTCGTGGGCGCATGGCTTCTGGCACTGGGCAATGGACTTTATCTAGCGCCATGGTCGTTGGCTTCGCTAGGACATCTCGAAGATCAGCTCAAGGGCTCGCAGGTTTCCTACGAAGTGCAGCCTCGCGTTTTCTATGAAGGATTTCCGAAGTACGTGCTTTATGTGCAGGACGTACACAGCGCGCAAGGCGGCGCAGTTTGGAAGGGCGTATTTCTCGCCGATATCACCGATCCCGCAAATCCGACTGTCACGTTGGCTCGGGAAGGTGTTCTCGTCCCCGAGGGCCAGGATCGACTTCATCTGCATTTAATCGATGGGGCCACTCACGAAACGCTTCCCCAACTGGCGGACCGCTATCAGATTTCAACTTTTCAGCAAACCGATATTCCTATCGAGCTTCCCGCGGCGGAGAACAAGGCGGATGAGCAGGTTCCCGTCGGGCTAATCAGCACGGGCATGCTGCGCGACTATGCCGGCCGCGTCGATCCCATCTCGGCACGCTGGTACCTCATCGAATTTCATCGCCGCTTTGCGTTGCCAACCGCCTGCCTGGTACTTGCGATGGTTGGAATTCCCCTAGGGCTTTCTTCGAAGAAGAGCGGGAAGTCGGGAGGATTCGTCCTTACAATCGTGCTGGTTTTCGTTTATTACTTCGTTTCGCTGATCGGAGTGTCGTTGGCGCGCCAGGGCAAGGTCGGCCCCATGTTCGGAGCGTGGCTGGCGAACATCGCGTTCTTTGCGGCTGGCGCGATTCTGCTGTGGCAAGCCGAACGCCGGCCCATCGCGCTTTCGGCCTTCCGCCTCGCCGGAAAGCGCGCAACGCCCCACAGCAACGGTCAGGTGCCAACATTCCGATTGGGACGCAGAGACAGCGCTAATGCCTTCGAGCGTGCCTCCACCCGCCGCCGCGTCTTCAGCGCCAGCTTTCCCACGCTGCTCGATGACTATGTGCTGCGCGATTTCTTTGTCTACCTGGGGATGATTCTCTCGGCATTCGTGGTTCTGCTTCTGGTCTTCACTCTGTTCGAGTTGCTGGGCGACATTTTGCGCAATCAGACACCTGCCATCGTGGTCGCGGAATATCTCCTCAACGTCGCTCCTTACCTGCTGTATAGCGTAGCTCCGTTGATTATGCTGCTGGCGGTACTCATTACATTTGGCCTGATGAATCGCTCTAATGAGATCACAGCAATCAAAGCGACGGGCACCAGCATCTATCGTATCGTCACACCCGTGCTCGCCGCGGCCGCGGTGCTCGCGGCAGGATTATTTTTCGCCGATCAGTTCTACCTGCCTCACACCAACAAGCGGCAGGAAGCCCTGCACAACCAAATCAAGGGCAAGCCTGCGCAAACCTACTTGCGTCCGGACCGCAAGTGGATTTTCGGACAGCACAATGACATCTACTACTACCAGTTCTTTGATCCGGATCGCGATCAGTTTGCCAACGTCACGATTTATCAAATCGATCCTGCCAGCTTCGCCATCACGCAGCGCATCCACGCCGATCGCGCACACTGGGCTGACAATCTGGATCGCTGGATCTTCGAACGAGGTTGGCAGCGTTCTCTAAATGGCCCAGCGATTGCCGCCTTCCGCACCTTTGAGGTTTCGACCTTTCCAGAGCTCAGCGAGGCGCCGTCTTACTTCAAGAAGGAAGTGAAACAATATTCGGAGATGAACTATGAAGAGTTGCGCCGCTATATCCGCGACTTGCAGCAAAGCGGCTTCGACGTGGTACGGCTCCGGGTACAGCTCAACAAGAAGCTCTCGTTCCCGCTGATTACTCTGATTATGGCTGTGCTTGCCGTGCCGTTCTCATTGTCGGCAGCCAAGAAAGGCGCGATCACTGGCGTCGCGGTCGCGGTGGGAATCGCCGTCGTTTACACGGTGGTGTCGCGGTTGTTTGAGGCTATGGGAGATCTCAGCCAGCTTCCGCCGGCTCTGGCGGCCTGGTCGCCGGATTTGATCTTCGCCTTGGTCGGTGCTTACTTGATTCTGAAAATTCCCACGTAGCGTCGCGCCCCGCCGGACAACTACTTCACGGCAACTCCCCATGGAAAGTTATCGGTCTGAACTGGCGATTGTGGTGTCAGGGCGCCAGTTGAGGGAGTGATGGCATATTCCGAAAGATTGGCAGAGTTAAGGTTGGTCACAAGCATCCAGCTATCGTCGCTGCGAATTGCGATCGAGGTCGGATACGAATTGGTTGTAATCGGCGTCGGGCTTAGCACGGTCAAACTCCCGGTTGTGGTGCTGACGCGAAAGGACGAAATCGCGTTCTGGCCCCTATCGACGACGTATAGGAAACCGGCGTAGGCGTCCATCAGCAAGGGCCCGGGGCTGTTGCCTGCAGCAAACGGCGAACCACTGACTGGGAGTAGGCTGAAATCCGCTTTGGGACAACTGGGCAAGGAAACAACCCGGCAAATTGTATAGGCACTGACCGTATTGTCGGGCTGCGAGTTGGATACGTAAACGAATCGGTTACAAGGATCGACTGTTACTCCGGAAGGCACCGAACCTGTCGCACTCTCTGGGAGGACCTCCGTCAGGGTGCCTGTGGACGAAACAAGGTAGTTCCGCACGACGTAGTTTGTCGAATCGGTCACATAAAGATTCTCTGTCGTGGGAGCCACGTTGCCCGAGCAAAGAGCGAAAGCCGAGGGGTAGACTGTCGGTGTCACGGCGAGTGCGGAAGGGCTTGGAATGGCTCCGCGGCTGGGCTGGCCCGGCGTCGTCGTCAGAGCAAAAGGAGAGCCTGACACCTCCGTCAAAGCGCCATTGCTTCCGATGGCGAGCACCGATACAGCAGGAGGGGTAGAGTCAGCGACGAAAAGAAATTTTCCAGCCGAGTCAATCACCATCGCGACTGGCGTAACCCCGCCCTTCAAAGTTGTCGTTGTTCCCGATCCTAATTTGCCGTCAGACGCGACCGGGAATGCTTCGATTCCAGTAGCGCTGTCAACCACCGCCGAACTCTGCGCGATCATCACATAGGCAAACGTTCCAGCCGGGTCAAGAACCACGGCGGTTGGTTGTCCATTGGTCGGCGGACCATTCGAATTGAAGATCTGCGCCACATGCCCATTCACCAGATCAAGGCTAAAGGTGTCCATGTCGGCATTGCCCTGCGTGGAGACCACTACCAGCCCATTGTTCGAAGACGAGTACTTCGTGCTGCACGCCACTAGAACCCCGATCGAAATCAGGACTGCTACTCCCAGCATCCAAGTAAACCTTGTCCGCATTCTTCGCTTTATCTCCTGTGAACGTGCTAATGCGCTCCCCGGCAGCCACCCACCGGGCAGGAACACTTTGTGAAGGCGTGAATTGCCATCCATTTATGTATCAGGAATGGGCGGGAAGAGCAAACGCCCCAGGCAGGTTGGAACCGGGGAGATGCCCGCGAGTTGCCTCAGTACGCGAGAATGTAAGAAAGCGACTGAAGCTTGAGCGAGATCAGGCTTCTTGTTCTGCCGGAACCGCCTCTGGCTGCAGTGCAGCTTTGGCGCTGGCTCGCAGCGGGAGGTGAATTTCTATCAAGAGCCCGCCCTCCGGCCGGTTAAAGGCCGCAACGCGTCCACCGTGAAACCGCACCGCTCTTTCCGTGATCGCCAGCCCCAAGCCAACCCCTCCGGTCTGGCGGCCGCGATCGTCATCCAACCGGTAAAAGGGCTGAAATAATTTCTCCAGCGCGTCGGGTGGGACTCCCGATCCACAATCAGTAACACTCACCACCGCCTGGGCGCGGTCTGAAGTCTCTTTCCTCTCCAGGTGTATCTCAACCGTGGTGCCTTCACGGGTGTAACGAATGGCGTTGCGAACTACATTCTCAATCGCGCTGTGTAACAGGGAAGCTTCTCCGCACACTCCCCAATCGCCCGCCGGAATATCGCTGCAGACGTGGCAATGGCGCGCCTGCGCTTCGAATTCCGCATCTTCCGCCACATTCAGCACCACTTCATCGAGCATCACAGACGTGGGCGGCACTCCTCGCTCGCCATCCTCCAGCCGCGCCAGGGTCAACAGGCGGCCAATAAGCTCATTCAGACGACTGGCTTCGAGTTCAATGCGCTCGAGCATGCTTGCGCTTTCGGGGCCGGAACGCTGCCGCGTCAAACCAAGGGCTACATTCAATCGAGCTAGCGGAGAACGCAACTCATGCGAAATGTCATTCAGCAGGCGCGACTGCGCTTTCACCAGCGTCTCCAACCGGCTGGCCATGGTGTCGAAATCACGCACCAGGCCTGCAATCTCATCGCGGCGTCTGCTCCGGGGGTCGCCAGCACGCGCGGTCAGATCACCGGCGGCGATTTGTTGGGTAGCAGCGCGCAAGCGTGTCACCGGCTTGGTCAGATACCAGGCGAGAAAGTAGCAAACTAATCCCGAGGAGGTGACCGCAATAATCAAGCCCGGCATGGGGATACCCCACGGTCCGAAAAACACACGAGGGCCCGGAGGCAACTCCATCGCGATGGTGTAGAGATGTTGGCCATCGCTGGAAGCTTTCGACTCGGTTAAAATTTGCGGACGCGGGAAAACCATCCCCGGCCGCGGCGGCAGCGGCCTGCCAGCGGCCACATGTTCTGCCCAGCCCTGGCTGGAGCGCCCCGATATCTCCTTTCCCTGCTCATCGAAGACGTAAGCCCGCACGTGCTGAGTTCTTTGCAGATTTTCCAGGTAGTCGTGAGCTTGCGGTGTCCCGCCATGTTCGTAAGCAACAATCGCGTCCGTGAGGGCAGTAGTACGCAGCGCATCCCAGGTGGAATTACGCTGCGGACGAAAGGCCAGCATTACCACGACCGCCAGCACTAGAAATAATGCTTGCGCTACCCAGAAAGAAAGAAAAATTTTCAGGAAGAGACTCTTCATGACGTGACCTTCGTCTTTTCCGCTACCTTCTCGCGCGGTCGGGCAAAGATATAACCCACGCCTCGAATCGTCTTGATGTGTTCGTCGTTATCGGTATCGCCAAGTTTTTTGCGAACTTTGCTGACGTGCATGTCGATGCTGCGATCGAAGGGCGAGAACTTGCGGCTGAGCACTGCATTCACCAGACGTTCGCGCGGAACCACACGTCCCGCCTCACGCAGCAGTACTTCTAACAAGTTGAATTCTACTGAAGTCAGGTCGACGGGCTGTCCGTCGCGGCGTACGCTTCGCGTAGCTGGATCAAGCTCGATCTCGCCGACCCGCACGATTTCGGGTGCGGCGGGAGACGCTTTGTCGCTGCGAGTGCGCCGCAGGATCGCTCGAATCCGCGCTACCAATTCGCGCGGGTTAAATGGTTTTGGAAGATAATCGTCGGCGCCGATCTCCAGGCCCACGATGCGATCCACATCTTCCCCGCGCGCGGTAAGCAATAAGACGGGCAGACGGGAGGTTGCGCGAATGCGGCGCAGAACTTCAAATCCATTGATACCAGGCAGCATTACATCCAGCACAACCAGCAAGTAGCCGCCGCTCGTGGTCCGTTGGAGACCACTCTCGCCATCGTGGGCGGCCTCCACGATGAAGCCTTCAGCCTGTAGGTATTCGCTTACCAGTGTGCAGAGTTCGACGTCGTCGTCGATGACCAGAATCCGTTCCATATTTCTGGCTTTCATTGTGCACCAATCAACCGGTTGTTCGCGGTAAAGAATTGTCAAACCCCGGTGATTTTGCTGTTGACAAAACTTTACCCGGCTTGACCGAGTCTTTACTACTTTCCCGGCCAGTTCGTGTTCCTATGAGTGTACGCAAAAGTACCGCGCCCCTGAAAGAAGCCTTTACGGGAAGCGGTTTTGAAGGAAGGAAGTTTTATGAAATCGATTCGTTTTCGCCTACTGGTAGCGGCTCTGGCGGTGTTGTTGGGCAGCGCAATCGCTAAATCGCAAACTGCGGATGCTCCTCCACCTCCGCCAATGCACGGTTTTGGCATGGATGGCCATATGATGGGCTTCTTCGCCAAGTATCTGGACGTGACCGGCGACCAGAAGGCGCAGATGAAGGCTGTTCTGGAGAAGGAACGTCCGACGCTGCAGCCACTGTTGCAGCAAGTTCACCAGATGGAGCAACAACTGAAGCCGTATGAGGAAGGCACCTATGACGCAGCCAAGGTGCAAGCCGCAGTGGCGCAGCAGGCGCAAACCCTGGTGCAACTGAAGATCGAGGAAACGCGGATTCACAACGAACTATTCCAGTTGCTCACTCCGGACCAGCAGAGCAAGTTGAAGGAGTTCGAGGCCAATCGCGCAACGCGCATGCAGCAGCGTATGCAGAACGCCCCACCTGCTTCTTCGGAGGAGTAAGCTTGGGTTTCGCGAGTTGAACTCCACGGGATGTTTATCTGGGTATGGTTTAGTCGCAGCGTGAGGTGAGGATATTCCTAGCCTCACGCTCTCTCCTCAAGCGCCACTTGAAGGAACGATGCAATGGACCTGGAACAAGTCTTCATTTTCGATGTCGGATGGCTTTTCTTCGTCGCCTGGGGGCTGGTTCTTGCGGCCGTCAGCGCGATCGCCTTCGGTCGGGATATCCTGCCGGCTCTACCTCGGCTGACCCGCGGATCCGATCAGCGCTAGAGCCCGCCACCGGTTGAGTCGGATCCGGATCCGGGGTCGTAGTCACCCGTTTCACCTTCTACGTACGACCTCCGTTAAAGCTGCGTCCCGGCCTGCTAGAATTTCATCTACATCAACCACATGATTCCTCAGAGCATGCGCCCTCTGCTGCCCTATCTCAAGCGTTATCGCTGGGGCTTTGTTGTTGGCGCACTTTGTATCCTGTTTAGCAACGGAGCGCAGGCGGGACTCCCCAGGGTGATTGGCAACGCTGCCCAGAGTCTGGAGAGTGGCGTAACCCGGCATAAGCTTTTGATTTTCACTCTGCAAGTACTGGCGTTGGCGCTGGTGCGAGGCATCTTCCTGTTTCTCACGCGCTGGATTGTGATCGGCATCTCTCGCGACATCGAGTTCGACCTGCGCAACGACCTTTTTGCCCACCTGGAAACGCTCTCCTATTCCTACTACCAGCGGATGCGCACCGGCGACATTATGGCGAGAGTGACAAATGACTTGAATGCGGTGCGGATGCTGATGGGACCAGCGATCATGTACTCGGCGAATACCATTGTGTTCACGGCCGCAGCCCTGTGGTTCATGGTGCACAACAGTCCCAAGTTGACGATGTATGCCGTTCTTCCGCTGCCGATTGTTAGCGTGACCATTCAATATTTCGGGCGGCGCATTCACGAGCGCTTCGAAAGAATCCAGGCGATGTTCTCTGACATCTCGGCGCGCGCCCAGGAAAACTTTTCCGGAGCGCGGGTGATTCGCGCCTACGTCCAGGAAGAAGCGGAGATTGCATCCTTCGAAAGCGCCAACCAGGAGTATGTTGCGCGAAGCCTGAAACTGGTGCGGTTGATGGGGATGCTCTGGCCCACGCTCGAACTCATGCTTGGACTGGCGCTGGTGCTGGTCTTATGGATCGGAGGGCGGGAAGTGCTTGCGGGGCGCATGCAGATCGGAGCGTTCACGGCGTTCAACATCTACATGATGCAACTCACTTTCCCCATCATCGCCTTGGGATGGGTGGTCAATATTTTCCAGCGAGGCACGGCATCGTTGGTGAGGCTCAATGAGATTTTGCAGGAACAGCCGGAGATCAAGGATGAGACTGACGCGAAAGACCGGCAAGTGGACGGAGAAATCGAATTTCGCGGTCTGAATTTTGCGTATAACGGCAAGCATGTGCTGCATGATTTGAACCTACGAATTCCGGCGGGCAGCAGCATGGCGATCGTGGGCCCGACGGGCTCGGGAAAAAGCACGCTGGTCAATCTGATTCCGCGGATTTATGACGCGGCGCCGGGGATGGTCCTGATCGATGGCCGGCCGATCCGCGACTTTTCTCTGGCTTCCCTCCGCCGGAACATCGGCTTTGTGCCGCAGGAAACTTTCTTGTTCAGTGATCGCATCCGCGAGAATATTGCGCTGGGCGTGGAGTCGGCCAGTGACCAGGAAATTCACGACGCGGCCGACGCCGCGAACATAGCCGTCGATATTGAAGGCTTTCCCGAGCGCTACCAAACCATGGTCGGCGAACGCGGCATCACGCTCTCCGGAGGGCAGAAGCAGCGTACCGCAATCGCCCGCGCTTTGATCCGCAACCCGCGCATCCTGATTCTCGATGACGCGCTCTCCAGCGTAGACACTCACACCGAAGACAAGATTCTTAATCACCTGCGCGAGGTGATGCAGGGCCGCACGACCATATTCATCTCCCATCGCGTTTCCACCGTTCGCAATGCAGACCGCATTGCCGTGCTGCACGGCGGCCAGATTGTGGAGTTGGGGACACATGACGAACTGCTCGCCTTGAATGGCTATTACAGCGACCTGTATAACAAGCAATTGCTGGAAGAAGAACTCGCCGAAGTCTAGCCCCTGCGGGGTCGCATCTTACAGCGAATCAGCTACCTTGCCATGCAGCGAGTTGACGCACCGGAGATCCTCGATTCTGACGCCTGCTCGCCTGAGGACGCCAAGGCCGTGCTAGAGGTTATTGGCCGCGTCAATCGATGGTTCGGTGGGATCGCCACCACAGAGAAAATGGTAGGGCGAGTGGCGCGGGTGACCGGGACGAATCGCTTCACCTTGCTCGAAGTGGCAGCCGGCCTGGGCGGAGTTCCGGATACTGCGCGACGGAATTTGGTGCGACGTGGAATCACTCTGGACGTAACTCTGCTGGACATCGCACCCTCGCATCTACCCAGCGGAAATTCTGCCACGAACGGCAAAGGGCGAAATCAAGGGGTGGTCGCCGACGCTCTCGCTCTCCCTTTTTGCAAAGATGCATTCGACCTTGTCAGCTGCAACCTGTTCGCGCACCATCTTGATCCCCTGCGATTGGGGCAATTCGTGCGCGAGGGTCTACGGGTGAGCCGCCGCGCGCTGCTGATCAATGATCTGGTGCGTCATCCGCTGCACCTCGCGTTGGCCTACGTCGGTTATCCCTTGATGCGCAACCGGGTGGCGTGGCTGGATGGGCTGACTTCTGTACGCCGCGCATATGTACCGAATGAAATTCGAAGCATGCTTGCCCGAGATTTTCCCGCAGCGATCTCTCCGCGCGTGGAGATTTCTCGACATTATCTCTTTCGTATGGGTGTAATTGTCTGGAAGAAGGCAATCGAAGAAGAACGAGTTGTCTAGCGGACGACCAGCACTTCGCGCACGTTATCGCGGGCGAGAAAGAACTTGATGGAAGCGAAGTCGCGGAAGAGATTTTCAATATGACGGTTATTAAACACCCGCTGTAATTGGAAGCCGTCCGAGATGGCGGTGTGTACCGCGCCCGTCGGACCGCGGCGGGCTTCGCGGCGCATTACAATTTTCTGCATCTCCAGGATGTCGGCGCCGACGATGTGGAAGCGGTGGCACGGCGAGTCGGGACCGGCATCGCGGGTGTGGAAGAAGGCAAGCAACATGCCGCCGGGCTTCAGTACAGACCAGAGGCGCCCTA
>Ga0209656_10002258_pt1 | contig 12488 bp, 8 predicted proteins | sample BogFormECP12_OM2_FD_188239 | JGI IMG/M metagenome (GOLD analysis project Ga0209656, IMG submission 188239) | Bog forest soil microbial communities from Calvert Island, British Columbia, Canada - ECP12_OM2 (SPAdes) (version 2) | ecosystem: Environmental > Aquatic > Freshwater > Wetlands > Bog ... | reverse complement strand
TTCCCAGCCACAACCACTAGATTCAGCAGGGTCAAGGAGATAGGCCATGCAGAGCCACCTTTCCGCCGCTCATTTCCATAGCGAAGAAGCCGCTTACGAATACGTCGAAGCGCGGCTCTGGCCGAACGGTCCCATCTGTCCACACTGCGGAGCGACCAGCGAGCAAGTCGGGAGGCTGAGGGGCAAGACCAACCGCATCGGTCTCTGCAAGTGTTACGCCTGCCGCAAGCCATTCACCGTCAAGGTCGGAACCGTGTTCGAGTCCAGCCATGTCCCGATGCGGGTATGGCTCCAGGCTATCTATCTGTTCTGTTCCTCGAAAAAGGGGATCAGCACCCGCCAGCTTCAACGCACCTTTCAATGTGGACTGAAAACCGCTTGGTTCCTCGGGCATCGCGTGCGCGAGGCAATGGCCGATCTCGGTATTAGCGCCGACAGTGGACCGCTGGGCGGACAGAACAAGGTAGTCGAGGCCGATGAGACCTACGTCGGCGGCAAAGCACGCAACCGGAAAAACTACGTGCCGCCAAAGACCCCGGTCTTCTCGCTGGTTGAGCGCGATGGGCAGGTCCGCAGCTTCCATATCAACGCTCCGAACGTCACCGCCGCGAGCCTGAAGCCGATCATCGCTGCGAACGTCGATAAGGCCAGCTACCTGATGACCGACGAGAGCTTGGTCTATCCGCGGATTGGCGAGGCATTCGCGGGGCATGGCACGGTGAATCACTCTGCCGAGGAATACGTCCGCGCCTATTTCTGGCACACCAATACGGTCGAGAACTACTTCTCGATCTTCAAACGCGCGATCTACGGCTGCTACTTCCATGTTTCGGAAGCCCATTTGCACCGTTACGCCGCCGAGCGCGATTTTGTCTACAACCATCGGGAACGGCTCGGCTTTGACGATTTCGCCCGTGCCGATGCCGCTCTGATCGGCGTAAAAGGCAAGCGCCTGACCTATGCGACGCCTCATAACCGAATCTCGGGCGAGCCGCCATTCTAAGGCACGGCGCAGAAAACGCGGACAATCAGCAGCAATACACGATCCGCGCCAGCTTGAATTACCGTTCGATAACGGGGACGAGCCATGACGCCCGTCCCCGCCTTCGCTATCTTGGAAGGTGCCAACCAAACCAAGAGCGAAGCCATGCCTGATGAGATTCTGAAACTCGGACACCATGAGTTCATTCAGCGCGTTCAAGAGGTTTCGTTTGAACCGCTCGATGCCAGCGGGCTTTTAGTGAGACTCTATGCATCAGTCGAAGCGCATTTATCGGAACCGCCCGGCCCCGGAAGGCACCGAGGGGCCACCACTTTGGCCATCCGTATGGATCAAGCGGTTGCCAAGACGCTTTTTGGGCGATTTTCTTAGCGATTGCCATATCTGGATCTGCCATTTATTTCATGCTCAAGGAAATAGCCCAACAACTCGCATACATAAGGCTAGCTTGCGCTGGCATTGATGCACGCGGACGCTTCGAGGCCGAAGACAAAGCACGTGATCGGTTGGCGGAACGCGAAAAGCGGGAACGCGACACGCAGCCGCCATCCGTGGTAGACTGAGACATGCCTCGAAAGCCCAAGCCGTCGCCGGACGATCCCGAGCAATCGAAGCGCTTCATAGACATGGCGCGCGAGGTCGGTGCTGAGGAGCCCAACCCCGATTTCGAGCGCGTGTTCCGTAAGGTCGCGGAGCAGCCCAAAGGTTTCGCTCCTAAGCCTTCGGGTCGCCGTTCTCGTCGCAGCGGGAGGCCAGCTTCATCATAAAGCCTCTCACGGCCATGAAGATGTGCTCGGCTTCTTCGTCCGTGTATTTGTTGGCTGGATGCATTGTTGCGTTGCGCCACGGATTTTTGACGGCATCGAGAGACGCATAGAGGGACTCGAATATCTCGCCATCACCCGCCAATCGGGCGGCGACGGTCGGCCATTTGCCGTCAATGCCGTCACGGATCTTTTTGAGCACGGAACCCCAGCTCCGATCGGCAGGATTGATGGGGTCGGGAATTTGAAGACAGCGCGCGACGGCGCGAACCGCCATCTCCATAAGCCTCATAAGATGAAACACACTTGCCGTCGGTCGACTGAACGCGAGGCATTTCGCAGCTTCGTCAAGTTCAAAGACTACGGTCACAAACTTTGCTTCGACACCAGATCCAAATAATGGCTCTCGCGGATTATAATACCGCTGCTTCCCAGTATCTAGGACAAACAGCGGCGTCAATTGCAATTCCCGCCGCAATGTATTGCCCAACTCTGAAAGGCGTCGAGCCAGATCGCCACGCGATAAATCCTTTGTTTCAATGATTTCTTCTATTTCTCGTGCAGTTATTAACGTTACACGCGCTTCCAATGTTGTTAAATGTATAATTAGCTCCTTAAGATGATAGCGAAGGAAAGATCGATCAACGTCATTCACCGGTTCATTTTCTTGTTTTTCCTTTTCCGTCTCTATCCAAGTTACAACATCGTTCAGTCTGGCGCTCGCCTCATAGAATGCACTCGCGTTCAGTTCTAGCATTTCCCACAGGCTCCATAGCCGGCGGGAATCCCATAATGCATGGGTTTGGCCGGCGAGAGGGTCTATTCCTCCCGTATCACACCCCCTATGGGGTGGGAACGTCAAGTGAAACATCGCCGGCTGGGCGCTAGTCCGCTGGACGACTTCCCGACTTGCTGCTATTATTTCGTGCGAGTTCAGCCGCCGGCTGAGAGCAGGGGTTGTGGTGTACGTTAACCTTAGTTCGTGATGCAACTCAGACTATTCCGACATTTTGTCCCGGTTTCAGTCGTGCTCCTCGCGTCATCGGACGCCCTGCTGATTACCGGTGCATTTTATCAGCTGTTGTCAGCGTCGGAGATCGGCACGCCGATCGTGCTCCGTGTTTCAACCTTCGCAGCTCAGTACTCTGCCGGTTTGTCGGTCGCTGCGGTGACCGCGATGGTTTCGGTCGGCCTTTATGGGCATCAAAGTTTCGTGGACTTCCGCCTCCTGTTGAGCAAAATCGCCGTCGCCTCGATACTCGTGCTGATGCTCGTTTTCTTCTCCGCCGCATATTGGCGTGAGGGGCTGGGATACTTACCCGATGCCGGAAGTTTTCCGGTGAAGGCGACGCTGATTTGGCTCGTCTGCGTGTCGGTAACCCGTGGCACATTTTCGGTGACTTTGGGACGCGGGCTGTTAAAGCGGCGGGTACTCGTACTCGGCAACGGAGCGCAGGCAGCGAGGATCGCCAAGTTGGTCGAGACGGGGGAAAACGAGCATTTTGTGCCGATTTCGTTTATCGGAATGCTTGGCGAGCGTCCGAGTGTCCGCTCCGATACGATTGACTGGTCGGACTCCGAGCCCGATGCCCTCACGGATATCGTTTACCGGCTCGGGGCAAGCGAGATCGTGGTGGCCGCCGATGACCGGCGCGGTTTGCCGGTTCGCCAGCTCCTGCATTGCAAGCTTGCCGGCATCAAGGTAATCGATTTCCTTGATTTTTGGGAGCGCGAGACCAGAACGGTCGACATTGAGGCGCTTAAGCCCAGCTGGCTCTTCTACTCCGACGGCTTTCGTTGCGGTCCCCTCGAGGAGATTTTGAAGCGCGCGTTTGACATCGCGGTGAGCTTGGGGTTGCTCCTCTTGACGCTCCCCCTTCTGGTCGTGACGGCTTGCTTGATCAAGCTCGAGAGCCCCGGGCCGATTCTCTACCATCAGGCGAGGGTAGGGCTTCACGGCCGCGTTTTCACCATTTTGAAATTCCGAAGCATGCGGGTGGATGCCGAGACTGACGGCGGTCCTCGCTGGGCCTCCGAGAGAGATCCCCGCGTTACCCGTGTCGGGGCCGTCATTCGTAAAACTCGGATCGACGAACTCGCGCAAATCCTTAATGTATTGCGCGGTGACATGAGCTTTGTCGGGCCTCGCCCAGAGCGCCCCTTCTTTGTTGCCGAGCTGTCCCAGGTCATCCCTTATTATTCCGAACGCCATTGGGTGAGACCAGGTATCACCGGCTGGGCACAGGTAAATTACCCCTATGGTGCTTCGACAGAGGACGCTTGGATCAAGCTGACCTATGATCTTTACTATGTAAAAAATCGTAGTATTTTTCTAGACTTTGTGATCTTATTACAGACCGCCCGTGTGATCTTTTGGAATTACGGGGCAAGATAGGGCGCGGAATCTGGATATCGCCCTAACAGAAACGGTTTATGCAGGATGTGCGCTCGCGTTCATCCTGGTGATCGTATTGATGATTTTGCGGGGTCGGACGAGCAAGACCGGCTTTGCAATCCTTGGCTGTTGTCTTGCATCGGCTGCATGGGCGGCTGCCACCGCAGCTTCCGGCGGCCTGCCAGTCGCTGGTCTGGCGCTCTTTGACAGCGTCAGGCTTTCTGCGTGGCTGTTGCTCGCGGTCACGCTCGTTACGGTACCAACGGGTGACGGCTCCGGTCTCGGACGCCTCTATCTTTTCGGGGCAGTCGCATTCTGCGCGGGAGCGATCGCCAATGACGGATACCTGCTGGTCCTCGACCCGATGGCCTCGCGTCTCTACACCTCGCAGCTGCTGGTTCGGATCGGGTTTGGTGTCCTCGGCCTGCTGACGATTGAGAATCTGTGGCGCAATACCGAGCCGCAGCGACGGTGGCACGTTTGGCCTTTATGTCTTGCTCTCGGTGGTCTCTTTGCCTATGAGCTGTTCCTGTTCTCGGACGCGTTCATCACCCGCGGCCGGGTCGATCCCGGACTCGGCTTGGGGCGCGCGATCGCGGCAGCGTTCATGGCTCCGCTCCTCGCGTTGGCGATGGCGCGTAATCGAGAATGGCGGATCGACATTCATGTATCCCGCCAAGTAGTACTCCACACCGCTACCTTGCTCGCGAGTGGCTGTTTTCTCCTCGCGGTAGCTATCGTCGGGATGTTGTTGCGCAGGTTCGAAGGCGATTGGGGGCTCGTCCTACAGCTGGCGATGCTGTTCGGCAGCGTTGTCGTCCTCGGGACCGTACTGTCCTCCGGGAGTCTACGTCGTCGACTAAAGTTTTCGATCTCACGAAACTTTTTCACTCATCGTTACGACTATCGTATTGAGTGGCTCAAATTCATCGAGTTCATCTCCGATCCGAATCAGGCAGAGGAGCTTCCGGTCAGGATCATCCGCGCTTTGGCCGAATTCGTCGACAGCCCGGCGGGGGTACTGTGGTCGTTGAGCCGCGGAATCGGCTATCGTCCAACGGCTGTGTGGAAACTGCCCGCTCCCCTGGACGTAAGGCTGCCGCCCGAAGACCCCTTCATTGCCGGCTTTCGGGATGGCGGTTGGATCCAGGAACGCTCGCCGTCTGCGACAGACAAGGCATGGCCTTTCTCCACAGCGCGCGCATGGTTGGCTGTGCCGCTGTCGTATCGCAGAGAAGTTGTAGGATTCGTCCTACTCGACCGCGCGAACCACACCGTCACCCTCGATTGGGAGGCCTTCGACCTGTTGCGCGCGGCCGGGCGTCAGGCGGCCAGCTATCTCGCCGAGGAGCGATCGACCAAGGTGCTGCGCGACAGCGAACTTTTGAACGAATACAGCAAGCGCTTCGCCTTCGTCGTCCACGACATCAAGAACTTGGCAAGCCAACTCGGCTTGGTCGTCGCGAATGCGAAACGGTACATCGATGATCCCGACTTTCAGCGCGATATGCTCCAAACGGTCGAGGATGCCGTCGCACGCATGAACCACCTCCTCAGCCATCTCAAAGCTGATGCTACACCGCGTATGCCGCGCCTGGCCGACCCCGATCTGATCGTCGCCTCGGTCGCGACGGAGTTGGCCCGCGGACCGGTGGCCATCGAGACCCGCACCGATGCCGAAGATTGCGTTGTGAGGATCGATCCCGAACGCCTCAGGTCCGCTTTGACCCATCTGGCCCAGAACGCGATCGAGGCCTCGCGCCCGGGAGACCCCGTGGTCATCTCCACGCGCCGACGCGGAGCCCAGCTGGTCATTGATATTATCGATCGGGGCCAGGGGATGGACGACGAGTTTATCCGCGATGAATTGTTCTTACCGTTCCACTCAACGAAATCGGGTGGCTACGGGATCGGCGCGTTTCAAACTCGAGAGATGATCCGCATGTCGGGTGGTGACCTCGAAGTAATCTCGGAAAGGGGTACCGGTACCACCATGCGGATCCTCCTACCCCTTGTCCCCGAGAGAGAGCCGGCGGCGCCTTCCGCTGTGACGTGACGAGATGTCACCGACAGCAAGACCGTTGCTGATCGTCGAAGACGATCCTGGACTTCTGAGGCAACTACGTTGGGCCTTTTCGGACCACAAAGTGTGTTGTGCGAGCACCCGCCAGGAAGCCACCGATCTCGTCAGAAGGGATCCCGCACCTGTGGCTATCGTCGATCTTGGGCTTCCTCCCGATCCCGACGGAGCCTCCGAGGGGTTGGCGATCTTGGCCGAAATCCTCGCGATTGCACCGGCGACCAAAATCATCATCGCCACCGGTAACGAAACTCGCGAACACGCCTTGCGAGCCATCGCGCTCGGCGCTTACGACTTCTATCAAAAGCCGATTGACATCGACGTGTTGCAACTGATCGTCGCCCGCGCTGAACAGATGTTCGACCTGGAAGCGGAGAACCGCAGGCTTCTGGAAGCCGCAGCGGCATCGCCAATAGACGGAATCATCGCGAACAGCTCGGCGATGCAGAGGGTGCTGCGCAACATCGAGAAGATAGCGCCGACCGACGTTGCAGTACTGCTTCGCGGCGAGAGCGGCACCGGCAAGGAGTTGCTCGCCCAGGCGATCCACAAACTGAGCGCCCGTGCGCGCGAACCGTTTATACCGATCAATTGTGCGGCGATTCCCGAGACGTTGCTCGAAAGCGAGCTCTTCGGTCATGAAAAGGGCGCCTTCACCGGCGCGCTCAAGCAGACGATCGGCAGAATTGAAGGCGCCGACCGCGGGACATTGTTCCTTGACGAGATCGGCGACGTGCCGTTGCCGATGCAGGTTAAGCTGCTGCGCTTCTTGCAGGATCAAGTCGTCGAGCGGATTGGCGGCCGCAAACCAGTGCAGGTCGATGTCCGGATCGTGTGCGCGACCAACCAGGACCTCGATCTGATGATGGCCGAAGGGCGTTTTCGCGAGGATCTGTACTACCGCTTGAATGAAGTTACCGTGCGGGTCCCGGCGTTGCGTGAGCGATCCTCCGATGCGGTTGTCCTGGCGAACTTTTTCCTCAGGCGTTTCGCTACCGAATACGGTCGTTTGGTGCGTGCTTTCGGCCCCACCGCGCTTGCCGCTCTCAGCAATCATCCGTGGCCGGGAAACGTGCGCGAGCTTGAGAACCGCGTCAAACGCGCCGTCGTCATGGCCGACGGTCAGTTGCTGTCGGCCGCCGATCTCGGCCTTTCCGCCCTCGGGGAGGATCCCCAATCGCTCACCATCCGAGATGCGCGTGCTCGCGCTGAGCGCGAAGCGCTTCAGTTGGCTCTCGCCCAGGCCGGCTCCAATCTGTCGAAGGCAGCGAAGCTGCTCGGGATAAGCCGGCCTACACTTTACGACCTGATGCAGCAGCACCAGATCGGCCTCGATTTGTGAAAGCCGTTTGCGGATGAAAGGAAAGGCGATGCCCCAGGCTCAACGCCATTGTCTGTGGCGAACCCTAGCTTTTGCCGCAGCCCTCTCTGCAATCGCCTACCCAGGCGCGAATGCGAAGGAGACTTCTGCTTCGGTCGCGGATGCGGAGCAATACCTCGCGAAAGGAGACCTTAAGGCCGCCGAGATCGAGCTGAAGAACGCTGTCCGCCAGTCGCCGCAGGATCCTGTGCTCCGCGCGCACCTCGCTCAGGTATATCTCCAACTCGGGGACCCCGGGTCGGCGGAGCACGAGGCGCGCGCTGCGCGCGAGCGCAATGGTGACGAGGTGGATTATCTACCGACGCTCACAGACGCCATGCTTCGTCAGGAGAAATTCGCGGACCTCGTCGATCTGGTCCAGCCGGGCAATCGGGCCCCTGCTCTCGAGAGCAAGGTGCGGATGGCGCTCGGTATCGCAGCAGCTGGCCTGGACGAGCGAGACAAGGCTGAAGCGATGTTACGCGATGCCATCCAGCTCGATCCGAGCGCCGCAAAGCCGAAGGTCCAGCTTGCCCGGTTCTTGAACGGGACGAACCCCGAGGAGGCGGATAAGCTAATCGACGAGGCGATCACCGCCAACCCAGACTCTGCCGAATTTCTTCAGATCAAGGGCGGAATGTTGCGGGTCCGGGGCGATGCGGACGGCGCGATGCATCTTTTCGACGAGGCGCTCAAGATCGATCCCAAAAATCTGCAGGCTCATCTGAGCCGCGCCGACATCAATGTCGGACAGGGGAAATTCAAGGCAGCCGACGAGGATCTCGATCCGATCCTCAAGGCGACTCCAAATCTTTTCATGGCGAATTACCTTCGCGCTTTGGAGCTCGCCAAGAAACAGCAATACGCCGCCGCAGATCGAATCTTTGACCGCATCAGCCCCGCCTTACCAAGATTCTGGACGGGGTACTATCTCCAGGGAGCGACGAAATTGGCGCTTGGACAATTTGCCCAGGCGGAAAATATCCTGGGCAAATACCTCACCCATGTCCCCGACGACCCGCGCGCCTCACGACTCATGGCAAATGCCGCGTTGCAACAGCGCGCCCCGTCCCGGGCGATCGATTACCTCAAACCCCTGGTTGATAAGTCGACCGCGGACGCAGCGACGCTCACCTTGCTCGGGAATGCTTATATGGCCTACGGCAAGCCGGAGTTGGCACTGCGGCAGTTCGAAAAAGCCGCGGCTATCGATCCGGAAAACCAAACGATCAAGGCACGCGTTGCGATCTCGGAGATCAACACAGGCCGCGGCCAGCAGGGCCTCGCCGAGCTCGAACAGGTGTTCGCCAGCGAATCCGGCGCGACGGTCGCCGGGCCCACTCTTGTGCTCACCGAATTGCGCGCCAGACGGGTCAAAAAGGCTGCTGAGGTTGCCACTGCCCTGGTCAAGCTCGACGCCAATAATCCGCTCTATCAGACCTTGCTCGGCGTGGTCCAGGTCACGCAACGGGATTATGCCGGGGCGGAAACTGCGTTCCGCGCTGCGCTGGCGCGCAACCCGGAGTTTGTGGCGGCCACACGCGACCTGGCACAGCTCTACCTTGCAACGGGACGCGCCGACGATGCCAAGAAAGTGTATGGCGACCTTCTTTCGAAGAAGGCCGGCGACGTGACCGCCCTTCTCGGGTTGGCGGACATTGCGATAGCGCAACAGAAATGGCCCGAGGCGATCGATTACATCAACCGTGCGCGCAGCGCCGCGCCGAACGATCCGGCGCCCGGGGTCTGGTTGGTCAAGCTCTATGAGCTGCGTCAGGATTGGAACAACGCCATGACGATCGCGGGCGAGTTAGTCGCCCAATTTCCCAGCGACGTTGATGTTCAAATCGCGCAAGCTGCCGCCCAGTTGGGCAGCGGCGATACCAAGAGCGCGCTCTCCAGCTACCGACGCGCTTACGAGCTCGCACCCAATTCGATCCCGATTTTTTCCCGCTATGTCGCGTTGTTGAACTCGGCGAAGGAGTTTCGCGAAGCACGTAGCGTGCTGCAAGACGCTGTCGCCCGCAACCCCCAAAATGCACCTTTGAAGGGTGACGTGATTCGCGTCGAATCGGAAATCGATGGCTTGGATGCAGCCCTCGCCCACGCGCATGCCTTTGCCAAGGATGATCCAGAAAACAACATTTACGATCTGGTATCGGCCGAGCTTTACGAGAAGGCCGGGCGGCCCCAGGACGCCGTTGCTCTGCTCGAAAGGGCGGTCGCGGCACGGCCGTCTGACGACGGCTTAACGATCGCACTTTCTCGTCTCTACACCGGCACCGGCGACTTGACCAAAGCCGAGGCCGTCCTAACCCGTCGGTTGGACTCTGATCCGAAGGGCCTTACCGTGCGGGCGGCCTTGGCGCGGCTCTACCTCACGACCGGGCGCACCGATGAGGCCAAGAAGAGCTACGACGAGCTTCTGTCGCAAAGACCAACCGACGTCGCCACCCTTCTTGGTCTCGCGGAGATCGCCATTGCAGAGAAGAAATGGCCGGAGGCAATGGACTATATCACCCGCGCCCGCACCGCCGCGCCGAATGACCCGGCACCCGGGCTCATGCTCGTCAACATGTACGGGCTGCAACAGGATTGGAAGAACGCCACACCGGTTGCGGCCGAGCTTGTTACCCAATTCCCGACAAATGTCGATGTTCTCGACGCAGAGGGCCGAGTGCAAATCGGGGCCGGCGACACAGACGGCGCGCTTCCGACATACAAGCGCGCACACGAACTGGCGCCCAATTCTGCCCCAATCTTGAACCGCTACCTCAGTGTACTCAAGACCACAAAAAATTTCACCGGGGCGCGGACCACGTTGCAGGACGCTCTGGAACGTGATCCTCAGAATGCCTCCCTAAAAGCCGAACTGATCCGGATTGAAGCGGAAATCGGCGGGTTGGCAGCAGGCCTCGCAAAGGCGCGCAGATTCGCCGAGGACGATCCGGGCAACAGCCTCTATGACGTGGTGACGGCGGAGCTCTACGAGAAGGCCGGGCGCGGCAAAGAGGCAGTCGCTCTGCTGGACAAGGTGGCCGCAGCAGGACCCTTGGATGATGGTCTCACAATAGCGCTTTTCCAGCTATACAGGCGGACGGACGATCTCGCAAAAGCGGAGGCGATTCTGAACACCCGATTGAAGGCTGAACCCAAGGATTTCACCATCCGCTCAGTCTTGGCGGGCTTCTACCTGGAGCAGAAAAAATATGATCCGGCTATCGCCGAATATACGCGGCTCGTGGCCGAACGCCCGGCCGATCCAGCGGCGCTGAACAACCTCGCCTGGCTTTATCAACGTCAGGGCGACCTGGCGAAAGCTCGCGAATTAGCCGAGCGCGCCTTGGCTGCTGCTCCGGCTGCCGCCCAAATTGACGACACCCTGGGATGGATCCTGTTGGCTCAGGGTGAAGCCGACAAGGCCATGACCTACCTCAATGCCGCCAATTCCTCGGCTCCTCGCAACCCGGACATTCAGTACCATCTCGCGGTGGCGCTCCAGCGCGTCGGCCGGTCGGCCGATGCTCAGGCGATGCTGGAGAAGCTGCTAGAGTCGGGCAGCTCGTTCGCGGATAAAGCGGAGGCGGAGAAGCTGCTCCAGGAATTGAAGCACGGTTGAGCTAGGGTCAGCGGGCCGCTTCGATCTCCTGCAGAAGATTGCGTAACTCACGGGCAAGGCGCGGCTCTTGAACTTTGTGGTGAGCGGCATAATCAGCACCGAGAGACGGTTCCTCGACGTTCTCCGGCAATGTTGTCAGCCGCTCGAGCACGGCGGTCAGCGCCTCTACCGCGCCCTGCAGCTCCGAAAACCCAGAAGCCTCATTGCTGCGATCCGCGAGCGGCGGTAGTTCGGCTGCCATCGTGCCTATCGCGGCCTTGAGAGCGTCGACCGCCGATCGCACCATCGCTCCGAGCGCATCGGTGGTCGCCGACAAGTGCCCGACGGCGTCGAGCAGAGCACGTTGCCCTTCCTCGATGGCCACATCGAGCCGCTCAGGTAATTGGAGCGTCGACGGTGGCCGCTTGGCACTGATCGCAGCGGCAGTGCAAGCTGCCTCGAGCGCCTCTACCGCCCGGCGGAGCAGCCCGACCTCGACGTGCTCAACAGCTTGCTGTGAGATCGTTTCGATCAGAGGCTCGATGGAGACGTCGATAGCGATCCGCCCGAGGATTGCGAGTAGGATCAGGCCGACGAGGATCAGACTGGCAGCGATTGTCGGGATCGCGCCCAGCAGTAACGGGACGGCTCCGTGATCTTGCGCTAGCCCCAATCCGATGAGCGCGCCGAGCACAATCAGCGCGCTAAAGAAATGGGTGCGCGCCAGCCAGATATAATGAAGTCGCGCGATCTCGCTTCTCGCCGTGCCAGGCTCGAACCGGCTCTGCAGCAGGCTCGTCTCGCTCGCTCCCGCCCGCCGGGCCGGCTCGGCGACCAGCCTGGGTACCAGACGCTGCAGCCCGATTGAGCTAGCCGCCATCCGGTCGCGCTGAGCGGGGGTTCGGTACCCGCCTGTGCGTCCGAGACGGTGGCGTAGGAATAAGGCGTTGGCGACCAGGGTCCCGGTAGTCAACAGCATAGCGAAGAGCGCGTAAACGGCGAGAGCGGCGACCGCGAGCACGGACAGACGCTGCGACAGGATCGACCCGAAATCAGAGCGCGAGGCCTCCAATAGGTCGGGTCCGACCAGGGCGGTAGTGACGACAATAGCGCCGATGACGCTCGACAAGACGATCATCCATGGTCGCATTGACGGTCCTCCATCGCTCGGGTCCGCGGCGTGCGCAGTCGGGGCCTCTTGTCCTATGCCAGCCAAATTTTCGCGTTCCAGCGACGTCTCACTCCATCGATCGGTCCGCGCTCTCGGCGCGAATGTATTATATTTTTTTTA
>Ga0209656_10002257_pt1 | contig 12493 bp, 11 predicted proteins | sample BogFormECP12_OM2_FD_188239 | JGI IMG/M metagenome (GOLD analysis project Ga0209656, IMG submission 188239) | Bog forest soil microbial communities from Calvert Island, British Columbia, Canada - ECP12_OM2 (SPAdes) (version 2) | ecosystem: Environmental > Aquatic > Freshwater > Wetlands > Bog ... | reverse complement strand
TGACGGAAATAGCTGTCAGCATTGAGCAGTACGACGTAAGTTTCAGCGGCCAAGCGGTGCTCGTCGCCCGATGGCGCATTCTCTCAGCGGGGGGAGAAAAAGTTCTGCGTTCCGGCGAAACCCATCTCTCACGCAGTGGCCCGGCACCCGACACCGACCCCTCTGGCGCTGTCGGCACCTTGAGCGACCTCATCGCGGATCTTAGCCGCCAGCTGGCGCAAGCTCTCAGTCACATTGATCACGCGAGTTGAAAAGACCTCCCTCGATCCTCTCGTTCTTCATGCATTAACTCACGGCAGAAGTCGTCTGGATTCCGGCCGCGGCGAATGCGTGCGCTCGTGATGGACTTGCGCCTCGTGCTCACGCGCTGCAGGAGCCGCGCAGCGCTCGCAGTTCACCCACCCCGAGTCGCCGCTCCGGTAATGTTCCTTCTTCCAGATCGGCAGCCGGTGCTTCACTTCGTCGATGATGTAGCGGCAGGCGCAGAAGGCCTCATCGCGATGCGCCGCGCTCACGCCGACCCACACCGCGAGGTCTCCAATGCCGAGACTCCCGATGCGATGAACGCACAGCGCCCGGGCGACGCCGAAGCGCCGAATCGCCTCCTTGACGATGCGCTCACCCTCGCGCACCGCGAGCTCGGCGTAGGCCTCGTACTCGAGGCTCACGACCGACTGGCCCTCGTTGTGGTTGCGGACCCATCCCTCGAAGGCCGAGTAGCCCCCGCAAGCGGGATCCGCGAGCGAGCGGGCAAGCGCCGCGGGCTCGAGCGGGACGTCACTGAAGCGGAAGCGCTCCATGGAGCCGGTCCGTCAGCCACCCGCGACCGGCGGGATGAAGACGACCGCGTCGCCGGCACGCAGCGGCTGTTCCCACCCGCAGAACTCGGAATTCACCGCCACCCGCAGCATGGCGGGCTCGAGGGTGAACGGATGCCGGGCTCGCAGCTCCCCGTACAGCTCGCGCGGCGTGCGCGCGCATGTGTCGAGTGCTTCGTCGCTGCGGCCCGCCTGCTCGCGCAGCAGCGCGAAGTATTGCACGCGCACCGGCTGCGATGCGCAGTTCTCTGCGTGGCTCATGATCGTCGCATGCTCCTCGGGTGTCATGGTGGTCACGGGTCAGCCACCAATGTAGAACATCTCGACCTTCTGCTCGGCCCCGTCGCGCAATGCGGCGCGGGTCTCGCTGTACCGGTCCGTCCGCGCGTTCCACACCGACCGGATCAGCTCAAGCAGCTCCGCGTCGCTTGTCCCCGCGCGCAAGCGCGCCCGCAGGTCCGTGCCGTGGGTCGCGAACAAGCAGGTGTAGAGCGAGCCGTCCGAGGACAGCCGAGCACGCGAGCAGTCGCCGCAGAAGGGTTGGCTCACCGAGGAGATGAACCCGATCTCGCCGCGACCGTCGGCGAATGCGTAGCGCTCGGCAACCTCTCCGCGATAGCTGCGCTCAAGCGGCCGGATCGGCCACCGTGCCTCGATGGCGGCGGCGAGATCGCGCGAGGGGACGACGTGATCGGGACACCACGCGTTGCGATTGCCGACGTCCATGTATTCGATGAAGCGCACGATCACGTCCGTGCCGCGGAAGCGCTCGACCAGCGCGAGCGCGCTGTGGTCGTTGACACCCCTCTGGACGACCGCGTTGACCTTGATCGGGGCGAGGCCGGCACGCCGGGCATGGTCGATGCCCTCGAGCACCTCCTCGACGGAGCCGAACCCGCCGCTCATGCGCCCGAAGATTTCAGGATCGAGGCTGTCGAGGCTCACGGTGATGCGGTTGAGGCCGGCCGCCTTGAGCTCGGCGGCGTATTTCGCGAGCAGCACGCCGTTGGTCGTCAGCGCCACGTCCGTGATGCCCGGAATCGACGTGAGATCGCCGATCAGGTCGGCGAGATTCGCCCGCAGCAGCGGCTCGCCCCCCGTGATGCGGAGCTTGCGCACCCCGAGCTGCACGAACAGACGCGCGAGGCGCACGATCTCCTGAAACGACAGCCTCTCCGCGGTCTTCAGGAACCGGTGGCCGTCGTCGTAGGTCTCCCGGGGCATACAGTACGGGCAGCGGAAATTGCATCGGTCCATAACGGATATGCGCAGGTCGCGCATCGGCCGGCCGCGGCTGTCGCGTGGCTCGCGCCCACCCGGTTGGCGCGCCACGGGAAAGCGGATCAGAGTCTCCTCAGACACCGCTCGCTCCTGCCGCCCGTAGAGCTTTGTGCGGATCGCCCTCGCCTCCTTCGTCCGAGACATATCGATCGACCACACCGCGGGTCATTTTTGAAGTCTCCACGTTCCGGTTACAGCAGCAGCTTGCAGTAATGATCGACGATGAATGCGCCGAACAAGGCCATGAGATAGGTAATGGAGAATCGGAAGGTTCGCATCGGAAGGCCAGGCCAAACGCCTCTGTGAAGAGCGACGGCCAGGTAAAGCATGCGCGCATCGAGCACGAGCGCGGCCGCCAAATAGATCAATCCACTCATGTGGATGAGGACGGGAATCATCGTGCACAGAATCAGTAGAACGGTATAGAGTAAAATTTGACGACGCGTATGCGGAATCCCGTGGGTCACTGGCAGCATGGGTATCCCCACTTTCGCGTACTCGTCGCGCCGCGCAATGGCCAGCGACCAGAAATGCGGCGGTGTCCACGTAAAGATGATCAAGAACAACATCAGCGCCTGTGCATCGATTGAGTGGGTCACGGCCACCCATCCAAGCACCGGAGGCGCGGCACCGGCGGCGCCGCCGATCACGATGTTTTGCGGCGTGGCGCGCTTGAGCCAGCCGGTATAGATGACCGCATACCCAATGAGTGAGCCCAACGTCAGTAGGGTGCAAAGACCTCCGACCGCGGGCCACAGCATCAGCATTGAGCCGATACCCAAGAGACCCGCGAAGGCGAGTGCCTGACTCGTCCGCAAACGGCCGGTCGGTAGAGGCCGCCGCCTGGTGCGTGCCATTTGATTGTCAATGTGCCGATCAAGGATGTGATTGAGGGCCGCTGCGGAGCCTGATGCCATGGCGATGCCCAGCGTGCCGAACACTAATGCCGGCAGTGGCACCATCGCTGGCGAGGCCAGAACCATCCCGACGATCGCTGTGAACACGATCAGCAGGCTCACCTTGGGTTTGGTGAGCGAAAGATATTCGCGCCACCGAAGGGGGGCCAGGACCGATATCAGCGGATGCGTCGGGGCGATCGCCATGGATGGAGGATGATTATAAGTATGGCTGTGGATACGCTCAGTGCACTGCATGGGGCGAGCTTCCTGCAGCCACACCGCTAACGTTGTATCTGAATGAGCTGATCCATGGGCATCATGTGGTGGTCGAGATGCGTCATGATCAGGATGGAGCCGAAAATGATCAGGCCCGAAACAAACACACCGAATGCCAATGCGAGCAAGTTATTCGCCTGATCGGGCGCGGTCGATATGTGGAGAAAGAACGCCAGGTGCACTCCCATCTGCGCGATCGCCAGCGTCGCGAGCAGTACCGGCACGGCGGGCGCGTACACGAATGAGGTCGTGGCGGCCCAGAACGATGCGATGGTCAGCACGAGGGCGTATCCCAGACCGATCAAGTAACCGCGTGCATTGTGCTGTTCGTGAGGGTCGACCCCTGGCGCATGACCTTGCGCTTCAACCTGCATGTCCACTATTTGCTCCCAGATATACGATGGTGAAGACTCCGATCCAGACGATGTCGAGCGCATGCCAGAACAAACTGAAGCAGTAGAACCGGCGAGTGACCATGGGCTTGAAGCCGAGGGTCTTCACCTGAAGCAGCATGACGATAAGCCAGATCAGACCCATGCTGACATGCAGTCCGTGCGTTCCGACGAGGGCGAAGAAGGCTGACAGAAACGCGCTGTGAGAGGGGCCCGCACCGGCGGCCACCATGCTCGCGAACTCTCTGCCTTCGATGGTCAGAAAGCACACTCCCAGGAGGAAGGTGATTCCCATCCAGACATACATCGCTCGCGCGTTGCTTCGAAAAATCGCCATTGAGCCGAAGCCACAGGTCACACTCGAGGCCAGCAGGCACATGGTTTCGAGGAACACGCGCGATTTATCAAAAAGCTCTGCACCACTCGGTCCACCTGCCGTGGAGCCGGACAGCACCGCATAAGCCGCAAAAAGAGCGGCAAAGACGATGATGTCGGACAGCAGAAAGAGCCAGAATCCGAATCCCGCCACGACCTTCGGAGGCGCAGGTCCTCGCAATGCGAGTGGCATGCCAGCCGAACCGTGCAGAGCTTCTTCCCCACTGCTCATGACTCCCCCTCTGTCGCAACGCGCACGCGGCGGCTGTCATGGCCGATCTCGAGCGACCCATCGAAGTCGCCGGCGGGCGCGAGATAGTACTCCGGCGTGCCGTGAGCGCGCTCGAATGCCGCGACCTGCTGCGCTGATACCACCTCCTCCCGATCCGTTTTCCAGGACTCCCGCAGCGCCACCGCAATGGCGCCGATGAGACCCGCGGCGGCAAGCCACTCGATCCGCCAGATCAACGCAAACCCCAAGATCACCGCGAAGAACGCCATGAAGATTCCAACGGGAGTGTTGCGCGGCAAGTGCAAAGCCGCGAAGGAGACCGGCAGCCCCCGGCGAGGCACACCGTCCTTCTTCATCTCCCAGTAGGCGTCGGTCCGTGCAACGCGCGGCAGCACCGAGAAATTCCAGACGGGCGGCGGCGAGGGCATCGACCACTCAAGGGTCCGCGCGTTCCAGGGATCTCCGGTCTCATCGCGGTTGGCGCGCCGGTCACGAATGCTTACCGCCAGCTGCACGACCGTCAGCGCAATCCCAATCAGAATCACGACCGCCCCGGCCAGCGCCACAAGCATGAGGGGTTGCCAATGAGTATCCGGATAGTGCTGCATCCTGCGGGTCGCACCCATCAGGCCGAGCGCGTAGAGCGGCATGAAGGCAAGGTAGAAGCCGATGAACCAGCACCAGAAAGTCGCCTTGCCGAGGCGTTCGTTGAGCTTGAAGCCGAAGGCCTTCGGGAACCAGTAGGTGTATCCCGCCATAGCTCCAAACACGACGCCGCCGATCGCGACGTTGTGAAAGTGCGCAATGAGGAACAGGCTGTTGTGAAGCACAAAGTCAGCCGGCGGAATCGCCATCAGCACCCCAGTCATTCCGCCAATGACGAAAGTGACTATGAAGCCGAGTGTCCAGTAGATCGGCACGGTGAATCGGACGCGCCCTCCGTAAAGGGTAAACAGCCAGTTGAAAACCTTAACGCCGGTCGGTACGGCGATGACCATGGTCATAATGCCAAAGAAGCCGTTGACGTTCGCACCCGCGCCCATGGTGAAGAAGTGGTGCAGCCACACCAAGAAGGAAAGGATGCAGATGCCCATGGTGGCGGCCACCATCGAGCGGTAGCCGAAGAGCGGCTTTCCGGAAAATGTCGCGACCACTTCGGAGAACACGCCGAAGGCCGGCAGTATCAGGATGTACACCTCGGGATGGCCCCATATCCAGATGAGATTGACGTACATCATGGGGTTGCCGCCGAGCTCGTTGGTAAAGAAGTGGAAATCGCAATAGCGATCCAGCAACAGCATGCCGAAGGTCGCGGTGAGCACAGGAAATGCGGCGACGATCAGCAAATTCGAAGCGAGCGCGGTCCAGCAAAAAATCGGCATGCGCAAGTAGCCCATGCCGGGCGCGCGCAGCTTCAAGAGCGTCGTGGTCAGATTGATACCCGAAAGTAGAGTGCCCACACCCGATAGCTGCAGCGACCAGAGGTAGTAGTCGACCCCGACCCCCGGCGAGTAGGCGAGCTCACTCAAGGGTGGATATGCGAGCCAACCGGTCCGGGCAAACTCGCCGACAAAGAGCGAGAGATTCACCAGCGCAACACCGGCCGCGGTGAGCCAGAAACTCACCGAGTTCAGCACCGGAAACGCCACATCGCGCACACCGAGCTGAAGCGGTACAGCGAAATTCATCAACCCGACGACGAACGGCATCGCCACGAAGAAGATCATGATGGTGCCGTGCGCCGTGAAGATCTGGTCATAATGTTCGGGCGGCAGGTAGCCCAGAGCATGGCCGGCAGCGAGTGCAAGCTGGCTACGCATCATGATGGCGTCGGCAAAACCGCGCACCAGCATGACGAGGCCCAGACTCATGTACATGACGCCGATGCGCTTATGATCGACGCTGGTGATCCACTCGCTCCACAGATACGGCCACCATCCCTTGGCCTTAATAAGAATAGAAAGGCCGAGCAGCACCGCGACGATCGTGCCGCATGTGCCCATGATGATGGGTTGGTCGAAAGGAACAGCGGACCAACTAAGTTTGCCGAACATATCAGAGCGCCTCTTTGGGCGACCACAGGGTCGCCATGTGGTCTTGTGCGACCATGCCGAACGGGTCATCCGCCAGAGTGCCATAGGTTAAGTCACCGCCCCCACGGGTGGGTCGGGCCAGTTGAGCGAAGCTTGCGCTGTCGAGCACTCCGCCGTGCGTACGCACCTCGGCAACCCACGTCGCGAACTTCTCGCTGGAGTCGGCCACCAGCGTAAAGCGCATGTCAGAGAATCCAGGCCCGCTGAACTGTGCGGAGATCCCCGGGTAGGTGCCGGCTTGATCTGCCTGCAGATTGAGCTGCGTCGTCATTCCGGGCATGGTGTAGATCTGGCTGCCGAGTTGAGGAATAAAGAAGCTGTTCATGACACTGGTGGAGGTCAGCCGGAAGTGAACCGGCACACCCGTTGGCACGACGAGACGATTCACGGTGGCGATGCGCTCGCGCGGATAGATGAATAACCATTGCCAATCGAGCGAAACGACTTCGACCTCAAGCGGGGATGTATCGGATACCAGCGGCTTTGGCGGATCGAGCTCATGAGAGCCGATCCAGGCGATGCCGCCCAGGAACAGGATGACGAGCGCCGGAATAGCCCAGACGATGAGCTCGATCGTGCCCGAGTACTCCCAGTCTGGACGATAGGTGGCCCGTCGGTTGTCCGCCCGGAACCACCACGCAAATGCCAACGTCAGGATAATGACCGGAACGACCACGGCGAGCATGATGGTAGTTGCGTCGAAGAGAATGACACGCTCCGCCTGGCCAACGGGGCCGCGCGGATCGAGCACGCCCTCACGGCACGAGGCCAGCAACACACCAGCGCAAAGGACGCCGCCGGCCCGTGCCCACTTTCGGACGGCATGTGCGTCGCTACTTCCCGTTCGAGGGGTGTTTCGCTGGCAGATGTTCCGCGCTATGTTCGCGTTCATGAGTCTCAGCCTAGAGTGGCGGCATGGGTGAGGACAATCGGCTTTCGATGCATGCAAGTTTCTCAACAGGAAACCAAACGAACGGCGATTAAGTGAGCGTTGGAACGGTACGGTCGACGGAGAGTCGACATCCAGGCGGGACTCACGCGCATCTAGTGGCCCTTGATGCCGAGATGAGACTTCGGCGTCATCGCCGACAACTTGCGCAACATCGGTCGCGCTCTCTCACGCCGGCGAGCCCTACCCTCGTTGCGTGCCTCGTTGCGTGCCCTCGTTGCGTTGACTGAGTAGCCCTTTGAGTGGATAATTTTCCCTGCCTCCATCGCTGCCGGAACGAAACAGATGAACTAAACCCTGGGTGCCTGCCATGAACGAGGAAGTCTTCAATCTGAGCGTACGCAAGTTCCTGAAGTCCTTCGGCCTGCACGGCCAACACGAGATCGAAAAAGCAGTTGCGAACGCCCTGGCGCGTGGCGCGATTGCTGGCACGGAGACGCTCCCCGGCAAGGTCACACTGGAGATTGCCGGCCTGAGCCTCAACGTGGAGTTCAAAGGGGAAATCGCCCTCGGATAACGCGTGCGCCTGGAGCTGCCTCCAGCCGGCCTGGCCCGTGGGTACGGTTCACTCAGCAACGCCCGTGGTCCCACAAGAGCACGCTGCATTGACATCCACTCTCTTGAAATTCGATAGAGCGGCCTTGAGCCGGGGTGGTTGGGAACTTAGCCTCTGACGACAGTCGACGTGTCACCTCCGGTGCGATATGCATATCGCGCCGCACGCACTATTTTGCACACCTCCGGGCACGAATTACGTTCCTGGTCACGCTACTTGCCCCTTCCTAAGCATCGTTAACTGCTGTTAAACGGGCATTTACCACCAGTGTCTCGTTCCAGCAGCCCAACGGAAGTAAGGTTTGCTCCTCGGCATTTCCGTTCTGCTACAGGTGAGTCGTGACAGCTTTTTCCATTTCCGCATTCCACGCCGGACAGACCACAACCCCAATCGTGAGGTAACCATGGAAACTGTCGCGGATCATTTCGCACAACGCTCGCCGCCGCAGGCGTCAAGCGCATTGACGGTGGGTACCGCCGCGTTGCACCGATTACACACCGTTGGAGACTGAGCACATGAAATCGATGATCACTGCGGCTAAGCGCCTCATCCTGCGGACCATTCTGTTCGGACTCGCTCCGATGCTCAATGTATTTGCTGCGCTGTACCCCGCGCTGCGCGCCATGCTGCGCCGTCATGACGCGATCACACAGATTCAGCTCAAAGACGGCAGCATCGGCCGACACTTCATCGTCTGCGGCGGCAAGGTACGCGCCATCTCGGGCCTGCATCCGAAACCTGACGTCGTGATGATGTTCAAGGATGTCGACACGGCTCTCACCATGATGAAGCCCAAGCAGGACATGGGGGAGATCGTGCATGCCGCCAAGAACTTCAAGGTCCAGATAGTCGGCCCGGACCCTCTCACCGTCTGGTGGATGCAGACGCTGAACTTCATGATGAAGGCCGGGCTTAAGTTCGGGACGCCCCAGCGCGACGGGACGGTCCGGTACACCAACGTGACCAATGGCGGCCCGCTGTTCGTGTATGTCCGCAACGGGCGAATTGTGCGCGTAACGCCGATCGATTTTGACGCGAAGGATGCTCCCAGCTGGACGATCCAGGCACACGGTCGGCAATTCACGCCACGGCGTCAAGGGGTCGTCGCACCACATGCGCTGGCGGTAAAATCCACCACGTACTCCGAGCGTCGACTTCTTTACCCGATGAAGCGGGTCGACTTCGATCCAAACGGCGCGCGCAATCCGCAGAATCGCGGTATCTCCAAGTATGAGCGCATCAGCTGGGATGAGGCTCTGACCATTGTCGCGAACGAGATCCGGCGGCAAAAGCGCACCCACGGTATTGGATCCATCTTCATCCCGATGTCCTCGCATCACCAGTGGGGAAACATAGGCTATTACCTCAGCGCACTGATGCGCTTCGGCAATTTGATCGGCTTTACACGCATGGCCGCGAATCCGGACAGCTGGGAAGGCTGGTACTGGGGTGCCATGCATCATTGGGGGCACAGTCAGCGCGTCGGCGTCGCAGGCAACTACGGCACGGTGGAGGACTGCTTGCAGAATGCCGAGCAGATCGTGTTCTGGTCGAGCGATCCGGAAAGCACCAACGGTGCGTACGCGGGCTTCGAAAGTACACAGCGCCGGATGTGGGCGCGTGAGCTCGGTATTCCATTCATCCATATCGATCCGCACTACAACCCCACGGCGCAGCTGTTTGGCGGCCGTTGGATTCCCATCCGGCCCGCGACGGACGCAGCCCTGGCGATCGCTATCATGAATGTCTGGATACAGGAGGGTCTCTACGACGCCGAGTACGTCCGCACACGCACGACCGGGTTCGAGGAGTGGCGCGCCTATGTGATGGGCGAGAGCGACGGCGTGCCGAAGACGCCCGAGTGGCAGGAGCCTGAAACCGGTGTGCCGGCCAAGGATGTGCGTGCACTCGCGCGGCTATGGGCGAAGAAGAAGACGTACCTGTCCTGCGGCATGAGCGGTGCTGGGTTCGGCGGCGCCGGGCGCGGTGCTACGGGTCAGCAGTGGGCGCGTTGCATGGTCATGATGATGGCGATGCGCGGTCTCGGGAAGCCGGGCATCAACATGGGCGGCCTGCAGTTTGGCACGCCGGTGGACCACGAGTTCTATTTCCCCGGCTATGCAGATGGCGGAATATCGGGTGAGCTGCAGTGGACTGGCAATGCGGTCAATAACTACCAGCGGATGCCCCACGTTCTCAGCATGAATCCCGTGCGGCAACTCATTCCGCGCCAGCAGATTCCGGAGGCCATCATCAAAGGGCACGCCACCGGTTATCTTTGGGACGGAATCGCCCCCGAGATTCAGTTTGCGCCCTTCACCTACCCGATGCCCGGTTATCCGCGCATCCATATGATCTACAAGTACGGCGGCTCGGCTTTCAGCACCCTGACCGAGTCGAATCGCATGGCCGAAGCGTACCGGCACGAGAGCATCGAGTTCGTCGTCAACCAGAGCATCTGGTCCGAGGGAGAAGCGCAGTTCGCCGATGTGATCCTGCCGGCCTGCACGAACCTCGAGCGCTGGGACATCGGTGAGTGGTGCGGCTCTGGAGGTTACGCCTGGCACGGCTTCAATGGAGTCAATCACCGCGTCATCGCCATCCAGCACAAGTGCATCGAGCCGCTGGGAGAGTCGAAATCAGACTATCAGATTTTCCAGGAAATCCTGCAGCGGCTCGGGCTCGGGGCAGTATTTACCGAGGGCTGCAGCGAGCTCGACTGGGCTAAGCGCATCTTCGATAGCTCGGAGCTACCGAAGCTTATCTCCTGGAAAGAGTTCGTCAAGAAAGGTTACTTCGTCGTGCCGCCCGAGGCCGAGGCGCTGCGCTCCCCGGTGAATTTCCGCTGGTTCGCGGAAGGGCGGGCGAAGGACATCGCCGAGCCACAGCCGTTGCCTGCCCAATATGCGGAGGAATACGGTAAGGGACTGCAGACACCGAGCGGCAAAATCGAGTTCATTCCCGAGAACCTCAAGCGTCACGACCCCGACAATCCCGAGCGCCCGGTGCTGAACCGATATATGCGCTCCTGGGAGGGACCGCATACGGCCGGAGTTGCCGAACGCTATCCACTGCAGATGATCGCTACGCACTCGCGCTACAGTTTCCACACGCACGTGGACGGCAAGAAGAGCGCTGTCAACGACATCGAGGAGCACCGCGCGTGTATCGGCGGGCACTATTACTACCTGCTGCGGATGAATGATCTGGACGCCCGTGAGCGTCAGATAAAACACCGTGATCTTGTGAAGATTTGGAACGATCGGGGCGCGGTGATCCTCGCGGCGGACGTTTCGCCGCTGGTCGCCCGAGGTGTCGTGAAATCCTATGAATCCAGCGCCGAGTACCAGATGATTGAAGTTGACGGCGAACGCGTTGAGATTGGCGGCTGCCTCAACACGCTCACTTCCTCGCGGCCGCAGAGTCGCGGCACGAGCAGCATGGCGCCTAATTCTTGCATGGTCCAGGTCGAGCGCTGGCGGGCGGCCGAGCGGTTTGCCGCCGCACGCCGCAGCGCAGCCTGAGGGTGGTTCACATGAATAAGTGGAATCTAATCGTTGATGTCGCGCGCTGCGAGAACTGCAATAACTGCACGCTGGCGGCCAAGGATGAGCTTGTCGGCAATGAATTCCCCGGCTACACGGCGCCTCACGCCGCGCAGGGACAGGGCGTAATGCGCATCCGCAGACAGGTACGTGGCGCGACCCCGATGGTCGACGTCGCGCACCTGCCTGTGATGTGCAACCACTGCGATAACGCACCTTGCATCAAGGCTGCGGGTGGTGACGGCACGATCCGCAAGCGCGAAGACGGGATCGTCATGATCGATCCGGTGAAAGCGAAAGGCCGGCGCGACCTAGTTGATGCGTGTCCGTACGGCGCCATCGTCTGGAACGAGGAACAACAGCTCCCGCAGAACTGGTTCTTCGATGCACACCTGCTCGATGCGGGTGCACCCGCTCCGCGTTGCGTGGGGGTGTGTCCGACGGAAGTCTTTCGGGCCGTCAAGACGAGTGATGCCGCCATGGGAGAAATCGCAATCGGTGAGGGCCTGCGTGTCCTCGAGCCGGACCTCGGGACACGGCCGCGCGTCTGGTACAAGAATCTGGCCCGCTTCGATCACTGCTTCATCGGCGGTACGGTCAGTCGCACAAGAGCCGGGGTAACAGACTGTGTGGCGGGTGCCTCGGTAGAGCTCTATCAGGACGACAGTCTCGTCATGAGCTCGACCACAGACGCGTTTGGGGATTTCCGCTTCGACGGGCTGGCACCGGCTAGCGGCGACTATGAGGTTCGCGTTCGGCACGGCGTTGACAGGCGCAGAGTGGCCGTGAGGCTGCGCGAGGACAGCGTTTACCTCGGCGAGATCGCGTTAGCGAATGCTACGGCAAACCCAGCTGCTCGGCCGGTCGCTTTCTCAAATCCTTAGAGATGATTACTGCCACTTCGCCGGATGGACCGGCGCAGCGGGCGTGACGCGCTGGTAGTGGACAAGGAGCAGCGGGATGACCGAGTCGCAATGTGATGCCCTCGCCCTTCTTGGGCTGGAACAGCTTGCGCCTTGCGGACTCAGATGTCCTGCATCAGCCTCACTCGCGCAGGCCATCAGGATCTGCCTGTCA
>Ga0209656_10002256_pt1 | contig 12493 bp, 10 predicted proteins | sample BogFormECP12_OM2_FD_188239 | JGI IMG/M metagenome (GOLD analysis project Ga0209656, IMG submission 188239) | Bog forest soil microbial communities from Calvert Island, British Columbia, Canada - ECP12_OM2 (SPAdes) (version 2) | ecosystem: Environmental > Aquatic > Freshwater > Wetlands > Bog ... | reverse complement strand
AAACAACAGGTTTCCTAATGGCCGTCCGGGTGGGTTCAAGCCCGCCAGGAACATCTGGTAGATTTCGGCGACCTTCTCAACAGCCGGGTCTTGCGCGACGATCTTGCGCCGCAATGCGGTTTCAAATTCGCAGGCGTCGTTACTGCGCCGCGTGGGATCCAGAGTTGCGTTCAATCCAGTCTTCATAGTGATGCCAACTTGCCGGCCCGGTCTCTGGAGGCCAGAGATCAAGTCCTGTGATTAAGATGGAATCAGCGTCCACTGAGTTGTTCCCGATGTTACGAACCCAGATCCCGCTGGCGGGCAAAAGACGCTATTTTCCAGTGCTGAGCATTGGATGAGCGAGAGCACCTCCCGTCAACTTCTTAATCGGCAACATTTTGAAAGAATTGAGTAACAGTTTGGACACGCGCTTTGTCACGAGAGCTGAGGAGTGGCTTTTGCCAGAATTGAAGGAAGGGGCACCGCTCGGTGCCCCTCGTCATCCGATTTACTATTTTCAGATTGGCTTTACGGCACTTCGATCAGCTCGATCTTGCCGTCCTTGCGGCGATGCAGCACCTTGACTTTGCCCTTTCCATCGCGGAAGACGAACACGTCGCGGTCGCGGAACTCGCATTCCTTCACCGCTTCTTCCACGGTCATCGGCCGCATGGCGACCGAATCGTTGGAACGCACCAGGTGGGCTTCCGTGGTGCGGGCGATGGACGGAAACTTGTGCACCACTACGGGAACTGCGGTCGCCGGGTTGGCCCCAACAGCAATCTGCATCTCGGCATCCGCCTCCACTGGCGCCTGCCAGGCTTTGTCCTTTGGCTTGCGGTGCGTATTGCGGCGCCGGCCATTGTAGCGGAGCACCTGCGTCTCGATATGCTCCAGGGCCTGGTTGACGGCGACCATCATGTCCGTCGATTCGGCAAGTCCCACGAGATGGCCGCGGCGGCGCTTCACGGTGATTTCCGCAATGTTGCGGTGCTTTTCGACCGTCAGGATGACTTTGCTTTTGATGTTCTCACCCAGGATCTTGGTGAGTTTGTTGAGACCTGATTCAACTTCCTTCCGTACGGCGGGAGTAACGTCGTACTGCCTTCCAAAATACTCTACTGTCATTGGGGTCCCTCCTCGCCGCGCCTGATTCATTGGTTCTTTGTTTGGGGCCGCGGCGCACTTCACCACAACCGCCTAACCTTTCACTCTGCGCTGGTGGGTGCTCGGGATGCGCATATCTTCCCTGTACTTCGCGACCGTGCGGCGAGTGACCTGGATGCCCTGCGACTGGAGGATGCGGGTGATCTGCTCGTCGGTGAACGGCCTGGCGGGATCTTCCTCCTCAATGAGCTTCTTGACCCGGCGCTTGAGGATCAGCAGCGAAGTGCCGCTGCCCTCCGGCCCATTGACGCTCTCGCTGAAAAAGTACCGGAGTTCGAAAACTCCTTGCGGGGTGTGAGCATATTTGTTGGAGACCGCGCGGCTAACGGTAGAAGGATGGACGCCGATCTCCTCCGCCACCTCCTTGATCATCATCGGCTTGAGCGAGTCAATGCCGTGATCGAGGAACTCGCGCTGGCGATTCAGAATGGAATAGCAGACGCGCAAAATGGTTTGCTTGCGCTGTTCGATGTTCTTAATGAGCTGGATCGCCGACTTGTAGCGCTCTTTCACATAGTTGCGCACGTCCTTCTCCGCCGCATCGCGGCTGAGGAGGCGGCGATAGGTCGTGTTCAGGCGCAACTGCGGGATTTCTTCGTCGTTCATCAGGACAAGATATTCGTCACCCTGTTTGACGAAGGCCACGTCCGGCTCAATCAGGCGGGTTTCCGCCTTGTTATAGCGCAGCCCGGGACGAGGATCCAGTGTACGAATGAAGTCCATAGCGCGCATGATCGCGTCCAGCGGACGGCCCATGATCTTAGCGACGTCCTTGTAATTCTTGTTCTGCAGGGCATGCAGATGCTGGTCCACCAGCACGACGGCATCGTCAACCGCTTCCAGTTCCGCCGCCTGATGGCCGTTGCCGTTCTTGCGCTCGAGCTGCTTCAGAGCTTGTAACTGCGCTGTAAGACATTCCCGGAGGTCGCGTGCGCCGACGCCGATCGGGTCCAACTGCCGCACCAAGTCAATGGCCTCGCGCAAGGCATCGCGGCTGAAGGGAACCCGAGCGGGCTGGCTGCGCGGCGGCACCAGCGAAGGACGCGGGAGTCGCGGATCTAGGGGTGGAATCTGCTCTTCACTGACAGCAGCTTCCGCCTCTGCGACAGCAACATTGGAGCCCTGGATTTCCGCCTGGGACTCGTATTCGGTCGGCATCGCGGCTGCGACAGCGGGTCCCGGCGTGTTTATTGGAGTGGCTGGCGGTTCCGCCAATGGTGGTTGCAGACTTATTGGCTGTTCCTCGTCGGCCAGACCAAGCAGTTCGTCGTCGGTAGCGGTAAGGTAGCCTTCCTCATTCAAATTGCCGATTACCAATTCCGCCGCCCGGTACACGTCCTCGTTCACGTGTAGAGAGCCCAGTTGCCACATCAAATGATCGGTCAAAGTTGTGGGCTTGGAGAGAAAGTTTTCGAAGGAAGGCTTCTCGTTGTCTTCCATCTCGATCGGCGTACGAAGTCCGGGATCGAGATACTCCGAGAAGAACGAGCCAAAGTCGATTTCGTCGAATGGATCTTTTTCCTGGGAAGTGGCTTGAGGCGGCTCTTGCTCGTGGGTGGCCAGAGACAGAGAGCTGTCGCGGTCCATCTTCTCTTCGCGGGCGGAAACCTCGTCGAGCAATGGGACCGAGTCGTCGAGTTCCTCCAGGACAGGGTTCTCGGTCAGCTCCGCGGTGATCATGTCGGCCAGCTCAAGCTTGTTGAGCGCCAGCACGCTGACCATCTGCACTAGCCCAGGAGTGAGTATCTGCTTCTGGGAAACTTTCAGGTTTAACTTGGGCTGCAACAAAGCCATGCGAAGGAACCCTGAGGGGCGGGCGTCCGCCCCTACTTCCAAATTCTAAACTAAACCATCGAGAAGCTCTCGCCTAAGTAAACTCGTTTTACTTCCGGATCGTTGCCCAACTGTTCCGGTGTCCCTGCCCTGAAGATACGCCCTTCGTTAATGATGTAGGCGCGATCCGTCACGGAAAGGGTCTCACGTACATTATGATCCGTTACCAGCACACCGATGCCACTGGCCCTCAAATCGGAGATATTTTTTTGCAGGTCGAGTACTGCAATGGGATCGATTCCGGAAAAGGGTTCATCCAGCAGGATGAAGTTGGGCGAGATGCAAAGGCAGCGTGCGATCTCCACCCGGCGCCGCTCACCCCCCGATAGCGCATAACCCCGGTTTTTGCGAATCACCCCGAGACCCAACTGCTCGATCAGCCGCTCCATCCGCTCGCGGCGTTCGTGCCACGAGATCGGCTGCGCTTCGAGCACAGCCAGGATGTTGTCCTCCACCGTCAGCTTGCGAAAGATCGACGGCTCCTGCGGCAGGTAACTGATGCCGTGGTTCCGCGCCCGGAGATACATCGGGACATCGGTGATGTCCTCGTCATTGATCAGGACTCGCCCGGTATCTGACTTGATCAGGCCGACAATGATGTAGAAGCTGGTGGTTTTGCCAGCGCCGTTCGGGCCGAGCAGACCGACCACTTCACCTTGCTCGACGTGGACACTGACACTGTTGACTACCCGTCGCCCGCGGTAGCTCTTGCCGATCTCTTCCGCTGATAAAGTCTGCATTTACTTCGTGGTACGAGCGCGAGTAATGGTGGGGGAAGAGCGCTTACTCTCAACCAGCACCCTATCATCGTGACTACAGAAAGTCAACGAATCGCCCCATACCGTGCCATGTTCGGCATCAAAAATGCTGGGAGATCTGCCGGTCAAGTAGTACTTGCCATCATCGGAGGTATAGACCAGGCGGTCACCCACGGCACGGCGGTTCGGTTCGGTGACGACGACATTGCCTACCGCGACCATGTGATCAATCTGGCTGGGTCCATTGGAGCTCGGCAGTCCCGGCCTCTTCTGAGGAGGTGGGGGCTGTGGGGCCGCGTCCTTTTTGTCGGCATCGGCCGGTTTCAAGTAAACATCAATCTGTTTCGCCGTGATGGTATTGGTCGTGCTCTTGGCAAAGACGTTGCCCGTATAACGCGCGCGACGTTCTTCATCCACGTAGATCAGCTTGTCGGAGGTAACGTCAACTGGAGTCAGTTTGCCGTCCTGACCTTGCTGTACGAACAAGCTGGATACCGTCTGCGAGGCGTCCGACTGCGCCACGATACTGCGCTTTTCGTTATCGAAATCGATCTTGGGGGCGCGAACGACGTTGTCCGTTTGCCACAGCCGGACGTTGCCGGTGTAGTGCGCTACGCCCGGCTGCTTCTGGCCAGTCATGTGCTCGGCAGTCACATGTATTGGGTCTGAGTTCGCCAGCAAGGCGCCATTGAGTTGGGGCTTCAGATCGCTATAGGTTGTCTTTACGTCGTTGTCGGCAAACCCGTCGCTGGTCTGGCGGTTGATGCGTATCGTTTCCGCCGTGGTGGTCATACCGCCATCGATGATGCGCGGCGAACCCCTTAATACCAGCATGGTATCGCCGGTGGTGTAAGTGGCGACGTCGGCAAAGGCGGAGCGGCCGGCCGTGTCAGGTTTGGCGGAGGCTTCGTGATACTGAAAGTCACCGGTCTGAACCAGCTTTTCCGCTCCCCCATCGGGCCCGAAAATGACGTCAAGATCATGCGCGGTGCTCACCTTCTCGGGCTGTCCGGGCGAGGTTGACACGATCCGCGAATCCGGCGAGCCGTGTAGCGTCTTTATTCGATTATTGTCGTCGAAGGTCGCGTGGAACTTGCCGGCTGTCGCAACCGTGGTGGCATTTCCCCCCATTTCCTGACTACTGCTGGTGTTGTTTGCTGGCTTCGAGCCGGAGGGCGAGGGCAGAATCGTAATCATCGCCTTGCCAACAGTGTCACCCGCCTTGAGTCGGTTGCCATTCTCGAGTTGGAAGTCGAGTTGGTCCGCGGCAATTTCCATTGGCTGGCCGCTCGATCCGGCCTTTCCAGGCTTGGGCTCCTGCCGCATGTGCGCGTTCTTCATCATGTGAAAGCGCGACGCCTGCTTTTGACCGTCGAAGTCAACCACGAACGTGTCCGCCGACCCCTGAGTTACGTTGGCGCCACGGGTGTCGAACTTGGCTCCCCCCGACAGGATCGCCTGTTGCACCGAGTTTTGCGGCCCCATGTTGAGATCACCGCGGGGTCCGACGATGTCTACAATGGTCGGCCCACGGCTCTCGATGTGAACGTTGCCTTCGGCCACTACATGCTGGACAGAATTGTCAGGTTCGAAGAGCAAAGTTCCCTTATCGGCGGTCAAGGTCTTGTCCGGCTGATCGATGCGGGCATTCAGCAGCACGGCTTGGCGCGGCTCCTTCTGGATGGTGCCGCTCGCGCCGGTAATGATTGCCGGCTTATTGCCGGTGGTCACGATGTGTACGTCCGACTTCAGTAAAAGCTGGTTGTCTTTCGAATCGTAGTAGGCGCCCTTCGCGCTGCCGCTTGCTTGTGCACTGCGGAACTCAACCACTTCATCGGTTTGAGCGATTCCGGTCTTCTGATTGAAAGTGAGCGAATGCGTCAGCAGATGTAGCGGGTTCTTCAACTCCCTGGGTAGCGCCTGGTCGGGCTTCTGCGGACCTTCTGCGTTGCCTTGCAGATCAATATGCACTTCCCCGACGGCATTGATATCGCCGCTCTGGGGGTCATAGGTGAATTCGTTGCCATAGATCTGGTCGTAGCGATCATGGCCGTGGCCATAGACCACGATGTGAACATTGTGGAGATCGGCGCGGCCGCCGCTTTTGAACTGCACGGCCTTGGAAGCTCGAATGGTGTACAAAGTGCGCCCAGCTTCGGACTTGGACAGCGAAAAACCGTCGCTCGTCTGCTGAATATCTAGGCCCAACTCCTTGGGCACGCTGTGCAAGGTGGGAACCACCCGGAATCGGGTGAACCAGTAGGAAACGGAAACGCCGACAACGAGGACAACGACGCCCGCTATCAACCACTTGCGGAGCTGAGCTGTGGATTGAAACATCGCCTTCGATATTACGCCAACCCATGGAAGTCAGCCAAAGTACAGGGCGGAGGGTGACGCTTCAATGAGATAGCAGGGAGAAACCCTTTTCCGGCGGCACGCGGATGACAAGGCAGTCCGAAGGTATGTCGTGCAGCGCCTGACGGCGCTTGGTCCAGGCCGCCATCATGAATCCGACACCCGCCGAGAACAGAGACAGGAACTTCATGAAATGTCGGACCGTGGCCTGTCCGAAGGAAACCTTCCCGCCGTCGGCCGTCACCACCTGAAGGCCTATGATGCGTTTCCCAATGGTCGCGCGATGCGGAGAACTCTCCGCGAAGGCGGAGTACAACCAGCCGCCAACTGTAAGCACAAGGATGTAAGCCACTCCGGCGGCGACCTTGGATATTGAACGCTCGTATCCCAGCATGCCGCCGACCCAGGCCAACACGAAATCGATCACATAGTAGGTAAGCAAGAAAGCAGCAATGGCTTCCAGCGCGACGTCGATAGTCCCGGCCCAGGCGCGCCGCCAGAAACCACCGTACTCGATTGCCACTGAGGTACTCCCGGCCCTGTCGAGCGGAGTAGCAGCTTGGGACGATACCAATGCTTTGGCCGTCGGCTCGGAGAGCAGGTCTCCACAGAAAAGGCAGTATCGGCCGTATGGAAGACGGGTGCTTCCACAGCTTGTACAGACCTGATCCAGCACGGTCTCCATCGGATGGGAATACTACCGCCGTGATAGCCGATCTGTAAAGTCTTGCCGGCGTCGATTAAGGACTCAAGGCTCCGTCGCTGCCGCCGCCGGAATGGCCACCGCACGCGTGAAGTCCAGCAAGTTGAGCTGAACGCCACCGAAGTCGGGATGCTGGTTGTAATCCAGGGTGAAGGCGAGATCAAGAGTATCGCCGACCACCAGCGGCTCCTGCGAAAACCGCTCAGCCATGCGCCAGCCCAGCACCTCGCGTCCGCGCTGACGACGGGCATTGGGGGCATCTTCGGCGGGCACCACTCGTAGCTTGATGTGCTTTTCCTTCAACGTCCGAGTCGGCTGCACGAGCTTGGAATTTCTGGCAACGAACACCGGCACTGGGTTGCTACTCCCAAACGGCTCCAGCTTCTGAAGCGCCAGCCAAAAATCGTTGGTGATCTGGTCAAGCCCAATCTCGGCGTCGTATTCCAGCACAGGTACGAAGTCCTCCGGCGTCAGACGCTGCCGGGCATAGGCATCTAGGCGCGAACGCAACTCAGGAATGCGCGCGGCGGGAAGCGCGCACCCGATAGCGTGCGAATGTCCGCCAAACCGGTGGAACAGCTCCGGACTGGACTCCAGTGCCTGCAAAAGATGAAACGCCGGAATCGAACGCCCCGAGCCATGCGCTTCACCGTTTTCGCACGAAAAGACGAGCGCTGGACGCCGCCACCGCTCCACCACCCGCGAGGCACAAATGCCAATGACGCCGCGATGCCAGCCTTCGCCTTCCAGAACCAGAAAGTACGCGTCCTTCAATTCGGGTGAGGCCTCGATCCTCGCGTGAATTTCCTCGATGATGCGCTGCTCCGCCTGCTGGCGATCGCCATTGAGCTGGTTGAGTTCCAGCGCCATCGCAGCGGCCTTCGCGGCGTCCTTCTCCGTGAACAGCCGGATGACGCGCTCGGCAACATCCATGCGGCCGGCAGCATTCAGACGCGGAGCCACGCGGAAGGCAATGTCGCTGGCGCTGAGAGGCCGCGAGCCGTCGAGATCGCAGTTGGCCAGCAGCGCGCGTAGCCCGGCGTTAACGGGTTTACGCAGGCCATCCAGTCCTAGCCTTGCAAAGACGCGGTTCTCGCCTATGAGCGGCACCGCATCGGCAATGGTCGCAATGGCAACCATCTTCAGGAACGACGGCAACAAGCGCGCGCGGCCGGCCTCCTCCAGCAGCGCCTGCGCAATCTTGAAGGCCACTCCGGCGCCGCATAGCGACTTGCACGGATAATCACAGCCTTGCTGGTTCGGATTGACAACGGCCAGCGCCTTGGGCACGCCTTCCGAGTGCGGCAGATGATGGTCCGTGACGATGAGATCAATGCCCCGGCGTCGCGCGGTTTCGGCGGCGGCGAAGGCGCGGATTCCAGTATCCACACTGATGATGACCCGGATTCCGCGATCGGCACATTGCTCGATGACCTCGTCGCGCATCCCGTAGCCCTCACGGATTCGGTGCGGCACGTGGTAGTCAACTTTTCCGCCGCACAGCTCCAGCGCCGTCTTGAGGATCACGATCGCGGTGGTTCCGTCCACGTCATAGTCGCCGTAGATAAAAACGGTTTCGCCGCATTCAATGGCAGCGCGCAAGCGTTCCACTGCAGCGCGCAGGCAGGTCATCAGATAGGGCGAGTGCAGGTCTGCGAGTGAGGGGTTTAGAAACTTGTTGGCCTGCTGGGCGTTCTGGATACCGCGCGCCGCCAGCAATCGGGCCATGGAAAGCGGCAGGCCCATCTCCAAGGCCAGCCGTTGTACATGTTGCGAATCGGCGTTGCGAAGGACCCAGCGCACGTCAGCGTTCGTCGTCCTGATCAATGTCATCGATGACCACGCCACCGAAGTCTTCCACCAGGTCCAGCAGATGCTGGTAGCGCTCGTACCACTCGGTGGAAACTTCGTACAGGAACATGATGCCCTGGTGCGGCCAGCCGAGCTGGATGAAGCCAGTCTTTCCGATGTAGTGGCGCAGCGAGCGCGCTTCTTCCATGTCTTCGTCGTTGGGATAAGTGGCGTGTTGCAGACGTTGCACGAGGTAGTCAAGTTCGTCGCGCTGGAGCACTTCATTGTCCATGGATAGAAACGCGGTGCCCGAATGCTTTGCCAGCTCGACAAAGTCCTTCCAGCTTTCTGGATTGCCGCGTGGGTCCCACATCACCGAACGCACCTCTTCGGTGACATAGCCCTGAAACCGGCTCAACCCGTGGCCGAGGATGAAGGCGGTCATGTCGTCTTTAAGACTGGAAAGGTCCTCTGCCATCGCAAGGTCTCGCGGCGCGGAGAAATCGACCGTAACGAAAATCATCATACTCCGAAGAGAGCGGCGCGACACAACTCCAAGACGCAAATTGCTGCTCCGTGGCGATCCCGCAGCTGCGAAGCAAGCCCAAAAACCTTGTGTTAGACTAAAAAGTTCCCGAGCTAATTCGAACCAGACATGCTCTTCTCCAAGGAATACGTGGGCTATCTGGCCCGCGAAGTCACCAACAAACTGATCGAAGGCGAGTTCATCGAGACCTCCGACAAGGCTGCGGTCACCGTCCAGGTCCACGCCGCGCTGCTCGACGAACTCACGCTGGAAGACCGCATCAATGACGAAGTCCGCATGATTCTGGAGACCTACTCCGACGAAATGCAGCGTAGCGGGGCCAACTACCAGGAGATGTTCAAGAAGGTAAAGAACGAGCTGGTGCGCAAGTACAAGGCAGTGCTATGAGGCTCAGCCGCGAAAAGGTCAACAAACTCGCGCATGCAGTATCGGACAAGCTCGCCGAGATGGAGAACGTGGATTTCATCGAGGACCGCAACAGCATTCGCCTGGAAGTCCGCCGCGTTCTGGAACTGCTGATGGCCCAGGAAGCCCGCATCGACGCTGCCGCCCGGCAGAAGATTGAAAGCCAGAGGCGCACCATCCTCGAAGGCTCCCAGGAGTGGGACATCCTCTATCGCAAGTACTACAACGAAGAAGTGAAAAAGCTCGGAATCTAGCCAGCCTGCGGCTCGCCACACCGAAGTGCGCCTTATCCCGGCCTATGTCCATGCCACCCGAAACTGTAAATAAAGACTGACAATCTCTTCACTTCGATACGACAACTCTCGGGCTCATCATCCGTAAATTACAGAAAGCTTATGGCAGCGGTTCGCACGACGCGGCATCGCCACAAGCAAACTCAACAACTTCGAAACGGAAAGGAACATCCGATGAAAAAGCTAACTTTGCTCGCATGTCTTCTGGCCCTGACGCTTGGCGCCAGCGCCCAAAACCATCAGTCCGTAAGCCCGACCGCGATTCCTCCAAATGCACGTGGCGGAGAAAAAGCGAACGCGGTGGGCGCTACCACGATTCGCCCGGTTGCGGCATCGCAGTCTGCGGATTCGGCGGCCAAACCTGCACCGGACACTGGCCACAAAGTGCCGCCAATAGCCACGATGCCGCCGAACGCTGTGCGCGAGGCCCCTACTGCGAAGAAATAGCCACCGCTTTCGTTTGCGTCGTCAATCGACCAACGACAGCGACTTGCACGAACTTGGGGCGGCCTACCCTGCTTCGCCTCTTTCAGTTCGTCAGCGTCCGAGTCGGATGGCCCTCCACGCAAATTTGATGTCGCGATGACTGATGACGCCTCCTCGCGCTTGGACGGGTAACCCCAACATAAACTCGAAAGCCAACGCCCAACCTCGAAGGCTCCTAGGAATGGGACATCCTCTACCGCTAAGAGTACATCGAAGAAGCCGGGATCTAGCGCGGCCGCGGAAAAGATCGAGTCTTGGACTCTAAGCACGTTAGCAGTTAGATGTTTCAGGATTCACAGCTGTACGAAGACCTTCGAGAACTCGGTAGACCACACACCCATCACGGTTTTGACTTCGATAAACACCGCCACCTAACTAACATATAGGAAACCTGTGAGCGTTGGCCCCCATGATCGACCTGAGTATTTCCCACTACCGCATACTGGAGCGGCTCGGCCAAGGCGGCATGGGCATGGTGTACAAAGCGGAAGACGTACGCCTGCACCGCTTTGTCGCGCTCAAGTTTCTGCCGGATGACCTGACCTGGTGTCACGGACCGGCCTTGGCTCGGTTTCAGCAGGAGGCGCAGGCCGCTTCTGCCTTGAACCATCCCAACATCTGCACAATTTATGACATCGGCGAGGAGGACGGTCAGGCGTTCATCGCCATGGAGTTCCTCGACGGCGTGACGCTGCACCACCTGATCGCAGGCCGCCCCCTGGAAACCGAAACCATTCTGTCGCTCGCGATCGAGATTGCCGATGGGCTCGATGCGGCACATAACAAGGGCATCATTCATCGTGACATCAAGCCGGCGAACATCTTTGTCACCGAGAGTGGGCGCGCGAAGATGCTGGATTTCGGCCTGGCCAAGACGGCTCAAGGTAACAGACCCGGACAGGCCTCCGAGGCGCCGACGGAAACCAGCGATAAGCATTTGACGACTGCAGGAACACTTGTAGGAACGGTGGCCTACATGTCGCCGGAGCAGGCGAAAGCTGAGGAACTGGATGCGCGCACCGATCTGTTCTCCTTCGGAGCCGTACTGTACGAGATGACGACCGGGGCATTGCCATTCCGCGGCCACAGCACGGCCAGCCTATTCGACGCGATCCTGAACCGCCCGCCAGTAGCGGCGGTCCTGCTGAATCCCAATTTGCCGCCGCGGCTGGAAGAGATCATCTGCAAGGCGCTGGAGAAGGATCGCGAACTACGCTATCAGAACGCCGCCGAAATGCGGGCCGACTTGCAGCAACTGAAGCGCGACCTGGAAAGCGGTGGTGCCGCCGCGGATAACGCTGCGATTGGCCTGCAGGATGAGAGTCGGAACACGCCCTCGGAGGGGACACCGGCGTCTGCACCGGCCGGAACAATAGCTACTGCAGCGCCCACCTCGCCCGACGTTGCGGCCCCGGGGGCCACAGCCCCCATACAGAGAAGCCTTGCTCGCAAGCTGGCAATCCCCGTTGTGCTCTTGCTTTTGCTGGCCGTAGCGCTAGCCGGCTTCCTCTGGCTGGCACAGAACAGACGGAATACTGCAGCCGTAAACCCCAGCTCGATTGCCGTGTTGCCCTTTGCCGACTTGAGCCCTGGCAAAGATCAGCAGTACTTCGCTGAGGGACTTGCGGAAGAACTGATTAACGATCTCACCAAAATACCCGGCTTGAAGGTCGCAGCGCGCTCGTCGGCGTTTCAGTTCAACGGCAAGAGTGAAGACCCTCGCATCGTAGGCGAGAAGCTCGGAGTGGCCAACATCCTCGAAGGTAGTGTGCGCAAGGAAGGCAATCGGGTGCGGATCACTGCGGAGCTAATCAAGGCGGCTGATGGGCTTCAGCTTTGGGCGGAGACCGACGACCGCCAGATCGACGACGTCTTCGCGGTGCAAGACGAAATCGCCCGCGCGGTCAGCGGGGCACTGAAAACGAAGCTGCTGAGCGCTAACGGCGCATCACCTCCGGCCGGCTCGGGCGGCACCAGTCCTGAAGCTTATCAGGCGTATCTGCAAGGGAGATACTTCAGCGGTAGTGGACAGAGCAAGGCAGACCTCGAGAAGGCGCTCAGCTATGCCGACGAAGCCATCAAGCTGGATCCGAAATATGCGCCCGGCTGGGCGCTGCGATCCTCCGTATATAACACTATGGCGGCTGTCGCCCTGGTCGATACTTCGGAA
>Ga0209656_10002253_pt1 | contig 12502 bp, 15 predicted proteins | sample BogFormECP12_OM2_FD_188239 | JGI IMG/M metagenome (GOLD analysis project Ga0209656, IMG submission 188239) | Bog forest soil microbial communities from Calvert Island, British Columbia, Canada - ECP12_OM2 (SPAdes) (version 2) | ecosystem: Environmental > Aquatic > Freshwater > Wetlands > Bog ... | reverse complement strand
CGGCGAGGGCCTTCACGCTGGGATCCCAGTGTTGTTGGTCGACAGCTTTCCCCAACTCTTCACCCTTCAAGTCCGGGTGAGCTTGTACCCATCTGTCGGCTTCAACGACTTGCTCGGGAAATGTGGACGCCGCCAAGATCTGCGCCACCAGCGAATCCGGATACAGGGCAATCGGCGCCACTAATTGCTGCAGTTGCTCGGGAGTCTGTTGCGTATATGGCGGCGCCGGTGCGGCCTGGGCCGGTGCGCCTGGTTCAGGTGCTTGGGGGGACTGGGGGTCTTGATAGGCCGATAAGGTCGCGGGATAGGTCCCTAACAATAGAGCCAACGAGATCAAGAAAGCGAAGACCCGCTTGCTGGATCGAGGCCCGGAAAAACCGAGGGCATCTCCGAAAACATTCATGTTCTTGCTCCTCCGCCTTTCATCGCTTGAGGCTCTTCACAGGTATAGAGATGATCGAAATAGGCTTTCGAGTGCAATTTCTCGTCTGAGTTTCAAACTCGCACTGGCAAGTTCGGCGGAAATCTGCCTCGGATGAACTTCAAAATCAGGCCCTCACGCATAAGCCTGATGTGTGCTTTGGCAAAGGGCTCTTCAAAAGTGCCGATTCCGGGAAGTCAACTCATCCGTTAGCAACACACCTGCCAAAGCTTCAACTGGCTACGTGATTGATGGCTTGGAAGACCTGAGGAAAGAGGAGAAATGGAGGAGGATTCGATCCTACGAGTTGAATCTTACTGTCCGGGGGGAGCGAAGTGTCGAATCGTTGACATCTCGCCAACGCATTTCGAGGCGACGGACAAGACGCGAGCTTCACTTTGCCGCAAGCTTGAGTCTGTTCTCTTGAAGCGGCCAGCGCTGTCGATGCGCTATCGTAGCCAGTCTTCTGGCGGCGATTGTATCCCCCATACATTCCCCGGTTCCTGCAGTGCCAATCCCAGCAGCCAGAGCTTTTGGCCCGCTATCGGTATGCAGTTCACTACCCGGGCGGCAACTGGGGCGTTTGTTGGGAGACCTTCAATTTGAAGTGCCGAGCCGACCTCGATGGCGCGATGCACTCTTGCCGCACACCCTTGCGGATTCACCAAAATTACCAGGCTTGGCTCAGAAAATGGACGAGCCGGATCGAGGCTGACGAGCGAGACTGGAATTTCGCAAGGCATCCGAGTACTGTGCCGCGTTTGTGAAAAAGCTGAAGTCGAGCTCATGATTAAGTGGGCAAAGAGTCTGCCGAAGACTGACTCCTGCAACTATGCCCAACGCTGTACCTCGGAGTCTGTCGGGAAAACGCCGGACATACTGATCCTTTCGATGATGGTAACTTCCCATTCGAAAGAGTCGTGGTTACAGGGCCTGGTTTGAACGATAGACTGTCGAGCTTTTTGCCGACAGACAGAGATTTCCTAGCTTGATACAGTTGCAGATTAATGCAAGTGGCCTTTCAACGAAATCCATGAAGAACGTAGACAGACGCTGACACCAGATCAATCTTCAGTCAAATCTGGCAAGCACACCACACTGCAAGGTGCTGCGCTTCGAACACGGTCCTAGACAATACAAACCTCGGCGCTGCTTGCCGCAGTTCAGGATCGCTAACTCAGCAAAATCGGACTTGACGGACGCTGCACCAAAGTCCAACTACAGGCTTCATCGGTGCGAATACGAATATGCCGGATCAACGGCTCAAAGGGATAGCACTGCTTCTATAACACATGGGAAAGATCCGGGTTCTGGTTGCTTCCGATTATCAACTCATCAGGAGCGCGCTACGCCAACTTCTCACGACGGACGACGCCTTCGAGGTCTTACTGTCCGAAAGCGATGTGGGGCAGGAACTGCCGCAAGCTTATCAGAGCCTGTCGCCTGACGTTCTGCTGGTTGAGTTGGCCAGGAAGAATTTGGCAGGCTTGCAGGCGCCGGCCAGTATTCTTGCTGTTGCTCCGAATGCACGCATCATCATCTTGAGCACATATGAAGATGTCACCTTTGCACGGTCGATGCTGGCGACGGGTGTGCTGGGCTACATTCTGAAGGCTGCCAGCCAACACGAGCTGTTCCAAGCGGTTCGACACGTTCATCAAGGCCGACGATTTCTAGACCCCCGCCTGCGCAGGTCGGTTTCTCACCAACTGCTCGCCCCGGTCGATAGTACCGCCCCGGCAACTCATCCTCGTGACAAGCTGAGCAAGAGGGAACTCGAAGTCTTGCGCGCAATTGCGCTGGGCTATACGAACAAGGAAATAGCGCACGATCTGGATGTGAGCGAGAAAACCGTGCAAACCTACCGCGAGCGCATTTACACGAAACTGGGATTGCACACTCGCTCGGACCTGGTCCACTATGCGCTGGCCCACGGCCTGGCCTGGGAGACCGAGGGGTAAGTTATTGGTTTCATTGTGCGTCGGGAGTTTGACTGACAGACTCCAGCATGGCATTGCGACACAATGTCGAGAACCTGGTGCAAGGCAGGGGCAGGCACTGCGTTCAGAAAAGTTCGCGTCGATGCCTTCCCCCTGATTAGCAATGACGCGTAGCGGCCCGCCAAGTGACCCGGCGGGCCGCGTTCCTTTAGACATTCCGATCGCGGGACGACGAACGGCTCGACGGCAATGTGATCTAGCAGTTACAGGAGCTAGTCTCGTCCGACTGCAGCATCCCCCGGCCGATGGCATACTGCACAACTTCGGTGCGCGTGCGTAGCGATAACTTCTCATAGATTCGCGCCCGGTAAGTCTGTACCGTCTTCTGACTGACACCAAGTTTTCGAGCGATGGCTTTGCTCGTCAATCCCCGCGCAACTTCGCGTACAACCTGCACTTCACGCCGGCTAAGACTCGCGTGAAGTCTTTCGTTCGGCTTACGGTGCTTTGCAGCAAGTAGATTCGGGATCGAGTCTCCCAGCCGTGGGTCCAGGTGTCTCCGCCCGCGATGGGCGAGCCGGATGGCTTCGAACAATTCAGAGATACTCGAGGACTTCAAAACGTAAGCCTGAATCCCGGCCGTGAGCAGCGATCGTATGAAACTCACGTCGCGGCTCGAACTCAGAACGGCAACCGCTGCTGGGGGAGCCGCACGCATAAAGGACGCCATTTTCTCCAGCCCGGCAGGGCCAGTTGAGATCAGTTCGATTACGAGCACGTCGCGCTGACGGTCCCAAACTGTGGTGAGACCCGAGAAGTCTGTTTCAGCAACTACGTGAAAGTCCTCGACTCCCCGCAGCAGCGCCCCAAGCGCGCTCCGGATGATGGGATATTCGGAGGCGATCACCAGGCGAATTGCTGACATGTCAGTCCGAGCAGTTAGACATAACCGCTCAACCTCTTCCTTGAGTTCACGCCAATACCGACCATGCAATTGCATTTCCACACCCAGAACTCGCTGGCGGATGGTCTTCTCAGCGATTCAGAACCGCACGAGGTTACGCCTGAAAGCTATGTTTCATAGCTTAGGCAGTAGTGCAGGCGCAATTGCTACTTGCGATGGGACAAGGAAGAGGGCAGGGGTACAGTCAGAACGGTGTCTGCTCCAGGATCGATGTTTTGGTTGGCCTGCTTGGCTTGCGCTGCGGCCTGGTCGATATCGTGCTTTAGAACATCATGAAGGGCGCCAAGGGTTTGAAGTTGCATTATGGCGGTTTGATATCGCTGTTGCAGCAGATACTCTGCCTCATCGCTGCTGATCTGATTTGCGTTGTGAGCCTGTAGTATCCCTCGATAATCCTCCGACATTTGTTGCACGACCATGTTCATTCCGATTTCGTAGGCCTTCAAGATATCGGCCGGCCCCAGCGGCATTTCCGGCTTAACCGAGACCACACCGGAAAGCAAGCTGTCGTCGGGTCTGCTGGCTGCACCGGAAAGAAGCAGTGCCGTTGGATCTGCTTTCACATGTTTTTCTGTTTTTGTCTCGCTCGCAGTGGCATATGACAGATAAGAAAGAAATAGTACGGCGAGAAGAATCGGTCGGAATGTCATTGTTGCTCCTTGGTTCGCGGGCAGAGCCTGCTGCAGTGCCGGCACTTGTTTAACTACATTCGTTGGTCGGATCATGGTTTCCCATGCGCGACGTTGATTTGCCGGCGACACACATCACTTGCCGAAAAGCTTGTGCCGGACATCGGGCCAAAACTCCTTCACCACGTTGAACGCGATGTCGACGTAGATCTGTTGACCCCACTTATCCAAAGTTTTGCTTGCAGTTCGATCCTCGGCTGGGTAGTAGATGTTCGAAATGCCGGCTGCGATCCCGTTGCCCACGATCTCCGAAGCGTTAAGAACGTTGCGCCCGTCATCGTTACGGGTCACAACTTCGCGGCTGATGGCGTACCCGGTCCGTTTCCAAAATCCCCCGGAGCCTTTGTTGAAATAACGCGGGTCTTGATGAAGAACGGATGGCATGAGTCCTTCAGTCATGAAATTTCCAATGGCTTGATCAGCGAAAGCACCGCCATAGTACTTAGCGAATCCCTTTGCTCCCTGGCCGAAGGGGCGATACTCATCTCGGGCCATCGAGATTCCTCCAAAGAATCCGGCCACAAGAAAGGAACTGGGATCGAATGAATCGTCGAGAACGAGGCGGAACTTCTGGCCCGGCGTCAGCGGGCGGAACTCGGATTTGCTTTCATCGGCGCGATAGTTGGGCAGAACCCAGAGAATATGTCGATCCGCATACCTTCCCTTGCTGTGGGCGGGCGCGTCAGATTGGGGGGTACGAGCCTGAGGCGTTGGAGCGTCGGGCAGCGTCGATTCTTGCGCGATGCCGGCTACGCTCCCAGCCCAAAGCGCATAGCAAAAGAACAAGAGCCATCGAAAACTGGGTGGCATGCGGACGTGCAAGTGGCGCTCGATGATCATTCCTTCTCCCGTCTTCGCCAAGCGAATCGTGAATGACCGCTGGTCGGCGAGGCACAGCTAAGGGAGTGACAGGTGCTGTAGCTCGTTTCCTGGTCACCAGCGCAGGCTGCCGCTCGCTGCGACTAACCTGTGCAATTGCGATGCCACCCGATTGCGAAGCAACTTCTTTCTCCTCAACGTCAGATAAGTAATTCCGGCAGAGTTCCTTGACCGCCTACCGTCACCTGCCAAACGGTTGCTCGCCACTTGGGCGGCAGGCTTGACACTTCCCACTAACGGCGCGAATGCAACTGCTTGTCAGACTTAAACGATGGCAGAGTGCCCGCCGGGCTGCGATTGGAACTAAGAATGCATCGCTCCTAGAAGAGAACCACGGAGGACGCAGGTACATAGCTGCACATCTCTAACAACGATGACTTCGCCAGACTGGTTGATCGCAACGGGCCGAAAAAGTCTGGCGGGATGGAACTGGCAGCAGAGAAGCAAAAAATCGGAGACTAAGCAGAAGAATTGTCTGCGCTGCCCTTACGACGGCGAGTAGTGGGAAAAGAGAAGATTAGGAGAAGATGAAGATGATATTCCAACGAAGCAGGGTATTAGTGGTTCTGATCGGCATTGTAGCCTCGACGGCATGGGCCGACACACTCGAACTCAGGAATGGAAGTGTGATTAAAGGCAGGTTCATGGGGGGCACGACTAACGAGATCAACTTCCAGGTCGGCTCATCGACGCAGAGCTACAACCTGGAGGATGTTCGTTTGCTCAAGTTCGACTCTGACTTTGGAGCCTCAGCCAGTAACGCAGCGCTGCCGGACAATCCGCCTGTAACAGATGCTGGCGCGACTTCGCTTACGTACGTAACGATCCCGGCTGGAACCCGCATTTCCGTGCGCACCATCGACTCCATCGACTCCACCAAGAATCACGTCGGAGATCGATTTCAAGCCTCACTGCAGGAGCCTATTACCGTGGACGGCAAGGTCGTGGTTCCCAAAGGCGCGGATGTATACGGCCGGCTCGATGAGTCGAAAACCTCGGGTACTTTCACCGGCCGATCCCAATTACAACTGGAGCTGACGGGAATTGTGGTGAACGGACAGACCGTGCCTCTCGTGACCGGGGATTACGAATTGACTGGAAAGTCGCGCGGGGAAAGCACGGCCAAGAGAACAATAGGCGGAGCGGCGATCGGAGGGATCATCGGCGCGCTTGCGGGAGGTGGCAAAGGGGCAGCGATCGGCGCTGGGGCCGGCGGAGGCCTGGGCGCGGGATCGGAAATCGTCACCAAAGGGGACCAGGTGAAAGTCCCTAGTGAGACTCTGATTGATTTCACTTTGCAGCAGAATATCTCCATACCGCAGCGCCCAAATTAAGCACGGGAGACAGTCTGAGGCGACGCAGTACGCGGCCTAGCCGTTGGCTTCTGTCAACGCTTTGACACTATTCACTGCCGCTGGCCCATCCGGAAAGCGGGTGAAGATGTGCCATGGCGGTGCGGAGCGGGCATTTCGTCGATTTGCCCGCCGGACCGCGAATGGACTTGATCTTGCAACGACAACCGCGCAATGGGATTTCCTGACAACCGTACCCTCAACGTAGTGCTGACAGTCCTGCTCGTGGCGTTGGTCTGCGGTCTCGTCTACAGTGCCCGCCGAATCCTCTTGCTGTTTGTCCTGGCGATTTTCTTTGCCTACTTGATCAATCCAGTTGTGAAATTCCTGCAGCGTCATTCGCCGTTCTTCCGCGACCTGAGAGGGCCGGCAGTAGTCGAGGTCTACCTGGCGTTCTTGATCGTGATCGGCGTTATGGGGTACGGACTGGCGCCGGGTCTGGCGAGACAGACGACCAGGGCAATCGATGAGGTTCCGGCTTTGTTGGATGGATTGTCCACCGGAGAAATTGCAACCGATGTCGGCGGGAAGTATGGCTGGTCGGACGAGCAAGAGCTGCGTGTTCGGTTATTTCTTCTGCGGCATAAAGATAATGTCAAGGATCTGCAGAAAATAGTGGACCGCTACCTTTCCCATGCCGCGGCGGTGTTTGCCTCGTTGCTACTCATTCCGGTCCTGGCCATCTTCTTCTTGCGCGACGGAGATCACATGGCCGAAGCACTCATCAAAATAGCTTTTCCGCCAGACCGCCGGGAGACTGTCCGCACTCTTGGGGCGGAGTTACACGGCATGCTTACCAGGTACATCAGGGCGCAGGTAATCTTGTGCGGCTTGTCGTTTGCATATTATTCGGCAATTCTGCTGATTCTAAAATTCCCCCATGCAGTCGCGCTTGGTGCGTTGGGGGGAGCGCTGGAGTTTATACCCGCGGCAGGTTGGATGGCCACAGCCGCCGTGATTATTGGCGTCGGTATCGTCACCCATTTGCACTGGGTGTGGATGCTCGTGCTGCTGCTCATTTGGAGGGTTGCACAGGATTACCTCAACTATCCGAGCATCATGGGGCGTGAGTTGGAAATCCACCCGCTATTGGCAATCTTTGCGGTCCTTGTCGGTGCCGAGATCGGAGGGATCGTCGGCATCTATCTGTCGGTCCCCGTCGTGGCCGCGCTGCGCGTCATCTGGCGAATGTACGGCGTTCCCGGGCGACCAACTCTGACCGCACGGCAGATCACAATCCCAGGCGAGGAACGGCCGCTTGGCGCGTCGGCGAACTCAAACTGACTTTCGCCAGCCTCCCTGCGCTTAGCCTTGTCCGTTGCGAAGCCAGTTTTCGGCCTGCCCCAAATCGCGGAATGGGCGTATCACGCATATATCCTCCACCAAAGTCTCAAGCATGCGCACGACTCCATAAGCCACCGAGGTGGAGACGACGACCGCGGTAGGGCCGAGACGATGCTCGATCGAGAGCAAACGCAAAAGGTTCACGATTTCCCGAATCTCCATAGCCGACAGGTCGATGGTGGCACAACGGGCGTCAATAAGCTCACGGTACGGAAGCGCAGAATCTCTGTGCTCGCGCAAAAGATGTTCCCGCACCTGTGCCGATGACACCGTGCCCTCGGCGATAGTCGTCATCAGCCCGCATGCGAAATCGACCCTATAGACAATGCGCGACTTCTGGGGAACCACCCGGATCGAAACATTGCGCTTGCCTTTTTTCAGAGCCTGGATCAGCCATGAGTTCAACAGTCCTTTCGCTGCAAGTTCGGTCCCCCCAGAGATCATTTCGACGAGTAGAGAGTTGGCGCTTTCCTCGATGTGGATCACATCATTGAGATCGACAAAAAGTTGCCGAGCACCCGGTTCCGAGCGCGACTGCTGCCAGACCCTCTGCAATTCTTCAATCCAGGGGCCCATGAGTTTCCCGCTGAGTACAATGCGGCGTTCCGTCGGCGTATCTACGATGGTGATTTTGAGCATAGTTCGCAAGCACCTTCAAAGTGGATGGGCAACCGATCGGCCAAATGCCTGGCAGAGCGACAGCGGCCGGTAAGAGTTTTGAATACATAGGCGAGCTGCGCAGTTCCGGATTTAGCGACGGCAAGATGGAAGGCAAGTGCCAAATGAGGGATTTGTCGTGTGCCAAGAAAGCAGCCAACGTCGGGCGGAAAGAACGGTCCATCGCAGCGAAGGAATCAGGTGTGCTGGAGATAGCGGAACGAGTCTAAGCAAGGGATTCATCCGGGACTATCGGTACATTTGAGCTGCCGTCCTCGCTCGAGCCGGCCATCCTTCGACTGGTTAACATTGCGAAGTCCCACTCCGTCTGCCAGTTGCTGCGGCAGTGGCCAAGGCAGCGGAAGCCCAGCATGCTCGCTCCGCAGAGAGGGCAAACCAGATTGCGGATCGCGGAGATCATGTTTTCGCAGCATCCTTGCGGAACCAGTGTCAGAGGCATCGAGTCTTCCTCCTGCTTGGTGTTTCGAACTCACGAAAAGCTAAAACGATGGGCCGCGGAGCGTTCCGGGTAGGCGCTCATACAGTGGGATAATCGGCGGCCCATCAGGTTTAGCTGCACCGGATGAAGCAACTGCGATACCAAACTGATCCAGGGCCGCTCGCGCAACGCGGGGCGCATGCCGATGGACTGGCGTTGCTGGTCGAGCAGATCGAAGCCCATCAGTCCCGTGTCAATGATCTAACCACTGTCAACCTTTCGACAGAAAGTGTCCCTTTAGTGCGCCGGATCTGCGCCAATCCTCGAATTTGTGGGTCATGTCAGTCTTCCTCAGGAACGCGACTTGGCAATGCGGTTGCGAGAGTGCGAGTGAGCTATCTAGGAAAAAGGACCCTTGTGCCGCCGTCCGAGGACAAAACGCCGTCGCACGTCGGCCACGGGGACGTGATCCAAATCTAACTAAACTTGTGAGGTTGCCGCGAAATGGCCACTCCAGCGAAGTTTCGGATTGATGTTGCGATCCACGATTTGCTGATGAATTCCACTGACCGCGCCCCAGTTGCGGCCGCGCCGAAAGGACTGACATTGCCCGCCGCCGTGTTTCCGCAGTTCCCCGAGAAGCTCAAAAACCCGGGGCCGCTAGTTCCTCCTGAAAAGCGCAAATGGGGAGCCAAGGACATCTACCGCTCGTCACGCGGCTGGTTGTTTCCCTATGTCCGGTCGCGAGTCATGCCAGGAGAATTTCATCCCATCACCGCATACTTATTTGTCGAATACAAATGCAATCTCGACTGCTGGTATTGCTGGTCCTATAACAACAACGTGAAAGGCATGACGGAGGATGTGGCTCGCCGTTCGATCGACTGGTTGCACGACAACGGCTGCCGGGTGCTGGCTCTCATGGGTGGCGAGCCTCTTCTTCGCCCGGATTTCATTCACAAAGTCGTCTATTACGCGGCCAAGAAGGGATTCTGGATTTACATCGCGACCAATGGGCGCTTGCTTCGTCCTGACGTCGCCGATCGACTCGGCGATGCAGGCGTGTCGGTCTTCAATTTTGCCTTGGATTCCTGGGATCTCAAGCCTAGCCTTCCCAAGGCCTTTGTGCCCTCTCAGAAAAATCTGGAACACATCCTCCGCAAGCAGTACGTATATCGCTACCTGGTCTTCTTCAATATCAATATCTGCCGGAATAACATGGACGATGTGAGGCGGCTCACTGAGTATGCGCGCGAACACCGCATCGCCACCGACTATCACATCAACGAGACTCCGATGCTCGAGCAGGACGATCACTTCAAGCATCTTTACGATAACCCCACCTACATCCGGCCGGAGGACTGGCGCGAAGTAGACAGTCTGGTGGACTGGCTGATCGACAAGAACAAAGCGGGATATCAGATGGTGAACTCGGTGCAGCGACTGCAGGAGATCAAGGCATTCGTGCGCATGTCGTCCGGGCTCGACCTTAAAGAATATGGCTGGAACGGAGATGGAAGCGGTGAAAACGGTCACAAGGCGGAGTTGCTCGCCTCCGTACCAGGAATTGTCCAGAACGAAAGCGGGGAACTACGCTTTGCCGATTGGAACTGCCGCGCCGGCCAGAACAACGTGATCATTCGCACCGACGGAAGTGTCGCTCCCTGTTTCCCAATGTATGGTTCGACCTACGATTGGGGCAACATTGATTCTCCGAAGTTCGAAGACGAGCAGCTTTCCTCCATGAAGAGGACCTGCCAGCGGCACTGCTTCTCCACGCTGAACCACAACCTGGCATATTGTTATAACGACGCCCGAGTCATGAAGTGGCTTTGGGCCAACATGAAGAACAGATTTCAGGGCGGAGTACGCAGCTTTGAAGATTAAGTTACGGACTTCGACCTTAATCAAGAAGCTACAAGGAGGTCGCCATGAGTACATTATCCGTGGGCACAATCGCGAAAGAGTCAATCGGATGGTCCATCGGCCTTAGTGTTCTGATGCTGATTGCCGGCGCTCTGGCCATCGTGATGCCGCCCCTGGCTGGACTAGCCGCCCTGGTGATTGTTGCCTGGCTGCTTATATTCAGCGGCGGAGCTCATCTGGTATTCGCCTGGCATACGCGAACGACGGGCGGACTGCTGTGGGAATTGTTGCTGGGCATACTGTACATTTTCGTTGGCGTCTATGCGTTGCTTCATCCCGTCGCAGGGCTGGCGTCCCTCACGCTGGTGCTCGCGATGTATTTGTTTGTGGAGGGAGTGCTGGAATTCGTACTCTCATTCCGCGTTCGTCCGATGCCTGGAGCAAACTGGCTGCTGTTCGATGGGATCGTCACGTTCATCCTTGCGATCCTGATTTGGAGAAGTTGGCCATCGAGCACTGAATGGGTGATCGGAACCTTGGTGGGGATCAGCATGATTTTCAGCGGCGCCGCGCGTTTATCGCTGTCGCTAGCCGCCCGCCAGGTGCTTGCCAAGGTAGCTTAAAACAGGATAGAACGTCACAAGGCTCGGAACTCAGGGCGCCCTCGGCCCAGCCGTGGTGCGCCGCGAGCAGCGGAGAAACCGCACCTTGGGAACTTTAGTCCCTCTATCGGACGCATCGCGCCGCCCCCGAAGTGTCCCCATCATGACGGCATTGATCATCCTGATCAATGCCGCTGTGTTTGTCGCTGAACTGATGCGTGGGGATACCTTTGTCTTGAAGTGGTCGGTCGTTCCGGCCGATATCATCGCCGGTCATCACTGGATCACAATTCTGACGGCGATGTTCCTGCATGGCAGTTGGTCACACATTGTCGGCAATATGGTGTTCTTGTGGGCCTTCGGGCCGGAAATCGAAGACGCCATGAATCCCCTACGCTATTTGGCGTTCTATCTTGCCGGCGGGCTGGTGGCTATGCTGGCACAGGTTTTAGCCAGTCCCAGTTCGACCGTGCCTAACCTCGGCGCGAGCGGTGCGATCGCCGCGGTGATGGGTGCGTTTCTGGTGACCTACCCACGCGATCGTATGCGCTCACTTCTGGTGATCTTTATTTTCGTGCGCATAACCCTCATTCCGGCTGCGCTTCTGATCGTCGTGTGGTTTCTGATTCAGCTTGTAAATGCTGGAGCAGTGGCAACTGTGCAGACGGGCGGAGTTGCTTACCTGGCGCACGTTGGCGGTTGCATCTTCGGGGCGGTGACTGCCAGGTGGTTTGAGGATCGTCAGAGAATCGCCGAATCGAGTTCGTAACATCCGCAACATTAGCAATCTGGTCGCAATCAACCAGCAGCCCGAACTCTTGTGCGAGGTCCGTGGCTGATAGAGCCCGAGCTCCCCGGGTGGATCAGTTCGGTTTCGCGGGCGCCGCCGGCATTTGCGAAACGAGTTTGTCTATCGCTGCGTCCATGGTGTGGCTCATTTGGGAGACCACTGCGGAAACGTCGCGTCGCTCGACTTTGCCAATTTCGTGTACTTCATTGGTCCACACCGTCTCTCCGGTCGTGAGGCTGGCTAGCTGAGCCGAGATGGCCACGTCTACCTGGACGCCGCCTGCGTAGTCGACCTCTTCCAGTTGTTCGAGGCGCCCGCTGAGAACATAATCCACGTTGGAATGACCGTCATAGGGCTTTACCAGGGCGTAGCGCCCGCTGGCGCGCAAATGATCAGTGATCGCCTGGGTTACAACGCCGCGCGGATCCGTAGCCCAACGGTGATAGTTATAAAAGCCGATTTGCTCGGGCGTGGGGCGATACACGATAGCGCCTTGCTTGAGATATCCGGGAGACCGGAACTCGCGCACCGCAATAGAAACGCGGGGGCCTTGCTCCGC
>Ga0209656_10002252_pt1 | contig 12508 bp, 10 predicted proteins | sample BogFormECP12_OM2_FD_188239 | JGI IMG/M metagenome (GOLD analysis project Ga0209656, IMG submission 188239) | Bog forest soil microbial communities from Calvert Island, British Columbia, Canada - ECP12_OM2 (SPAdes) (version 2) | ecosystem: Environmental > Aquatic > Freshwater > Wetlands > Bog ... | reverse complement strand
TGGCGCAACTCGGTGAAGTCGTAGCCGCCGTCTTTGTTTTCCTTGATCCATTCGCGAGCGAAGGTTCCGTTTTGAATGTCGGCCAGAGTTTTCTTCATCGCGGCGCGGGTCGGATCGCCTACCACTCGTTCGCCACGAGTCAGGTCGCCGTACTCGGCAGTATTTGAAATCGAGTGCCGCATGCGGCTCAGGCCGCCTTCGTAGATGAGGTCGACGATCAGTTTCATCTCGTGGAGGCACTCGAAATAAGCGATCTCGGGCGCATAACCGGCCTCGACCAGGGTTTCGAATCCTTTCTTGATCAGCGAAGTCAGACCGCCGCAGAGCACGGCCTGCTCGCCAAAAAGATCGCTCTCGGTTTCTTCCTTAAAGGTGGTCTGGAGCACGCCGGCGCGGGTCGAGCCGATACCATGCGCGTAGGCCAGGGCATATTCGTGAGCATGTTGGCTCGCATCCTGCTGGATTGCGATCAGCGACGGGACGCCGCGCCCCTCGGCGTATACGCGGCGCAGCAAGTGGCCGGGGCTCTTGGGTGCGATCATCACCACATCTACATCGCTCGGTGGGACGATCGTCTGGAAGTGAATGCTGAAGCCGTGCGAGAAGCCGAGAATTTTTCCGGGATGCAGATACGCCTTGATGTATTGCTCGTACACCGCAGCCTGGGTTTCGTCCGGCGTGAGCACATGAATCCAGTCCGCACGCTTGGCGGCTTCATCCGGCGCCACCACGACCATGCCATCGGCGCGAGCCCGCTGGGCGCTGGGGCGATTCGGTTCCAGCCCCACGATTACCTTGCAGCCGCTGTCGCGCAAGTTCTGCGCCTGCGCGTGCCCCTGGCTGCCATAGCCCAGGATGGCGATGGTTTTGCCCTTCAGGGCATTGGGATTGGCGTCGTGTTCGTAGAAAATGGTAGCCACCAGTGTGCTCCTCTCACCGCACTTGTCTCGTTCGAACCAAGGAAGGAAAGCTGGTCTTGCCTGGCCAGATGGATCGCGTTCCGAACCGACCGGTCGGTCGGTATCTGAAGATGCTACCTTTGACCGAAATTCATGTCAAGCGGGAAGTTGGATTCGCGGCGGTCCGTTTTTCCAGGGTCACCCCCCCGCCCTGTCTCTGCAAAAACGCAGAGACAAGGACGGGGCACCCGCGTCGGAGGGGATGGTAGGGAAATCCTTAACGCGTTGGCATTCCCCCCGGGAACTGTTTACCATGTCACCCGATGGCCCGCGAGACTGTGGTCGACTCCCGGCAGGAGATCCTGCGCACCGCCGCACGGCTGTTCCAGCAGCGGGGGTATGACGCTACTTCCATGAACGATGTAGCGGCTGCCCTCAAGTTGAGCAAGGGCGGGCTCTACCATCACTTTCAGAGCAAGGACGAAATCCTGTTTGAGATCATGGACCACGCCATGCAGATCACGGAGGAACGAGTTCTCAATCCGGTGCGGGGCGTGGCTGATCCGGAAGAGCGGTTGCGGGCGCTGATCCGGTTGCACATCGAAGTGGTGCTGAGCCCGCGCGATCGCGAGATCACCGTGATGCTGCACGAAAACCATCCTCTGCCGCCGTCTTTGCGCAAGCGCATCAACGCCCGCAAAAAGGATTACGTACACTTTCTCGAAAACCTGATGGCGGAGGTGCAGCATAAATCGCGGCATTCGCATCACGCGAAAGCGAAAGTTAGCCCGCGCGCCGCGGCCTTCGCTCTGCTCGGCATGATCAACTGGATTTATCAGTGGTACAAACCGGAAGGGGATCTGCAGGCGCAGAATCTGATACCGCAGTTTACCGACCTGATTTTCGGAGGCATCTTCGCGTGAAAACGGTATTCGCCAGCCTGGCGGAAGTGGCCGAACAGCGCCTGGAGAGCGGAAAGCTGTATCGCGAATTTCTGCGTGTGCCGGCGATGAGCGCCGGACTCTACGTCTTGCCCGCGGGAGGGACGGACCGGCAGAAGCCCCACCGCGAAGATGAGGTTTACTATGTCGTCCGTGGACGCGCCCGCTTCAAGGCTGGCCCGGAAGACCGCGAAGTTTCAGCGGGGAGCGTGATTTTTGTCGCGGCAGAAGTTGGGCATCGCTTTTACGATATTGCGGAAGAGCTCGTAGTGTTGGTGATCTTCGCGCCCGCCGAAACCTAGGACGCGCTACTTTGCCGGAATCCAATAAATTTCTTCTTTGATTGCGGTTCGGTCAACGAAGCCACGCCGCTTCAGGATTGCCTTGCTGTTCGCGATCATGTCGGGATGACCGCACAAATATGCGGTGGTATTGGTGGCGTCGAGTTCCCAGTGGTCGGCGTACTTGCGCAAGACGTCGTCGGCGCGCCCGATCTCGCCCGGCCAGTCGGCGTGATCCCATGGCCGGCTCACGGTGGGGACATATTTGAACCAGGGAAGTTCCGCATCGAAACGATTTAATTCCTCTTTGTAGCCGAACTCCCAGGGACGGCTCGCGCCGTTGAGCAGATACAGTTGGTGGCTGCCGTCAAAGCGGCCTTCTTTCCAGTCCTTCGAAAGAGTGCGTACAAAACTCACGAACGGAGCGACTCCGGTCACGGTAGAAACCAGCAGATGATGCTTGCGGCCGCTCTCGGTATCCAGCGTGAACTTTCCCTTGGGTATTTTCCGCATCAGCAATTCATCGCCCGGCTGCAGTTTGTAGAGGCGAGGCGTGAGCGCTCCCTCGGGCACCAGCTCAAAGAAAAACTCAATTTCTTTTTCAAATGGCGCGGAAACAATGGAATAGGGGCGCTCCGTCCGCTTGCCATCGTGCTCGACCCCGAGCGTGGCGTATTGTCCCGGAGCAAAGTTGAATTCCCCGCCGGGCAGGATGCGGATCATCCACAGGTCCGACGCGAATTCCTCGCGCCTGGTGACCCGTGCCCGGTAAAATTTCTCATCCCCAACCGTCATCTGCAAATCCTCGGAGACACGCGTGTGGCCGACATGGCGATTTTGAGCCAGTTTCGCGGGTCGTTAAAGTTTTGAGATGATACATGGAGGATGCGAGTTTGACAACCGAACGGTCGTTCCAGCCGTTGACGGCAGAGGCAACGAAATGCCAAGCGTGAAAATGAAAGCGTATTTGTTCGTATTTGATGGACTGGCGGATTGGGAGCCGGCGCTGGCTTTGTGCGAGATCCGGAAATCCGGCAAATACCAAGTGCTTGCTGCGGGACATTCGCGCGAAGCGGTGGTGACGATGGCGGGACTGAAGGTGCTGCCTGACGTAACCCTGGATGAGATCGAGCCGCGCGAAACTGCGATCTTCATCTTCCCCGGGGGAGACCGCTGGGAAAATGGTCCCGACCAGAAGGTGGATGAAGTTCTTCAGCGGCTCCACACACAAAAGATTTTGATCGGCGCGCTGTGTGCAGCGACGCTGGAAATTGCCCGCTCAGGGCTGACCGCCGGAGTGCGCCATACCAGCAACTCGAAAAGCTATTTGAAGAAAATGGTTCCGGCATACCGCGATGAAGATCTTTACGTGGACGAACTAGCAGTGACCGATCACAAGATCATCACGGCTAGCGGACTGGGGAGCGTGGAGTTCGCGCGCGAGGTGATTCGCGAGCTAGGCATTTACAACGATGCCGACACGAGAATGTGGTTCGATATGTTCAAAAAAGGCCTGATTCCAGAGAGCATGCGGTAGGGCAAGCTCGCAGATTGTCTGCGCCAGTCGCAGTTGGCGGGGGACTCGGGAGCGCGCGCAGTCTCTCCAAGTCATCCTGCGTCTTTTGCCAGGCTGCCGGTTTTTTCTTGGTCGCTATAGGCGCGTTAGGATCGCTGTAGAAGGCCAGTATGTTCGCCCGCAGCTCCGGACTGATCTGGTCAAAGTTGTGCCCAGCTAACTGGTCCAGCAGGCGGGCGTAGGCGTCGTCCGTAAGCTTATATTCTCCCGCTCGCGTATCGTGGCCCGTATCGAAATCAGTGTTCGGAAGCTGCAAATCTCCGGCTGAACTTTCGTGGAGAAGCTTGGTGTAGTTCTCGATTGTTTTGTCGACGCTGGCAATATAGAGGTCTTCGGTTTTCTGGGTTGGGACCTTGATATCGAGTGCCTTGAATGGCCCGATTTTGGGCACGAATCGAAAGAGGAAGGCCAGCAAGCGCGTCCCGAAGCTTGGGCGCTTGTAGGTGCGTCCCCACTCCTTTTGATAACTCGCGCGCGATAAGTAGTAGCGGAATTGGCGTGCTCGGAAGTTTGGCGTCTCCGAGACAATCTCCTTGCGGCGGGTTACCAAAGCCACGCGAGTCATCTCCGGAATCACGCTGCCGATGGCGCGCCGGAAGGTTCCGATCGCCAGGTCTTCATTGGGAATTACATCGCTGAGCGGAATGCCGTACGTATCCTGGAAAGAGCGCTCCAGCACGGGCTTCGAAATCTCAAAGCCGATGAAGTCGTGATAACTATCGGAGGTGTAGCGATTCTTCGCGACCTGCGTCACATCGAAGCCAAATTCTATGCGGATGTGGGCTTTGGGATTGTCCTCGTAGGTCACCACTTTTCCGTACTTTTTTTCGAGCTTGGGAAATTCGATGCCGACCGCTTCATTCACCGTGGGATGTCCGCAGTTGTCCGCGGAATAATGCGCCAGGGCGCCGAGGGCGAAGGCGTATTCATCCAGGTCGGAAGATTCCTTGAGAAGGTTCCCAACAAAGTCGCCGCTGCGAACGTAGTGCGTAAGGTCGCTGAAATACTTGTTGCCGAACGGGTAGTAGCCCATGTCCTGCATGACTGACCCACCGTAGGCAAAGGCATGTGCCTTCTTCAAATCATCGTCTGTGGCGGCGGGAAAGCGCTTCTTCAGCATGGGCAAGATATTGTCTTTCCATGCCAAATCCACAATCTCTTCGTGAGTCAGCACGGAATACGCGGCGCAAGTCTGCACTGCACAGAGTTGCGCCAGGACAATCGTCACCCCCAACCAAAGAGCGGCTCGCGCGGAATAAAAGCTTCTCGTCATTTGGCCAGGACAAGTACTACGAAGGTGTCGGGCAAAATGTTATGGGCATGTGGATTCTCGGGCGTTGCCGGGGGAGGCGGGCCGAATTTCGCAGTCACCACATAAGCGTTGTGCGTCTTTGAGTCGAGCGCCATCGTTCGCGCACCCTGCTGCGTCGGAACACTTTCCGCCACACTGAATTTCTCCGGCGACTCTTCCCGCACCACCGTCAATAATCCTTCTCCGCAGGAAGCGAATGCTAACCCAGTTTCGTCATCGAAGGCGGTTGCGTCGACGCCATCGCCGATTGCAGGCGTGGCCAGAACCTTGCCCGTATCCGCATCTACGACGGCCATCATCTTGTTATCGCAGCCGACAAAAAGGCGTCGATTCTTGCGGTCCATCGACAAGCCTGACGGCGATTCGCAAGGTGCAAGCGGCCACTTCGACTTGACCTCAAGTTTGCCGGGATCGATCGCCACCAACTCGCTCTTGTCTTCAATGTTGACGAAGACTTCTCCCTTGCCGTCACTGACCGAGAACTCTGGCTTGCCGTCGAGCTTGATCGTGCCCAACACTGTCCCCTTCTCGGCATCTACGGCGGTTGCATCCTGACTGCGGCCGTTGAAAGTAAAAACCCTCTTGGTCACGGAATCATAGAGGATCGCATCTGGATTGTCCCCGACCTTCACTTTGCTGCTGGTGGCCAGAGTCTTCAGATCGAAAATACTGACGGTGCCTTCGCGCCCGTTGCTGGTAAATCCGCGTCCCAGCTCTGGAGCGAGGGCGATGCCATGCACTCCGGGAGTATCTGCTATGTCGCCGATACTCTTTCCCGAATCCAGGTCCAGCACGATCACATGAGTGGCTCGCGAAATATACAGACGCCGCGACGAGGAGTCAGCGATCAGATAGTCCCAGCCGCCTGCGCCGCCGATTTTGTACGTCTTCACCACTTTGTATCCCGGGCCGGCCGCGGCGAGAGCCGCAGCGGTGACCATCAGAAGCAGCGAGGCTGACATCCAACGGCGCAAGCAATTTTCTTTAGCAGGCATTCTTCCTCCGTCAACTTTCCGGGCACGGCGTCCTTTTGATGCGGAATTCCGCGCAAGTGGCCGCGCTCTTCGATCGAACTGGTGGGCGGGACCCCGAAGTAACTTTACCGCATTCCGGCCCCCTGCCTAAACTCAGGCTATGGATGTCTTTCCACGGAGGCTGCAGGGGCAAGGCGGGGACGGAGTACTGCTCGCGTCAGACCCGCGCCTGCAGCCGACCGCGGCTTACGGCACGCTCGGTCCAGGTTCAGACCTTCCGGCGTTGGCAGGTCCGCAACGTTCCGATGCTTATCGGAAGCCAGCCTCCAGCCTGCGAGGCTTGCATATGGCAGCGATGGTGGCGGGCATCGGACTTGCGCTCGCGGTGTCTTCTGCCGGAGGAACCGGGGCGGTGTGGGGAAAATTATCCAACTCGTTTTCGTTGCGAAAAAATCTCGCGGCTTCTGTGCAGCTATCCGATTATCGCGATCTGGATCGTCAGAAACCGCAAGAACAGGCCGAAATCCTGCTGGAGCGCGCCATGGCTCGTTCCGACGGCGCCACCGGCCAGATTGAATCACGTGTCGAAGGCTGGCGCGGAAAGCTCGTGTGGAATGCGCGCCTCGGAGAACTGACTACGGTCGCCTTGAATTCCAATGATAGGGAGGTGCGGGATTCCGCTATTGACGTGCAACTGGCGGCCTACGGGCTGCCCAAGAACGAGGCGACTGTCGATGCATTGGTAATTCAGGCCAACTCTACGGATCACGCGAAAAAGATTTGGGCTTTCTGGGGTCTGGGCCTGCTGGCAAACCGCGGCATCGAGAGCGATCGGGTCGTTCAGGTGTTGAGTGCGCATCTGAAAGATTCTCGCCGCGACTCAGACAAGTCTTCCGGGGGCAAGGCTTTTTCAGACGCCTCATCCGAGGATGCGCGACGTTGGGCAGTCGAGGCCCTCGCCGTGGTGGGAACGACCCCCACGATCGCCCCGCTACTGGAAGCCATGCACGATGATCCGTCTCCGCGGGTGCGTGAACGGGCAGCATGTAGCCTGGCGGAATCCGGCATGCTCAGTCACGATCAGCGGCTCATCGCCGTTCCGCAACTCATCCAGTACTCGGACGATCCCGCGCTCGATGCGCAAACCCATGCCTGGGCCTTCCAGGCGCTGGGCGACATCACACGGCAACGCTTGCCCAACGACGCGGGCGCTTGGCGAAATTGGTATCAGAACAACAACGCAAACAACTAGCTTCCACAGCCAAGCCCGGCGACACAGATCCAGCAATAAGAACGAAAAAGTGGTTCATCCTTGCAGCGAAAATTATGCTCGCAAGCGTCTAAGGAACTAGTAGCATCAATTAGGGTTTTCTCGTACTCTCTCCTTCTGCATGCGCGCCAGCAAACCGATCTCCGCTCTCGTGCAGTCCGCAGTCTCCGAATTGTTGCCGGATCTGCACGCCAAGAGCGGCTGCGAAAAAATCGGTCTCACGCGGGAATCCTTCGGTGAGATTCTCGCCGACGTGGCCATGAAGTATTTGCCCGCGGAGGCCAGTCCAGCGGAGGCACGTACTCTTCTGCTAAGCCTGCGAGTTGACGAACTCGCGCTTGCCAGGGCTTGCGCCGCCGGCCACAATTCCGCCTGGGAAATTTTCCTGATTCGTTACCGGGAGAAACTCTATCAGTCGGCCCTGCGCATAGCCCGCGAGGACTCAGCTGCCCGTGATCTCGCCGACACGCTTTATGCCGAACTCTACGGCACGGGTACGCGGGACGGCGAGCGCGTTTCGAAGTTGGCATCTTTCACCGGCCGCGGGTCGCTGGAAGGCTGGCTGCGTACCGTGCTGGCGCAAGAGTTCGTGAATCGCTACCGCCGCACCCGGCGCCTGGTCAGCCTCGACGAAGAAGGGGAAGAAGGCTCCCAGTTCGCGGCGCCCGAGCCGGAGCGAGTCCCGTCGCCAGACTCGCGGCTGGAACTGGCCACCGATTCGGCCCTGGCATCGCTTTCCAGCGAGGAACGCATGGTGCTGGCAGCGTATTTCCTGGATGGCAGTACGCTGGCGGAAATTGCCCGCCTGCTGGGGGTGCACGAATCCACCATCAGCCGCAAAGTGGACAAGCTGGCTAAGGCTTTGCGCAAGAAGATCCTGGCTCATATGATCCAGCAGGGCATGGCTCGCCGGCAGGCGGAGGAAGCCCTGGAAGTGGACGTACGCGACCTTCGGCTGGATATTCGCCGTAGTTTGACGCAAGATTCGTCCGGACGAGCGTTCTCTGAAAAGAGAGAACCGAGAGTCGAGGCGCGGACGCCGGGCGGTCCGCGCGAAATCGGAAACTAGAAAGATCGGAAACTAGAAGCCCGATAGAAGAGGCAATGCAGAACGTACCAAAATCCGTCCTGAAACGGCTGCAGGAAACTCGGCTGGGCGCCGGGTCGCATCCCGATGCCGATCTTCTGACCGCGTTCGCGGAGCAATCTCTTGCGGATCGCGAACGGGCCCTTGTGATGCAGCACCTTGCGGCTTGTAGCGACTGCCGGGAGGTAATTGTGCTGGCGTTGCCGGAGACGCCGGCGCAGATCGTTACCTCGCGCGCCTCCGTGAGAGCTGATCGGGGTGGTTTGCTGGCCTGGCCTACGCTTCGCTGGGCGGCTCTCGCTGCGGGGATCCTTGTCGTTGCCTCGGTTGGAGTTTTGGAATATTCGCATCGCGACCAGGACAGGACGATTGCTTCGAACTTCACGGTGAAGGACGCCGTGCCGGCAATCTCGAATGAAGCTCCGTCCAGCCAGGTAGCAACGCCGATGGAGGAAACGAAAAGGGAATTGACCTTGTCGGCTCCACGCTCTCAGATGTTGACGGCGCTCGAGCCCGCCCCCAAAGCTAACAGTGGAACGCAGCCGCGTGGCCTCGCAGCCCGCTCCGGCGGAAGCGATGGTGGCATGGCGCCGCGAGCACTTCCGCGCCCCGGCGACCGCGAGGCAGCGGTGATCAGCGAGAACCAACTCGCGCAGAATCGGACTGATCTTCCGATGCAAGACCGCAACATTAGCAATGCAGACGTGGTTAAAGCCAAGGATCCCCTCCCCGCCCAAGCTGCGTCCGGTTCCTCTGGGGCATCGGCGCCTCCCGGCCTGCCTCTGCAGACTTCTCCGTCTCTTATGCTGCGCGTGCCACCGCGCTGGACTATCAGTCCCGCGGGCGCCTTGCAACGTTCGTTCGACGGAGGGAATACCTGGGAGACTGTAAATCCGAATATGAGTGTCGACTCGGCCGCTGATCAGAATTTGGGTCAGAATCCGGATGCGAGCGGAGCGGCGCCTGACCAGAAAAAAGAGGCTGCGCCCAATTTCCACCCTATTTTCCGCGCTGTGGCGGCAAGTGGACTCGAAGTTTGGGCCGGAACTCTCGCCGGAGTTCTCTACCACACCTCGGACGGCGGCAGTCACTGGGCTCGCGTAGCCCCTTCCGAAGCTGGCGCAACCATAACTGGCGATATCGTCAGCATCCAGTTCTCTGACCCGCAGCAGGGAAGGGTCTCAACCTCGACCGGCGAACTCTGGACCACTTTCGACGGTGGTCAAACCTGGCATAAGCAGCCATAACTCCACTCTGCCAATCGCCCTGCTCAATTCTTTGGCGCAACGCAGCCCGGCTAAACTTCATATTCCTGAATTTACTCCCTGCATAAAGCCGCAAAAATTCCATTACCAAAGTGACGTTTACTTAAAAAGGGGAGAAACCTAGTATCGAGTAGTGGTTTGGCAGTTCTGGGGGAGGGCTGCCGAGGCGTCTTGGGCTGAAAAGTCCGAGGCGCTTTTTTGTTTGCAGCGCAAAACCTGAAAGTTGTTTATTTGGAACACGCGGCGCAATACCCGCCGATTTCCAACCGCGAAACCACGATGCGGAAGCGGCAGTCTTTCTCCACTTGCCCCTTGAGGGTCTCAAAAATATCGCTGACGAATTCCATGATTTTGCCGCAACGCAAGCAAGCCATGTGGATGTGGTCGCGGTTCAGCTTGCGCTCATAATAGTGACCCTCACCGTGGATGTGCATAAGGTCCAGTTCGTCGATCAGCCCGTGCCGCTTGAGCAGTTGCAGGGTGCGGTACACGGTGCTGCGATCCACGCTGGCATCCAACTTCTGGGCCTTGCGTAGAAGCTGGGCGGCGTCAAGGTGTTTGGTAGCTGTCTCCATCACGCGCAGGATCGCGCGCCGCTGCTGCGTCATCCGGATTCCGCGCTGGGCAAAGTGGGCCTGTAAGCGGCCTGGCATTTCGGTTTGAGGTAATGGCATAAGGCTTCTCCCAAGCCGTCGCAACTGGTCGCAACCACGCTGCGACGGAATCTGCAGCTCAGCCCTTGACGGGTTCTGAGAACATCCGTCAAGCTTATCTAGTTGCGACCCGTTTGCAACTGGTGACAACCAGCAATCGCTAAGCAGCACAATCATAAAGTTAGTTGCGACTCGTTTGCAACTAAAACGGAGCGTCATTCCCGAAACATGCGAAGCCTTCTCCCATTGTCGCTGTTCCTCCTCTGCATGCCCTTCTGTTTGCTGGGGACGGCCTGGGCGGGGGTGGGCGGCAGCATCTCGGGCACAGTCAAGGATCCATCGGGTGCGGCCGTTGCACAAGCAACGATCAGTTTGGTCAATAAGGGTACCGGCGTTCAGCAGTCGGCTAGCAGCGACGGCCGGGGTACTTACACGTTCCCCGTGCTCCCTGTTGGCGAATACGTACTTGAAGTGAACCACGCGGGCTTCCAACCATACCGGCGCACCGGAATCGCGCTGGATGCCAACAGCGCTCTTCTCGTGGATGTGGTGTTGCAAGTCGGCCAAAGAAACGACGCCATCACGGTTAGCGACAACGCGGCCCACGTGGAAACTTCCAGTTCTCAGATGGGTGAGGTGATTGCAGGCTCGACCATGACCGGCGTTCCACTGAATGGCCGCAGCTATACCGATCTGCTCGCGCTTCAATCCGGAGTGGCTCCCGCCACCTCCATCACCTCCAGCACGGTTCAGGATGTGGGTGCCAGCGCCTTCTCGCCCTCGGGCGACCTGAACTCCGGCAACATTTCCATCAACGGCCAGCGGGAGTTCGCCAACAGCTTCATGGTGAACGGCAGCGATGTCGAAGAAGATGTCAATATGGGCACCGCCATTATCCCCAATCTGGACTCCATCTCCGAGTTCAGGATTCTCACCAACAATTTCGACGCCGAGTATGGCGAGTACAGCGGCGGCCAGATCAACGTGATTACCAAATCCGGCAGCAACGAATTTCACGGCGATGTTTTTGAATTTCTCCGCAATACCGCCCTGGATGCCCGCAATTACTTTTCTCCCACCCGCGGATCGTTCGACCAGAATCAGTTCGGCGGTACATTGGGCGGCCCGGTCAGGCGAAATAAAATTTTCTTCTATTCGGATTATCAAGGCACGCGGCAGACGCAGGGTGTCGACACCGGACTGATTCCCGTGCCCTCGGCACAGGACCGGTCCGGCAATCTGTCGGACCTGTCACGTTCCCTGGGTACGACGGTGAGCGGTCCCGCATGGGCAAGCGCACTCTCGAGCAATCTTGGCTATCCGGTCTCCGTGGGCGAGCCGTATTATTTCTCTGGCTGCACGAACACAAATTATTCCGCCAGCAGCACCACAGCATGTGTTCTTCCCACGCTGCAAATCCCCACCCGCAAGTGGTCGGCTCCGGCGCAGCATTTGTTGCAGTACATTCCTTCACCGAATCAGCCCGGGAATGTTTTTTCCACCTCCGCGTATAACGAGACCCTCCATGACAACAAGGGCGCTGCCCGCCTCGATGCCAACACGCGATGGGGTCTCATTTCGACTTATTATTTTCTCGACAATTTCACGCAGAACAATCCTTATCCCACGGCGCAGGGCGGAGCTAATGTGCCGGGCTTCAATGCGCTGAATCTTGGCCGCGCTCAATTGTTCAACCTGGGTGACACAAAGACCCTGAGCGCAACCGCCGTGAACGAATTCCGCTTCAGCTATCTGCGCGATTCCAACGATCTCGGCCGTCCCCAGGGTGGACTCGGCGTCAGCCTGGCGTCTCAGGGTTTCCAAGTCGGAGCGAATACTCTCGGCATCGTGCCTCTCTCGCCAGAAACCGAGGGAGTGGAGAACGTTGCCTTCAACAACTACTCGATCGGAACCAACACGAACCAACTGCGGCAGAGCAACAACACGTTCCAATGGCTCGACAACTTTTCCAAAGTCGTGCGTACGCACACCATCAAGACCGGTATCGAATTTCATTTTGACCAGGTCAATACTCACGCCATTGCTCAATTCAACGGCAGCTTCCTGTTTTACGGCAGCCAGACCGGATCTGATTTCGTTGATTTCCTGCTCGGGGCTCCCACGCAGTACAACCAGAGTCAGCTCCAGCCTTTTTATGGACGCAACAAATATCTCGGCGTCTACGCGCAAGATAGTTGGCGGCTGCGTCCAAACTTTACGCTGAATTACGGTTTGCGCTGGGACCGGATC
>Ga0209656_10002251_pt1 | contig 12509 bp, 13 predicted proteins | sample BogFormECP12_OM2_FD_188239 | JGI IMG/M metagenome (GOLD analysis project Ga0209656, IMG submission 188239) | Bog forest soil microbial communities from Calvert Island, British Columbia, Canada - ECP12_OM2 (SPAdes) (version 2) | ecosystem: Environmental > Aquatic > Freshwater > Wetlands > Bog ... | reverse complement strand
CCTCGCCTTCGTCAGCCCAGGTCAGCCTGGGCGAACGGCCGCCAACAGCTACGAAGTCGCGTCGGTCCCTCCAGTTGCCGGCGACGACCCGGTGAACGAGTCGGATCCGAGCGGAGAGTGCGTAGCGGCCAGCTGTGAAGACGCAGCCGAGGAGTCGATCTCATCTGGATCGTCGATCAGCCCATGTCCCACAGACTCAGGTGGGGAGAATGGGTCCCTTCCGGCTTCGGGGATGCTGCTCTCTGACCTGCACAGCGGGGACAGCTCCCTGGAGTTCGACCCCGAATACATCCCCGAGAACCCCGATGGCCAGAGTTGGGTAGCCGGTCCTGCTTTCGGTCCCTGCATCGGGGGGAATGGAGTTCAGTACGCACCGATCGAAAACTTCGCCTCCTGCGTCTGGGTCGCCAACGATGTAGTCAACCTCTGGCAGAATCGAGGTTCACTTACACCAAGCCAGGCGTTTCAGGTGGGCGCCGGATTCGTTTGCTTTGTTGTGTGGGACGAACCCTCGATTCCACAATGCGGCAATCAGCTGTGGGATTCATCGACGCTCACCTCGTTCGACGGTTCCGCCTTCGACAATTCACTGAACTGGCTAGCTTTTAAGGAGGGCGCAGCTGCCATCCCCTCGGCGCTGACGTGTCTCTTGGGTGATTTTGGTCCTGACGCCTTGAACCCGATCGGTCTTGTCGGTCACGCAACAGAAGGAACGGCCCAGGGGGCTCTTTCCAAGATCATTTCCGTGGTCAAGGACGCCAACAACGCTCGAAAGACGATTTCGTGCGCCTGACGAGCTACGTAAGTTGGCGAAGTCTGAGAACCATCCTCCTTGCGATCGGTGCTGCTCTCATCCTGGCGAGTTGTCAGGATGCATCTTCGGATCCTGGAACGCCGACCGTCCCGAGCCTGCGCCATGGCAACGAGGGCTACCTCCTTGATACTCCGACGACGGTAGGTTGGATACAGATTCGTCCTGGTGTCGGTGATGGCATCGTCGGAACTTCGGTGGAGTACATCAGCGGACAGGCCGCCCATACGCAGGCTCCCTTGCGACGAGCCGTGACCATCGAAGGCACCATCGACGGGTCACTCATCAGTCTTCACCATGGCATCACAGGTACCGCTCACCTATTAAACGGCGGGCTCATCCTTTACCCTGTTGTCAATCCGCCACCCAGCTATCGCGGGTTGACGTTCCATAATTCAACTCTCTCGGGGTACCGAACCGCATTGTCCCGCGCGACCACAGCTTGGAAGTGATGAGGCCTACGCCGGCGACGATCCGGTGAACGGAACGGACCCGAGCGGGCTGTGGACTGAGGGGTGGTGTGTCGGGCTGGCGGGCAGTGCCATCGTGGGCTCCGCATCGGTGTACGGATGCCTTCAGGAATCCAATGGAAATCAGCAGGTGGGTCTATCAGTTACCGGGGGAGTCGGCGTCGGCCTTACTCTGAATTTGAGCCAGTGGCAGCGCTTCTTGACGAATCCCTCCGAGGCGGCCGCTTGGCGCGCATTGGGGGCGTCGGGGGCTGCTACGGCCGGCTATGAGATCTCCAACGCCAATTCCGTTGAAGACCTCCACGGTCCCTTCAAGAGTCACAGTGTCACGCTCGGAGCGGAGTGGGGAGGGAACGCCGACTATTTCACGGGCAACTCGGCAGATGGTGCCGTGACCGGGGTCTACCTTGGAGCCGGGGTTGTCGGTGGCGCTTCCTATTCTGTGCAGCAGACCGAGACGAAAGTACGGATCCTTTCTGGCCACGCGGCGGATGCTGTCGCCGGCATCATCACGGTGCTGAATACGACACCCGCGGCCTACGCACTGCGGTTCTTCATGCGCAACTTCATCTCGGCAGTGGCCGGAGGTCCAGCCACGCATGACGCCTCGACGGTGGGGTGCTACACGTGATCGACCGGTCCCTCGAAAAAGCTAGGTGGCTACTGGGTCACTTACGGCGAACTACTACTCGCCTCCCGTTGCCCATCTCTCAGGCGGAGGTGTCGCTGGGCATCGCTGGTTCTTTGCGTGATCCCTTCGAGCCTGGCCTGGGCAAGGCAGCGCGATCGGAGCTTCGTCAGAGCGGTTTCGTGACTGGGGAGTTGACCGTCAGAGCCGAACAGACAACGTTCAGGCTCAAGGGGTACCGACCTGGGGTGTGGCTGGGACGATTGCAGCGTGGGTTCGATCCCGATGCTTTGGCCAAGCCTGCTCTCGTCGGGGTAGTAACCGGGAACTCGCTCAGCTCCGAGATCCAGTACCGAGTCGACGCTTTTGGCACCGCAATCAGTTCGGTGGTACTTGCGCTGCTGGGACTTCCTCTGCTGCTTGCCGGCATTTCCCTACTGCTTGCCGATCCCTTTCCGATGCCAAATCTTGGGTTCCTCCTATCGGTGTGCGGCGGAGTTTGCTTGATATTCCTCTTTCTCATATGGCAGGTGGTCGACCATGCTGTTCTCGACGAGGAATTTCTGGACGACTGGCTCAGGGGGTTGTTCGCTGACCGGGTCTCAGTCGAGATTCAACCTTCGTAGTCCTGGTTCGCTTCGTCCGCTGTCGTCCCCTCGCTGACGACCGGTGACATTGCGTTCGACGACCAGTTCTTCGACATGGCGGTGTGCGGAGTTCACCCTCTTCGTTGAACATGGAACGCTCCGATCAGGAGCAGCTCGTGGCAACTCCGCCGGGGGCGTCGCACCGCCGCAAGATAGAGCGTCCGTATTACGGACGCATCTTGTCCCGCAGCGGGTGCGGGAGGGCCGACCATTCCTTGGGGCGAAGGTCGGTCCACACCGGGGGGTGTGGTCGCTGCGCTGAGCCTCGGGACCGGTGGCCGTGACGACAACGAGCAGCCGTCGAGTGATCCCAACCGGTGGCCGGCTACGTCGCATCGACGGTGGCCGTCATCGGGTGGTCCAGGTCCGGGTCTCCGACGCCGAGCTGGCTGTGATCGAGGCCAGGGCCGCCGGCGCCGGCGTGTCGATCGCGCGCTATGTCCACAGTGCCGTCCTGGCCGATGGGCGCCTGACGGTGGCCGACCGGCTGTACAGGATGAAGGAGATCTGGAACCTGCAGCGTCAGCTGTTCGACGTCCGGGAGCGACTGGGCACCGTGGTCGACCGGATCGGTCCTGGGGCGACCGACCTGCCCGAGGTGCACGCGGCAGTGGAGGCCGTGAGGCGCATGGAATCGGCGATCACCGAGTCGGCCGCCGGCTACACCCTGGCCCTCGAGGAGGCCGACGCCCGGTCACGCCGAGAGGCCCGACGAGGTCCGAGGCAGCCCGCCGTCAGCTGATGCCGGCAGTGAGCGCCTTCATCCGGGTTTTGGCCACCAGCGCGTCGAGCACGTTGAGAAGCGACGCCAGGTCCTCTCCGCTCAGCTCCGACAGGGCACTCAGGCGGTCGCCCAGCACGTCGTCGGAGGGTCGGAAGGGCCGACGAGCGGCGTCGTCCACCAGCAGGTAGTCGCACGACACGTCGAAGGTCTGGGCCAGCTTCACCACGGCCTCGACGGAGGGGGTGATCCGGCCAGCTTCATACCGGCTGATCTGGGCGGGGTCGGCACCGACGTGCTCGGCCAGCTCGGCCTGGGACCACCCATGCTCCTTGCGCAACTGCTTCACCCGCTCAGCGAGGGCCATGACCGAGCCTCCCCCTTCTGCCTCAGAGGCCCATTGTGTAGCCATCGCTCCCTCCCCACATGCGCTCTCGGTCCTGGCATCCTTGCCTAACGTGCAATCCTGTCATACGGTTCATGCATGAGCGACATGGAAAGTTTTTCTGAGGAGGGAGCCCCGTGGCCCGCATCCCCGACGAGGTCGTCCAGCGGCTGAAGGAAGAGGTCGACCTGGCCGAACTGGTCACCCGGTCCGGGGTGGCGCTCAAGAAGGCCGGTCGGGACCTGGTGGGCCGCTGCCCCTTCCACGACGACGACACCCCCTCGCTGATGGTGACCCCCGAGAAGGGCCTCTGGCACTGCATGGGGGCCTGTCAGATGGGGGGCAGCGTCATCGACTGGGTGATGCGGGCCGAGGGGGTGAGCTTCCGCCACGCCGTCGAGCTGTTGCGCGCCGGCGAGCTGCCGGTGATCACCGGCGCGGCCCGCTCGACCATCCGTCGCCTCCGCGCCCCGGTCGAGGACAGCGCCGGCGACGCCGAGGCCCTGGCCCAGGTCGTCGCCTACTACCACGCCACCTTGACCGAGTCCCCCGAGGCCCTCGCCTACCTGGCCCGGCGCAAGATCGACGACCCGGCCGCCCTCGAGCGCTTCTCGTTGGGCTACGCCAACCGGACGCTCGGGCTGCGCCTCCCACCCAAGGAGCGCAAGCGGGGGGCCGAGCTGCGGGGCCGACTGCAGCGCCTCGGCATCTACCGGGCCAGTGGCCACGAGCACATGGTCGGCTCGATCGTGGTCCCGGTTATCGACGCCACCGGGACCGTCACCGAGCTCTACGGAAGGAAGATCGGCGGCCACCTGAAGGCCGGGACCCCGCTGCACCTCTACCTGCCGGGCCCGCACCGAGGCGTCTGGAACGAGGAGGGGCTGGCCGGCGGCGAGGTGATCGTGACCGAGTCGCTCATCGACGCCCTCACGCTCTTCTGCGCCGGCTTCACCAACACGACCGCCTCCTACGGCACCACCGGGTTCACGAGCGACCACCACGAGGCCATGGCGAGGCACTCGGTCAGCCGGGTCCTCATCGCCTACGACCACGACCCGGCCGGCGACACCGCGGCCGAGTCCCTCGCCGCCGAGCTCGCCGAGCGCGGCATCGAGTGCTTCCGGGTGCTGCTCCCGTCAGGCTCGGACATCAACGACGTGGCCATGGCCGCCCGCTCCCCACGCGACACGCTGGGTCAGCTGGTGCGCTCGGCCACCTTCATGCACAAGGGCACCGCACGGGCGCCGGGCCGATCGAGGCGCTCGGCCGGGCCGGCCCCGCTTCCTTCTTCAGCCGCCCCGCCCCTTCCCGACGAGCCGGTCGACGAGCCCACCGGCGAGCCGGTGATCGTCCCCGAGCCCCCGGCCACCCCGGTGCCCGCACCCGCCGACCTCCCGGCCACCGCGGTGTCCCACGAGGAGCTCGTGATCGAGGCCGGCCCCCGCACCTGGCGGGTGCGCCACATCCCGAGAGCCGCCATCGCCGGGGCGCTGAAGGTGAACGTCATGGTGCGCGCCGGCGAGCGGTTCCACGTCGACACCGTCGACCTCTACTCGGCCCGGGCCCGGTCGGGGTTCTGTGACGCGGCGGCGACCGAGCTGCGGGCCACCCGCGACGAGGTCACGGCCGAGCTGGGCCGGGTGCTCATGGCCACCGAGGAGGCCCAGGCGGCCGCGGCGGTCCCGGTCGAGGACAGCGTGCCCGAGATGACCGGGCCCGAGCGCGAGCGGGCCATGGCGCTGTTGGAATCTCACGACCTCATCGACCGGGTGGCCGAAGCCTTCGGGATCCTCGGCGTCGTCGGCGAGCGCGACAGCGCCCTCGTGGCCTGGCTCACCCTCACCTCGAGGCTCTCGGACCGGCCCCTCGGCGCGGTGCTCCAGTCGTCCTCCTCGGCCGGCAAGTCGACGCTCGCCGACGCGGCGCTCTCGCTCATGCCCACAGAGGCCACCGTCGCCTACTCGGCCATGACCGGCCAGGCCCTCTACTACCTGGGCGAGACCGACCTGGCCCACAAGATCCTGGCCATCGCCGAGGAGGAGGGGGCCGCCCGGGCCACCTACGCGCTCAAGCTCCTGGTCTCAGAAGGCCGCCTGGCCATCGCCGCGGCGGGCAAGGACCCGGTGACCGGACGCCTGGTCACCCACACCTACGAGGTGACCGGGCCCGTGGCCCTCCTCATGACCACGACGGCCGCCGAGCTCGACGACGAGCTGGCCAACCGCCTCCTCGTCTTGGCCGTCGACGAGGGACGGGCCCAGACCCGGGCCGTCCAATCCGCCCAGCGCGACGCCGAGACGCTGGCGGGCCTCGTGGCCCGGACCCAACGCACCGAGATCGTGGCCACCCACACCGCCGCCCAGCGGCTGCTGGGCCCAATCGCCGTGGTGAACCCCCACGCCCCGATGCTCGGCTTCAGCGACCGGGCCACCCGGCACCGCCGGGACAACGCCAAGTACCTCGGCCTCATCCGGGCCGTGGCCCTCGCCCACCAGCACCAGCGTCCCCGCCGCCAGGTCACCGTCGGTGGACGCTGTGTCACCTACATCGAGGCGACGTCGGCCGACGTGGCCTGTGCCGAGCGGCTCTGCGCCCACGTGCTCGGCACGACCGTCGACGAGCTGGCACCGGCCACCCGGCGCCTGCTCGAGGCGACCCGGGCCTTCGCCGCCGAGCGCCACGGGGCGCCCTTCACCCGTCGGGCGCTCCGGGAGGCGACGGGCATGGGCGACACCCAGATGAAGGTCCACCTGGCCCGCCTGGTCGACCTCGAGTACGTGGTGGCCAAGGGGGCGGGACCGGCCACCACCTACGAGCTGGCCGGCGCCCACGACGCCGATCGGTCGGGTCCCGGAGCCGATCGGTCGGGAGCAAACGCCGATCGGTCGGCTATCGGTCGGTTTTCGCGTCGTAGTGGTGAGTCGACGTCGTCCCAGGCAGAGGGCCACGTTCTCGACTACGACGAAAGATCGGTCGGAATCGGTCGGGGCCCGGTGTCATACGACGAGACGCTGTTCTCCCAGCTCGACGGCGAAAATGGCCCCGAAGACGCCGATCGGTCGGGTTTGTCGCAACTTCGCGTAGTGGGAGAGGGTGCCCCCGTCGCACACGTAGGCGGGGATCGCTGAGCCGATGAGCCCCCGCCGCCCGGTCCCCAAGCGCCCCGCCCGCCGCTCGGTCGAGATCCCCGGCGACCCGACCGACCCTTTCGGCTTCCACAAAGCCGTCACCGACTGGCTCGAGTGGCTGGCCGCCCACAACTACTCGGCCGTGACGGTCCTCGACCGGAGCTGGTATCTGGCCATGTTCATCAGCTGGGCCGAGCTGCGCGGGATCAGCCGGCCCCGTGACGTGACACTCCCGGTCCTCGAGGCCTACCAGCGCCACGTGGGGCTGCGGAGGAAGTCCGACGGGATGCCGCTGGCGTGGTCGACCCAGTCCAAGTGCCTGGTGCCGCTCCGGGTGTTCTTCGCCTGGTGCACTCGGACCCGGCGCATCCTCTACAACCCGGCCTCCGAGCTCGTGATGCCGAGGCAGAACCACGGGCTCCCGAAGGCCACCCTCACTCACGACGAGGTGGAGGTGGTGCTCGCCGTCTGCGACACGACGACGGCCATCGGCCTGCGGGACCGGGTGATCCTCGAGGTCCTCTATGCCACGGCCATGCGCCGGGGCGAGCTGGTGGGGCTCCACCTCCAAGACGTCGACCTCACCCGCAACTGGCTGACGCTGCGCCAGACCAAGACCCGCTGGGACCGCGTCGTGCCGATGGGCGAGCGCGCCGCGGCGTGGCTACGCCGCTACCTGGCCGAGGGACGCCCCGAGCTGCTGTGTGGCCCGGACCCCGGGCTCGTCTTCCTGGCGGCCAACGGCGAGCAGCTCGGCCCCAAGTGGCTCAGCTCCCAGGTGCGCCACTACGTGCGGGCGGCCGACCTCGCCAAGTCCGGCTCGTGCCACCTGTTCCGCCACAGCGCGGCCACCCTCATGGTCGAACGCGGCGCGGACATCCGCTACGTCCAAGAGCTGCTCGGTCACCGGGACCTCGGCTCCACCCACATCTACACGAGGGTCGCCCCCGAGCGCCTGGCCGCCATCCATGCCGTCACCCACCCCGGGGCGGTGCTCGCCACCGGCCGCGAGGACGTCGAAGGCGCCACCGACGAGTAGGGGTGCGCCACCGCCGGCGGGCCCTCAAGGGTCCTCCGCTGGCGCTCCGGATCACCCGTGACGGCTTCGCCGCCCTTGACCGCCCACCGACGGCGGCGAGGGGGCCTTTCAGGTGATCGACGCAGAGACGTCGCTCACCACCGGGACCGAGGAGAACCACCCATGCCCGAGAACACCGACAACTACACGACCGCCGTCTCCAATCTCGCCTCCGCCCTCGCCAAGGTCTGGCAGGCCTGCGAAGCCGGCTACGACCACGAGCGTGGCCTCGGCACCGCGGGGAACCTCGCAGAAGCCCTCTCCTACGCCCTCGGCCTCACAGCCGTCACCCTCGGCCTCGACCGCGACGACAATGGCACCCTCATCGACGGGGAGGCGGCCCAGCTGGTGGCGGCCGAGGCCCTGGTCTGGCACCGGCCCGGCTCCTGGGAAGCCGACCACGTCCGAGCCCTCACCTTCCCACCCGACCTCATCGAGCACACAGAGCTGCCCGAGAACACCGAGCGGCCCTGACGGAGCACCAACGAGCCACCCGCCAGTTCCTTCCCCACATCGCTACCAAGCCGGCCGGCGATCGCTACCTAACCCAGCTCCGCATCGCTACCACGCCCTGGTCAGCGGCCCGCGGACAACACCCCCGACATCGGCTCAGGTGGGAGACTGACGGGGTGAAGGAGACGTCCGCCGGCACCGCACCGACGCTCGAGAACACGCGTACGCGCCCCGCCGTCGAGCTCTCCTCTTCAGCCGCCTTCCTCGCCTTCGTCAGCCCAGGTCAGCCTGGGCGAACGGCCGCCAACAGCTACGAAGTCGCGTCGGTCCCTCCAGTTGCCGGCGACGATCCGGTGAACGCATCGGATCCGAGCGGGATGCTCGCATGCCCTCATGGCACGAAGTACACGAGTCAAGAGGATGCGAAGTTCACTTGCTTGGCCGTCGACAGAACTTTGGAGGGCGATACAATCTGGCTCCGGCAGGGCAGCAGTTCCACATTTGGAGCGGCGCATGCTGCGCGGCACAATCTGAGCGAGGCAGCGCTGGTCGCCGCGATCAAGACTCGTTTGCTTTTTACTGGCGACGTATCCGACGGTGGCAACCACATATATCGGACGGATTACTACACGGAACCATCCGGTCTTCTGATCTCGGTGCTCGTCTACGTGCAGTTCTCAGCTACCAACGGCAGATATACGAGTCCCGACGGCCATCAGATCGGTATCACAACTGGCTACTGCGTGGATCCGCGAAGCGGCTCGCAGGACTGCCCAAGCTGGGTCGATCCATTGTTGATCCATGGACCGTCAATACTGCCAGGTCAGGATATTGGATTAATCACCTGTCAAATCACGGGACCGTCGTCCCTGCCTCCCATACAAGTTGACCTGGCTGAAGAGTCGTCTTCTTAACAGTTCCGGGGCGCGGTCACGTGACGTTGGGCGCACAGCGGCCGAGCATGAACGCACACAACGCTGAGCGATTAGCGTTGGAAGGGGAACAGACATGACTACGGGCATCATGATCAACGGCACCTCGCTTGAGACGCTAAGCGCCAAAATGGAGGACGCCGTCCTCCGCGGTCCGAACGTGAGTATTCCGGACAAAGAGGCTCTCGACCTCATCAACGTGATCTTTGCGCTCCTCGAGAAACTGGAGAGTGTCCTGGGCGCCACTGAGTACGAGGCATTTCTGAAGGAACTGCCGGAACGCTGGAGCAGCCTCGCCTAGTGCGGGGCTGCCGTCCGGTGGGACAAGGAAGCGGTGAGAAACACGACGGCGCGAACCATGCCGAGTCCGCAGAACGCGCGTAGGCGCTGCGCGCTCTCGATCTCTTCTTCAGTCGATGTCGTTGCCTTCATCAGCCCAGGTCAACCTGGTCGAACGGCCACCAACACTTACGACTTCGCGTCGGGCCGTGCAGTTGCCGGCGACGATCCGGTGAACGAGTCGGATCCGAGTGGGCTCTACTGCGCCGGGCCACCCGGCCACCAGGGTGGGACTTGTCCTCACCCGATCCCAGGCCCACCCGCTCCAACACCTACCGCGACCGTTAGCACATCGAGCAGCGTATATGTAGGTGGTCAAGTGGAGGTTCCTCCCTGCGACTTTGCTTGCTATCTTCCGAGCAGTCACTATACATTTGATCTCTTGGGACCCTTCTCTGACTCCGAAACGTCTTTTTCAGTATTGAGCGGGGGCCCTCTCCACGTGTACGTGGCTGATGCTTTGACATTCCCAGACACCGACTTCAATGTCTGCGCCGAGCCCACCCACGATTGCGTCGCAAATGATCTGGTCTGGGGTAACACAATGCGGAGCAACTTTCCCTCGGATGACGCCATCGCTGACGTCTACCTGGCCGGCGGACACGACGTCCTCAATTCAGAGTACAACATCGATCTCACGGCAGAAGTCGACCCTCTCCCGGCGGCCATTGCGGCCGTGTTAGGTGGTGGGGATGGGGATTCTCCTGATCCCTCGTATGTTGTCGGCGTAGGGTCGTGGAACAATATCTCCTCAGCAGTGCTCACTGCCGCTGTGTCTGGATCCCCTTGTTCGAATCAAACGGGTGGGACGTATGCTTAAGTTTACGCGGCGCTATTCTCGGCATGAGCGCCAAGAGGCGGGCAGGATCAGCCTGCGCGTGGTCCTCTATTTATCTCTCCCGTGCCTCGCGGTGGCAGGTGCTGCATGCACTTCGGCTTCAGCCACGGCGGGGAGAAATGTGACGCTTACTACGCTGTCAGCAGCGGTTAATGGTTGCCGCACGAATACTGCCACTTATCCTCCTCCTTCCGAGCTGATTATTCGGGTGGTAGCTCGAAAAGGTGTTTCGTCTCAAGCGGCGAGTAGGGCGATCCCCTTGCTAAGCGGAGGCATCTGGTCGTGCGTCACCACCGCTACTTATGTGGACGGTCCGCGGGCGGAGATCAATCTGCACCTTTCAAAATCCGTCCCACGCGCTGACGTGCTGGCAATCGTCTCGTTCTTACGGCGGACCGAGAAATTCTCCTCTGTCGCGGTCGCGCAGGCATAGTGGCCAGAGGGTGAGATCTGTCCGTCCACCTTCAACATGTAAGGGAAGTTCTCACGTGATCGGTGGGCACGTCGTCGGTGGGCACGTCCACGGCCTGACGCCCTTGGTCGGTCCGGCGGTGCTGATCGAGCACCCGAGTCCCGACGCTGACGGGACGCGACCGTCTCTTGGCTCTTCATGGCGGTCCGTCGAGTGTCTTGACGAGCACGGGCCCGGCCGGCACCTCTGTCGCCGCTGGCCGAAGGCCTGCTGTCGTGAGCCCGACTCCCTGAGCGCGTGAGGGGTTCCCCTATGTAGTTCAAGAGCAGTGGACTCGTCGCGCAGGTCCGGCCCCGCTCCGCCGGGGGCGTCGCCCTCGCCGCAAGATATCGTTTTTGTGGCCAAAAACGGTCGGAGGGGTGATCGGCAACGGTCATTTTCCGATCAGCGTTTTAGTGGCCTAAAACGGGCTGGTCGTCGGTCCGGGAGACCTCCGACAAGGGTGGGATCGCTCAGCGCGGTGGCTTGTCCTGCAGCGAGTAGAGCACGGCGTCGGCCATCGCCAGGTACTCCGAGGCCCGGCGACTGTCGATCTCCGTCGGACCGTGGGCGCTCAGGTTGCGAAGAACCGCCAGCCCCTCCACCGCCCGGAAGGACTCGTCGCTGATCAGCCCGTGCTGATGGGCCAGGCGCGCCAGAGCCGTCCCGCTCCGTGCTTTGCCGGCGTCGACGCCGGCCGCTCCGAGCAGCTCGCCCAAGTGGACCTCGATTCGGGCGAAGGCTTCCATGACCGCTGCTCGGGGCGAGACCTCGGTCAGTCGGGCCAGCTCCTCGTCCAAGCTCTGCCCGGATGCTTCCGGGGCCTCACGGAGCTCGGGAGCTTGGGCGAGCTCCTGGCGGACCTCGGCCAGCTCTTCGTCGAACTCCACCTCGATGGGGCCCGCCCGAAGCCTTCGCACGCCCCGGTTCAGCGCAGCAACCAGTGGGCGGCGCAGCACGAGGACGATGGCCACCACGGCCGCCGGCCAGGCCAGCGAGCGCACCAGGGAGGCGATGAAGGCGAGCCAGCCCACGCCTCTACGAGGCCACCCACTTGCGGGCCTCGTGCTTCAACAGCATGCCCTCGACCACCGATCGGATGGCCCGCTTCTCGTCGTCGTCCAGGGTGGCCACCGCCACGAAGAGCTGCTGCAGCGAGGGGTCCGGCGTCCGCTCGTCCTCGCTGAAGATGAGCACATCTGCGCTCACCCCGAGCGTCAGTGCCATCTGGCGGAGGACCTCGAGGGTGGGCTGGGACGTGCCGGCCTCGTAACGGCGGAGCTGGGAGACGTGCACCCCGATCCGCTCGGCCAGCTCCGGCTGGGTGATGCCCCGCTCTTTGCGCAGGGTGGCGAGTCGGTGGGCGAAGTCCATGGTCGTGATCGAGGTGATCGGTGCGAGCACGGTAACCCCCTGGTGGTCGGTCCTTGAGGAGGAGAACGCAGAAATGATAGTAAAGACTCTCATATATATCTCTTGACAGTTCTGGCGAGGACCGAGGAGGGAGCCCATGGCTCGTATCCCTGACGAGGTAGTCGAGCGGCTGAAGGAAGAGGTCGATCTGGCCGCCCTCGTCACCCGGTCCGGGGTCACCTTGAAGAAGGCCGGCCGGGACCTGGTGGGCC
>Ga0209656_10002250_pt1 | contig 12509 bp, 8 predicted proteins | sample BogFormECP12_OM2_FD_188239 | JGI IMG/M metagenome (GOLD analysis project Ga0209656, IMG submission 188239) | Bog forest soil microbial communities from Calvert Island, British Columbia, Canada - ECP12_OM2 (SPAdes) (version 2) | ecosystem: Environmental > Aquatic > Freshwater > Wetlands > Bog ... | reverse complement strand
ATTCCACACTCGCCGCATGAAGACGAACTTCAGTTGAGTCTCGATTTCCTCTTTGGAGGCGCTTATGTGGAAGATCACAACTCGCGGTTTCACGCTACAGGAAGTTCTAATCATGGCTGCAATGAACCTCGTCGAACGCACTGACAGCGACCGACAAAGGAGAGCGAACGATCTGGAAAGCTGCGCGCACGGAGATTCACTAGGAGCTAGGAGATTGTCATGGCAAAAGTAATTGAGTTTTACATACCCAAGAACTTTCGGAAACCGTTGCGGACGGTGGCCCAGCCGCAACTCGGAAAAATCATCGAGTTTTGCCCTCAGACGAAAAGATCAGCTTAGCTGCAATCCAGCTTTGCGGATTGAGAGGCAATATGACGTTCATTTCCACACAAAGCGGCTTTATGTGTCTGGAAGATTCCGAAAAGCTGTTACGTACCATCTTCCCAAAATATCCCAGCCTGCAACTGTGCCATGGGGTGCCAAGTCTGGAACCGATTGCTCAGAGTATCGGAGCAGGCTGTCCGCATCCATAGCCGCTAAAATGAGAACTTCGGCGAGTGTGTCTCCAACCGAAAATTGCGGCCTAGTTAGAAGGAATAAACGGCACTCAATTGGATCGTATGTCCCTGCCACAGGTTGTCACGCGCCCATTCGGATGGCGAAACAACGACGGGATTCTGAGTGGGAACCAGCGACCCGAGTGGCGTGTTGCCGCAGTTCGGCACGCTGGCGCAGGGCATCCAAGCACCATGGTGCCAAGTGGAACCGGCATTGAATATCTCGAACCTTGTCTGCAGATGCTGCCGTTCCGTGATGGGAAAGACCTTGGCAAAACTTAGGTCGAGATCCTCATAGTACGGTCCGCGCAACCCGCCTTTCTCCGCGTTGCCGTAAAAGCCCGGGGCTGCCAGCGAAAAAACATTGGGATTAAACCATGCTGTAAAGCTCCGGTGCAAGCCGCTATTCGGATTTCCAGATTGCATCGGCCGGTAGCGGGAATCGTAGCTGCTGCCGTTGTAGATGCCCATTTCATCCAGGTTCGCACCGTTGTACCCATACGGGGTAAGCGTCCGGCCTGAAGTGATGGTATAGATTCCGCTTGCCTTCCAACCACCCAGAGCCCAATTAGCGGGTCCGAGCGACCAGCGTTTGCCTTTGCCCACTGGCAGTTCCCAGCTTCCATTCGCGGTCAAACGGTGAGTCTGGTCGAAGCTGGACGGACCATAGTCGGCGCCAATGTGCTGCGGATCCTGGATAAAGTTATTGTTTCCATTCACCAGATTGATGCCGGAGATCTCATCCAGAGACTTCGACCATGTGTAGGCAATGTTGTAGGTGAGACCGTGATCGAAGCGTTGCCTCATCTGCACCTGAAGGGAGTTGTAGTTCGAATTAAGGATGTTCGCGTTCGCATACATTTCGGATGGAAGGTTCGGATAGGGTACATGCTGATCGATCACATACAGGTTGGGATCGGTTAGACACGGAGATCCGGCTGGAACCTGCGAGATATCGAGATACGGACCAAGCGGGGCGCTGCCGCCGCCATTACAAGGATCAGTGGGGACTGGGGGCGGAGGTGCAGCGTTGAACAAGAAGTACGTTGGCAGGCGAAGCCCGTGCGAGCCCACATAGCCGACATCGAGCAGCAGGGTTGGCCGCAAGGCATACTGCGTGTCCAGAGTCCACTGCTGATTATACGGATTATGGTTCCACGGCCAATTCACCTGATTCAAAATGTAGCTGGTGTTGAGAAAGTCATTGCTATCCCACTTGGGTAACGTAAACGCTCCAGTTCCCGCCCTTCCTCCCGCGCCTCCAAGGCCTTGAATCGGAGCCGACCACAATTGATTGAGCTTTGGTCCTGGATATGCCCGCCCGTTGCCGCTGGCTGTTGGGTAGCTCGCCGGCAGAATCGTTTGTAAAGAGTTCTCGTCGTAGTTCTGCACCTGGTCGTAATAACGCATGTAAATGTCGTAGAAGATTCCATAGCCAGCCCGTACCACGAAGCGGTCAGTGTCAAACGGTCTCCAGGAAAGGCCAATGCGCGGAGCGAAGTCCTTCTTGTCGCGCGGAACGAGAGTGTTCTGGATACAACAGTTGAGAAAAGAACGAGTCACGGTGACGCCCTGAGCGGCAGCCAATTGGTAAATGCCGTGGACGAAGCTCTGGCTCACCCAGTCAAGGCTGCCTCCGTTGGCCGGATCGAAGCCCCATCCGCTATTGTCAATGCTATGAAATGCCGCGGGCAGTTCGTAGCGCAACCCGAGGTTGAGGGTCAGGCGCGGACTGACGCGAATATCGTCCTGCGCGAAGAAGTTCCAGTTCGTGCCGAACGTATGAAAGTAATCGATGCCCAACGGGTAGGGCCCGGAAAGCCCGCTTGGATCGCTCAACAGCATGTCGGCCACGCCGTTGCCGAGGCCAGGTCCGGCGCTTCCCGGCGAACACCCGGTACTGCCGGCATTACAGTTGGCGGTGTACTCGCCGTTGAAACTGAGGGTGCCGTTGCCCAGATAGTTGTCCTGTTCGAACTCCCGCAAGCGACGAATATCAACGCCAACCGTGATCGCGTGTTGGCCACGAATCATTTTCAGATTGTCCACCAGCTGGTACGTCCCGGTCTTCGTGGAGGTTTCGTATTGGCCGTTGCCGATGCTGCTATAGCTATCGTGGAGATTGATCGTCGGAATCGCGTAAAGCCCCGGAGCAGTAGGAGTGTTTGAAAAGCCGAGCTGGCCCTGGATATTGGGTCCGTAGGCCGTCTGTTGAACAGTCTGGAAGAACAAGTGGTTATAGCCGATTCGTACGGTGTTGACGGTGGAGGCGCTGACGGTTCGCTCCCAATTCAAGGCAAAAAGTTGCGAACTGGTAGACCTTCTGGAACCAGAGTAGGGAAGCATGCTGGGCCGAGGCTCGTCGTCGCTGCGCAGATCGCCGGTAAAATAAACACGGTCTTTGTCGCCGAAATTCTGGTCCACGCGGAAGATCTCGTTGTCGGTCGTGATGGTGAATCGTAACGGCACAACGTAGTTGTTGCACGGCATGCTGCAGTTGATGTCGGGCAGAGGGTACAGATTTACCAGCTTCTGCCCCGTCGCATTGATTTCCGAAGATGGAATCTGGTTGCCCGTAAACGCGGTGCGGGTAGCGGCGTCGCAACCCGAGCTCGTGCACACAGTCGTTATCGGATCGTAGAGTGGATACGGCCAATCGGAGAAATTGCCCGTGCGTTCCTGGACGGTTGGAACTTGTATTGCGCTTTGAGTGGGAGATGTGTGTCGCCGGCCACCGTCGAAAGCGAAGAACCAAAATGACTTGTTCCTTCCGTTGTAAAGCCAGGGAATGCGAACCGGACCACCCAACGTTCCGCCGAACTGATTCTGTTTCAGGGGGTTCTTGAGCGGAACGTTACATTGCGGGGAATTCGGTGATGTTAGACGGCACACGTAATTTTGTTCGACCTGAAGTGGGTTACCAGGATTGAACATGTCATTCTGTATATAGTCGTAGCCCTGACCGTGCCAGTCGTTCGTTCCCGATTTGATGGCCACGTTGACCTGCCCAGCCCCTTGCCCGTACTCAGCTGCATACAGGCCGGTCTGCACCTTAAACTCCTGGATCGCCGACTCAGGAGGAATCGTGGCAGCGCTCGAAAACATGTTATCGGTGTCGGTTACACCGTCCACCATAAAACTGATGGAGTCGGGACGGTTCCCGTTCAGGCTCGTCTCGGTGAAGGTGTTGTTCAGTCCGTGATTGACCCATCCGTTGTCCTGCGCGCCGCCAGTCAAGTTGCCCGCGCCCGCGACCAGGCCCAGCAGGTTATTGAAATCGCGCCCGCTCGAAGGCAGCTCCTCAATTGCCTTCTGATCCAGAACGTTGCCGGTCGTTGTGTTGTCCGCCTGCACCATCTGGGCGTCAGCGACAACCGTGATCGTTTCGCTGACGCTGCCGACCTCCAGCACGAAGTCCTGGCGGAGAGTCTGATCCACTTCGAGAATCAAGTTGCCGCTGAGCTCCGTCTTGAAACGGTCCCGCTCAACCTTCACTTGATACGTGCCTGGAATCATGTTCACGAACACGTAATCGCCGGCGCTGTTGGTAATGAAGTGGTTGGTCACGTCGGTGTTGACGTTCGTAGCGGTGATATTCGCGCCAGCGACGGCAGCGCCGGAAGAATCCTGCACATGCCCGAGAATCGTTCCCTGGGAGTTCTGGCTATAAGCAGCGACCGAGGCAAAACGAACGAGGTAGAATACGCACAGCAGACAGAGAATGAGCTTCTGCGCGGGAGCCGTTCTTTTCATACCCCCTCCCTTTTTGGGGACGATGAACGGACGTAGATTTTCGAGGAACGTGCAACAGGTCACGCTAGAAGGCTGGTCGGCGGTTGTCAAGCATGAAAGATCCTTGGGTAGTGAGGCACGTCACTATAAGGAATGATATGCATCACTACCAATTTGCAATACTTGGCGGCGCGGCTGACCTGACAAACAACGACGAGAATGCTAAATTCGCTGGGAATAGAAGTAGTGTGCTCCTGAATGGGATCACACTTTGACACCGTTCGGCTGCGAATCGGAAAAATGGCTTCTCGCCGACCGCTTCCGCTTAGCGATAATCGGTTTCGCACCATAGCGCGATCCCAAATGCGGTCTTGTGTCACTTGCGTGTTACTACTGGCGAGCGCGATTCCTTCGCTTGCTAATCTCCCTCCTGTGCACGCACAATCACCGCCCTCGCAGTACGTCACAAAGGTTTGGCACACGGAAGACGGTCTGCCGCAAAACTCAGTGAATGCGATGCTGCAGGATCACCAGGGTTATATCTGGATAGGCACGTTCGGCGGGCTCGCGCGCTTCGATGGCGAGCGCTTCACGGTTTTCGATTCTGCGAATACACCAGGTTTCGGCAGCGATCAGATTGTCTCACTGTACGAAAGTCGCTCCGGGGCGTTGTGGATCGGCACTGTGGACGACGGTCTCATCCGGCTACAGGATGGTGTTGCCACCACCTACACCGAACGCGACGGCTTGCCAAATAGGTGGGTCACTTCGATACGTGGCGATGTCGAAGGGAATGTCTGGATCAACACCGCAGGCGGTGGTACGGCTCATTTTGCCGGCACAAAGCTGGAAGCCTATCCCACTCACCGCGGAAAAGCGGTCCGAGAATTCTTTCTGCAGGCGCGGGATGGAAGCATGTGGTTCCGTTGCGGACAAGATGTTGTGCGTTTCGCAGCCGATGGTTCCGTTGCGACCCTGCATTCCACTACGCCGAGCGTTTTTCTCGTACACGAAGCTCGCGACGGAAGCGTCTGGATTGCTCTTCGTGACCAGTATCGTCTAGTACGCTATTACCGGGGCGTATTCTCGGATGTTCCGCTGCCGCCGGTTAAGCGCCGCGAGTTGACGGGCGAATTGCTTCTGTACTCCTTTGCTATGACGGAGGACGCAGATGGGGAATTGCTGCTGCGCACGCCAGCAGGCCTCAGCCGCATTGTCGATGGCACGCTCAGTCCTCCCGAATCACTACCGTTGCCGGCGAATGCCGGCGAACTGCTCAAAGTACGCTGCCTGTTCGTGGGTCGCGAAGGCAATCTATGGATAGGAACCATTGGACGAGGGCTGATTCGTCTCCGGCGAGCCCCCTTGACAGCCTATGGAAAAGACGAGGGTCTCTCGGACTCAAACTTCAGTAGCGTGTTTCAGGATCGGGAAGGCCGCATCTGGCTGGGCGGAGATCTACTCTACTGCTTCGATGGGCATCGCTTTCATCTGGTCCCGGGCGTGGCGGACGTCCTCGCCATTGCCCAAACACGCGATGGCGATCTGTGGTTCGGCGGGTACGGCGGCCTGTATCGCCTTCGATCAGGTGTGCTGAGCCATTTCAATGTTAACGCACCTGCCGTGAAAATCATTTTTCAGGACCGGGAGGGCACGCTCTGGATTGGTGCACTCAGCGAGGATCGTCCCGGCGGCCTGTACCGCTTTCGCGAGGGAAAATTGGAGCAGGTCCCGGGCATTTCCGACGTGCGCGCAATCGCCGAGGATCGAGACGGTGGCCTATGGCTGGGCAGCCTTGCAGGGCTCAGGTACATGCGCGGCAGCAAAATTGTGACGTACGACCAGACGCAGGGGCTGTCGAGTAACTCCGTCTATGACATCCACCAGGATTCGACCGGAACTCTCTGGGTTGCGACGTACGGCGGGGGATTGAACCGTTTCCAGGACGGACGGTTTAAGGCGATCACCACCCAGGATGGTCTGCCCGATAACTTGCTGCTGGGCCTCTTGGAGGACGGCAAGGGGAATCTCTGGTTCAGCTCCAATCAGAGTGTATTTCGGCTCGGTCTGACGGAGCTCAATGACTTTGCCGATGCGAAGATCTCTTTCCTTTCACCCGTATCGTACGGGGCCGCGGAAGGCATGAGGAGCACCGAATCCAATGGTGGGAGCCCGGGAGGTTGGATAACTCGCGATGGACGGATATGGTTTCCGACCCTGCGCGGCGTGGTGGCTATTGACCCGGCTGCAGGTAATCGCCTTCCACCGCCCGTGGTGCTCGAGGAGGCGTGGGCCAACAAGTTCACGATCGGACGGAACGGACACACTTCCGTACCACCCGGCAATAACACATTCGATTTTCGCTTTACAGCCCTGAGCTTCTCCGCTCCGGAAAAACTGCATTTCAAGTACCGGCTCGAACCGTTTGACAAGGACTGGGTGAACGCCGGCACGCGCCGCACTGCACACTACACAAACATGGGTCCCGGAGATTACTCCTTCCACGTGGCTGCGGTAAACGACTATGGCATTTGGAGCAATCGGGAGGCCAGCGTGCGCTTTGTGCTGCTGCCGCACTTTTACCAGACGAATTGGTTTCGCGCTCTTTGCGCGGCGGGTATGCTGATCGTGCTGTGGTGCGGCTACCAGTTCCGCGTCCGCCAACTGGCGCATCAGTTCCACATGCGTCTGGAAGAGCGCCTAAGCGAGCGTACGCGGATTGCTCGGGACCTGCACGACACACTCTTGCAAAGTTTTCAGGGCTTGGTGTTCCGCTTTCAGGCGGCTCGGTATCAGCTTCCGGATCGTCCTGAGGAGGCATCTGACGCTCTAGACAGCGCACTGGTTTCCGCAGATCAGGCAATCGCCGAGGGTCGTAGTACCATTCAGGAACTACGTTCGGGCTCGTCCGAGGAAAGCAACCTCGAACAGATGCTGCTAGCAACGGGGCGCGAACTGGCATCCTCACAGAATGGTGGCGACAGTGCTCCGTCTTTGCGAGTGATTGTAGAGGGCGAGCGGCGAACGAAGCGCGCGATGATCCGGGAAGAGGTCCATCGAATCGCCCGCGAGTTGCTGCGCAATGCTTACCGGCACGCACGTGCCCGGAACATTGAAGCCGAGCTACGCTACGATAATGATGCTTTTCTCTTAATCGTGCGAGACGATGGAAGAGGGATCGATCCCAAAGTGCTGAAAGATCGCGGTCGCGCCGGACATTGGGGTCTGCCTGGCACGTACGAGCGGGCAGAGGGAATTGGAGCCCGATTGGATATCTGGAGCGAAGCCGGCGCCGGCACAGAAGTGCGCTTGACAGTTCCCGCCGTTATCGCCTATGAAAAATCCGGCGATAGGGGTAGATTTAAGCTGTTCCGAAAAACGAGGATTTATGAGCACCGCTCCAAGTCCGATTCGGATCATGGCTGTTGATGATCATCCCCTCTTGCGCCAGGGGGTCGCGGCCCTCATCAAAACTCAGCAAGATATGGAACTGGTAGCAGAAGCTTGTGACGGTGAGGAGGCCATCGCACAATTTCGACGGCACAGACCGGATGTCACTCTGATGGATATCCAAATGCCGAATATGAATGGCACTGAAGCCATCAGCCGGATTAGACAGGAATTCCCCGATGCCAAGATCCTGGTCTTGTCGACCTATTCCGGCGATGTTCAGGTCCTACACGCGATCAAGGCGGGTGCAAGGGGCTACTTGCTGAAAGGAAACGTCCGCACAGAACTGCTGGAGGCGATCCGCACCGTCCAAGCCGGGCGCAAGCGAATTCCGCCCGAAATTGCGGCGGAGCTGGCCGACCACGCTGCCGACGATCAGCTGAGTTCGCGCGAAATTGACGTGGTTCGTTTAATTGGCGAGGGCAACGCCAATAAGCAAATCGCCGACAAGCTCTCGATCGGAGAAACAACGGTCAAGAACCACATCTCGAACATACTCTCCAAGCTGGGAGCCAACGATCGGGCGCATGCCGTTACCATTGCCCTACAGCGCGGGATCATCGAGCTAGACCTGCCCAAAAGGTAGACCCGAAAACCCTACTTTTGACCCTTTCGATGTCTTTCCAAAATCACTAGCATGAGACTTGTAATGGGAGAACACCTCTGCAACGTCTCTTTTCCACATTCGCCGAAGGCTGGCCTGGCGCTGGTCTTTTGCTTCAGCGCGGGCTGACCAGCACGATTCTGCTGTATTTTGGGGCCTCGCATCTGCTTGAAAACGCTAGATTGGTGCCCAGCGTCCCTTATCTGATTGCGGCTGTCGCGGGTGTACTCCTGCTTCTCGGCCTTTGGACGCCACTAGCCGGAATTACGATTGCCCTTGTCGAGATCTGGATATTCTTCGCGTCCTCCGGCAACTCGCTGACCGTAATCACGCTCGCCAGCCTGGGGCTCACAGTTGCGATGATCGGACCCGGAATCTGGTCCTTCGATGCCCGGCTCTACGGAAGAAAGCACCTCCAAGCCCCACGACGTAGATAACGTTCGGCCTCCCAAATGTACTAACGCTTTCCTCTCCTGCGGTACAACCTGCAGCCCCCACCATATACCCAGACCGTGATCCCCCGATCTACCGTTGTGGACCAAAGGCAGGTCGGTGCAGACTCATTCCGTAAACAAGGTTCCCGGGGAGAGCAAATATGACGTACATTCCCACACAAAACGACTTTATGCGTCTGGAAGATTCTGAAAAACTGTTGCGGCTTATCTTTCCAAACTATCCCAGCCTGCAACCGTGCCATCCTGGCCCACGTCTTGAACCGATTGGCCGAAGCAGCGCAGATCGGAGCAACTAGCCATGTTTCGCATCACTTCCGAAACGTGCCATGCTTTCACATTCGCCGAAGTTTTAATTCTGGCGGCTATGAACGTGGAAAGCACCCGTCTAGCGGCCGAAGGCCAAGTCCGTTCTAAGACTGCGGCGCAGAGAGGATATCTCTCGGCTACTCAAGTTCTTCGCACAGAAGCTCGCAAAGCACTACAAGTGTAAAAGGTAATGGAGGAGACTATGGGCGCGGCCGTTGCTTTCGCAGATCCCGAAAATCTCGCAGGAGCAGGTTTTCCCAACGTGAGCGAGATCGAAGACCAGCAACTTCATCTGGCAACAGAAATCAACTCTGAGCACTGCTTCGAAGACATTGTCGGCAAGAGCTCAGCCATTCAGTCGGTGCTGGAACAAGTTGCGATCGTCGCACCCACCGATTCCACGGTCCTGCTTCATGGGGAGACAGGAACGGGGAAGGAGCTGATTGCGCGCGCGATACACAAACTGAGCGCTAGACGCGAACGGCCGTATGTACGCATGAACTGCGCTGCGATCCCCTCGGGACTGCTCGAAAGCGAATTGTTTGGGCACGAAAAGGGTGCGTTCACAGGAGCGTTATTGCAGAGAAAGGGCAGATTCGAGCTGGCCGACGGAGGTTCACTGTTTCTGGATGAGATCGGCGACATCAGCCTGGAACTCCAGCCGAAACTGTTGCGGGCAATCCAGGAGCAGGAGTTCGAGCGGCTGGGAAGCTCGAGGACGATCCGCGTCGACGTGCGGCTGATTGCCGCCACCCACCGCGATCTCCGGGCCATGATTCGGGACGAGAAGTTCCGCGAGGATCTGTTCTATCGATTCAATGTCTTCCCGATTGAGATCCCGCCGCTGCGCGAAAGGCGGGAGGATATTCCACTCCTGGTGAACTACTTTGTGTCAAAGGTAGCGAGGCGAATGGGGAGACGGATAAAGTCGATCCCCAAACGCGCAATGGAGATGCTGACGAGCTGTCCGTGGAAGGGGAATATTAGGGAATTGGCCAACTTCATCGAACGAGCTGTCATCCTCACACGCGGTGAGGAGTTAGAGGTGCCGCTTACCGAGTTGGCCACCTCATTCGAGACTCGTTGTACTGTCGGAATGGCCTCTACGTTTAAACAAGCAGAGTCCTCTGTAATCATCGGCGCATTGAGAGCCGCTTCGGGACGGATCGCAGGCAAGGGGGGAGCCGCCGAACGTCTCGGATTGAAGCGCACGACGCTACAAAACAAGATTCGCCGACTGGGGATTTCGAAGGTGAATTATTGCGAGTAGGTTTATGCCAACCACGATGCTTACGGCATCAACAACCACAAGCAGAAAAGCAGAAAGAGAGAGCCCACGAGTACACAGGTCGCGAAAAGGTTCTCATCGATGCTGTTGGCGCGAAGCAGAAGGTGGATCGGGTAGGGTACATCCGCGCTAGCACATTCACCATAGTTAGCATTATCCAAAACTCTATGGTTGGCTTGTTCGTCTTCATTTCCAGAACCTCGAATAAGTAGCGCGTGCGTTTAGCTTAATTCTTGTCATTTGTTTGCTGGTTCTGTCGTCGACTACCAACTCATTCACGAGGAACATACTCATTCTGCAATTGCCGTTGCTGCATACCATATCGGTTAGTTCCCCAGGAACGCAGAGTTCCAGGTTCACGCAGTGGGCGGTTCCGCATGCCCAACAATGAAGTGCAATCACTTCGCCGTTGACTCGAACTGCTCTCGACCTTGGCTTTGAATCCATTACTGATCGTCCTCAGACGCGTCTATTTCTCTTCTTTCTGTCGCCATGCGTGTGTTCATGCTTTTTTTCATCTCAGGCAATTCGAAACCGAGTGAAGGCAGCAGCGAGTGGGATGCGGCGCTCGATCGACATGGTTCCCAGCGAATATGCAAACTTCGCACCGCAGCCGCAGCACACCCGGTAGGTCTCACCTTGCAGCGTGAGCACACGGCTGAGGTGAACGTGGTGACACCCAAACAGAAAATCAAGAATAGCCAGGAGGATTGCCATAACTCTCCTTTGCGACTTTTGCGTCTCTTGATGGCGTGATCCCTTGCGAGCGTCGAACGGCGCCGTTTCCGGCAGATGAACAAGGTCAACGAACAAGTCGGACTCCCTAAACACGGAACTCAAGTCAACCCTGAGACTGCAGGCCAGCAACCATTTCAGGCCTGTCCCCTAAGCCCTTGGTTCTTGGTGCAATTCCGGCGTTCTGCCCGTCGGCTTTCCTGACCTTTCAAGGGCACTGCCACAATGTGGGCACCGATCTCCGGCCCGATGCTCGTCCACGCGCCTGCAATTCAGTGATTTGCCGCGTTAAGCCTTTGGCGAGCTAAGTGCGATAACACAGCTGCCTGTACCAAATGTTATGCAAGCCGCTGCCGTGCTGAAGCACAAGAGCGACGAAGGAGTCGAGATGTACTGCACAACATCTTTGAATGGCGTCCCTACGATCCAGCGGGACGGACAGAATGTCCTGGGCGTCTGGGATCAAAATTGGGAGTTTGCGAATGAGATCTGCGATTTGCTCAATTCCTTTGAAGACGATCCGCACATCTTTCTAACTGAGCACGATCGGAAATGGCTGAAGGCGATGGATCGCGCCTTCCGGAAGGTGCAGCATGCCTGATCTCAAGACTGCCGCGAGCGTTTCCATTGTCGTGCCGTTTCATAACGAAGAACCCAACGTCATCGAGATGTACGGACGCCTGCAAGGCGTCATGGAGGAGCTTGGTCGCAGTTACCAGTTCGTCTTTGTCGATGATGGCAGCACGGATCTCACCTACAAGCTGCTGAAGGAAGTCGCGCTAATTGATCCGCACGTGACCGTTGTCAAGCTGCGGCGGAATTTTGGTCAGACCGGAGCGCTTGCTGCTGGCATCGCCCGCAGCACCGGAGACTACGTGATTGCCATGGATGGCGATCTTCAGCATGATCCGGCGGAGATCCCTGCCTTCCTCGAAAAAATCGAAGAGGGCTACGACATCGTGAGCGGGTGGCGCAGCCACCGCATCGACAATCTGCTGCTCCGAAAGATTCCTTCTCGCTGTGCCAATTGGCTGATGGCCAAGCTCAGCGGCGTCGACATTCACGACTTTGGGACCACGTTCAAGGCGTACCGGGGCGACCTGCTACGAGAATTGCCGCTCTATGGCGAAATGCACCGGTTCATCCCGGCTTTGGCTTCATTCTACGGAGCTTCGATCTGTGAAATACCCATTCAAAACAAACACCGGAAGCACGGTGAATCGCACTACAACATTTCTCGTACGTTCCGGGTATTCTTCGACCTCATGACGATCCGATTTCTTCTGCGCTACATGTCGCGCCCACTTCACTTCTTCGGCCGGCTGGGCGCGATCAACATGGGGTTAGGCTCGGCCATCGCACTCTGGCTCCTGATCTGGAAA
>Ga0209656_10002247_pt1 | contig 12519 bp, 13 predicted proteins | sample BogFormECP12_OM2_FD_188239 | JGI IMG/M metagenome (GOLD analysis project Ga0209656, IMG submission 188239) | Bog forest soil microbial communities from Calvert Island, British Columbia, Canada - ECP12_OM2 (SPAdes) (version 2) | ecosystem: Environmental > Aquatic > Freshwater > Wetlands > Bog ... | reverse complement strand
TCCGGTACCTCGGCTTTGGAACGACCGTAACGGCTGCGGACCTTCATGAGGCTCTGTTGGCCAGTATGGAAGGCCACAGCTGGCGTGCCCGAGTTTCAGTTCTCGGCAGACGGTTGGTGGATGGTCGTGGCGTCGAACGGATCATCGACGCGATGAAGCGGATCGAGGAGTCTCAATAGAAGTCGCGCGTGGTCCACTACCAGTCCACGGGCTCGATCGGCGAACCATTTGAGAAGCGTTTCGGTGTAAGCGGCTTCCACACCAGCTTGTCGTAGGCGCTCGCGCAGAGCAATTCGATGAGGGTTGTCCGAACTTCATCGATCGAGTTTGCCGCATCGATACGTATGAACCGCGACCATTTCAGAAGACGTACGCACTCGTTGAACTTGACCCGACCGGCAAGTGTGTCGCTGTGCCGGTACGGCTTCGCACAAACTCCGTATGCTTGGTTACCGACGTGAGGCGTCGTGAGCCGTCCAGTCGGTGCCGCGATGATCCGCAATCTGATCGCACCCACCCGGATCGTCGCGACCACCTGTAGCTGGTGCCCAGGTTCTGTGCTGTCTTTGTTCTCCCCCCAGGTTCTCGACGGTCTCCCGGAAGATTGCTCTGCCCGAGCGCTGGATCACGAACGACGCCATGCTGGTACCGCCGCTGTCGCCCGACGACGCACGCGAGGCGCGGCTTGAGAAGACGCCGCTGATCGCGACCTTGGCGGAACTCGACGCCTTCCCCGACGCGATCGCCGTGTCAGTGCTGCTGAAGCTCGGCGACGACATCTCGACAGACCACATCATCCCCGCGGGTGCGCGCGTGATGCCGTATTGGAGCAATATCGAGAAGACGGCCGTGTTCGCGTTCGTGCCAATCGACCACACCTATGCGCGCCGCGCCGCCGCCGCGCGCGATGGCCGCATGATCGTGGCCGGCAACAACTACGGCCAGGGGTCCTCGCGCGAGAACGCGGCGTTCGCGCCGCGCTATCTGGGTTTGCGCGCAGTGCTCGCCCGCAGCTTCGCGCGGATTCACTGGCAGAACCTGTCCAATTTCGGCGTGCTGCCGCTGACCTTTGCCGATGCGGCGGACTACGAGCGGATCGGCCAGGACGAGGTGATCCGCATCAACGGCATCCACGACCTGCTGCATTCTGGCAGTCACGAGCTGCACCCACGGCGGCTGACTTCACACCGGCTCGACCCGGGCCGCCTCTTGCCTAACGGCCGGTCCAGAAGCATCAATACCGGTCCGGGCGCTCTGGCTTCGGCTGCTCGCTGGCGCTGAAAAGAAAGTAGGGAGGCTGGGTAGTGCGGCTCGCCGTCCTTAAAGAGCGGCACGCGGCGGAAACGCGTGTCAGTGCAACGCCAGACACGGTCAAGAAGCTGATCGCGCTGGGCCTGTCCGTCACTGTTGAGAGCGGCGCGGGAGAGCATGCAGCCATATCGGATCACGACTTCGCCGCTGCAGGTGCTACGCTGGCATCGGACCCGAACGACGCGCTCCGCGAGGCCGACATTGTCTTCGCCGTTCACATGCCGAGTGCCGAGCAGAGGGCGCTCTTTCGGCCAGGGGCGTTGCTGATCTGCATCGCAGACACCGCGTCGGATCCGGGCATCGTTCAGTCCTTGGCTTCCGCCCGTATCGATTGCGTCGCGATGGAGCTGCTTCCGCGGATCACCCGCGCGCAGTCGATGGATGTCCTCTCAAGCCAGGCCAACCTGGCCGGCTATCGAGCGGTGATCGAGGCGGCGGCGGCGTTCCAGCGTGGATTTCCGATGATGATGACGGCAGCGGGCACCGTGCCGCCGGCCCGGGTGTTCATCATCGGTGCAGGCGTTGCCGGTCTGCAGGCCATCGCGACAGCCCGCCGGCTGGGCGGCATCGTCTCCGCGACGGACGTCCGACCGGCCGCGAAAGAGGAGATCAAGTCGCTCGGCGCCGCGTTCGTCGGAGTCGAGGACGAGGAGACGGCGAAACAAACAGGCGCCTACGCGCGGGAGATGAGCGAGGAGTTCCGCCGCAGGCAAGCCGAGTTGATGGCAACGACGATCGCCAAGAATGACATCGTCATCTGCACCGCGCTGGTCATGGGCCGACGCGCCCCAGTCATCGTCTCGACGGCCATGGTGGAGTCGATGAAGCCGGGCAGTGTGATCGTGGATATCGCCGCCGACGCGGGCGGGAACTGCGAGGCGACAGTGCCGGGGGAGCGCACCGCCACACCGAACGGCGTAACGATCTTGGGCTATTTCAACTGGCCCGGCCGCATCCCGGTCGCTGCAAGCAGCCTGTACGCCCGTAATCTCCTGACGTTCCTGACGACCTTCTGGGACAAAGATGCGAAGACAACTTCCCTGCCGGAGAACGACGAGATCGTGAAGGGCACGCTGCTGACGCGAAACGGCGCCATCATCCATCCGTCTTTCGCCCCTGCACAGGCCGCATAAAGGACGAGGGACCCGTGAACCCGCAAACGATAGCCGATCAAGCCAGTCGGATTGCCGATGAAGCGCGCGCGCTCGCCTTGCAGGCACAGGCCGCAGCGCAGACCGCGGTTCCCGCGAACGTGGCCCATGCCGTCGAGCCCTTCATCTTCCTGTTCGCCATTTTCCTGATGGCGTGCTTCGTCGGCTACTACGTCGTCTGGAATGTCACACCGGCGTTGCATTCGCCTCTGATGGCCGTCACCAACGCCATCAGCTCCGTCATCATCGTTGGCGCCATGCTTGCAACCGGTCTCGGCGACAGCACCTGGGCCATCGTGTTCGGCGTCGTCGCGACCGCGCTCGCGAGCGTCAACATCTTTGGCGGCTTCGTCGTCACGCAACGCATGCTCTCGATGTTCAAATCGAAGAAGTAAGCCATGTCGGAAAGTCTGACAGCGCTCGCCTACCTGGTCGCCGCCATCCTCTTCATCCTGGCGTTGCGCGGCCTTTCGCATCCGGTGACCTCCCGGCAAGGCAATCAGTTCGGGATGCTCGGAATGGCGATCGCCGTGATCGCCACTCTGCTGCACTCAGGCATCCACCCGACGAGCTACGTCTTGATCGTCATCGGCATTGCGATCGGCGGGTCGGTGGGCGTCTACGTTGCACGCAGGATCCCGATGACGGCCCTCCCGCAGCTCGTCGCTGCATTCCATTCTCTGGTCGGCATGGCAGCGGTCTTCGTTGCGGCCGCCGCCCTGAACGCGCCGGAGGCCTTCGGCATCGGCCACCCCGGTGCGATCCACGTCCAGTCCCGCGTCGAGATGTCGCTCGGCCTCGCGATCGGCGCAATTACGTTCTCCGGATCGGTGATCGCGTTTGTTAAGTTACAGGGGATCATGCGTGGTGCCCCGATCATGTTCCCGCAGCAACATCGGCTGAACGCCCTTTTGGGTGCGACTGCGATTCTGCTCATTGCGGCCTTCGTCGGGACTGGGGCACAGCCGCTCTTCTGGCTGGTCGCGCTGCTGTCCTTCGGTCTCGGATTCCTGCTGATCATCCCCATCGGCGGCGCCGACATGCCGGTGATCGTATCGATGCTGAACAGCTATTCCGGCTGGGCGGCGGCCGGCATTGGCTTCACGATCCAGAACCTTGCGTTGATCATTACCGGCAGCCTGGTCGGCGCTTCGGGTGCCATCCTGTCCTACATCATGTGTAAAGGAATGAACCGTAGCATCATCAACGTGCTGCTCGGCGGCTTCGGCACGGATACCGGCGGCCCGGCCGCTGCTGGCGCGACAGGCGATCGGACTGTGAGGAGCGGCGCGGCCGAAGACGCCGCCTTCATCATGAAGAACGCATCGAAAGTCATCATCGTGCCAGGCTACGGGATGGCGGTCGCGCAGGCGCAGCATGCCGTGCGCGAGATGAGCGACGTGCTCAAGGCCGAGGGAGTGGAAGTGAAATACGCGATCCACCCGGTTGCGGGTCGTATGCCCGGGCACATGAATGTGCTCCTTGCTGAGGCAAACGTTCCGTACGACGAGGTGTTCGAGCTGGAAGAGATCAATAACGAGTTCTCGACAGCGGACGTCGCCTACGTCATCGGAGCGAACGACGTCACCAACCCGGCTGCCAAGACCGACAAGCAGTCGCCGATCTACGGCATGCCGATCCTTGAGGTCGACAAAGCGAAGACCGTTTTGTTCGTGAAGCGCTCCATGGCGTCCGGCTATGCCGGTGTGGAGAACGAGCTGTTCTTCAGGCCGAATACGATGATGTTGTTCGGTGACGCGAAGAAAATGACCGAAGAGATCGTGCAGTCGCTCCACTGACCGACGTCACGCGGGTGATGCCGATCTCGATGCAGACGGATAGCGGCGGACGATCACGATCATCAGAACCATTGCCGGCAGTGCTGCGACCAACGTGAACGTATAGATGCGCCCACCCCAAATCGAGCGCCAGGAAGCCGGACACGCCGCCGAGCGTGTGCAGATCAAGCGCCGCCAACGAAGACAGCACGGCATACTGCGTGGTCGTCTGCCGCAGTTAGAACGCGATAATGTCCCTTCTGGCGTGTTATTCAACGGGGTGTACAGCTCGAGGGTCCGTTGTGGGGGCCCATAGGAAACATCCGCGCCGGACTGCAGCACATCCGAAGCGGTCGAAATCGCTGAGCCGAAGCAACAGCACACAGGTCAAAAAATTGGTTCGTCGGCTGAAACTGTGGGTGATTCGGGTGGGTTATATCGCGCCACTTGCGTGGTGGCGGGGTGCACCGGCGTGGGGGTTGGTTGGTAGCGCCGCACCAGACGGCACGGCCAAGTGTGGCCCGGCCACGCGGATCGCCGTCAAGCCCTGCGCCTGCGGCGCACCGCAGTGCGGCTTCGGGGCTTGACCGCGACGCGCGTGGCCGGGCGGTCGGCATTGGTGCCGTTGTCGCGCAGTCGGTTCGTCGCTGCTGTCGGGTTTCGAGCATCTCGGCGGCTGGTCTCAGTGTCGATCAGAAAGCGAAACAGCTTGCGGCAGGTCGCGTCGAAGCAACGTTGCTCGGCTTCGGATTGGCCATGCGACAGCAGCGGCCCGCCGTCGTCGCCGATGAGGTCGAGGACGACCTGCTCGATTGGCCGCCGGCGGAGGGCGCGGTCCATCTGCAATAGGCTGATGACCTCACCGCCAAGAGCCCAGATGTTGTCGCGGTGTTGCCGCAAGGTCCGGCGTGATAGCTGCCGGGACAGCAGTTCGCATAGGAACGGCTGAAAACATTCCACGATCTGCCGGCCGGGCGGAATATCGCGTGCCTCATACGCCCAGCTGCTCGGCCACTGGTCGAGGTCCGGGCAGTAGGTCTGCAAGGGATCGGCAGCAGCCTGTTGCGCCGGTAGGCTGCCAGGCTTCCCGGCAACTCCATCGGGTGCTGCTGCCATGCGACTGATCTCCTTGCTCAATCACTACCAGCACTTTCCCGGTTTCGTCTACGAGAAGGCTCGACATTGCGCATCGAGCCAGACCATCGAGATCACTGTGCGGCCCCGCCGCGGCTCGAGACCGGTGTGCTCGGGCTGTCATCAGCCGGCGCCGACCTATGATCACCTGAAGCTGCGCCGGTTCGAGTTCGTGCCGCTTTGGGGCTGCATGGTGGTGTTTCTCTACTGCATGCGACGGGTCGATTGCCGCGGCTGCGGGGTTCGCGTCGAAACGGTCCCGTGGGGTATCGGCAAACACCAGCTGACCAAGGCCTACATGCTGTTCCTGGCACACTGGGCGAGGAAGCTCTCCTGGCAGGAGACCGCCGGGGCGTTTCGCAGCACCTGGGACAAGGTCTGCCAGTCGGTCGAGTATGTCGTGCAGTGGGGGCTCGAGCACCGGCAACTGGGCCCGATCGGGGCGATCGGCGTCGATGAGATCCAGTATGCCAAGGGTCACAAATACCTGACGCTGGTCTACCAGATCGAGCAGGAATGCACCCGCCTGCTATGGATCGGTCGCGAGCGGACAGTGGAGAGCTTCGAGCAGTTCTTCACCCTGATCGGCGAAGAGTTGGCCGGACAGATCGAGTTTGTCTGCTCGGACATGTGGCAACCTTATCTGAAGGTGATCCGCGAGCGGTGCAGCCAGGCCATCCACATCCTCGATCGCTTCCATATTGTCGCCAAGATGAATACCGCGCTGGACCAGGTGCGTGCCGCCGAGGCTCGCCGGCTGGCCCGCGACGGCTACGAGCCGGTGCTGAAGAAGACGCGTTGGTGCGTGCTCAAGCGCAAGGCCAACCTGACCGAGCACCAACGGTTCCGCCTGCGCGATCTGCTGCGCTACAACCTGAAGACCGTGCGGGCCTATCTGCTCAAGGAAGACTTCCAACAGTTCTGGGACTACGAGTCGCCGAGTTGGGCGGGTAAGTTCCTCGATGAGTGGTGCTGTCAGGTCATGCGCTCGCGCATCGAGCCGATGAAGAAGATCGCCAGGACGCTACGCTCGCACCGCGGGCTGATCCTGAACTATTTCCGCGCCAAAAAGCAGCTCTCCAGCGGCGTGGTGGAGGGTCTGAACAACAAGGCCAAATTGACCATGCGAAAATCGTACGGTTTCCGCACCTTCCACGTCACGGAAATCGCCTTGTACCACGCACTTGGTAAGCTGCCGGAACCCGACATCGCCCACAAATTCTTCTGACCAGGCAATATTTAAAGACCAACTCTATGAATTTCGGGTCGCGCAATGGGCTTGCCTCACAGGCTTCGTAAGCGGCGAGGGTCGGCGCGCCGCTTTGGCCTAGAACCCCACCATGAGCCAGATCAAAACTAGCGCCCACATCGCTGCAAACACGCACACCGCGGTCCGAGCGCCGGGAATCGGTTCGGTCACTGCCTCGTACATTGCAATGTCTTCGGCGAGGTTCGTATGCTCTGACGACCCCTGGAATGGATTTTCGCCGACCGGCATCTCGACATAAGAGGTAATCATTTGTTTCCTCCATTGTCGGTTCTTCACCCGCCGTATTGATAGCATAAAATCTGCATAAGCGTCCTTGATCCAGATCAAGCGGTGCCGGACGCTCCTTCTTAATTTTTGAAATTACGGACGACATGGTGATGCTATTTTTCGATTGCAGTGCTTTCCGCTGTCGATAGTGGCCAAGCCGTAACCGCCTCTCCCTCCGCACAGATTTCGCTCGCCCCTACCCTGTCGTTTCGGGTCAGCGCCTTTACCCGGATGTGCAGCAGCCGGTGGGAATGTCCGCAGCGGGTCGTAACCAGACTCGCTATGGGGTGCTCCGCGTAGTGAGACTTGGAACCGTCATTGCACGCCACGAGCCTCCACGGGCTGTCCGCACGCCGCGCGCGTTCAGCGCGCCCGCCATGGCGCCGAAGCCGGTCACGCCGTTCGCTTCAATGTGCCGGATGATTGGCAGCATGTTCGTCGCGAAAGCATCCGCAGGCGCCCGGTTCGCCTCTGCAAGGCCGGTCCGGTTGCCCAGCCGCGCGCCCTGGGCCTTCTTGCTCGCCAGCGCCGCCCGGGTGCGCTCCGCGATCAGATGCCGCTCCTCCTCCGCCAGCGCCGCGAGGTGCAGCATGAACGGGTCGCAGTCCGCGCCCAGCTCCGCCACGATGGACGGCACGCGGCTGGCCATCAGGTCGGAGATAAACGCCACGTCGCGCGAGGGCTGATCGAGCTTCGCGACCAGCACTGCCGCCTTCGCCTTCCGGGCCACGCTGAGCGCCGCTGCAAGCTGGGGGCCGGGAGCCCCCAGGGCATCGCTCCCCTTGCCCGTCTCCACCTCGACGTATTCGCCCAGCACCTCGCACCCTTCGGCTTCCGCGAAGCGGGCGAGGGCCCGCGCGCTGGGCCTTGCTCACTGAGTCGCTGCCCGCTGATCCACTGCACGGACATCCGCGGCTATTGCCTCGCGTCCCTGGTGTCTTGCGATCTGCAATCGCCGATTCGCATCGCCCCAAGAAATCTGCCGGCGTAGGAGCGCAAGGTAGGCCGTATCGATTCGCGCGTCGTTCACCTTCATAGTTTCGGCCATCGACGGAAGCGCTGGCATCAGCGTGGCAGCCACGATCTCCCGGCAGTGCTCAAGGTCTGAGTGCCAGGACAACAATGACCGCGCATCCTCCGGCGTAATCAGCCGTTTATCGGCTAGCTGTCGGAGGGTTGGTTCGGCGCCTTGAAGTGGCATGTGTGCTGCTAAATCGGGATGTTTCGCAGCCGCGTCACTCAGGCAGGATTTTCCGGAAGTTGCCGCAGTTTGGATCGCTGCACGAAGCTCATTGGCATCGCGCTGAACGTGCGTTGCGCAACCGACGAGAAAAAGGGATGAGGCGAGAGCAGAAGTTACGAAGCGCATCCGGCCCTCCCGAACGGGACCATTCCCACAACGGCACACCTTCCAGCAGACGCCGCCAGCCTACTCAAAAATCATTCGGATTTCAGCCCTTATCAGCTTCACCAGTTTGGCGATCTGGCGATACCGGGCACTGTAGTGCCCATGCACCGTGCGGGCTTTGCGTATCCGAGCAAGCCCCTCCGCCGTGCGCGGCTCTGTGCTAGCGCCGCCGTGCAGGCGGCAGCGGCCGTTCGGGATCGCGGCCGAATGGCACGGCTTCTCGGTCCGCGTCTTCACTCCGCAGGGGGAGGATTGCGCCAGGGGCAGCATCGCGGGCACGCGCGTGTCGGTGCCGCTCGACCTGCCCGCCCTCTCATTCGCCCGAATGGCGGCGGACGCAGCGGCGCTCGGTCCCGCGGTAGCATCGTGCGACTGCGGGGAGTTCTCGGACAGCGCGGCGAGATGCTGCGCCGCACATCGCGAGGTTCCAAACTGTCGTATCATGCCACGCTCCGCTCCGCGCGGTCCGCCCTCCGCGAGCGCTGACTGTTTTCACGACGCGCGATGCACCGTCACCCTACGGACTCGACTGACCGCTTCGAGTGGCAAGCGGACGCTACAATCAGACCTGTGCAACACCGAATTCACTGACTACGGCGGGATGGTTCTTGGTAGAAGATTGTGACCTTGGCGACGGTCTCGACGGCGGCCATCGCACCCATACCGCGGCCGCGACCTTCAGTAAGGTGCTGAATACAAATCGGGTCCCCGTATACGCTCGAAGCAGCTTCTGTGGCATCTCCCGACGCGCCATCTCCCAAAATGGCTCCCCAGTGCAGTGCATCGGCACAACGTAGTCCGGATCGATTTCTTTCAGACTGACGATCACCGACTTGAGATAGTCCTCGTTGTAGGGAGCGAGATGGAAGCCACCCAGAACGGCGTGGACCTTTTGCACGCCTGACACTGCCTGCGCCTGCTTCACGATGTTGACCACGCCGCGATGGCTGCAGGACGTCAGCACGATCAGGCCGCGCCCCTTCAAATTGTAGACGGTGGCGATTTCGTGCCGGAACTGGTCGGGGATGGCGCCCGCGTTGCGCTCGTCCTCCGGCAAGCTCTCGGGATAGCAGCCGAGCCCCTGCTTCACCCCGATCGTCATCCTGCTCGGAGAGAGCAGCTTTTCGAATGTCGTTTGCGGCACCTGCCCGGTGGTGAAGGCGTGGTCGGCGACCAACGCGGGTCCCTGCGCCACGGTGATCTTGACAGCGTTCTGCTCGATCGCCGGGCGGTCCAGCACACCGAAATCACCGGGCACCGGAGGTGCGGTCCATTGCCGCGCGCAGAAGCATTCCTCGCCGCCGACGAACAGCGGGATGCCGGGCCTGAGCCGGGTCTTGCTAGCCTTCAGGAAACCGACCAAGCCGCCGAAATGGTCGTAGTGCCCGTGGCTGAGGACCAATGCGTCCAGTGCGGCGGGGTCAATACCGAGAATCTCTCCGTTGTTGGTCAGCGCCTGCGACGTGTAACCGAAGTCCACCAGCGTCTGCCGGGCTACGGCTCCGCTGCGAGATTCGACGTGCATTGAAAGGCCGAATTCGCTGATCAGTGCGCGGCCTGGCGGGGAGTCGCCGATCGCCCAGCCGAAGCGCTGGATTTCCACGTTGCCCGTCTTGCTGCTGGGTGCGACAGCGATCTGGTAACTGTCGATGAGCACGCGCACGGCGACTCGATCGACCTCGGGGACCGGGCCCCCCAATCCTTCTGCCCGCGCGGGTGTTGCACCGCCAAGCAACGACGCCAGCAATGCCTCGAACGCAACGGCCCCTCCGCCGCATAAGACGGCGCGGCGGTCAACAGGTGCGGAGTTCTTCTTCGCTCTCATTGCAACCTCCCGCCGGGACCGCGCCGACGGCAGAAGTTGTGTTGCTGTCTCAGGCTATTGTGTGCCGCTTGTGGTCCGATGGTCGCGACGTGCTATCTCGCGGCGGCCCGGCGAACCGAGATTGAGCCCGCCTGCTTCCATGGTCAAGCGAATCGTTTCATCAGGCTTTATCGCGCCGAAAGTCCGGTTAGTGGCGGGTCTGATGATCCGGCGTCCGCGGCCGCGGGTGGGGAGCCGACTCTACGTGGCCTTTCGCGTGATGAGATTTCAAACCGTGGTTGCATGCCGCGAACCTCCGTATGCCGCGCAAGTTCAATGCCTGCTCAATGGCGCGTAGGCCCAACGCGCCAGTTGCCTCAGCTTCACCTCGGGTTCGGCCTATACGCGAACACCTGCTGTGGTGCCGCAAGAGGGCGCGGCGACACACCGCCGAAGGGCGGCAACGGTCGGACAGAGGAGCAGGCAGCTAGATCACGGTCCGAAGACTGTCGATAGGACGCCCAGATCCCGCGGTGGTTCGTCCGGGCGATTTCCTCCTGCATGCGATCGGCGGCGGGCGCATCGGAACCGAGACGGGCGGCGCCGTTGAGCAGGGCGATAGTGGCTAAATCGCTGCCGTCTGGGAGGTGGCACGTGTAGGTCGAGATGCCAGGAGCTGGAACGCACGTGACGGTGCCACCTGCTGCTTCGACGAAATCCTTGAAGCTGCTGAGAGGCGCGCCTCCGACGCCTTCGATGCCGGCGACTAGAATAGCGCGGCCATCGATGACCAGCGTGGCAGTGTCGCGGATGATCGGGCGACCCGTAACCGCTCCACCCGGCCCGCCTTGTGCAGGCGATTCGCCGCGATATGCGGAGGCCTCGGGTGTCGCGGGCGACGCAGGCAGCGCCTCGGCAGCGGGTGGCGGCGCCGACGGGGGCGGCGGCGTCACCCACGCCGCCGCCGCCGTGCGGCCGCTGGTCGGCGGTACCGTAACGATTCCGCGGTAGTGCGGTTGGGCACCCGGAGGCGCGGTGGGTGCAGTCTGGGCGGAGGCGACGAGCGGAGCGCAGACGAAGGCAGCGAGCATGCCGGTCCAGAGCAGCTGGGCGCCCCCAGGCAGGTGATGCGGACGTGATGGGGCCGAAATCCGAGCATGTAGCATAGCGACCTCCGCTAACCACCGGCTTAGGCCGGGACTCCGTTGCGGGAGTGGGCCACAGGGGCGCCGCAATCGGCTCCAACGGTATCAGTGCAACGAAGAAAATCCCGTTCGCTATGAACGGCCTCACAGGAGGCCTTGAGCTCGAAGGGTGCGCTAAATCGATGAGAGCCCCATCGACGCGATCTCTCAGGGATTGTGGATGGGTCAACCGACCTCAAATGCTGCGGTGAGCCACCAATCGGCTTGGCGATCGGCGGCTTCGGCTTCGCCCAACAGCGTCTGACGTGCGCCTGGGCTGAGGTGCGAGAGCGCCGCATGATCACGCAGCGCCGCGGCTTCGCGCCGCCAGGCCGCGTTGCTGGCAAGGCATTGCCTCGCCGTTTCTCGCGCAGGGATCACGGTCAAACCGTCATGATCAGGAGTTCGTCGGCACCGAACACGCCGTTCTCGCCGCACGCCTCGCACTCGTAGTTGCGAGCGTCGGGTTCGACGCCTTCGGCCTCTGCGCCGCAGCGGACGCAGAATCCAGGGTTGTCGAGTGTCGTATGGTGGCGTTCGACGGCCTCGGTGACGCGTTCGAGCGTCGCGGACGGGTGGATGCGCATGGCGAGGTCCTCTCGAAGAAGAAGCGCCGCCCCTGGGGGCGGCGCCGCTGGATTGTTTCGAAAGACAGAGAACCGCCGGAGCGGCTCGCGCGTCTGCCGGGCCCAAGGCCGGCGGACGCGGAAAGTCGAACCGCTCAGAACGGGATTTCGCTGGCGAGATCACCGCCGGAAGGCGGCGTCCAGCCATCGTCGCGGCGGCTCGTCTCGTCGATGCCGCCGCCGTTCCGGCGGCTGTCGAGGAAGGTCAGTGTGCCGGTGTAGGGGGTGAGGTGGATCTCGGTGCTGTAGCGGTCGTTCCCCTCGTTGTCCTGCCACTTGCGGGTGGTCAGTTTGCCCTCGACGAACACCTTCGCGCCCTTGATGAGGTACTTCTCGGCGATCTCGCCGAGGGCTTCGTTCCAGATCACCACCTTGTGCCACTCGGTCCGCTCGACGCGGTCGCCGTTGTGGTCCTTCCAGCTCTCGCTGGTTGCGATGTTGAGGGTGACGACCCTCTTGCCGCCCTGGGTGGTGCGTACCTCGGGGTCGCGACCCATGTTGCCGATTAGCTGCACGCGGTTGAGATAGCCCGACATGTCCTCATTCCTTATTCGTTCCGAAAGAGGCTGCCCGGCACCGCGCCGGG